>ENA-OWRJ01000132-OWRJ01000132.1-human-gut-metagenome-genome-assembly--contig:-NODE-132-length-110253-cov-5.518086_pt1 | contig 110253 bp, 96 predicted proteins | sample MGYA00248269_ERZ651897 | MGnify/ENA primary metagenome ERZ651897 (study PRJEB26924, sample SAMEA4378252) | human gut metagenome | biome: human gut; feature: human-associated habitat; material: faeces...
TCAGACAATCCTTCAGGCATGTATTCATCAGAGACTTAACAAAATAAGAAATCACGCGAAAACTCTGCGTTCTGCAGCAATTGCTATAGTTTTTTTGAAGGCAGGATAATTTACTTTATCGGCTGCAAAATAGCTATTATTTGATTGACATAATAAGCAATATGTGGATGTGTGAGATATTGAGGCATGGGAAGATGGAATAATTTATTAACGGATATTAACGGAACAGGGGGATATGTGGTATAATTGATGGAGAATGGAGACAGGTTATAAGGTATGGCAGAGTGTCTGCGGAATGGAGAATAAAATGGGCAGTAAAGTATGGACAGCAGGTAATTTATATGTGAATCAATCCGGTAAGATCGTACAATTGATGGCGGTTGCAAGGCAGGAGGGCAGTGCGCAGGAGCTTGCCATATATCAGGAGATGCATGCACCATTTACCGTATGGGCAAAATCTCTGTCAGCTTTTGAGGCGACTTATCATAAGATGGCAGAAGTGTTAGAGGAGAAGCGTGCGCCTCAGGAGAGAACGGTAGAAGCATCCGGGGAGAAGCGTGCACCTCAGGAGAGAGTGGTAGAAGCATCCGGGGCAAAAAGTGCTTTGCAGGAGAGTGTGTCTGAAGTGTCGGCGCAGGATTTGTCTCAGGAGAACGAATCAGAGGCATCCGAGAATCAGCGCGCACAGGGGGAGAATGTGCCTGCCGGTGGGACGGATGTGAGCGAAGAAGAGCTGCGTATGGCACTGGAAAAGGGGCAGCCGGAAAAATATTTGTCCGGTCGTATTACAGAAACGGAAATCGCCAGGCGAGGCATGCTTCAAATATTAGATGCAGAGTCTTTTCGAGAAAAGAGACAGCTATTAGTGGGACTGCGTCCGTATATTGACAAACTGTTACTACACAATATTGCAGCAGCGTTAGATGTTGTTTTGGAAGAAGGAACACTTGATGATCAGTTTGAGTCACTGCTTCATTGTGTTGATGCACATGCCAGATATGAAGGAGGGAGATTGCGGTCATGATCAGGAAAATTATACGCAGTATGACACAGGGGTCTGTCAAGACAAAACTTTTTTTATGGGCAATGATTTTGCTGGGGATAGCGTCTGTTGCGTTGTTTATCGCGGCGTGGATACTGCAGCTTCCGGTATTTGCACTGGCAGCGCTTGTATTGTTGGTCGTTGCCTTTGCGACTGTAAATTCTGTTACGATCAATACACAGAAGGCTCAAAAATCAAATAAAGATACATACGATGAAGGAAAAGAAGCGCATTCGCCACAGGAACGGCAGCGAGCCAAGGCAAGATATCTGGCCTCGCTTCAATCGAAAGATGTCAAAAAGATATTAAAGCAGCATAAAGTAACGCAGTCTCATCAGAAACTTATGATTGATTCTTACCAGGAGAGAAAATTAGAGCAGGTTCCGGCATTTGCCTGGAGAACTGACAAAACATTACATTTTCTTGTGCTAGAGGGCCATGCAAATGAATTTGAGATTCCCATGGATCAGATCAGGGGTATTTATTATGAAAAAAATGTAACTGCAGATATCGAAAAGGATTATATCCCGTTTCAATATAGTACGTACATTGCTAAAATGTTTCAAGATCTTTTGCCGGAATATGCAGAACGTAACGTAGACGGAGAACTTGTTTACCAAAAAAATTTATTTTATTTGAGCAATGGATTATACATAACGAATACGTCAATGGCAAATTTGATGAAGCTGTTGCCAAAGGTCCCGTTTTTATTGGATGACAGTGTGAGTCGCAGCAATCGCCTGGACGCATATTTTAAGGAAATATACAAAAATCGTGTTCTTTGTGAGGCCCATGCGATCACGATGGAGCAGTACCGTCAGTCAATAGAGGACACATTAGAGGATTTGATACAGGCGCCCATCAGCGGACAGGAATTTGTGAAAAGTCTTCACGATATGACAAAATACCATCTGATCGATCAGCAGCAAGTTAGCAGATGTAGCCAAAGATATCGTCAGATTAAAAACATATGACATGATGCAATAAAAATAATACGTAATTATATATTGACATATGTTAAAAATAAAGATATAGTATTAGTATACTTGAATTGCAAAAAGATGTTGACAGGATAATGAAAAAGCATTATCATACAAAAAGAACACTTGTTCGAATTAAGAAAGGATGGAATTTAGTTATGGCAAACGAAGTAAAGATCGATGAAAATAAAAGAAAAGCGTTGGAGTCTGCACTGTCTCAGATTGAGAAGGCATATGGTAAGGGTTCCGTTATGAAATTAGGCGACAATATGCATTTGAATGTGGAGACCGTACCATCTGGTTCTTTGGGCTTGGATCTCGCTCTGGGTGTTGGCGGTGTGCCAAAGGGACGTGTGGTAGAAGTGTATGGACCAGAGTCTGGCGGTAAGACGACCGTTGCGCTGCATATGGTAGCAGAGGTGCAGAAACGCGGAGGTATTGCCGGCTTTATTGATGCGGAGCATGCGCTGGATCCGGTGTATGCCAAGAAGATAGGTGTAGATATTGACAACCTATATATTTCACAGCCGGATACCGGAGAGCAGGCATTGGAGATTACAGAGACAATGGTGCGTTCCGGTGCAGTTGACATTGTGATCGTGGATTCTGTAGCAGCACTGGTTCCGAAAGCAGAGATTGAGGGTGAGATGGGAGATTCTCACGTTGGTCTTCAGGCAAGATTAATGTCTCAAGCATTGCGTAAATTGACAGCGATCATCGGCAAGACCAATTGTACGGTGATCTTTATCAACCAGTTGCGTGAGAAAGTTGGTGTCATGTTCGGTAATCCGGAGACAACGACCGGTGGCCGTGCATTGAAATATTATTCCTCCATTCGTTTGGAAGTCAGACGTGGGGAGCAGATCAAAAAGGATGGTGAGGCGATCGGTAATCGAACCAAGATCAAAGTTGTGAAAAATAAAGTGGCACCACCATTCCGTACTGCTGAGGTTGATATTATTTACGGAGAGGGCATTTCCAGAGAAGGAGATATTTTGGATCTGGCCGTTGCAGAAAATATTGTCAATAAGAGTGGCGCTTGGTATGCCTATAACGGAGATAAGATCGGTCAGGGACGTGAAAATGCAAAACTGTTCTTGAAAGAACATCCGGATCTGATGGAAGAGGTTGAACAAAAAGTACGTGAAAAATATGCTCAGAAAGAGGGTGTTGATCAGGTAGAGAATGAGGAAAAGGCGTCTGATAAAACAGTTAAGGAGCCGGTTAAGGCAGCCAAAAAGGCTGACGATGCGGAATAATCGATGGAAGATGAGAAATTAAAGGCAACGAAGAAAGCGATGGGATTGTTGCAGCATATGGATCGCACGGAATGGGAACTTCGCAGTAAGTTAGAACAGGCGGGATTCTCAGAAGAAGCAGTGGAAGCAGCAATACAATATGTTGCCGGGTATCATTATATTGACGATAAGAGGTATGCAAAGCGGTTTGTAGAAATATATCGCGAATCCCGAAGTATGCGAAGAATACGTCAGGATTTACAAAAAAGACACGTTCCGGAGCAGTGGATCACGCTGGCAATAGAGGCTGTTGACGAGGATGATACCCCGGCACTGCAAAAGGCACTGGAAAAACTGCTCCGAGGAAGGACAGAACTATCTTATGAAGAGCAGCAAAAAGTAACGGCAAAACTGTATCGGCGGGGGTTTCGACTGGATGCTGTTCGTCGCCAAATTGACCTATGGCGCGAGCGAAATGATTGCCAATATTAGGGGAAGTTTACTTGACATTTTTCTGTGAAAAGTATAAAATTGAACTGTTGTACTATGTGCAATGAATATTTATAAGGAGGTGCTTCAGTTCGATGTCACCAATGGTTATTAAAATAGTAGCCGTTGTGATCTTACTGGTTGCCATCGTTGTTACGGCACTTTTGACGAAGACGATTTCTATTAAGCGTTATCAGGAATCTGAGAATCAGAAGTTGAACAATGCAGAGGACAAGGCTCGTCAGATCATTGATGAAGCTGTAAAGACTGCAGAGACGAAAAAGCGTGAAGCCCTATTAGAGGCGAAGGAAGAAGCGATCAAGAATAAGAATGAAATTGAGCGTGAATCCAAAGAGCGTAGAGCCGAAATTCAGCGATATGAAAAGCGAGTATTATCGAAAGAGGAAGCTCTGGACAAAAAATCGGAAGCCTTAGAGAAGAAGGAATCCAAATTAAATGCGAAAGATGCGGATTTGGATCGTCTTAAGAAAGAGTTGGAGACGATTAAGAACAGCCATCTTCGCGAGTTGGAAAAGATTTCCGGTTTGACCTCCGAACAAGCAAAGGAATATTTGTTAAAATCTGTAGAAGAAGATGTGAAACATGAAACTGCTGTTCTCGTTAAGGAATTAGAGAACAAGGCAAAGGAAGAGGCAGACAAAAAGGCAAAGGATTATGTTGTGACTGCGATTCAGCGATGTGCTGCGGATCATGTAGCAGAGACAACAATCTCCGTTGTTCAGTTGCCAAATGAGGAGATGAAAGGACGAATTATTGGTCGAGAGGGACGTAATATTCGTACATTAGAGACTCTGACAGGTGTAAATCTTATTATTGATGACACACCGGAGGCAGTTGTTTTATCTGCATTTGATGGAGTAAGACGAGAGGTTGCTCGTATTGCTCTTGAGAAACTAATTGTTGATGGACGAATTCATCCTGCAAGAATTGAAGAGATGGTGGAGAAGGCACAGCGTGATGTTGAGTCGATGATTCGTGAAGAAGGTGAAGCAGCAACATTAGAGGTTGGTGTTCATGGAATTCATCCGGAATTAATTCGTTTGTTAGGTAGAATGAAGTTTAGAACCAGTTATGGTCAGAATGCATTGAAACATTCTATTGAGGTTGCACATTTGTCTGGCTTACTTGCCGGAGAAATTGGTGCTGATGTGCGTCTAGCAAAACGCGCAGGTTTGCTTCACGACATTGGTAAATCGGTCGATCAGGAGATGGAAGGTACACATGTTCAGATTGGTGCGGACTTATGTCGGAAGTATAAAGAGTCGGGTATTGTAATTAACGCTGTGGAAGCACACCATGGCGATGTGGAGCCAGAAAGCTTGATCGCATGCATCGTTCAGGCAGCAGATACCATTTCTGCAGCTAGACCGGGTGCTCGTCGAGAAACACTGGAAACATATACAAACAGATTGAAACAGTTAGAAGATATTTCAAATAGCTTTAAGGGAGTTGAAAAATCATTTGCCATTCAGGCAGGACGTGAAGTTCGTGTCATGGTTATACCAGAGAAGGTATCAGATGATGACATGATACTATTAGCAAGAGACATCGCTAAGCAGGTTGAGGATGAACTGAAATATCCTGGCCAGATTAAGGTAAATGTTATTCGTGAATCCAGAGTAACCGATTACGCTAAGTAAGGCGCAATGGAGTAAAAATGAGCGAAAGAGGTCGTGTGGAACGACCTCTTTTCTTTTCTACAAATAAAAACTAGAGTGTGACGAGAACAATGAAAAGTATGGGCATTACCTTTTACATAGATAGAAAATAATAGAAAGAAGGTGACAGGAGATGGTGATCTTAAAGAATTCTACACGCGAAAGTGCTAAAATAGGACAAGCGATAGATACGCAGTTTCAAACGGGAGGAGATCCATGGCTGGCAGTAGACATTGGAACGACAACGGTGGTAGTTGATCTATATACTTCTTATGGTGAGCTGGTAGCAACGTTAGCAGAAGACAATGCACAGGGAACCTATGGCAGTGATGTTATGATGCGGCTTATGCATGTCAAAGAGGGAAGAGGCGACCTTTTGGTACAGCGTATACGCGAGCAGATCTTCCAAATGGGCAGCAAACTGATCTGTAAATGGAAGTCACTTTTTGCGCAGACTGTACCGGTTCAAATGGCGGTGGTAGGAAACACGGTCATGTGTCATCTCTTTTTGCAAAAAGACGTTACCGGTCTGATGGGAGCTCCATTTTCGGCAGCTTATGAAGGCTGCTATACATTATTGGGGAAAGATGTTGGCTGGAAAGACTGGAATACGTTAGCCATTACAGTATTGCCTGGCATAGCGGCACATGTTGGCGCAGATGCTGCGGCAATGCTTGGAAATTTGCGGATGTGGGATGCGGACAAAATCCAATTAGCGGTTGATCTGGGAACGAACGCAGAGATTCTGTTAAATAACAGAGGAACACTGTATGCGTGTTCTACTGCCGCAGGTCCGGCATTTGAGGGAAGAGGGATCTCGCATGGCAGGAGAGCGAGAGCAGGGGTTATTAATGCGGTGAAACTGTTTCGTGGTGCGGGCAATATCGAGCTTACCTTGGTGTCTGCTCGAGAACAAAATGATCAGAAGCCGATAGGGATCTGTGGTTCCGGATTGGTAGATCTTCTTGCGGCTCTGCGCCGCCATCAAGTGATGACATCGGATGGTTGCCTGCTTTCTGGTGACGAAGCGATGCAGATAAACAGTGCCAGACCATTTGCGGACTGTCTGACTACGGATGTTAAGGGAGAAAGACAATTTGTTCTGTATGACGATATTGTATTGACGCAGCAGGATATTCGTTCTGTGCAGTTAGCGAAAGCAGCGATACAGAGCGGCATGATGTTGTTATTAGAGCAGGCAGTGGTGTCAGTGGAGGACATACAGGAGCTGTACGTTGCTGGTGTCTTTGGAGGATTTGTCAATCCGGGCAGTGCAAAACAGATGGGACTCTTACCTTCTATTGATGATAAGAAAATCATTTTTGTTGGGAACGCAGCGGGAAAAGGAGCAGGCGAAGCGTTATGTGACCCGAAATTTATAGATATGCTGCAGGAGCATATCGCAGACATACATCATATTGAACTGGCAGAGCAGGCAAAATTTACACAGGTATATATGGATTCTATGGAAATTGCGCCATGGCATTGATATCGCAGCTGCACTGTGGGATGCTTGCCTGTCATAGGGGATTTGTGCTACTATGTAGTGAGCCTTATAGAGGTTTTAGATGCACGAAAATGGCTTGGACAGAAAGAAGGAATGAGACATGAAATTAGCATTTATTGGAGCTGGAAATATGGCACAGGCGATGATCGGTGGTGTGTTGCGCAAAGGTTTATTGCCTAAGAATGAAATCATTGCAACGGCAGCGACACAAAAGACGATTGACACGGTAGCAGCACAGTATGGTGTGAATGTCACTTTAGATAACAAAGAGGCTGCAAAAGCAGATATTATTGTACTTGCAGTGAAACCGGTTTATTATGCGGAGGTAATTGCAGAGATCAAAGATGTTGTGTCTTCGGAGCAGATTATTGTTACGATTGCAGCAGGCAAATCCGTTGCCTGGGTAGAAGAGGCATTTGGTGGATCTCATAAGATTGTTAGGACGATGCCAAATACACCGGCGTTAGTTGGTGAAGGAATTACGGCGGTATGTCCAAATGCAAATGTTGGAGAAGAGGATTTAAAACAGGTATGCGATATTTTGGAGAGCTTTGGAAAGGCAGAAGTGATCAGCGAAAAGATTATGGATGCTGTTATTGCGGTTAGTGGAAGTTCTCCTGCATATGTTTTCTTATTCATTGAAGCCATGGCAGATGCTGCTGTAGCGGAGGGAATGCCTCGTGCGCAGGCTTATCAGTTCGCTGCACAGTCTGTACTTGGCAGTGCTAAAATGGTATTAGAAACCGGAAAGCATCCGGGTGAGCTTAAGGATATGGTATGTTCACCGGCGGGAACAACCATTGATGCGGTACGTGTGTTAGAGGAAGGCGGGCTTCGTGGAATCGTCATGGACGCAATGCATGCTTGCGCTGAGAAGAACCGCAATATGTAAGGAATCATTTGAATAATCGTGTAGCCGGAAAGCATATGCGGACATAGAAAGCATATAATTTCCTATGAACAAAAATAAGATCCGTATACGAAAGATATGGCTTGTTTTTGCAGTGTATGTTATATTGATCGGCTATATGGGGCTGTATATTGCGACTTGGCAAAGCAGGCAGAACAACTTGCTGAAGTATCAGACGTTAATGCAGCATAACCATATATCTTCGCATAGCAGAGCGTTGCTTCGTGATATGGAATGCTTTCCGGTGCGAAAGGATCGCCGAGGTAAAGTATCTTGGGACTTTGAGGATGGCTATGGAGCACCGAGAACGTTTGGTGGCAAAAGAAGTCACGAGGGTGTAGATATCATGGCTTCCAAAGATCAGCCGGGGTGCTTACAGATTCAATCTGTGTGTGATGGTGTGATCGAACAAATTGGCTGGCTGAAATTGGGAGGATACCGTATAGGTATTCGTTCCAAACAGGGATATTATGTGTATTATGCACATTTACAGCAATATGCACCTGATCTGCGCAAAGGCAGCAAAGTAAAAGCGGGCGATTATTTGGGGTTAATGGGTAATACCGGGTATGGACCGGAAGGGACCAGTGGTCAATTCGCGGTACATCTGCACTTTGGAATCTATATTGCAAAGGATGGCAGAGAGCAAAGTATGGATCCATATCCTATACTATGGTATTTGGCACAGTGAATATTTGCAATGCTGTTATAAGAGATTGCAGTGTTGCTGGAAAGGAAAATCCAGCTTGTAATACCTGATAGTCAGGTGTTGTTATGCGGGGATTACAGTATCGGTAGAAAGGAAGGATACGGTTACAATGACGTTACCAAAGAAATATCAACAAGCCATGCAGGACTTGCTTGGAGAGGAATATTCCGCATATATAGAAAGTATGCAGCAGAGATCACAGACTGCCATACGAATCAATACGGCTAAGATTTCTTTGGAACAATGGGCGGAAATCTGTCCATTTAAGACAAAGCCGGTACCGTGGACGGAGAAAGGCTTTTTGACAACCGATGAGCAATGTAATCCTGCCAAACATCCTTATTATTATGCGGGCTTGTATTATATTCAAGAACCCAGTGCGATGATACCGGCATCGATCCTGCCTGTGCATGAAGGAGATCGAATCTTAGATGTTTGTGCAGCACCGGGGGGCAAGGCGACAGAGCTGGCTGCGAAGCTGGGGGGAACCGGTCAATTGGTTGCAAATGATATTAGTGTTTCCAGGGCAATGGCACTTGCGAAGAATTTGCAGATTGCCGGGGCGGTCAATGCAGTCGTTACAGCGGAAAAACCGGAACGTTTGCAGGAGTCCTTTTCACAATATTTTGATGGTATTTTGATCGATGCACCATGCTCCGGAGAGGGGATGTTTCGCAGAGATCCCCATATGGTACAGGATTGGGAAGAAAAAGGGCCGCAATATTATGCTCCGATCCAACGGGATATTTTGAAGGCGGCTTATCAAATGCTTCGGGAAGGTGGATATTTGGTCTACTCCACATGTACTTTTTCGCCGGAAGAAGATGAAAAAAATATATTGTGGTTTTTGCGGCAATTTCCGGATATGCACGTTTGTGAAGTCCCACGTAAAGAGGGCTTTTGCAGCGGAATCACGGATGCCGCGTTGACAGAAACGGAACGGCAGCAGCTATCTCGCTGTGTTCGAATTTTCCCACATAAGACAGTGGGAGAGGGTCATTTCGCTGTCCTTTTGCAGAAAGGAGATTCGTCGGCTGTAGAGCAGGAAAGCAATTCCGCGGAGCAGGAAAATTCCCTTGCCGAGCGAGTGCATGATCATGGTTTTCGTATGGCAGAGAAAAAACATCAAAGTTCCGGAGCAGGACGAAGATCAAAATATGACGGTACGAGACAACAACGTCTCTCCGGGAAAAAAGACCGCAGAAGGATGGATGGAGATAACGATCTTGCGGCTAAGGCGACTTGGTGGACAGGATGTCTATCGGCTCCCGGAGCAGAGAGGTATCGTTTGATTCCCGGCAAGAAACAGTTTACGTTAGAAATGGAAGGATCCGTATCGTGGAAAGGGCTTCGCTGTATTCAGACAGGATTGATCGTGGGTAGCGCCGAGAAACGATTTGAGCCGTCCATACAGCTTGCACTTTCTATTTGCGATAAGGACAAGCTTCCGTATGTGAATTTATCTTCCGAAGAACAGGATGTGATCCGTTATCTGAAAGGAGAGACACTGCAGGATGTGACTGTTTTGAATGAGGGGATGTTAAAGCAGACGGAAAATTATGTGTTAGTATGTGTAGATGGTTTTGCATTAGGCTGGGGAAAATATATGCAGAATGGAATGCTAAAAAACAAATATTACGCAGGATGGCGCATGCAGTAATTACAAGATATGATTGGAGGAACGGATGAAAGCGAAACGTGGAGATTTCGGTTATATAAACAATAGAAAGAAAAGAACCCTTACGATAGCAATTATTTATAGTGCTATTTCTATTGGGATTTATGTATTGGGATTGGTGCTGAATCATATGTCCAGACAGAATTTATTTACGGTGATCGCAGTGTTAGGGGTACTGCCGATCGTGAAACAGATTGTTGGTTTTGTTGTGGTGTTTCCGTATCATTCTGTAACCGAGGAACAATACCAAAAGGTGCAAAAAGCTTTGCCGGAGAGGATGGAACTGATGACAGATCTGGTGATCACTTCTTCCGAAAAGATTATGCATTTAGATTTTTTGGCAGTAGGTAATGGACGAGTGATTGGCGTATTGGGCAATGGAAAACAGGAATTATCCTATGTTAGAGAGTATTTGTCCAAGGGCGTTGCTAACTGGGGAACGCAGTATAAAGTGCAGATCGTGGAGAAGCAGGCGATGTTTTTACAGGAGTTAGCAAGAATTGATTCCATTCCGGAATGTACGGAGGATCAGGAAGAAGAGTTGGAACATGTGAAATCTTATCTGCGATCTTTGATCGTATAACCGAGAGAAAGGGCAGAGAGCTATTATGCGAGAAGTAATAATTTCTGAACGCGAGGAAGGACAGCGTTTGGATCGCTATTTGGAAAAATATATGCCGGATGCTCCGAAAAGCTTTTTTTATAAGATGATGCGCAAGAAAAACATTGTGTTAAACGGGAAAAAAGTGTCTGGGTCGGAGCGGATTCAGACCGGCGATCAGATAAAATTGTTTCTTGCGGATGAAACAATTGATGGTTTTCGGTCAGGGAAGAAAGCTCAAGAAGTTGATTTGGGCGCACAACACCTGTCACAGGCAAAGAGGCCGACTAATGGCGCACAACACCTGTCACAGGCAAAGAGGCCGACTAATGGTGCGCGACAGATGCCACAGGCAAAGAGGCCGACTAATGGTGCACAACAGATGCCACAGGCAAAGAGGCTGGAAAAGGGTGCACGTCAAGGAAAAATAGAGTTGCAGCAGGGGCACTATGACAGAAACTTGCCGCCGTTGCAAATTGTCTATGAGGATGCTCAGTTTTTGGTGGTTAATAAGCCGGTTGGAGTGCTATCCCAAAAAGCGGACAGAAATGACAGGTCGATCGTTGAACAGATTACAGATTATTTGGCAGATAATGCTGCTGATGACACGTTTCGTCCGGGAATCTGTAATCGTTTGGACCGAAATACTTCCGGCCTGATCGTAGCAGGAAAGACGGTACGTGCGCTACAGGACATGAATAAGCGGTTCAAGGAACGTACAATCTGCAAATATTATTTATGTGTTGTTCATGGAAGTGTGTCAAAAAAGCAGTATTTGAAAGGCTACCTAGAGAAGGATAGTCGAACCAATAAAGTGACAGTAAGACAACAGCCCGGCCCTAACAGTGTACCGATTGCAACGGAATACCTGCCGCTTCAACAGGGGGTGTATCAAGGGGAATCTTTTACCCTGTTGCAGGTGCATCTGATCACAGGTAAATCTCATCAAATTCGTGCTCATTTGGCAAGCATTGGTCATCCATTGGTGGGGGACGTTAAATACAGTACGAAACGAGCGTCTGCCTTCGACCGAGAGCAGTTACATCAGCGAGTGCAATTGCTGCATGCTTGGCAGCTTATATTTACGGCACATGGAAAAGAATATGTTTGGAAAGCGGAACTCCCAGACAATTTTGCACAGGTACTGCGCAGACTAGGGATGGAAACGGAACAGAACAGTATTTAGCTGAGATAGTGCGCAGACTAGGGATAGAGATTAAATGATCATATTGCACTATTCATAAGGAGTTGAGAGAATTATGCCATCTTGGAATTCAAGAGGACTTCGAGGCTCTATGTTAGAGGAAGCCCTTAATATGACAAATGAACAATATCGCAAAGAGCATTTGGCATTAGTACAAAAAATACCGACGCCCATTACGCCGATCAATATCGACAAAGAGCATCGGCATATCACCTTAGCATATTTTGAACAAAAAAGTACCGTAGATTATATCGGGAATGTGCAGGGGGTGCCAATTTGTTTTGATGCCAAAGAATGCGCCGGAGAGCGTTTTGCCCTGCAAAATATCCATGAGCATCAGATGGAGTATATGCAGGACTTTGAGCGGCAAGATGGCATTGCGTTTTTGATCGTCTATTTTAAGGAAGCCGGTGTCTATTACTATGTACCGTTTCGCGATGTAAAACGCTTTTGGGATCGTGCAGCAGAAGGAGGACGCAAAAGCTTTTTGCGTCACGAACTGGATCAGGATTACCAGATACGCACATCAAACCAAATATTCATTCATTATTTGGATGCTTTAAGCCGCGATCTGGAGTCCCGTCCGGAATCTTAAATATTATAAATGCAGCACGCGTTCTTTGATCTCCTGGGTACGTCCCTGATTCCAAAATTGCGTCCCAATATACCCACAGGTACGTCTTGCAACGTTCATTTTGTTCTGGTCAGTGTTGCCGCAATTTGGGCATTCCCAGATCAGCTTACCATGTTCGTCAGTGACGATCTGAATCTGACCGGTATAACCGCAGCATTGACAATAATCACTCTTGGTATTTAATTCCGCATACATAATATTATCATAAATATATTTCATAACATTTAATACGGCTTCGATATTATTTTCCATATTCGGTACTTCCACATAACTGATCGCACCACCCGGAGATAATTCTTGAAATTGCGCCTCAAATTTCAATTTATCAAAGGCATTGATCTCCTCAGTTACATGTACGTGATAACTGTTAGTGATATAGCCGCGGTCGGTCACACCTTCGATAATGCCAAAGCGTTTTTGCAGACATTTGGCAAATTTGTAGGTGGTGGACTCTAGCGGAGTACCATATAAGCTAAAGTCGATGTTGGTTTCTTCGCGCCATTTTGCACAAGCATCGTTCATATGCTGCATGACTTGCAATGCAAATGGGGTGGATTCCGGATCAGTATGACTGTGTCCGGTCATATATCTGGTGCATTCGCATAATCCGGCGTATCCCAAAGAAATCGTAGAATATCCGTTATATAGCAGTTTATTGATCGTCTCACCTTTCTTCAGACGAGCGAGAGCACCGTACTGCCAAAGGATTGGAGCAACGTCGGAAGGCGTATCTAATAAACGCTTGTGGCGGCACATCAGTGCACGATAACACAAGTCCAGACGTTCATCAAAAATCTGCCAGAATTTATCCATATCCTTGCCGGAAGAGCAGGCAACATCCACTAAGTTGATCGTGACAACGCCCTGATTAAAGCGACCGTAAAACTTTGGCTTATCGTTTTCGTCATGATAAACAGTCAGGAAGGAACGGCAGCCCATGCAAGGATAGCAGTTGCCATCTTTTAATTTACGCATGATCTTTTCAGAAATATAGTCAGGAACCATTCGTTTTGCCGTACATTTTGCTGCCAGTTTGGTTAGTTCCCAATATTTACTGCCTTCGGTAATATTATCTTCTTCCAATACATAGATCAGCTTTGGAAAAGCAGGAGTAATATATACACCTTTTTCATTCTTAACGCCCTGAATACGCTGGCGAAGGATCTCTTCCGTTACGAGTGCAAGATCATCACGCAGACGTCCTTCCGGAACTTCATCTAAATACATAAATACCGTAACAAATGGTGCTTGTCCATTAGTTGTCATCAACGTGATCACCTGATACTGGATCATCTGTACGCCACGCTTGATCTCGTCGCGTACACGCTGTTCTGCTACATTATTGATCTGTTCTTCGGAAGCAGCGATATTCGCTTTTTCAAACTCATCACGCACCTGCAGTCGGAATTTTTGTCTGCTGACATCCACAAATGGGGCGAGATGTGCCAAAGAAATGCTCTGTCCGCCGTACTGGGAACTGGCAATCTGTGCAATGCTCTGCGTTGCTATATTGCAGGCAGTTGAAAAACTCTTTGGCCGTTCAATCATGGTTTCACTGATCACAGTACCGTTTTGCAACATATCTTCCAAATTGACAAGACAGCAGTTGTGCATATGCTGTGCAAAATAATCGGAATCGTGAAAATGTATAATGCCCTGTTCGTGTGCGGCTACGATATCCTCTGGGAGCAAAAAACGCTTAGTAATGTCTTTACTGACTTCGCCGGCCATATAATCGCGTTGTACACTATTTACGGTAGGATTCTTATTGGAATTTTCCTGCTTTGCCTCTTCATTATTACATTCCAACAGGCTTAAGATCTGCTTATCGGTTGAGTTGGATTTGCGGACTAAGGCGCGAGTATAACGGTAAGTAATGTATTTGCGTGCCAACACAAATGCACGTTTGTTCATGATCTGATCCTCGACAAGATCCTGAATTTCTTCGACGCCGAGAGTTCGGCCAATGTCAGAACAAATCTTCTCTACATTAGTAGAAATCTCCTCGATCTGTTCTTCTGATAATTGATCAACAGCGGCAACCTCGCAGTTTGCTTTTTTGATCGCTGCTGATATTTTGGTGACATCAAAATCGGCTTCAATGCCACTTCTTTTCATGATTTTCATGAATGCAACCTCCTCCATTCAGACTTGCTTCCTAATCGAGGAAAGCACACAGACTGCGTGGATATGCATACTTTCTCGGATTTTTAGAAGTACTATATAATGTTCGAAAAATGTCATGGTGACACTATATATTGTGTTTTCTCGACGGGATTTATACTAGCACATTTTTATTTACAACACAATCCCCATAATCCACATTATGCCAATACCAAAAATACGCTATGTTATCAAAAATGCAGTCTGGGAGTTTCTTTGAAAGCTGCCCTTAAAAAAATTCCATACTTGGAAGATACAATGATAAAAATTGGGGGTTTTCAAATTAGAATGTATGTGGTATGATGTTTGATGAAATGCGAAGAAGAGAAGTAGTAACCATAGAATGGAATGCAGAAAGCTGTTGGTTGATGCGAAGCAGTGGAAGTGATATGGCGAACTCGTCTCGGAGCAGCCGGTTGAACTTTAGTAGATCAGGACGGATTCCCACCGTTAGAGGGGAAAGGTATTGACAAGTTGTTGATGTACCTGTGAGCGCATGTTTTTCATGAATAAGAGTGGTAACGCGGATGATCCGTCTCTATATTATATAGAGACGTTTTTTACATTACGAAAGAATTTCACGTTGATCCTTATACAAACTCTGACAGAATGCACACAGATGCGCAACGCATTACAAGGACTCAAAGGGGAGTCTGGAAAGTGAGGTTATTTATGAAAGGATTTGAAAAGTATCAGAAGAGTTATTTTATGCCACCGGAGGATTGCTATGAATGGGTAAAGAAAGATGCAATTGATAAGCCGCCGGTTTGGTGCAGTGTTGATTTACGTGATGGCAATCAGGCTTTGATTGAGCCAATGAGCCTGGACGAGAAAATAGAGTTTTTTAAGATGCTGGTTAAGATTGGATTTAAGGAGATTGAGGTCGGTTTTCCGGCAGCATCCGAGACAGAGTTTACTTTTTTGAGAGCACTGATCGATCAGCATCTCATTCCGGATGATGTAACGGTTCAGGTACTTACACAGGCAAGAGAACATATTATCCGCAAGACATTTGAAGCAGTGGATGGTGCACCAAATGCAATCGTTCATGTATATAATTCTACATCTGTAGCACAAAGAGAGCAGGTGTTCCGTAAATCCAAGGAAGAGATCAAGGAGATTGCAGTAAACGGAGCAAAACTGTTAAAAGAGCTTGCTGCAGAGGCACATGGTAACTTCCGCTTTGAATACAGCCCGGAGAGTTTCCATGGAACAGAAGTAGATTATGCAGTAGAAGTATGTAATGCCGTTTTGGATGTATGGCAGCCACAGGCAGATGCACCGGCGATCATTAATATCCCTGCCACTGTCGAGAATGCAATGCCGCATGTTTTTGCAAGCCAGATTGAATATGTCAGCAAACATCTGAAATACCGTGATAATGTTGTTCTTTCTCTGCATCCACACAATGACCGTGGTACTGGCGTGGCAACTGCGGAGCTTGGTGTATTGGCAGGAGCAGACCGTTTGGAAGGCACTTTATTTGGTAACGGTGAACGTACCGGTAATTTAGACTTAGTAACTGTTGCTATGAATCTGCATTCTCATGGTGTGGATTCCAAGTTAGATTTCCACAATATGCAGGAGATCGCAGATACGTATGAGCGTTTGACAGCAATGCAGGTATCCAAGCGTCAGCCATATGCAGGTGAGCTTGTATTTACCGCATTTTCCGGTTCTCATCAGGATGCTATCTCCAAAGGTATGGCATATCGCGAGGAGCGTAACGAAAATCTTTGGACGGTTCCATATCTGCCGATCGATCCGAAAGATGTTGGAAGAACATATGATTCGGATGTTATCCGTATCAACAGCCAGTCCGGTAAGGGCGGTGTAGCGTATGTATTAAAACAGAATTACGGATTAGAGATTCCAGACCGTATGCGTGAGGAAGTCGGTTACCTGATGAAGGGTGTTTCCGATCATGCACATGCAGAGCTCAGTCCGGAAGATATGCTGCGCGTATTCGAAGAGACATACAGCCAGCCAAAGCGCAGTTTTGCTATTGCAGAAGTACACTTCCAGCAGAAAGATGGTATTACAACGCAGGTTACTTTTGAGCAGGATGGCAAAAAAGAAGTTGTCGAGGCAAAGGGAAATGGACGTTTGAATGCAGTCAACAATGCGATCAAGGATTTCTTAGGTATCAGCTATGTATTGGATGTATATGAGGAGCACGCATTGTCGAAGACATCTTCTTCTAAGGCGATGGCTTATGTTGGAATTACGCAGGATGAGAAGCAGTTATACTGGGGCGTAAGCAGTGATGAAGATATTATTCGTGCTTCCATTGATGCGTTAGAGCATGCAGTAAATCACATGATCGAGATTAAGGGCGAAAAAGTACACTAAGCCTATCAAAGATTTCATATTATTTATTGGGAGGGGTCTTGGCGGGCCCCTCAACCACATATAGAAAGGTACGGTAATAGCATGGCAGATAACAGTGTGTTGATTGATGAGTTGGTTCGTTATGGGGAAAAAAATGGTTTGGTCGCAGCGGAAGATCGTGTGTATGTGATCAATCGTTTGTTGGAGATTTTGCAGTTGGATGAATATCAGACACCAGAGCAGGAGACGCCGGTACGGCCGGTTCATGAGATTTTAGCGGACCTTATGGAAAATGCATATTCCCGTGGTGTTATGACAGAGAACAGCGTTGTTTATCAGGATTTATTTGATACGAAACTGATGGGAGCACTCGTTCCGGCACCAAGTACCGTGATCCGCAAGTTTCGCAAGTTGTATGAAGAATCACCCAAAGCGGCAACAAACTATTATTATAAATTAAGTTGTGATACCAATTATATCCGCCGTGATCGAATCAAGCGTGATGTAAAGTGGACCGCAGATACAGAGTATGGGACATTAGACATTACGATCAATTTATCTAAGCCGGAGAAAGATCCTAAGGCGATCGCCGCTGCCAAAAATGCACCACAGAGTGCTTATCCGAAATGTTTGCTGTGTAAAGAAAACGAGGGGTATGCAGGTAGAGTGAATCATCCGGCAAGACAGAATCACCGTGTTATTCCGGTAACCATTGATGGCGGTCAGTGGGGATTGCAGTATTCTCCTTACGTATATTACAATGAGCACTGTATCCTATTTAATAGTGATCATACACCGATGAAGATTGATGAATCTGCCTTTCGTAAACTGTTGGATTTTGTGCGTCAGTTCCCACATTATTTTGTAGGTTCAAATGCCGATCTGCCAATTGTAGGCGGCTCGATATTGGCACATGAGCATTTCCAGGGTGGTCATTATGAATTTGCAATGGAAAGAGCGGAAATCAAGCAGACATTGACGATTCCGGGCTTTGAGGATGTACAGGCGGGGATCGTAAATTGGCCGATGTCGGTTGTACGTATTCGTCATAAAGAGGCTGAGCGCCTGGTAAAGCTTGCTGCACATATTTTGACGGCATGGAGAGCATATACGGATGAAGATGCTTTTATCTATGCGCAGACGGATGGAGAACCACACAATACGATCACACCGATCGCGCGAATGCGGGACGGGGAGTTTGAACTGGATCTGGTACTTCGCAATAACATTACAACGCCGGAGTATCCGTTAGGTGTGTACCATCCACATCAGGAACTGCACCATATTAAGAAAGAAAATATCGGCTTGATCGAAGTTATGGGTCTGGCAGTCCTTCCGGCTAGATTAAAGGGAGAAATGCAGCGTTTGGGCGAATACATTATATCAGGAAAAGATATTCGAGCCGATGAGGAACTTGCAAAACATGCAGACTGGGTAGACGAGTTTTTACCAAAATACGATGCGATCACAGAAGATAATGTAGATGAAATTCTTCAGACGGAGATCGGTATCGTTTTTAAGAAAGTATTAGAGCATGCCGGTGTTTATAAAAACACAGACGAAGGTATGAATGCATTCATGCGGTTTATCCAATCACTTTAGAATTAAAGTTTGTAATAATGAGGTATGTTCTTTCACATTAGGTTGAAAGCACATATAAGAGTATCAAAATTGAAAGCCACCAAGATTTGATATGTCCTGTCAGTGACAGGGTACTCATCAAGTCTTGGTGGCTTTTTTTCTTTATAGGAAACTGCTTTTGTTTATATCTTTTATTGTTTTATTCGGATGTGACGGTTAGTCTTCCTTGCAAAATACACGCTTAAGAAGTGCCATATCCAATGTCTGCTCAGGTGCGAAAGCATCCGAGGTCACATAATCCAGTATTGATCTTGCAAAGCATTTGATCTCAGGATACTCGGCAACCTCACTTAAACGGCTGGTACATACCATCAAGGTACCCTCGCCAACTTTACCTTCAAACAAGATACCCAGTTTGTGGTTACGTTCAAAGTTGTCGACCATCTGCACGATCGGGCGGTAGCTCTTATCGGTCACGTCATCTAAGATAGCACAGTCACAGTGCGATACGATCTTATACCACTGTGGTGTGGAATATTTGTGAGCCGGGAAAGAAGCTAAAGCCGGATGATCCTTTTGGATCAACAGCCCCATTGTACCGACAGCAACCGGCTTCTTCATCCATTCGCAAATATCGCGGAACATTGGATAACACCAAAAATCCGTACAATAAAAGCCTTCGATCTTGTCGGCAAGTTCGGTTGGCAGATACAATACTTTTTGACCATTTTGAAGCAATGCGCAGGCTTCTGCGTAATCAGCCGTCACATGGACTTCATTGGCACCTTCACCGATCGTCATGCCGGAGGCCGGAATTTCCGTTGACAGTGTTGGGAAGCAGTATAGCTCATAGGTGTTTGCCATATTGGTTTCCGGTACACTAAGATCCAAATGATAAGTAGCAGCTTCCGTGATCTCCGGAAAATCAAAGGTTATCTCGTCTAATTCTACCAGGTCAAAAGCACCATCCGGAATCACAACGGATCCTTCTCGAATGATCTTTTTCTGCTGTTTTAATTCCCAGTGAAGAATTTTATTTTCCAACTTCTCAGGATTGTAGTAGCGGATCGCCATCTTAGCACGGAAGGTTTCTCCTGCCTGATAGACATATTTTGGAAACTGTGCTAACAGAATGTGATCGGAACAGTATCCTGCCCATTCCTCCGGTGTAACATGTCCTTTGCTGTCCATAAAGGCATCCAAAATACCAACGAGAGCGGTACCCTGACCGGAAAAGTCCTGAATATCCAATATTTGATATCCGGCGAGCAGTTTTGTACGAGCAGCAGCCTCCAGTTCTTCCTTGTAGCATTGAACAGACAGCTTACCACTGGTGTAGAAAAAGTCATCGGCTTGATCTAACATGCCCTTTTCTTTCAAACGGTCTCTGAATACTTCGAAGTTTCTTGCTTTGAGAACGCCGGTATATTTATCAATCTCACGGAAGTTTGGATAAACCGCAAATTGTCCAATCTCATGGGAGACAACCGGAATATGTGGGATCAAAACACCCCCATTATCGGCAGCTTTTACTTTCTTAACACCGGTTCCGTATTGGATTTCGATCTCTTCCGCATCGTTGCCGGCATCGACGGCTGCATTTGTAGGATGGATCACTTCGTCGTAGTTATGATCAGCAGAAGGTTCATCCCACTGAATATGTCCCAAAGGAGCATCACACATACCATAGGAACCACGGAATAAACGGTTTTTGCTAAAACGGACTCCGACAAAGAAATCGTCTTCCGGTAATAGTACCGGGGTGTGCTGGAAGTTGTTGGAACCCTGTGTATACAGATGACGATCATCCACCTTGCGATAATTTGTAATGATCTCTGCCATGCGCTCTTTGCTGCCCCAAAGCTCATTTCCAAGAGACATCATACAATAAGAAGCATGGTTACCAAATTCATCCATCATGCGATAACCTTCTTCAATCAGATAATCCTGCTCTTCGGCATTGTGCCCTTCATCACCCGGTGCGGTCAAGGTTCCCCAGAAAGGAAGCTGAGGTTCCATGTAAATACCCAACAGATCAGCCGCCACAAATGCAGCGTCCGGAGGGCAGCAGGTGTGATAACGGTAATGATTGATACCGTAAGATTTGGAAATGCTCATAACGCGGATCCATTCTTCTACGGAAGTAGGAACCGCTCCGGTCATTGGAAAGATCAAACCATCGTGTTTGCCACGCAGGAATGTCGGTGTCCCGTTGATCAAAAATTCAGTCTCTGATGTGGAAAAGTCGCGCAGACCGAATGTTGTCACGCTCTCCTCGTCGGTACCCGGAATTGTCAAGTGCAGTTCGTAGATGACCGGACTGTATTCGCTCCAAAGTACAGCATCTTCTCCCAGTTCATAAGTAAATTCGGCCGTTCCTTTGCCGACCGGGAAGAAAATGTCCTGAAAATATGCAGCAGGTACTTGTACGCCTGTCTTGCCGGAAATGTCCATTAATTCAGCTTCGGCACAGACAGACAGATTGCGTTGCGTCTGCGTTGTATTGTTGGTGGTAATCTCTACACGGACAGATTTGTGCTCTGTATCCGGGTAGGTTTTGATATGTTCGATCATGATCTCATCACATATGTGAAGCGATATCTCGCCGATAATACCATTCCAATTCGTCTGGGTATCCGGAGAGGTCAGATGACCGCCTTTGGTCGGGTAATCCACATTAGAAACTAAAATAGTCAGACGAAACGTGTTGTCCTTAATATAAGGAGTCAGATCGTAATGATGTGGAGTAGTAAGGCTGTCTCTGCATCCGACCTCTACATCATTAACCCAAACACGAGTCAGGCGTGTACGTTCCAAATGTAAATAAATATTTTTGTTTTTGAAATCTTTGTCCAAGGTAATTTCTTTTGCATACCATGCGTAACCTTCAAACAAGTATGGATCAGTCAGAAAACCGATTTCTTTCTTGTCAGAAGGAGTTCCCTTTTTGGCAATCGAAGTCGTACCGGGAAGTGTAATCGTATCTGCAGGCAGACTACGGAAAATTCCCTGCTCGATCCCTGTTTTGTCCGCATCCAAGGCAAATGCCCAATCGCCGGATAAATCCATTCTCTTGATCATACTTAAACTCCATTCTATCAATTTTGTACTACAAGATCCAACATTTACTCATCCCTCGTCAGATCCACATTTATAACTCGCTCAAACTTCCCATACCTCAAATCCTCCACAACCACATATTACTTATTATGTCAGCAATAAATAAACCATTTTGCAGCCAATACAGTAAATTGTTCTGTCATCAGAGTACTAAGATAATTGCCGCAGAACGCAGAGTTTTTGCGTGATTTCTTATTTTGTTACATCTCTGATGGATACATGCCTGAAGGATTGTCTGAGAGGTCCCGGTCTAGCAAGGTATCATCGATTTTTGGACGGGACGCTTTCGCTACGATGCGCTACGTCACGTTACTTAATGTCTCTGAAATACGAGACATAAGTAACGACGAGCGCAAAGTCCCTTTCAAAAATGATGATTACCTTGCTTCCGGGACTTCGAGTTTCCGAAAGGCATGTAAATCAATCATCAGAGATAACAAAATCTAGAAATCACCAAAAACGAAAATGCGGCAAGGCAATTACTATGGTTCTCTGATGGCAGAAATCGCTCTTTGGTGGCTGCAAAATGCTATATAGTTATTGACATAATAAGCAATATGTGGTTGTGGAGGATTTGAGGTATTGGGAGTTTGAGTTAATGACAAAAAGAACCAATCCGGGTTTTACCGGGATTGGTTCTTTTTGGTTCTAAAGACTTATAAAATAAGGCTTTATGGTATTTATAAAAAATACGAATGATAAAATAATCAGAAGTTATTAGACATCAGAAACGGAACGCATATAATGGGAGACATGGCAAAAAGCCATGGAAAGGAAGTGAGTATTACGGAGGCATTAACAAAGGAGCTGATGGAAGAATTAAACTGCAATACAGTATTCACAATTCCCGCTTTTGGCGGCATCAAAGTTCCGGAATCAGTCGTCGTAACTTGGATCATTATGGCGTTATTGATTCTCCTCTCCATTTTACTGACAAGAAACTTATCCATTGATAATCCTGGCAAGGTACAGCTTGCTTTGGAATCGGGATACCAGATGGCAGAGAGCTTTTTTGGTGAACTGCTCGGAGCGAACGGATTAAAATATCTACCGTATTTGCTGAGCGTGTTGCTGTATATCGCAGTAGCCAACCTGATTGGGCTGATCGGATTCAAGCCACCTACAAAAGATATGGGTGTTACCGCTGCAATGGCCGTTATGAGCATTGTTCTGGTAGAAGTAGCAGGAATTCGCCAAAAAGGGACCAAAGGCTGGTTGAAAGGTTTCTTGGAACCAATATGGATCGTAGCACCGATCAATCTTTTGGAAGTGTTTACCAGACCATTGTCGCTGTGTATGCGATTGTTTGGTAATGTACTTGGTTCCTATGTTGTTATGGAGTTGTTAAAAATTGTCGTTCCGGCAGTTTTACCAGCCGTCTTTAGTGTTTATTTTGATATTTTTGACGGACTGATCCAAGCATTTGTATTTGTATTTTTGACTGCTTTATATATTGGTGAAGCAGTGGAGATGGATTAAGAGTTTAAGTATTAAGAAAGCTTGCAAGGCGGGCGCTGTGCGCGGCAAGCTATTGATTACATACAGGCAGCGCAGAAAAGAGGTAAATTATGACACAGTTAATCGCTATTGGAGCAGGTATTGCAGTTTTGACAGGTATCGGAGCAGGTATTGGTATTGGTTTAGCTACATCCAAAGCAGTGGATGCAATCGCAAGACAGCCGGAAGCAGAACCAAAGATCAAAGTCAACTTAGTGCTTGGTTGTGCATTAGCCGAGGCAACTGCTATCTATGGTTTCGTTATTGCCTTACTGATCATATTGATGCTTCATTAATACAGACAGAAAGGCTGGCGATACAACATGTTACGTTTTGATGGATTTATCTTTACCTTGTTAAATTTGGTCGTTTTGTATGTTGCCATGAGACATTTTTTGATCGGACCGATCCAAAATGTATTGGCAGCACGCAAAGAGATGATCGACAAGCAGTTTACTGCTGCACAGAGCAAGGAAGACGAAGCTATGCAGTTAAAACAGCAATATGATGGTCTGCTCGAAAATGCCAAAGAGGAATCCAAACAGATAGTAGAAGAATCCCGAATGCGTGCCGGTAAGGAGTATGAGGAACGTGTTCAGAAAGCAGAGCGGCAGGCAAATCGTATATTGGAAAAAGCAAAACAGGATGTAGAAAACGAGCGCGAGCAGGCGATGGAAGCCATGCAAAAACAGATTGCCGGTGTCGCCATGGCTGCGGCTGGTAAGATTCTGAAAGAGCAGGCGGACTCCAGTGTGGATCGCTCTATCTACGATCAGTATATTGCTGGAATAGGGGAATCTCATGAAGCAGACGGCAATTAATTATGGAAAAGTTCTGTTTGAACTTGGAATTTCAGAAGATGCTGTTGAAACCGCTAAGCAGCTTTACTTACAGTCGGAAGAATTGCGTAAAGTGTTGAACAGTCCGATCGTGACCCGTGCTCAAAAGCATCGGATCATTGACAAACTGTTTCCTCAGGAAATGCATTCTTTTCTTAAGAAGGTTTGTGATTACAACGAAGCAGAGATTCTTCCTGACATATTCTCGGCATATGAGATATGGCGCAGAGAAAGTCAGGGTATTTTGGTCGGAACACTTTATTATATGACGGAACCGACGAAAGCACAGCTTAGAAATATCGAACAGGGACTTTGTAAAAAGCTTGGCTGTCAACAATTACAGCTAACGCTGGAAGAAGATCACAGTTTGATCGGTGGATTCGTGATCCGGATCGGTGATCTGGAGATCGATCAAAGCATTTTAGGCAGTGTAAACGGCTTAAAACAAAAATTGACTAGGAGATGATGATGTGAGTACAATCAGCTCAGAAAATATTATATCTATTTTAAGAAGCGAGATTGAAAATTACGAAATAGAGAGCAGAGAGCATGAAGTAGGTACCGTAATCTGGGTTGGTGACGGAATTGCAACCATCTATGGTATGGAACATGCGATGTATGGCGAGATCGTGATTTTTGAAAACGGTGTAAAGGGAATGGTACAGGATATTAAACAGACGGAGATCGGCTGCATTATCTTAGGTAAAGACACCGGCATTCGCGAAGGAATGAAAGTAACTCGTACCAAGAAACGTGCCGGTATTCCGGTTGGAGAACATTATTTAGGACGCGTTGTCAATGCATTGGGTGCTCCAATTGATGGCAAGGGCGACATTGAAGCCGATGACTATCGCCCGATCGAATGTGATGCACCGGGAATCGTGGATCGTAAATCCGTTTCCGTTCCGCTGGAAACCGGAATCTTATCTATTGATTCTATGTTTCCGATCGGCCGCGGTCAGCGTGAGTTGATCATTGGTGACAGACAGACCGGTAAGACTTCAATTGCGATGGACGCTATTTTGAACCAGAAAGGCAAAGATGTTATTTGTATCTATGTTGCAATCGGTCAGAAAGCATCTACCGTAGCAAAGTTAGTGAATACTTTAGAAAAAAATGATGCGTTGGATTATTCCATTGTCGTAACGGCTACCGCAAGTGAATCAGCATCATTGGAATATATTGCACCATATTCCGGAACTGCTTTGGCAGAATATTTCATGTATGAAGGAAAAGATGTTTTGATCGTTTATGACGATCTTTCTAAACATGCAGTTGCCTATCGTGCCTTATCTTTGTTATTAGAGCGTTCTCCGGGTCGTGAGGCATATCCTGGTGATGTATTTTATTTGCATTCCCGTTTGCTGGAGCGTTCCAGCCGGTTAAGCGATGAGTTAGGCGGTGGTTCCATTACGGCACTTCCGATCATTGAAACGCAGGCAGGAGATGTGTCTGCCTACATACCGACAAATGTAATTTCCATCACAGACGGTCAGATATTCTTAGAGAGCGATTTGTTCTTTGCCGGAATGCGACCTGCTGTCAATGTAGGTCTTAGCGTATCCCGTGTTGGTGGTGCGGCACAGACGAAAGCAATGAAAAAAGCATCCGGTACCGTTCGTATTGATCTGGCACAGTTCCGTGAGATGGAAGTGTTTACGCAGTTTAGTTCGGATCTGGATGAAGAAACGAAGGAACAGCTTGCTTATGGTAATGGACTGATGGAATTATTAAAGCAGCCTTTAGGACATCCAATGTCTTTGGCTGAACAGGTAGTCACTTTGGTAGCAGCAACTTCCAGATTGTTTATTCCGATTCCAAAGGAGCAGATCAAGGAAACACAGCTTGGCTTGTTAGATTATTTCCATAGTAATTATCCGGAGATCATGAAACGCATCGATAACGATAAGGATCTGACGGATGAATTGAAAGAATCCATCGTAGCCGGTGCCAAGAAATATTTGGAACAGAATTAATAATTGATGCGCAAATGCGTGTGCAGAAACGAGGAGTATTATGGCGAATACGAAGGAAATACAAAAACGCATGAAAAGCATAAAAGATACGATGAAGATCACCAATGCGATGTATATGATTTCGTCAACCAAGTTACAGAAAGCCAAGAAGAAACTAGCTGACACTGAACCATATTTTTATTCATTGCAGCAGGCGTTTCGTCGTATCCTGCGTCATATCCCGGATCTGGACAGTATTTATTTTAAGGATACCAGTCAGATCCCGACAGAAGAAAAAAAGACCGGTTACATTGTAGTTACCGCCGACAAAGGACTTGCCGGTGCATATAATCACAATGTGATCAAGATGGCACATTCCCTGTTCGAAGATGGCGGACATAACAGTTTGTTCGTACTTGGAGAGCTTGGTCGTCAATATTTTGCAAGAGAGGGTCTTCATGTGCATAAGCACTTTAAGTACACTGTACAAAGTCCAAGCCTGCACCGTGCAAGAATGATCACTGATGATATTTTAGAACGATATCGAAATGGTAAACTTGACGAAGTGTATATCATATACACCTGCATGGAAAATTCGATGACGACAGTGGCAGAAATGCGTAAGCTTTTACCGTTATCGAAAGAGGAATTTGAAGTTCATATGCCAATTGATGTATATCAGGAAGAGCTTAAGGCAGACCCCTCTTGGGATACGATCTTAGAGCGTTTGGTTCCGAATTACATCAATGGATTTATTTATGGTGCATTGGTAGAATCCTATGCGAGCGAACACAATTCCCGCATGATGGCAATGCAGTCGGCAACGGATAGTGCGAAACAGATATTAGCGCAGCTTTCCATCGAGTATAATCGCGTGCGGCAGGCGGCGATCACACAAGAGATTACAGAAGTCATCAGCGGCGCAAAAGCACAAAAACGCAAACACAAATAGGTGTCAATGACTTTATGTCTTAAGCACACATGACATAAAGTTCACTGCGAACGAATTACGTGTGCAGAAATGAGGAATAGCATGAAGAAGGGAAAAATTGTTCAGGTATCCGGTCCTGTTATTGATGTTGAATTTGAAGACAGTGACCTTCCATTTATCAAGGATGCACTGGAGGTAAATAACGACGGAAAACGCTGTGTCATGGAAGTTGCTCAGCATATTGGCAATAATACCGTGCGCTGCATCATGTTGGCATCCAGTGAGGGTCTGCATAAAGATATGGAAGTTATCGCAACCGGAAGTGGAATTAAAGTACCGGTTGGAGAGAAAACGTTAGGCCGTCTGTTTAATGTACTAGGTGAAACTATTGATAATGGCGAAGCTTTGGATGATGAGGAGCATTGGTGCATTCACAGAGATGCACCGGGATTTGAGGAACAGAGTCCGGCTGTAGAAGTGTTGGAAACCGGAATTAAAGTCATTGATCTGCTGGCACCTTATGCCAAGGGCGGTAAGATCGGCCTATTCGGTGGTGCCGGTGTCGGTAAGACCGTATTGATTCAGGAATTGATTCAAAATGTTGCTACGGAACATGGTGGATATTCTATTTTTACCGGTGTTGGTGAACGCTCCCGTGAGGGTAATGATCTTTGGTCAGAAATGAAAGAATCCGGTGTTCTCAATAAAACTGCATTAGTGTTCGGGCAGATGAACGAGCCACCAGGAGCTCGTATGCGAGTTGCTGAGACAGGGCTTACTATGGCGGAATATTTCCGTGATGAAGAGCATCAGGATGTGTTGTTATTTATCGATAACATCTTCCGTTACGTACAGGCCGGATCAGAGGTATCCGCGTTGCTTGGCCGTATGCCATCCGCAGTTGGTTATCAGCCAACATTGGCTAATGAAGTTGGTGAATTGCAAGAGCGTATTGCATCGACGAAAAACGGTTCCGTTACGTCTGTACAGGCAGTATATGTACCGGCCGACGACCTTACCGATCCGGCTCCGGCGACAACATTTGCCCATTTGGACGCAACGACTGTTTTATCCAGAAAAATTGTAGAGCAGGGTATTTATCCGGCAGTTGATCCGCTAGAGTCTAATTCACGAATTTTGGAAGAAGATATTGTCGGCAAAGAGCATTACGATACAGCAAGACGTGTTCAGGAAATTTTGCAAAAATATACTGAATTACAGGATATTATCGCTATTCTTGGTATGGAAGAGTTATCTGAAGAAGATAAGATCACCGTATATCGTGCCAGAAAAATACAGCGATTTTTGTCACAGCCGTTCCATGTAGCTGAGACGTTTACCGGTGTTCCAGGCAAATATGTACCATTGAAAGAAACGATCCGTGGTTTCAAAATGATCATTGATGGTGAAATGGATGACTATCCGGAGCAGGCATTTTTCAATGTGGGTACGATTGATGAAGTGATCGAAAAGAGCAAAGAAAAGCAGGCATAATAAAATGCCTGCAGGAAAGGAAGGTGGACAATGAACACCTTTTTATTAAATGTGACAGCATGTGACCGTGTCTTCTTTGAGGGGTATTGCAGACAGGTTATATTGCCGTTGGAGGATGGCGAAAAAGGCATTCAGGCGCATCACGAAAATATGGTGTTTGCCGTTAATGTTGGAGAATTACGTATTCAGACAGAAGACGGAGCGTGGATCACCGGCGTGGTCGGCAGTGGCTTTGCACAGGTGATCAACAATCGTGTCAGTGTATTAGTGGATACCGCAGAGCATCCGGACGAGATCGATGTACGTCGTGCCAAAGAAGCAAAAGAGCGTGCAAAAGAGCAGTTGAGACAGGAACAAAGTATTCGGGAATATCATATGTCCAAAGCTTCCTTAGCACGCGCTATGTCAAGACTTCGCTATAGCAGTAAAGATGATATGCGGATTTGATCCAATATCAATTAGACAGCGAAAACAACTACGAGGTGATTTTAGGAAATAAAATGTTTTCCTTGATCCAGCCACACAAAAAATCATGAAATTCCATGATCGTGCGATTATGTTGTTTGGATTCCGGAACAGTAACGATGATCTGGCGTCTGCAGAACGGACTTTCGATCGGAAGTAGTTTTACATGCTTCGAGAATGAAGATTCCCAAGAGTACTGTGGCCAAAAGCCGATCCCCAGACCGGCTGCAATCAGATTGCGCACTGTCTCCGGGCTGTCGCTTTCATAGACGATGTTCGGCTTAAACTCAGCAGCCGCACAAAATTCGTCACAGATCTGACGAACCGGGCGTGTTTTTTCCAAGCTGACATATGATTCTGTGGCAGTGTCCTGCAATCGTATGGAATGTTTGTGGGACAGTTCCGATGAAGTTGGTACTGCCAGATAAAATTCTTCCGTAAACAACACCCGCTGGGAAGGTTTTAATTCCGTATCTAAGCCGGTCGCTGAAATAAAGTAATCAGCAACGGGATCATCCGGTTTTTGGGACAAGCGGAATTTGACTTCCGGGTGGATTTCCCGGTAAGCAATAATGCAATTAGTGATAACCGAAGAGGCAGAGCGCAGATTCAGGTGGATGACCGGCTGATTTTGCTGCGCTGCCTCTTTGATCTCATCGGGAATAGCATCTAATGCGGCCATGATCGGTGTCAAACGTTTCTGTAGCATTTTACCGGTTGCGTTTAATGTAATATGACGGTTCTCACGATTGAATAAAGGTGTATCAAATTCCTCTTCCAAGTGCCGTATCGCCTGTGAAACAGCAGGTTGTGCAATGTGTAAACTCTCTGCAGCTTTCGTTACATGTTCGTATTTGGCAACGGCCAAAAAGTACTTCAATTGAAATAACTCCATAATCTTCCTCATTCCTTTGCATCAATTAAAGGTGTGCCGTAACAGTCACATACTGCCAGGCACTTTACAATAAATACAATGTTGCCAATATACCATAAGATGGAAAGTATGGCAAATTTATGTCAATTTATGCACTCAAACTTCGCGTATCCGAAGCTTGAACTATACAGAATAACGGAGGGATGGTTTCCTGCTTATTGTTGACGGTTTTCGGGGAAATAGGTATAATGGGGGTCGGAGTTTTAATCAGAAATGGAGGATTTTTCATGAATGCAAGTGTAGCAATTCAGGTATTACCGAATGTAACGGAAGATGAAGAAGTGATCAGTATTGTTGATGAGGTGATCGCATATATTAAAAGTTTTGGACTTTCTACATCCGTAGGTCCCTTTGAGACAACGATCGAAGGTGATTACGATCAGTTGATGGAAATCGTAGCAGGCTGTCAGAAAATTGCCATAAAAGCCGGATGTGATCAGGTGTCCACCTATGTCAAGATTGTTTATAAGCCGGAAGGCGATGTATTAACAATTGAAAAAAAGGTTTCAAAACATCACTAATATCATTATGTAGGCAATTGCAGGAAATGGAGAGAACATTGAAGGAAATTAAAATTGGTTCCCATGTGGGAATGGCTGGAAAAGAGATGTTTTTAGCCTCTGTAAAGGAAGCAGCAAGTTATGGTGCGAATGTATTAATGCTATATACCGGTGCACCGCAAAACACAAGACGAAAAGATGTTTCTGAACTGAATATCGAAGCTGGATGGGCCTATGCGAAAGAGCATGGGATCGAGGAGATCGTTGTACATGCACCGTATATCATTAATCTTGCCAACACGGTGAAACCGGAGATATTTGAGCTTGCAACGGAATTTTTAGCCAAAGAGATCACGAGAACAGCTGCAATGGGAAGCCATATTCTGGTTTTGCATCCGGGTTCCCATGTAAAAGCCGGTGAAGAGGTCGGGATCAAACAGATCATCTGCGGCTTAAATATGGTGTTAGATGATAATGACGATGATGTCTATATCGCACTGGAAACAATGGCCGGCAAAGGAAGTGAACTTGGCAAAACCTTTGAAGAGATTAAGCAGATTTATGACGGTGTACACAAAAAAGACCGTCTGCGGGTATGTTTTGATACGTGTCATGTCAATGATGCCGGATATGACCTGGTCGGTGATTATGACGGTGTTTTTGCAAAATTTGATGAAGTGATCGGGTTAGACCAGATCGCTGTATTCCATATTAACGACAGCAAAAATCCACTGGGTGCTCATAAGGATCGCCACGCCAACATTGGCGAAGGCGAGATCGGTTACGATACGCTGCATCGCTTGGTACATGATGAACGTTTTGCCCAAATTCCGAAAATCCTTGAAACACCTTGGCGCGTGATCGACGGTGAAGGCACTAAAAAGAACAGCGCAGCCCCTTATAAAGAGGAGATTGCCTGGCTGCGGGAACCAATCTCGTAAACGTTGGACATATAACAACAGGGCACAGGCGGACTGTGCAGAAATGAGGATGCATGTGAATTCCCGAATTTTATTGGTGGAAGATGATCCCACTATTGTAAAAACATTGACTGAATTTCTTAAACTGGAAGGCTTTTTCGTCTCAAATACTGCCGGTCAGACCGATGCCATTGCTTTTTTAGAAGAGCATGAACGAGAGACCGCCTTGGTTCTCTTGGACGTATCACTGGCAGAGGGTAACGGATTTTCGGCCTGTGCTGAGATCAAAGCAAAATACGATCTTCCTGTTATCTTTTTAACCGCTTCCGGAGATGAATACAGTGTTGTCACCGGGTTAGATCTCGGTGCGGATGATTATATTGGAAAACCTTTCCGTCCGAGAGAACTGGTATCCCGCATACGCAGTGTATTGCGCAGATGCGGGAAAGCACAGAACATTATTGAATTGGGAGACGTTACAATAGATACTGCCGGTGGTACTGTCCGCAAAGAGGGACAGGAATTGTTTTTGTCGGCGTTAGAATACCGCCTGTTACTCGTTTTTGCCAATCACAAGGGCAACGTATTATCCAGGAATCAGCTTTTGGAAGAGATTTGGGATGTGGCAGGAGAGTTTGTAAACGACAATACGTTGACCGTTTATATCAAACGTCTGCGGGAAAAGATCGAAACCGATGCCGCCAATCCAACCATTATAAAAACAGTACGAGGACTGGGATATCGTGCTGAGTAAGGAGGACAGGAGATTTGCGTTTTTTAAGAAATACGGAATTTCGAGTAGAATTGATCCTGTTGACCATTCTGTTTGTCGCTGCAATTATCGGAATGTATATGCAGTGCGGTACGATCGCTGCTGTCTATTTACTGATATTTTGCGGCGTCATTTTTTGTCTGTATATCAGCTACAGCGTTGTCAAATACCGTAAAATGGCTTCGCTGGCAGAACAGATCGATCGGATCTTACACGGCGAAGAACTGCAGATCATGGAGCATTGCTGTGAAGGCGAATTTGCCGTATTGGCAACGAGTATTGATAAAATGGTGCAGCGTATGTTAGAACAACAGTCTATTCTTCAAAAAGAGAAAGTATTTTTGGCAGATTCTATGGCAGATATTTCCCATCAGATGAAAACTCCGTTGACCTCCATCTCTTTACTATTGAATTTATTGCAGGAAGAACATCTTTCCGAAAAGAAACGTCTGCAGTATGTGCAAGATCTGATGAAACTTACCGGACGTATTGACTGGATGGTGTACGCACTGCTTCGGTTAGCAAAACTAGATGCCGGAACCGTACAGTTACAGCAAGTCCCGTACCAGATCGAGGATTTGATCAAGGCAGCGGTAACGCCGTTAGAGATTGCTTTGGATATTCGAGACATCACACTGGAAGTGCAGATGCAGCCGGATTTACAGCATCGTGGTGATATAAGCTGGATGACAGAGGCTGTCAGCAATATTTTGAAAAACTGCATGGAACATACACCGTCAGGTGGACATATCCGTATTGTAACGAAAGACAATCCGCTCTATCTTTTGATAAAGATCACCGATAGCGGAAGAGGCTTTACCAAACAGGATCTTCCGCACATTTTTGAACGATTTTACCGCGGACAAAATGCCGATACAGACAGTGTTGGCATCGGACTTGCTTTGGCAAAACGTATCATTATTGCACAAAATGGCACGATCCGAGCCTACAATCATAAGAAAGATGGCGGTGCCGTATTTGAAATTCGAATGTATAAAGGTGCTGTGTGACAAAATTGTCACAATAGAGTCATTAAGGAGTCACCTGTATTTTCTATACTTTGTATTGTAAAAAGAAATGGAAAGCCCAATATGTGAGAAATACATTTGGGAGAATGGAGGGATTACCTTGGAAATCTTAAGAGTTGATAATCTGAAAAAAGTATATGGAAAGGGTGAAAATGCTGTACATGCACTGGATGGTGTCAGTTTTTCAGTAGAACAGGGAGAATTTGTAGCGATCATCGGACCGTCCGGTTCCGGAAAGTCTACGTTACTTCACATTCTCGGTGCGGTTGATGTTCCGACTTCCGGTAAAGTGATCATGGGCGGCAAAGATGTTTTTGCACAAAACGAGGAAGCACTGGCAATATTCCGCAGACGCCAGGTTGGCCTGATCTATCAGTTTTATAATCTGATCCCGGTATTGAATGTAACCGAAAATATTACGTTGCCGGTATTATTAGACGGACGCAAAGTCAACGAACAACGTCTGCAGGAAATGATCAGTCTGCTTGGTCTTGACGGACGCGAAAAACATCTGCCAAACCAATTATCCGGCGGCCAGCAGCAGCGCGTGTCCATCGGTCGAGCATTGATGAACGCACCGTCTGTTGTATTGGCGGATGAGCCGACCGGTAATCTGGACAGCAAAAACAGTCAGGAGATCATGAACCTGTTGCGGGAATCCAACGAAAAATTTCACCAGACTTTGATCATGATCACACATGATGAAAATATTGCACTACAAGCAGACCGCATCATTGCGATCGAGGACGGCAAAATTGTAAGAGATGAGGTGAATCGGGCATGAATATAATGAATCGCTTCACACTTCAGACATTATATAAAAACAAACTGCGCACGTTTGTGACGATCATCGGTATCATTTTATCAACAGCAATGTTTACCGGTGTCACATCTATCGTCACCAGTTTGCAGCAATATCTCATTAATTTAGAAATTAACGATAACGGACGTTGGGAAGGCCGCATTAATACCGTATCCATGGACGAAGCAAAAGCAATTCTTAAGGATAAAAGCATTCAATCGGGAATTTCTTTAGACAATATCGGATACAGCAAATTAAATGGCGGTGCCAACGAATCTAAACCTTATGTATGCGTAGAATCCATTCCGGCAAACACACAAAAACTGATCTCAATAAAGCTGACGGAAGGGCGTATGCCGGCCAATGATGGAGAACTGGTCATTTCTTCGCATATTCAAACCAATGGCAACGTTACGTACAACGTCGGTGACACCATAACATTAAACGTCGGAACGAGAACCGTCAACGGCACGACCGCCTCACAGTGTGTTGAATATACCAAAGGGGCTGAAAAGATTGAAAACACGGTCAAAAAACAATATAAGATCGTAGGAATCTGTGAACGACCTTCGTTGGAAAACTTTAATGCTCCCGGATATTCGGTATTTACCACGGGAGATACGTCTGCAATACAGCATGATGTCTTTTTTACGATGAAAGACTCTCATAAGATCGATCAACAGATTAAAAATCTGCTAAAAAAATACACCGACAAAAATAGCAGGGAATTGTTGATCGATGACGACTATGCGATCCATTTAAATCTGCTTCGTTATATGGGGACCGCAGAAAGCGGCAATTACCTTGCTATGCTGAACACGATGGCAGGTGCATTGATCTTTATCATTGTTTTAGCCAGTGTCACATTGATCTATAATGCCTTTTCGATTTCTGTCAGTGAACGTACAAAGCAGTTCGGACTGCTAAAATCAATCGGAGCCACCAAAAAACAGATCCGTCATTCCGTATGTTTTGAGGCATTGTGTCTGTGTGTGATCGGCATTCCAATCGGCATTTTGTCCGGTCTTGTTGGAATTGGAGTCACACTGCATTTTGTAGGCAAGATCATTGGTCCATATTTGAACAATACCAAAGGTGTAAATCTGACACTTGCGATAAGCCCCGCTGCGCTGCTTCTTTCCGCAGTCATTGCAGTGATCACGGTCCTTATCTCGGCGTCGATCCCTGCCAGAAAAGCAGTGAAACTTACTGCCATAGACGCACTCCGCGAAAATCACGACATTCGTATTCGAAGCCGCAAGATCCGCAGCACAAAATGGATCTATCAAGTATTTGGCTTTGAAGGAATGCTTGCCAATAAGAACTTTAAGCGAAATCGCAGGAAATACCGATTGACCGTCTTTTCTTTAGCAATCAGTGTCATCCTTTTTATCGGCAGTGCATCGTTCAATGGTTATATGGCCAGCTCGATAGATATGTCTCTGCAGGAAATGACCGCTGACATTACCTTGTCTGTTTCTAACGATGATATGAAACACCAAAGCGCAGAGAAGTCCTACCAAAAAATGAGATCACTACGCGCTGTAGACGATGCTTCCTATTCGAAATCCGCGATGAATACGTATGTGATCTTAGATAAAGAGCAGATCGATACAAGCTATTACCGCTTTAATAAATCCGGTAATAACCAAAATGAAAACACCGGATTCCATGCTAAAAATGCTGGTGATAAAGTGATCTTACCGGTACAGTTATCCTTTATTGATGACAGTTCCTACCAAAAATATTTGGAAGAACACCATCTGAACGTGTCCAAATATATGGATACTAAAAAACTGTGTCCGCTGATCTGGGATGAGAGTATTCTTTGCTCAAAACAAACCCAGAAAGCAAAGAAGTTTAACATCCTGCAAAATGGCTTTACACCGGATAAAATATATTGTATCCGCAACATTTCGGGTTATTACTATACCGAAGATTTTACGAATATTGATCTGAAACGCATGGAATTTCCATTCGCAAAAGGTTCCGAAGAATATGATTATGATGCAATAAAAATGATGCCGGAAAAACAGGCGTTAAAAAGTATATCGTTAACTGATGGCAAAGTAGTGGACAACCAAGATTATAAAGCACCTTTAGGAATAAATGCGTTCGAATATGCTGATCAGATCACGATGACATTGCCGTTAAGTGCCAAAGAAACCATGTTTCATTCTGTAAGTTTTTTGGATCAGTACGATTTTAATTTTACAGCCAAGGATTATAACACAGCCTACACCTCGATCAGTAATTATTTGAGAAATGATTCCGGCTTTGCAAAATCCGTAGCTAATAATCTGTACAGTCCGCGTATGAATAACGATTCTGTAAGAGTATTGCTGCTGATCCTTAAGATCTTTACGTATGGATTTATCATTTTGATCTCATTGATCGTGATCGCCAATATTTTCAATACGATCTCGACCAATGTGATGCTTCGACGCAAAGAATTTGCTATGTTAAAGTCTGTTGGAATGACGTTAGGTGGATTTGACCGAATGATGAATTACGAATGCCTGTTATATGGCGTCAAAGGACTTCTCTTTGGACTACCGCTTGCCTTTTTGTTAAACTTCGCAATCTATCATTCCCTGTTAGGTGCAATGGACGTCGGTTTCCAGATCCCATGGGGCAGTGTTGCCATCGTTGTCCTTGGTGTCTTTGTGGTTGTATTTGCCAGCATGATGTACTCCATGCATAAGATCAAAAAAGACAATCCGATCGAAGCTCTCAAAAACGACAATATATGATGCTTCGGACAGCTTCGTACACTCATTGAAATAGCCTCCAAAATATGCTATGATGTGTTTTGAAATGTGGAGAAGAGCCGGAAACCGCTTTTCTCCATAAAAATATAGCAGGAGAGTATACACCGAGACGTTCGGTGTGGAATGGAGGAACGTATGGCATTTTTTGACAACATGAAAGAAACATTAACTTCCGCAGGAAGAGACGTATCACAAAAAGCAAAAGAAGTTTCAAACATTGCAAAGCTGAAAATGGATATAAAATCTAAACAAGATGCACTTGATAAACAGTACATTGAGCTTGGAAAGCATTATTATGAAATGAATAAAGAAGGAGAAGTGGATAATGCCGGCATTGCCAATGTCAGCACTCTGACAAATGAGATTGCTGCATTACAGGCAGAGATCTTAAAGATACAAGGCGCTTGCGTATGTCCACAGTGTGGCATGACACTTCCGGAAGGAACTGCTTTTTGCAGTCAATGCGGAGCCAGCATTGTACCACCAAATAACAATTGATTCAAACTTTCCATACCGGAAGTTTGAGTAACTGAATAACAACAACCGTCCATTTGGGACGGGCGGGGGCAAAGCATTAAGCTTTGTCCTTTTTTTGTTCATTAGGAAACTACTGATGTGCGGCGTGACAAAAGTACCGTGTCGACGTTACTTTTTTGATGATTTACTGGATTTTTGAGCGTATTTCTGTTACAATGTGATAATGTGCGTTAATAAGCCAGATAACATCTGCAAACACTGAGTACCTGCATAGCGAAATAGCGATCGACTGCAGGGACGGGAGGTATATATGGATAACGTGTTATTGCACGCAGAGGGATTATGTAAGACATTTGCTCTCTCCAAGAAACAACAAAAAATAGAACATACCGGTGCCAAGAAAAGAGTTGCCGTCAATCATTTATCTTTCGATGCAATGGAGGGTGAGATCTTCGGACTTCTCGGTCCAAACGGAGCCGGTAAGACGACGACGCTCCGCATGTTAGCAACGTTGATCAAACCGGATGAGGGGGATGCTGTCATTGGTGGTTATTCCGTGCAAAAAGAAGCAGAGCAGGTTCGGCGTAAGATTGGATTTTTGACCAGTGAACTTCGATTGGAAGAATTTTTTACTCCAAATTATTTGTTTGATTTTTTCTCGGATCTCCATCAGGTGCCGGCTAATCTTCGTAAAGAGCGAAAGAAGCACTTATTCGAGATCTTTGGCATTGATGAATTTGCGGAAGTAAAGATCGCCAATCTATCTACCGGAATGAAACAGAAAGCATCACTTGCCATCTCTTTGGTGCATGATCCGGATATTGTCATCTTTGATGAACCAACCAACGGTTTGGATGTTTTGACTGCGAGAGTTGTAACGGATTTTCTGCTGCAGCTAAAGGAAGAAGGGAAGACGGTGATCGTATCCACGCATATATTCAGCCTGATCGAGCGTATCTGTGATCGTGTTGGTATTATTATCAATGGAACGATGATCGAATGTGGTACGTTAGCAGAAATATGTGCCGGTAAGAGTTTGGAAGATCGCTTTTTTGATCTATATCAGGATCATGTCGGCCGGGAAGAGACAAACATTTCAGGAAAGGAGCGTGCATAATGAATTCTACGATCTTAACTGTTATGCGCAAAGAATTGGCACGTTTCTTTGGTGACTACCGTATGGTAATGACGACCATTCTTTTGCCGGGAATTTTGATCTTTGTACTGTATCAGTTTATGGGTGACGCCATGTTAAGTCAGTTCACAACGGACAAATTTGCGCCAAAATGTAGCGCAGTCAATATACCGGACGATTGGTCTGCGGAGTTGAAAAAAACCGGTTTTCGGATTCATAAAGGAAATGCGGATACCATGGATTCTGCCCGCCAAAAAGTCAAAGACCAAAAGGCAGAGCTATGCATTGTTTTTCCGGAAGATTTTGCAAAGCAAGTAGAAGAGTATGAGGTAAGCAGCGGTAAACCGGCCCCTAATATTGCAATTTATTATAATTCTGCATCGACGGATTCTGCGAACGCTTATGATATGTTATGTAATTACCTCGATCAGAAGGAATCTGCCATGGCCAATAAATTTGATGTGAATCGTGCGGATTCCAAAGCAGATACCTTTGATATGGCAGATGACAAAGATTCTACCGCGCAGCTTTTTTCTTCGATGCTGCCATTTTTACTGCTGATTTTTTTGTACAGCGGATGTATTTCCGTTGCACCGGAATCCATAGCAGGAGAGAAAGAACGCGGTACGATCGCATCTTTGCTGATCACTCCGGTCAAACGAAGCCACATTGCACTTGGTAAAATTGCTGCATTATCGATCATTGCACTCCTAAGCGGTGCATCCAGTGCGATCGGAACCATTGCTTCCGTACCAAAATTGATGTCCGCATCGACCAATAAAATATCTGGTGCAAGTTATGGTGTCAATGACTATATCATGCTGGGGATCATTATATTATCCACTGCATTGGTGCTTGTCACACTGATCGCTCTGATCTCAGCATTTGCCAAAACGATCAAAGAGGCACAAACCTATGTAACACCATTAATGATCGTTGTGATGTTGATCGGTATTACATCCATGTTTGGTTCGGGTGCCAGATCGCAGATCTATTATTATCTGATCCCGATCTATAACAGTGTCCAGTCTATGGTCGGTATTTTCTCGTTCCATGTGCATGGATCATTAATACTTACCACTATCGCCTCTAACTTAGTAGTCACCGCTATTGGTGCAGCTTGTCTTGCTAAAATGTTTGACAGCGAATATATTATGTTTCATAAATAGGCAGAACATTTTTTTGCAGATTTAGAAAGGAAGGAACGTATAGAATGATAGATAGTTCGATTATGAATTTGATGATGGAGTTAGCAACGTTTAGCTTTATTGTTCCATTAGTGCTGATCATTGTATGGAAACTGCGCACCCGCAAAAGTCTGATCCCGGTCTTTATAGGTGCTGGTATATTTTTTGTGTTTGCCTATGTACTCGAGGCAATACCACATACCTTTTTCCTGCGGATCAATAGTCCGGTATCGACGTTCCTCACAGGAAATCCATGGGCGTATGCTTTATATGGCGGTATTATGGCGGCCCTTTTTGAAGAAACGGGACGATACATTGCTTTCCGAATATTCCTTAAAAATCATACTGAACGCGAGACGGCAGTATCCTACGGATTGGGACACGGTGGTATTGAATGCATTATCGTATTAGGATTAGGTCACTTACAAAATTATACCTACTGTCAGTTGATCAATAATGGTCAAATGGATAAATTAATTGATAAAATGGCAGGAAATGATACCGCGATTGCTTCCTATCAATCTATTGTAGATTCTTTATCCAAAATGAACGTCTATACATTGATGTTAGGAGGATTAGAGCGTGTCGCAGCGTTGTTTTTGCAGATTGCATTGTCTGTATTAGTTTTTTATGCCGTTCGTAAAGCGGATAAGATCAAATACCTGTGGATCGCTATGGGAATTCATGCATTAGTGGATTTTATTGCAGCGTTTTACCGCGCTGGCATTGTACCATTATTAGTTGTAGAATTATGCATTGTGATCCTGACTGCCGGTGTTTGTAAATTAGCATATCAGCTATACCAATCTCTTCCGGACAGTGCAGTCCAAAAGAAAAATACTACAGAATGGGCTTATGCAAAACAAAGTTATAAAAAAGATACAAATAGAGAAAATAAACAGGAAGAATAAATGTTTAGATTACATAGCAAGACTAACATTTTGCTATGTAAGAATTGCTAACACAATTTTCTGGCAAATGAAGAATATGTAATCTGTACGTAAGCAGACAGATTATAGAAAGGCATGGTGAGAATTTCATGAGTATGTTGCAAAAGTACTTGCGTTTTTCCAAAAAAAGAGTTGCATGTTTTGTCTTTATCAGCATCGCAATCTTTGTATTACAGTTTGTACTTACCGGTTCTATGCTTGCAAAACAGCAGGTAACAACGGAAGCGGGCAACTCACAGAGCAGTGTGATCGGTATTTTAGATGATACAGAGATTATCCGTCAGAAGTTTCAATTTGATCGTAAAGTCGTGTTATCCGGTTTTACGTTAAGTTTTGGTTCTTTTGAATATGATAAAGTAGGAACTGATCTGCATATTCAAATGTTAGATGGAGAAAATATAACCGTATATGAGACAACAATTCCGGTCAAAGACATTAAACCGGATGCAACGTATACCGTAAAAATGGATCATACGGTAACGATCCCGAAAGGTGTTACTTGTTGTTTGGCACTGAATTGCAGCAATGGCAGCCGCCCTTATGCAACGTTGCCGACACTAAATACGACAAATCGAACAGATCCGAATCTGACAATGTCTACGCTGAATATGCGTACACAAAAGAAGTCGCTGACAATCTCTTATACGTATTATTATCGTTTGCTGCTTCCATTTATCGTAATGATCTTGGAATTTGTCGTATTATTTGTACTCTGCTTTGAGCGTGTCACAGAATATGCACCTCGTCTGCGCAAAAGACACGACAAACTGCTCCGTAGATCCGACAAATCCGGCGAAGCGATCAAAAAGAGATTAAAAATCCGTAATTTGAAAGATTTTGTCAAATGGTGTCTGGCAGAGCGTAAGGTATATCGTTATGCCCGTAGGACGGTATTGATATTAAATCCATTTTTGTTGTTCCTAATGTTGGAACTGCTAAATGGAACTTTTCAAAAAACGTATCCGAATGTCTGGATCTTTACCTGGGTCTTTTTGGGAGCAATACAACTGTTGATCTTTGGTGTGATCGGCAATGCGGAGAGAGCTGCGCTTATACTTGATATCATATTGTTCCCGGTTGGTCTGGTCAACTTTTTCCTAATGAATGTTCGAGGAACTCCATTCCTTCCGGCTGATATTTTGGGTGTAACAACTGCAACCGAGGTCGCTGACAAGTATCATTTGACGATGACACCATCACAATTTGTTGCGATTCCAGCATTTTTCATTTGGTGTCTTCTGTTGTTAAGACTACGCGGTGATAAGAAAAAACGCGCTTTCAAACAGAAACTGTTGCGACATGTTCTTCCGGTTGTCACTTCTGCAGCCTGCATCGTTCTGTTGTATTCCACACCGATCCTGGAGACCTGCGGGATCAAAGATAGTGTGTGGAACAAGGTGGTTTCTTGTCAGAACAACGGTTTCTACCTCAACTTTTTCATCAATTTACATTACCTGCGTGTGTCGACGCCATCCGGTTATTCACAGGCAAAGGTAAAGGATATTCTGTCAGATTTTGAAAAAGAGAATACTAAAACTGAGGGAAACAGCAGCGAAGAGACGAACACAACGCAGTCCAACAAAAAGCGCACGTATAACAAAGACTTTAGTACTAATCAAAGTCTTGGCGACAAGCAGCCAAACATTATTTTGATCATGAACGAAAGCCTTGCAGACTATTCTCTGGTTGGAAAGGTTAATTATAACCGTGATCCGCTTGCTTTTATTCATAGCCTGGATGAGAACACCATTTATGGACGAGATTATGTGTCCATCTTTGGTGCAGGAACCAGTAATTCTGAGTTTGAGGCAATGACAGGAAATACAATTAAGTTTTTCCCAAGTGGAAGTAACGTGTATCAACAGTTTATGCATGAGTCCACCTTTGCGTTGCCTGGTTATCTCAAAAAACTTGGTTATCGCTGTGAAGCAATTCATCCAAGCAGCGGTGCTAACTGGAACCGTACGGCTTCTTATAAGAGTATGGGCTTTGATCAGTTTTTGACGATCGATGACTTCAAAAATCCGGAATATGTTCGTTATATCAGTGACAAGGAAAGTTACAAGAAAGTTATCGAGCGCTACAAAAATAAAAAGGAAGGCCAGCCGCTCTTTGTATTTGATATGACAATTCAAAATCACGGCGGTTATCTGACCAATACGAATTGGAAAGATCCGGTTTATCCGGAAGGCAGTCATTTGCCGGAAACAAAAGAATTTTTGTCTGCAACCAAAGTATCCGACGATGCATTTCAGTATTTGGTAAAATACTTTGAAAAACAGGATGAGCCAACCATCATCTGTATGTTTGGCGATCATCATCCATCGATTGAAACCGAATTTTATGAAACGCTTCTCGGCAAAAAGCAGAGTGACTGGGGCTTAGAAGAGATCCAGAAACGATACGCAACGCCGTTTATCATTTGGGCAAACTATGATATTGAAGAAGCCAAAGAAGTCTCGATCAGCAACAACTATTTGGAGAATATGTTGTTAAAGCAAGCAGGTATTACATTGCCGCTTTATAACCAGTATATCGAAAAAGTATCTCAGGATATTCCTGCAATGAATGTCAATGGATATATGGATATGAATGGAAAGTGGCATAATTATGGGGATTCCGAATCAAAAACCGTTTCATCACTTCTGCATAACTATGAAATTTTGCAGTATGGTTACTACAGTGACAGTGATAAAACAACAATGAAAAAATTATTCCAATGGAAGTAAATATGTTGGAACTCAAGAAGAGTTTATCAGAAAGGCAGATGTTTAATTATGAAGTATTTTAAACAATTTTGTATGATTCTTCTGGTGTCATTTGCGGGGGAAGTGCTTAAATTAGCGCTTCCTTTTCCTGTGCCGGGAAGTATCTATGGAATGTTGTTATTGTTTATTGCACTATGCACCGGAGTTATCCGTTTAGAACATGTCCGCGAAACAGGACTCTTTCTCGTAGAGATCATGCCGATCTTGTTTGTTTCTGCAGGCGTTGGACTCATGGATTCTTGGGGGGATTTGCGTAAGATTTTACTGCCGGTTCTCCTGATCATGTTAGTCACAACTGTGATCGTCATGGTCGTATCCGGATACGCAACGCAATTTATTATGCATCACAAAACAAACAAAAAGCAGCCTAAAGACTGATCATATATATTCTTATAGAAAAGAGGTTATTAAGTCATCATGATACAACTATTACAAAATTCCTTATTTTTTGGCGGCATTGTTACACTGCTTGCCTATGAGATCGGTTTATTGATCAGGCACAAATTTAAGCTTGCAATATTCAATCCCCTGCTTATTGCAGTAACCTTGATCATTGTTTTATTAAAGGTGTGTAATATTCAGTATTCTGTCTACGAAAAGGGGGCAGTGTATATTAACTATTTGCTGACTCCGGCAACAGTTGCCTTGGCCATACCTTTGTATGAACAGTTGCAGATCTTAAAGAAAAACGCGATAGCGATATTTACCGGAATCATAGCCGGTACCGTAGCAGGTCTAGCCTCTGTATTAGGACTAAGTGTATTGTTTGGACTGACTCACGAACAATATGTCACACTACTTCCAAAGTCCATTACAACCGCTATCGGCATGGGGATTTCCGAAGAACTAGGTGGCATTGTGACAATTTCCGTTGCAGTGATCGTTTTGACTGGTATTTTTGGAAATATTATGGCAGAATATATCTTAAAGTGGTTTCATATTACGGATTCCGTTGCAAAGGGAATTGCCATCGGCACTTCATCCCATGCGATGGGAACAGCTAAAGCAATTGAAATGGGCGAAGTAGAGGGTGCAATGAGCGGCCTTTCCATTGCAGTTGCAGGTATGATCACCGTAATCGGTGCTAATATATTTTCTATCTTTTATTAAAAGATAGGGAAATTGTATATTACAGGTATGGAGGAGAAGCATGAGCAAACAGAAAAAATGGATAACCTATATATGCATTACGGCAATACTTTGCAGTACTTTGATCGGCTGCAGCAGTAAAAAACAGACGACCGTAGACAAACAGGCATCACCGACACCAAAAGTTCTCGTAAGCGACGAGGACAAAAATTCAAATCTTGGACAGTGGGGACGTGCCATGGGTTCTGTTTTGATCGCGATTAACGAAGGCAACGTATATTATTTCGGTGGATACGAACCGACGGATGGCAATCAGAAAGCGGCCGCTGCGATCTTGCAAAAGAGCTGGAATATTTCAAATCGCAAACAGTTGATCAACCAAATGTATGATTTACTGCATACAGGTTCCCGTTCGACATACCGTAAGGAAGCGGCACAAATGCGCTCGATGTCAGCCAAAGAGTTAAAAACTGCCATGAAGCAATTGTCCGGGGATATGAAAGTTCATTATGAAATGATCCGCTTCAATTGGAAAACTTGGAGAAAGAAGGGGCTTCTCGCTTGGGATATGTGCCGCATTTCCCATTTAGCACAATGGGGTTATGTAGCAGGTTATCTGACGATTTCTGAGGCACAGGCAGTGATCGAACCTGCTGCCAAAAAATTAAAAGCCAATTTTACAAGCTGGGACGAAGTACAACAAAACTGGCTTGATGGCTATGCGCTATATGCATCTATCGATGTGTCTGCTGCCACCGGTACCGATTATGAAGTCCGTAAAGCCAAATACGAACAGCTAAAAGCTGACGACCAAAAGAACACAGATACAAAACTTTATGACGATACACTTTTTACAAAAGATATTATTCCGGTTACCGGAAGCAATGCTGCAAGTCTTTGGAAAGAAAGGAAGAGTGCGAAATGATCTTTTATTTGATCCGACATGGCAGACAAAATAGCAGTGACTGTAATGTAAATGTACCTTTGGCAGATGCCGGCATAAAACAGGCTGAGCTTCTTGGCAAAAGACTACGGAATTATTCCATTGATGCGGTCTATTGCAGTGATCTGATCCGTGCCAAACAGACTGCCGAAATTGCCTTTTCGCATAATGAATTTTTATTGGATCATCTGCAGGTTCGATCCGGACTTGCAGAAATTGATTTCGGCGATCTTACCGGAATTCCGGATGCGCAGGTAAAGAGTTTTTACGCAAACTATTATAAACAACAACAGCATTTATTTGAGCAAAAACGTTCCAATAGACATAGTAAACAACCGGTAACAATCGATTCCCCTGCCAAATATGTCGGTGATTTCTTTGTCCCGGTAGAAGAGATGATCTATCCTGGCGGGGAAGATGGTGCAATGTTACTTGATCGCGTCCTTCCGGTATTTGATGAAATTTTACATACAGATGCTAAACAGGTCGCTGTGGTCTGTCATGGCGGTGTTATTCGTGTGTTGCTCTGCGCATTGTTTGGCGGCAGTTTTGCTCGACGGCTCCAATTTGGTACTTCTTTGGAAAACTGCAGTATCACAGCAATCCATTATGATGAAACATTACATGGATTCTTTTTGGACCGTTTTAACGACAGCGCGCATTTAGAGGGACATCCGGAATTATTCCGCGGTCATTGACCAATCATTATGTTAAACTCAGATTGCACTCACACTCAGACAAGGAAAGGATTGACACAATGAAAAAAATCATTTTAGCCTCCGGTTCTCCACGACGTCAGGAACTTTTATCACAGATTGGCATTTCCTTTGAAGTACGTACCAGCGATGCCGATGAATCGTTGCAGGATCAAAGCCCTTCAGAAGCAGTGGAAGAGTTATCTTTTCGAAAAGCAAGCGATGTAGCGTCAAAACCAGAGTATTCAGATTGTTATATACTTGGTGCAGATACTGTCGTTGCATTACAGGATGGCACGATTCTGGGAAAACCTTCGTCCGAAGAAGATGCCTATGCGATGCTAAACGCACTTCAGGGAAATACCCACAGCGTATATACCGGCGTTACGATCATAAGCACTGATACAAACAGTCAGAGAGTACATACCTTTCATGTACGGACGGATGTTACTGTCTATCCAATGACAAAGCAGGAGATTACGGACTATATTGCAACCGGCGAACCAATGGATAAAGCCGGTGCATACGGAATTCAAGGTGCTTTTGCAGCATATATCAAAGAAATTCATGGTGATTATTCAAATGTAGTTGGACTTCCATTAGGAGCATTGGTTCACGAATGGAAAACGCATTTTCCTTCTAACTAAAAAAATAGTCTATTGTACAATATTATGATAAAAAAAGCAAAGCCAGCGCTTTGCTTTGCAAGAATTGCTAAAGCAATTCTTGGAGCATCACACTACATAACAGCAATTTCCTATTAAATAAAAGAAAACAGCTATTACCACAAATTCGGATAATAGCTGTTTTATATTTTGTTGACTGTTAAAAACAAGGACAAATTATTTGTCGTTTAATTCTACGAAAGAACCGAGCTTCATAGCACGAACCTTAGAAGACAGTCCGAACAGATTGATGAATCCCTCTGCATCTTTATGGTTGTAAAGCTCACCGGTTGTGAAAGATGCAATATCTTCATCATAAATGGAGTATGGAGAAGTGGTTCCCTGTTTGATAATATTACCTTTGTACAGTTTGAACTTCACTTCACCTGTTACATATTTCTGTGTGGACTCAATGAATGCCTGCTCAGCCTCACGAAGTGGCGTAAACCATTTGCCCTCGTAAACAATATCTGCAAACTTGTTGCCCATATCCTTCTTAGCTGTATATGTATCACGATCTAAGATCAATTCCTCAAGCTGCTGATGTGCTTCCATAAGAATTGTTCCACCCGGTGTCTCATATACACCACGAGACTTCATTCCGACAACACGATTTTCTACAATATCAATGATACCGATACCATGCTTGCCGCCCAATTTATTTAAGGTGCGGATGATGTCAGATACTTTCATTTCCTTGCCATTGACAGACTTCGGAACACCCTTCTCGAATGTCATAGTAACGATTTCGCCTTCATCCGGAGCCTTCTCAGGAGTAGTGCCAAGTACAAGCAAATGATCATAATTAGGTGCATTTGCAGGATCCTCTAATTCTAAGCCTTCGTGGCTGATGTGCCATAAGTTACGGTCACGGCTGTAGCTGTTGTCTGCTGAGAATGGAAGATCAATTCCATGATCGCGGCAATACTGGATCTCAGACTCTCTGGAATCCATTGTCCAGTTTGGATCTCTCCAAGCAGCGATAATACGAAGATCAGGGGCGAGTGCCTTAATACCAAGCTCAAAACGAACCTGATCGTTACCTTTACCGGTAGCACCATGGCAGATCGCAGATGCGCCCTCTTTACGAGCAATCTCTACCAATCTCTTAGCGATCAATGGACGAGCCATTGAAGTACCTAATAAATATTTGTTCTCATAAATAGCATTTGCCTGAACACAAGGAACGACATAGTCATCACAAAACTCATCGATAACATCCTCAATATATAATTTGGATGCACCACAAGATTTTGCACGCTCCTCCAAACCATCCAACTCGCTTTCCTGTCCGACGTCAATGCAGACACAGATTACTTCGTAATCATAGTTTTCCTTCAACCAAGGGATGATTGCTGTGGTGTCAAGTCCGCCTGAATAGGCAAGAATCACTTTTTCCTTCATGTTTTTTCCTCCATTCCGCCGTGACTACGGCATATTATTCTTTTGCGATGGCATGATCTGCCATACAGATAACAGTATAAACACAATTACAGTTGATTGCAAATCCTTTTTCCCTTTTTTACTGTAATTTTGTACCACTGTTATGACTGTTTATAAATATACAACATTCTGCATATTTATGCAATGCTATTTTTTATGAAATGATCTCATTTTGAATGTTTTATTAAGTAGAAATCGTATTCTGATCAATCTTTTTTTTAAATTCACGTAATGTATAAATATCTATTGCAATCAAAAAGCAAATGACGTATAATATTGAGCTGATGGACGTTTTTACCTAAAAGTTGTAGATACATCACGTCCATTGTCATGAATAAATATACATTTTAGCAGAAACGAGGGATTTTATGATTCGAGTAGGCATTATTGGTTCCACCGGATACGCCGGACAGGAATTGGTCAGAATTTTGTTGCAGCATCCGGATGCAGAGATTGTATGGTATGGTTCACGCTCCTATGTAGATGAAAAATACAGCAGTGTGTTTGGAAATATGGTGAATCTTGTTGACGCCAAATGCATGGGCGAAAATATGGATGAATTAGCGAAACAGGCAGATGTGATCTTTACCGCAACACCACAAGGATTATGCGGTTCTCTGGTAAATGAAGAGATATTATCAAAAACAAAGATCATTGATCTGAGTGCAGACTTCCGTATTAAAGATGTTGCTAAATATGAAAAATGGTATGGCATCAAACATCAGAGTCCACAGTTTATTAAAGAGGCTGTTTATGGCTTATGTGAAGTCAACCGTGAGGATATAAAAAATGCGCGCCTGATCGCTAATCCGGGTTGTTTCCCAACCTGTTCCACATTATCCATCTATCCAATGGCAAAAGAGGGCCTGATCGATATGAATACTGTGATCATTGATGCTAAATCCGGTACCTCAGGAGCCGGCAGAGGTGCTAAGGTTGCGAATCTTTACTGTGAGGTAAATGAGAGTATTAAACCATATGGTGTTGCTTCTCACCGTCACACACCGGAGATCGAGGACCAGTTGTCCTATGCCTCCGGAGAAGAAGTTCTTATTAACTTTACCCCACATCTGGTGCCGATGAATCGAGGAATCTTAGCAACCTCTTATGCGACTTTGCGTAAAAAACTTTCCTATGAGGATGTAAAAGCTGTATATGATAAGTATTACGAGGATGAATATTTTGTTCGCGTATTAAACAAAGATGTCTATCCAGAGACCCGCTGGGTAGAAGGCAGCAATTTTGTAGATGTCAACTTCAAGATTGATGAGAGAACCGGAAGGATCATTATGATGGGTGCTATTGATAATGTTGTCAAAGGGGCAGCTGGTCAGGCAATTCAAAATATGAACTTAATGTTTGGTCTGCCGGAGAATACAGGGCTGAAGATTGTCCCAATGTTCCCATAATAAGATTAAAAAAATAGCCCGTCTGGGAAATTCAGACCTTTTGACTCTTTAATCTTATTAAGTAAAAAAAGAAAGTACATAAAAGCGAGGATAGAAAAAACTATGAGTAACGAAGAGCAGCAAAGATATTTAGATAACATTACCGTCAAGGCAGAAACATTGATCGAAGCACTACCGTATATTCGAGACTTCAACTCAAAAAAAGTCGTTGTTAAATACGGCGGAAGTGCTATGTTAGATCACAATCTGGAAGAGAGTGTGATCAAAGATGTCGCCTTGTTAAAATTGGTCGGTATGCAGCCGATCATTGTACACGGCGGGGGCAAGGAGATTAACAAATGGATCAGTAAAGTCGGTAAAGAAACACGCTTTGAAGAAGGTTTTCGCGTGACGGATAAAGACACGATGGAAATTGCTGAGATGGTTCTTAACCGCGTTAACAAAAATCTGGTATCCATGGTTGAACATTTGGGTGTCAAAGCGATCGGGCTTTGTGGAAAAGATGGCGGTATGCTTCATGTTCAAAAGAAAATGCCAAATGGAAAAGATATCGGTTTTGTCGGGGATATTGATCATGTTAACACCGAAGTGATCGATACACTTTTGGAAAATGATTATATTCCGATCATTGCACCTATCGGAATGGATGACGAGGGCAATACGTATAATATCAATGCTGATGATGCAGCATGTGCGATCGCAGGTGGTATTCGAGCAGAAAAACTGGCATTTTTGACGGATGTTGAAGGTGTCTGCATGAATCCAAATGATCCAACAACTTTGGTGTCTGTTCTGAATCTGATCGAAGCCAACAAATTAATAGAAGCCGGCATTATCAGCGGCGGTATGCTGCCAAAGGTCAACAACTGTATTCATGCTGTAAATTCCGGTGTTGGCAGAGTACATATTTTGGATGGAAGACGAGATCACTGCCTACTCTTGGAATTCTTTACAAAACGAGGTATCGGTACGGCGATCATTGGTGATGACAGTGGACGATACAGTAATGAGATTTAAGAAAGCCGGCACATAATATTAATTTGATAGAAATGAGGATGAGAACGATGACAATACAGGAAGCAGACAAACATTTTATTCATACTTACAATAGAAGTGTTGTATTCACCAAAGGTGAAGGTATGTATTTGTATGACGACCAAGGGAAAAAATACCTGGATATGGGTGCCGGTATTGCTGTATCAGCACTAGGATACAGTAACGAAGAATTTAAACAGGCATTAAAAGACCAGATCGATGATCTGATCCATATTTCCAATCTTTATTACACAAAACCTGCGATCAAAGCAGCAGAACTAATATGCAATGTTTCTGGTATGGACAGGGTATTTTTTACAAACAGTGGAGCAGAGGCGATCGAGGGCGCAATTAAGCTGGCGAGAAAGTATGCTTTTAATAAAAATCCACAGAGCAAAGGTGAAGTGATCGCGATGGATCATTCTTTTCACGGCCGCACGATGGGTGCTTTGTCTGTAACCGGAACCAAACATTATAGAGAAGCATTTGAGCCGTTGATCGGTGGCGTTTCTTTTGCAACTTACAATGATCTGGAAAGCGTTAAGGCACTGGTAACCGATGAGACCTGTGCAATCCTGTTAGAGACCTTGCAGGGTGAGGGAGGAATCCATCCTGCAACACCAGAGTTTATCAAAGGCCTACGTACACTCTGCGATGAAAAAGATATCGCATTGATCTTTGATGAGATCCAGTGTGGTATGGGTCGTACCGGCAAAATGTACACCTATCAGCATTATGGTGTGACACCGGATATTTTGACTACAGCCAAAGCATTAGGTTGTGGTGTTCCGGTTGGAGCCTTTGCTGCCACAGAAAAATATGCCGTTGCGATGGTACCGGGGGATCACGGTACTACTTATGGCGGTAATCCGCTGGCAACTGCTGCCATTTGCGAAGTATTTCATCAATATGATAAATTGCACATTTTGGATCATGTTAATGAGATCGCACCATATTTGACAGAAAAGTTAGAAACCTTGGCAGAAGCACATCCGGATAAAGTCAAAGAGGTGCGTGGTCTTGGTCTGATGCAGGGGATGGAACTTACGATCCCAGCTGGAGACGTAGTTGCAAAAGCCTTGCAAGCAGGCGTTGTTCTGATCAGTGCAGGTACAAATATTATACGTTTTGTGCCGCCACTTATTGTCGAAAAAGAGCATATTGATAAAATGATCAACGTATTAGATGACGTTTTATCCGAATAGAGCACCGCAAATTGGGAAACAACTTAATATAGAACTCTCACGAAGAGTCGGACAGAATTTCGTCCGGCTCTCGTTGCTTTGGTAGAAGAAAGGAGAATTTCTATGTTAGGAATGTTGATCGGTCTATTATCCGGTATGTTAATGAGTATACAGGGGGTTTTTAATGCAGAAGTGACCAAACAGGCCGGTGTATGGGTAGCTGCAGGTTTTGTTCAGATCACTGCTTTCGTCATATGTGTGGCAGCCTGGTTTGTGACTGGTAAAGAAGGTTCCATCTCAGGCATTGTACAGGTAAAACCATGGTATATGCTTCTTGGCGGTGTCATTGGTGCATTTATCACATATACCGTCATTGTTGCGATCAATCAGCTGGGACCTGCGAAGGCTACGATGTTTATTGTCTCTGCACAATTGATCGTATCATATATTATCTCATTGTTTGGCCTATTTGGCACCACAAAAGCAGGATTTGCATGGACAAGACTGTTTGGCATTGCTGTAATGATCGGCGGTATCATGCTTTTTAAGTGGGATGAACTGTTTGGAAAATGAGCAGATGTCCTACAATAAACAACCATACCTTTGACAGACGCATCCGCTCGTTGTCTGTCAAAAATAGTAAGAAATATGTAAGAATTTTTGTAGATTCTTATACTTGTAATTATGAAAAAGATTCGTTAGAATAGAGTAAGGTTCGAAAGACATACATTCTATCCGTAAATATGTATAATTTGCGTATTTTCGATATTTATCAGACATTCCTGCCCGCTAATTCGCAGGAGGTAATGTTATGAAACAACAAAAATGGATCATTTGGATTATTTGTGGTGCCATACTATTTGGCGCAGGCTTTTGGTATACGAAAGGGCAGGATCCGGTTACGAAAGAATCAAATTTTCAGGCATCCGTATCAGAAAGCAGCGCTCCGGCTGGTGATACATCTAAGCCTGTGAATACGGATTCGTCTGAGATTGCCGTTTTCATTTGTGGTGCCGTAAAGCACCCTGGCGTATATCGTTTTAGTGAGTCTGTCCGCATCTGCGATGTTATTGCATCTGCAGGAGGATTAACCAAAAAAGCAGACACCAATGCCGTCAATCAGGCTCGTTTCGTTCAGGATGGAGAGCAGATAGAGATTCCGCGCCGATCAAAGACAGCAAAGGATCAGCCACGCGCAGAATCCGATGCACAGACTGCATCTGCCACTTCGTCGGACAAGATCAGTCTCAACAAAGCTACGAAAGAGCAATTGTTATCGTTGCCTGGAATTGGGGAATCCAAGGCAAACGCTATCGTTGCCTATCGCACGGAGCATGGCAGTTTCCAAAAGATCGAGGATATTATGAATATATCCGGGATCAAAAATGGTGTCTTCGATAAGATTAAAAACAAAATAACTATTTGAAATAAAGAGAGACGTTTATGTTTAACGTCGAAAGTGAGGAAAATATGGCAAAGAAAGTATTGGTTGTAGACGATGAAAAGTTAATTGTTAAGGGAATTCGTTTTAGCTTGGAACAGGACGGCATGGAAGTTGATTGTGCTTATGATGGTGAGGAAGCTCTTTCACTTGCATCCTCCAATCAATATGATGTCATATTATTAGATGTGATGCTGCCAAAACTTACAGGTTTTGAAGTGTGCCAGCAGATTCGCGAATCTTCGGATGTTCCTATCATAATGCTGACTGCTAAAGGTGAAGATATGGATAAGATCCTGGGTCTGGAGTATGGTGCGGATGACTATATTACGAAGCCTTTTAACATTTTGGAAGTAAAGGCAAGGATCCGTGCTATTATTCGCCGAAGCAGTTCCAAAACAGCCAAAGAGCCTGAAAAGGTACTTTCATTTGAATCACTTCGCATTGATCTGGACAGCCGTAGAGGTTACATTGATGACAAAGAAGTGAATCTGACGGCAAAGGAATTCGACCTGTTGGAACTTTTAATGCTTCACCCTAATAAAGTATATAGTCGTGAAGAACTTCTCAATACCGTTTGGGGATATGATTATCCGGGTGATGTCAGAACCGTCGATGTACATATTCGAAGACTTCGAGAAAAAATTGAAACAACCCCAAGTGCACCAAAATATATCCATACCAAATGGGGTGTTGGCTATTATTTCCAACGATAGGCATATCCAGCCGTATGTATTACTATTTTGTGGCCTGACAGCCGTTTGGAGGAATCATTTTGCTTGAGCGAGGAAAAGAATTACTAGTGCAGATCCGCAGTATGCGGGTGCAATTGTTTGCCGTACTGGTGGTGATTGGCTTGATACCGGTCATCTTTTTTTCGAATATTCTAATTAATTCTTACGAGAAAAGACTGATTTCTCAACGAACGGATGAGATTCAATCTTATGGAACCGTCCTCAGTAACCTTGTTAACAGTTCTGAATATCTTACCGGACAGGAAGCACCTGAAGTTGAACAGGAGGCGGAATCTATTGCAACCATCTATCAGGGGCGTGTTTTGATCATCAATCAGGATCTGTCTGTCGTAACAGATACGTTTAATCTGGAAGTTGGCAAAACTATGATCTCCTCAGAAGTAGTTCGTTGCTTTGTTGATCATGAAAAACGTTACGTAAATGATCTCGGTGACTACGTACAGCTTACGATGCCGATCGTAAACGCGTCTACTGAACAGACGACCGGTGCGATCATTTTGACTTTTTCCACCAAGAATTTTCGTACAACTGCAAATGTGATCAACCGACGCAGCATTATTTTGATATTAACAATCGCAATCGTTATCATGTTTCTTGCGTTTGGTTACTCGGTTTTGATCACCAGACCATTACAGCGTGTTACAGAATCTATTGATGACATTGCCGCAGGAGATATGGACACTAAGTTAGATGTGCATACTTACTCCGAGGTTGAACGAATTTCAGAATCTTTTAACCGCATGATCGATGTTATCAGGCAGCAGGATGAAGCAAAACAAAGCTTTGCTTCTAATGTGTCTCACGAATTAAAGACACCATTAGCATCTATGAAGGTATTGTCAGATTCCCTGCTTTCTCAAGAAGGTATGCCGGAAGAATTATATCGTGAATTTTTGGTGGATATCACGCATGAGATCGAACGTATGACAAATATCATCAACGATCTTCTCACAATGGTAAAACTTGATAAAAATACTGCAGACATGAATATTGTCAATATCAGTATCAACGATTTGATCGAACAGTTGCTAAAGCGCTTACGACCGATTGCTGCGGAACGTAACATCGAATTGATCTATGAGAGTTTTCGACCGATAATGGCAGATGTTGACGAGGTAAAACTGTCGATCGCATTGAATAATTTGATTGAAAATGCGATCAAGTATAATTATGACGATGGCTGGGTGCGCGTTACCCTCAATGCCGATCATAAATTTTTCTATGTCAAAATAGAAGATTCCGGTGTCGGTATTCCGGAAGATGTGCAAGATAAAATTTTTGATCGTTTTTATCGTGTTGATAAGGCCAGATCCCGTGATACCGGTGGAACCGGACTTGGTTTATCCTTAACACGAAGTACTGTGTTGCTGCACCGCGGCTCGATCAAGCTGCACAGTAAAGAAAAAGAGGGTTCTACCTTTACGGTGCGTATCCCATTGACTTATGTTGTCTGATCATATGACAAAAAATTGGAGGTGAGGTCGTGGAAGAAAAGACCATTGTTACAACACATAAATATCATTTTGTCCCATGGGTCGTTCTGCTTGTGATCGCTATATTGGTCTGGGCATTTCTTTTCGTACACGCACGCCCCCATAAGGATTATACCGGATACTATATTTATTGCATAAACGCTGCTGAAACGAAAGTGACTTACGAGAAATATGCTCCTAAGAATAAGAAAGGCGAAACTCTTATCAAGGAATTACTGCATAACCTTCAAAAAGAACCTTCCGATGTATCTATGAAAAAAGCCATTCCGGACAATGTATCTGTTGATGACTTCGTTATTGATAACAACGGTGACCTGACACTTTACTTGGATGCCGCCTATGGCAATTATTCCGGAGTTAATGAGATTCTGCGCCGTGCTGCGATCGTTAAAACTCTCTGCCAGTCTAAAGATGTTCGTGCTGTGCAATTTTACGTGGCAGGGCAACCGTTGACCGATTCGAATATGAATTCCATCGGCTATATGACTGCCGGCAGCTTTATTGATAATACAGACAGTGGTTCAACATATCGTCAGACCGCAACTGTAAATATGTATTTTGCATCTCGAAAAGGAGATAAGCTTGTTGAAGTACCGGTTGAGATCACATATGATGCGACAATTCCGTTAGAGCAGCTTGTCATTGAACAGCTTCTAAAGGGACCATCTACGATCGACGGTGTTTCTTCCAAGGATATTCAGGCAACAATTCCTAAAGATACGATCCTTAACAAAGTTACCATGAAAGAGCATACCTGTTATGTTGATTTTTCAGAGCAGTTTTTAAATAAACCGGACGGGATTACAGCAGAAGTGGCTATTTATTCTGTCGTTAATACATTGATCGAACTGCCGGATATTACAAAAGTGCAATTTAGTATTAACGGCAAACAGGAATTATTCTATAACGATTCTATGCCATTTGGAGATGTATTTACTAGAAATCTTGATCTTGTCCAGTGATTCTAAAGAGGTGATTTATATTCGCAGACCCTGTGTTTGGATCTGTACGATCTGTATGTTTCTGTTGGTCTGGTTTCATGCCACGCACATGCAGGAACAATGGCAGAAGAATTATCCGTATGAGGCATTACTGGCTAAAAATAATGATAAGATAAATGCTTACGTAAAAGGGATTTATTATCGTACAGAGCCCACCGATTCATCCAATCGTTTATATCTCAAAAAAGTATCTGTCCATATTTCCGGACAGAAAGTATATAATTTTTCCAATATGATCGTTTATTCAGATCAAACTTCATCGCTTCTTCCCGGTAATACAATAGAGTGTTTTGGAACTCTGAAAAATTTTGCCGCGGCATCCAATCCTGGCGAATTTGATCAAAAACAATATTATCGGGAACTAAACTTCTATTATCAATTATACGCTGACCAGATCGAAGTGGTGTCCGGCCATTCTAACACGTTGTTTACAAAACTGGACGAAATCAGACATCGATTATCAACTTCGATAGAATCCGGTCTCCCTGATAAACAAGCCGGTATAATGAAAGCTGTTTTATTGGGTCAAAAAACAGAACTTCCCTCAGACATCAAACAGCTATATCAGCAAAACGGCATTGGTCATCTGTTAGCGATCAGCGGACTTCATGTCACGATCTTTTGTTTCGGTATTTTTCGCCTGCTGCTTATCTGCCGGCTGCCGAGACGCATCAGTATTCTTGCAACCATATCATTTTTAATATCGTATGGACTAATGACGGGTTTTAGCATTTCAACCAGTCGTGCCGTTATCATGATGCTCTTGTTATTCGCAGCAGATCTGCTGCATCGAAGTTACGATTTACTTTCATCACTGGCAATCAGTGCCTGCATCATTACACTGCAAAATCCTTATGCTGTCTATTCTTGCAGTTTCTTATTATCTTATTTCGCTGTGCTCGGCATTGCTGCTATTTTACCCGCTCTGCAGATGATCATAGTAGGTGATTCCGAAAAGCGCCGCGCCAAACTCCGCAAAAAGAGGCGTTGGATACGAGAAAAACAGCAAGGTACGCTATTGGATAAATGCCAATGTAAAATCTCTCTTCTCCTGGAAAAAACAGCACAATCGTTATTGGCCAGTGCCGCCATTCAACTAACTACACTGCCAATAGTACTATTCTTTTTTTATGAGATTCCGGTCTACGGGATATTTCTGAACCTCTTAGTGCTGCCACTGGTTTCTTATCTGGTGCTGATCGGCGGCGTTGCATGTATACTAGGTCTGTGGCTGCCGTTTATGTCGCATTTTTTGTTCGGCACCACCTACTGCATTCTGTCGTTTTATGAATATTTGTGCAGGCTGTTCCAACGATTGCCAATTCATTCACTGATTCTCGGGCAACCACAAATATCTCGCATCGTGATATATTATATTATTCTTGCCTTATCTCTACTCTGGATCAATAAACGCACGATTATCAAGCCTTATCCTTTGCTGATCTGGACTGCTGCCGTTATTCTTCTGCTTTTTCCCATTCCGCGAAAATACTTTAAGGCTGTTTTTCTGGATGTAGGGCAGGGGGATGGTATTTTACTGCAGCACACCGATGGCACTACATTTTTAATTGATGGTGGAAGCACCAGCAAAAACAATATAGGAGAGTATTGTTTGATTCCATATCTCAAATCACAAGGAATTCACAGCATAGATTATATGATCATGACTCATGCTGACAAAGACCATATATCCGGTCAGCTGGAATTAATGAAGCATGTTGCAGACCGCCAGGATATCCAAATCCGCAAACTTCTTTTACCATTGCCATCGCAAGAAATGCAGAGTGAAGAAGGATATCGCCAGATGATCACTGCTGCCAAGCAGGCAGATATTCCGATTCAAACAATATGTGCCGGCGATCATCTGCAAAAAGGCGCATTATCTGTTGCTTGTCTGCATCCAAAACCTTTTTTTGATGCTTCTTCTGCAAATGCATATTCTACGACTTTAGAAGTTACGTATTATTCAACAAAGATGCTATTATGTGGTGATCTGGAAGGTGACGGAGAGCGGTATGTCTTAGAACAGTTAAAGCGTTCCGGCACCAGATTTAACATTCTAAAAGTAGCACATCATGGTTCCAAAAATTCAACCAGTGCTGAATTTCTAGCGCAGGTGCAACCGCAATATGCGATCATTTCCTGTGGTAAAAATAATCGTTACGGCCATCCGCATCGGGAATTATTATCTCGTCTAAACAGCATATCTGCACATATATTATCCACTACCGAACAAGGTGCAGTTACAGTTTATGCCGGCAGGGATTCCGTTAGCGTATTGGGCTATTTTGACAAAAACAAGTGATATTTTTGAGAATTTTTTAGAAAATTCCAATGACAAACAGTAGGAATTGTGCTACAATAAAGTAGATTTGCTATGTTTATGCAATACATTTGTTGTAGTGCGTTGCCTGCGATGAATTGCATTATGGGATATTTCCCGATTTATATAATACTATTACGATTGCAACGCAGAAATGAGGAAAACATGGATTACAAGAATGCGGGAGTAGACATTGAAGCCGGATATAAAGCGGTAGAACTGATGAAAGAGCATATTGCCGGAACGATGCGCAGTGAAGTGCTTACTGATATCGGTGGATTTTCAGGAGCATTTTCTATGGAGGCGTTCAAGACAATGGAACAGCCTACTTTAGTATCCGGAACAGATGGCGTTGGCACCAAATTGAAAGTGGCATTTGAAATGGATCGCCACGATACCGTTGGTATTGATTGTGTCGCAATGTGTGTTAATGACATCGCCTGTGCAGGTGGTGAACCGTTATTCTTCCTTGATTATATTGCCTGTGGCAAGAATGAACCGGAAAAGATTGCTTCCATCGTATCCGGTGTGGCAAACGGCTGCAAACAGTCCGGTGCAGCTTTGATCGGTGGTGAGACTGCAGAAATGCCTGGATTTTATCCGGTAGATGAGTATGATCTTGCCGGTTTTGCGGTTGGTGTTGTTGACCGCAAAAATATGATCACAGGTAAAACAATTGCAAAAGGTGATGTGCTGGTTGGAATTGCTTCTTCCGGTATTCACAGCAATGGATATTCTTTGGTTCGCAAAGTGTTCGAAATGAAAAAAGAAAGCTTGGATAAAACATACGAGTCTCTTGGCGGCAAATCACTTGGTGAAACATTATTAACACCTACTGTGATTTATGTGAAGGCACTGCGCACGATCAAAGAGGGTGGCGTAACGATCAAAGGCTGCAGCCATATTACAGGCGGTGGTTTTTATGAGAATATTCCGCGTATGCTTCCTGAAAATGCACATGCAAATATCAAAGTGGGAAGTTACGAGATCCCACCGATCTTTGACATGTTGGCAAAAGAAGGCAACATTTCCAAAGAGATGATGTATAACACTTATAATATGGGTATCGGTATGCTTCTTGCAGTAGATGCTGCTGATGCAGACAAGACAGTAGCTTTAGCAGAGCAGGCTGGAGAAAAAGCATATATTATAGGCGAGATCACAGAGGGTGAAAAGGGAATTTCTCTTTTGTCCTAATAATACATATTGAAACGAGGATTAGTATGCAGAAAATTGCAGTATGTGTATCCGGTGGTGGAACGAACCTGCAGGCAATCATAGATGCCGTCCATTCCGGTAAAATTCACAACACACAAATTGCTGTTGTGATCAGTAATAAAGCGGATGCTTATGCACTGGAGCGTGCAAATAATGCAGGTATCCCGGCGTTATGTATTTCCCCAAAGGAATACGAAAACCGGAGTGCTTTTGGCGAAGCAATGGTTGATGCTCTACACAAATATAATATTGATCTTGTTGTGCTGGCAGGTTATCTGGTGATCGTTCCATCCGAAATGATCGCAGCCTACCCAAATAAGATCATTAACATTCATCCATCCTTGATTCCGGCTCATTGCGGGATGGGGTATTATGGATTGAAAGTGCACGAAAGTGTTTTGGCATGTGGCAATAAGATAACTGGTGCCACAGTGCATTTTGTAGACGAAAAGGCAGATCATGGTCCTATTATTTTACAAAAAGCTGTTGAAGTAAAAAATGGAGATACTCCGGAAATTCTACAGCGACGTGTGATGGAACAAGCTGAATGGAACATTCTTCCGGAAGCAATTGATCTGATTGGCGCAGGAAAAGTTTCCGTACAGAATGGTATAGCTGTTGTAAGCCGTTAGTATCATTTCCACGGAATAAATAAACGCATCGCAGGATATGCAGAAATGAGGAAACAAGATGAAAGTATTAATTGTAGGAAGCGGCGGAAGAGAGCATGCAATTGCCTGGAGTGTCTCCCAGAGCAAACGTGTCGATAAAATTTACTGTGCACCTGGTAATGGTGGAATCGCAGAAATTGCAGAATGCGTAAATATTACTGCTATGGAATTTGATAAACTTGCTGCATTCGCCAAAGAAAATGAGATCGATCTGACGATCATCGGCATGGATGATCCTTTGGTTGGTGGCATTGTCGATGTATTTGAAGCGCAGGGACTTCGCGTATTTGGTCCACGTAAAAATGCTGCGATCATCGAAGGCTCTAAAAGTTTTTCAAAGGATCTCATGAAAAAATACAACATTCCAACCTGCCATTATGAAACATTTCATTCTCCGGAGGAAGCGTTGATCTATTTAGAAAATGTAACTTTTCCGGTTGTGTTGAAAGCAGATGGTCTGGCACTTGGAAAAGGTGTATTGATCTGTCAAAATCTGCAGGAAGCAGAGGCAGGTGTTACCTCATTAATGTTAGATAAACAATTTGGAGATGCCGGCAACACTATCGTCATAGAAGACTTTATGGTTGGTAGAGAAGCTTCTGTACTTTGCTTCTGTGATGGTACACATATCAAACCGATGACCAGCGCACAAGATCACAAACGTGCCAAAGACGGAGATCAGGGATTAAACACCGGAGGAATGGGAACATTTTCACCTAGTCCGTTTTATACGCCGGAGATTCAGAAGTTCTGTGAAGAACAAATATATCAGCCAACAATGGATGCTATGAAAGCAGAAGGAAGAGATTTCGTAGGAATACTTTTTGTTGGCCTTATGATGACGCAGGACGGTCCAAAAGTATTGGAATACAATGCAAGATTTGGCGATCCGGAGGCACAGGTTGTTCTGCCTCGCATGAAAAACGATATTATCGATGTTATGGAGGCTTGTATTGACGGGAAGTTAGACCAGGTGGATCTTCAATTTGAAGATAATGCGGCTGTCTGTGTTGTATTAGCTTCTGATGGCTACCCGGAACATTATGAAAAAGGGAAAAAGATTACATTTCTGAAAGATTTTGCTTCGGAAGACGGTTATTATGCATTCCATGCCGGAACAAAATTGACGGAAGACGGTTTAGTAACCAATGGTGGAAGAGTATTGGGCATTACTGCCAAAGGTGCTACATTAAAGGAAGCGCGTAAAAATGCATATAAGGCAACCGAATGGGTTACTTTTGATAATAAATATATGCGTAACGATATTGGAAAAGCAATTGATGAAATATAAAAAGGAGGATAATATATGTACTCATTTGAAGAAGTAGAACGTTTTGATCCGGAAGTTGCAGCAGCAATGGACAAGGAGACAAATCGTCAGCGTGATAACATTGAATTGATCGCTTCTGAAAATTTAGTAAGTAAAGCGGTTATGGCAGCCATGGGCAGCACATTGACTAACAAATATGCGGAAGGTTACCCTGGCAAACGCTATTATGGTGGATGCGAATACGTTGATATTGTTGAAGATCTTGCAAGAGATCGTGCCATGAAGTTATTTGATTGTACATATGCCAATGTACAGCCGCATTCCGGTGCACAGGCAAATATGACAGTATTTTTTGCTTTGCTGCAGCCGGGAGATACCTATATGGGCATGAATCTTGATCACGGCGGACACTTGACTCATGGAAGTCCGGTCAATATGTCCGGTAAATATTTCCATTGTGTACCTTATGGTGTAAATGACGATGGTTTCATTGATTATGATGAAGTAGAAAGTATTGCTAAGAAGTGCAAACCAAAAATGATCATTGCCGGTGCAAGTGCATACGCTCGTAAAATTGACTTCAAGCGTTTTCGCGAAATCGCAGATTCTGTGGGAGCTTATTTGATGGTTGATATGGCTCATATCGCCGGCTTAGTCGCAGCAGGTGTTCATGAGAGCCCAATTCCATATGCGCATGTTACCACGACGACAACCCACAAAACATTACGTGGACCTCGTGGTGGAATGATTCTTTCCAGCGAAGAATTTGCGAAAGAGATCAATTTTAACAAAGCGTTATTCCCGGGTATTCAGGGTGGTCCTTTGATGCATGTGATCGCAGCAAAGGCTGTCTGCTTCAAAGAAGCGTTACAGCCGGAATTCAAAGAGTACGGTAAAAATATTATTAAAAATGCACAGGCACTTTGTAAGGGGTTACAAAACCGTGGCATTAAGATTGTTTCCGGTGGAACAGATAACCATTTGATGCTTGTTGATCTTGCAGATAAAAATCTAACAGGTAAAGACGTAGAAAAATGGTTGGATGCAGCACATATCACATGTAATAAAAATACAATTCCTAATGATCCACAGTCACCTTTTGTAACGAGTGGTATCCGTTTGGGAACAGCCGCAGTGACAACAAGAGGTTTTAACGAAGCTGATCTTGATATGGTTGCTGATGCGATTGCAATGATCATTGCAGATCCGGAAGGCAATAAGGCAAAAGCAACGGAAATCGTAAAAGGTTTGACAGACCGTTATCCGTTGTACGAATAAACGAGAAGGAAATAAAGGTATGAAAGAAATGAGGTGTACGTATGAGTGACAAACAAGGAAATGTGCCACAGTTTAGCGATTATGAAAAAGAATTGCTTTTAGATGGAGGATGGCAGTGTTCATTTTGTGAACGTGTCAACGCCAATTACGTTGGTTCTTGCGCCTGTGGACACAACAAAAAAGACAGCGATTTAAATCGTCTTGGTTTATATGAAGAATATGTAGAAAAAACCGGTCAGAAATTAGAGACTCCGGCAGCACAGATGGCTTCTGCAGAAGAGGCTAAAGAGGATGCTGCATCAGTAGAGACTACTGTTTCACAGCCGGCTCAGCCTGAGCCGGAAGCTCCAAAGCCTGTCAAAAATAAATATATTTATGAAGATACAGAGCTTGGAGAATACGAGCAGGAATTAATTGACGATGGCGGATGGCAGTGTGGATTTTGCCGTCGTATCAACGCATATTATATTACCTCATGTGCCTGTGGTCACAACAAAGACGATAGTGATCTCAAGCATCTTGGTAAATATGTGGATCCGGAAGACGAATATTATGAGGATGACGAGTACTATGAGGAAGAGGATGAAGTTGCAGCAACAGAAACTCCAGCTTCACAGCCGGTAACTCCACAGGCAGTGCCTACGCAGGCTACAGTTTCTCAGGCCGCACATACAGCTACACCAGTTCAGTCTGGTGCACAACCACAGGCTAGACCGGTACAGCCACAATCTCAGGCGCAACCTGTCCAGCCGCAGGCTTCGGTACAGCCACAAGTACAGCCACAAGTACAGCCACAAGTTCAGGCGCAACCTGTTCAGCCACAGGCTTCGGTTCAACCTCAAGTTCAGGCTCAACCTGTTCAACGGCAGGCTTCGGTTCAGCCACAAGTTCAGGCTCAACCTGTTCAACAGCGAGCATCAGTACAGCAGGCAGCTACACCGGTTCAACCTAAAATTCAGGCTCAACCAACAGCAAAACCAGAGTCGCCATTTATTGATTATGATGATGAAGAACCAGTTGCAGCTACAGCAAAGACTCCGGTTCAATCTCAGGTTCAGGCTCAACCTGTTCAACAGCAGGCTCCGGTTCAACCGGCACAGCCACAAGTGCAGGCACAACCTGTTCAGCCGACACCGGTTCAACCAGCTCAACCTGTTCAGCAGCAAGATCCGGTTCAATCGGCTCAACCACAACCGGCTCAACCAGCTGTTGATAACTCAGCGCAGAATGCAGCAACTCTTAAGTCAAACATCGAAGATCAGATTTTAGAAGATCTAAAGAAAAACAACTACTCCGATGTTGCTATTGTGCGTGCTAACCGCAAATATAAAGAACTTGTGAAAAAGGGCATTATGACACAAGATGAGTTTAATACGAAAATGCATGAATTATTACCAACAGAAGAAGAACCGGAAGAGGAAGCTGCTTCTGATGCGGAAAACGCAGAAAGCAATGAATAATATAATATAATATAATATATTACATATTTATTGCTTAAGATTGGAGAGAATCAACCATGAACATTGAGATTAATGTTACAAAAATTGTTAAATATGTTTGCGTAACCGGAGCAGTTATTGTTGCGATCATATTTGGACAAAAAACATATGCAGAGTATATTCATGCGAAAAATAGGGAGGAACAGTAAACGTTTTGTTTCTGTAACAACAGCATATGAGTAAAAAATTATTTATCGCTGAGAAACCAAGTGTCGCAAAGGAATTTGCTAAGACACTTGGCGTCTCGGGCAATGCAGGACAGGGTTATATGGAGTCACAGGATTACATTGTTACTTGGTGTGTTGGGCACCTGGTTACAATGAGTTATCCGGATGCTTATGATAAAGCATTAAAAAAGTGGACTCTACAAACCCTGCCTTTTTTGCCGGAAAAATTTCTATACGAACTTATTCCAGATGTAAAAAAACAATTTAATATTGTGGCTGGTCTTTTAAATCGCGAAGATGTATCTACCATTTATGTATGCACTGATTCCGGGCGCGAAGGGGAATATATCTACCGCTTAGTAGATCAGATGGCACATGTTCCGGATACCAAGGACAAACGCAGAGTATGGATTGATTCCCAAACGGAAGAGGAGATCAAGCGCGGCATTACCGAAGCAAAACCACTTTCTGAATATGATAATCTTTCCGCTTCCGCCTATCTAAGAGCCAAAGAAGATTATTTGATGGGTATAAACTTTTCGCGCGTATTATCACTGAAATATGGACGTCCCGTAATGGATTACCTTAACACCGGTAAGTGGTCTGCCATTTCAGTCGGTCGTGTCATGACTTGTGTTCTTGGAATGGTAGTTCGAAGGGAACGTGAGATTAGAGAGTTTGTGAAGACTCCATTTTATCGTATTTTGATGAAATGTAATCTGGAAGGGAAACAATTTGAAGGTGAATGGCGTGCGGTTGAAGGCAGCCAGTTTTACCAATCACCGAAACTTTATAAGGAAAATGGGTTCAAAAACCGTGAAGATGCCGAACAGCTTTGCAAAACCTTAACCTATGATCCTTTACAGGTGATCATTCAAAAAGTAGAACGCAAAAAAGAACGCAAAAATCCACCCTTGCTCTTTAATTTAGCGGAATTACAAAACACATGTTCCAAATTATTTAAGATCAGTCCGGATGAAACACTAAAAATTGTACAAGAGTTATATGAACGTAAGCTTGTTACATATCCCCGTACGGATGCACGAGTACTTTCTACTGCTGTAGCCAAAGAGATATACAAAAATATCGGTGGTTTACAAAATTATTCCCTGATTGCTCCCTATGCTGCAAAGATCATGGAGCAAAAAGCCTATGCCGGGATTGCCAAAAGTCGTTATGTAAACGATAAGCAGATTACGGACCATTATGCAATCATTCCAACCGGACAGGGGTTAAATGCACTTGGCAACTTAAGTGTGACAAGTCAACGAGTATACGAAGTGATCGTCCGCCGATTTCTCTGTATCTTTTATCCGCCTGCAGAATATCTAAAGATCGGGGTGACTGCAAAACGTGATACAGAAACATTTTTTGCAAATTTTAAGATTTTAGTCAAACAAGGTTATTTGGAACTTGCGACTGCATCTTTTGCTAAGAAAAATATGTCCACTAACGCATCTGTTTCCAAAAACAGTGAGAATTCTATGGAAACTGTCACTTTTGACGAGAATCTGATCACGTCAATCCAAAATCTAAAAAAAGGAATGGCACTTCCGGTGGAAGAATTCTTTATTAAAGAAGGAGAAACATCTCCACCAAAGCGCTATAACTCAGGTTCGATCATTTTGGCTATGGAAAATGCAGGACAACTGATTGAAGAAGAGGAACTGCGAGCACAGATAAAGGGAAGCGGAATCGGCACCAGTGCCACACGTGCCGAGATCTTGAGTAAACTAGTCAAGATCAAATATCTGAAATTAAATAAAAAAACACAGATCATTACACCGGAATTACTCGGTGAAATGGTATATGACGTTGTTGATGGTTCCATACGTTCTTTGCTAAATCCCGAACTGACTGCAAGTTGGGAATTAGGCTTGACACAAGTTGCTGAAGGGCAGATCACAGAGGAACAATACATGGCCAAATTAAACGGCTTTATTACCCGTCGTGTTCAATATGTCAAACAAACTGCTAATCAAACGGCTCTTCGTCAACAATTTGACAAAGCAGCTGTATATTATAAGAAATGAGGTGTTTCATATGTATGATTCAATGAAAAACAAAAATTTATTTAATATGGAGGAGACGATAGCAAAAGATATCTTTGACGACTGCGATTATCCGTGGGAAGTGCTTCCAAAGATCGAAGCTTTTATTTTGGAACTGGGTAAAACTCTTTCGGAAGATGAGTACGACTGCATTGATGGCAATATCTGGATCGCTAAGTCCGCAACAATCGCACCAACTGCATCGATCACAGGACCATGCATCATTGGTAAAAATACGGAAGTAAGACAAAGTGCATTTATCCGTGGCAAAGCAATTGTCGGCGAAAACTGCGTTGTTGGTAATTCTACCGAATTAAAAAATGTCATTTTGTTTAATAATGTCCAGGTTCCACACTATAATTATGTCGGTGATTCAATTTTGGGATTTAAATCGCATATGGGTGCCGGCTCCATCACTTCTAATGTAAAATCAGACAAAACCATAGTTACGATCAATTATCAGGGCGAAAAACTTAATACCGGACTGAAAAAAATGGGTGCAATTCTTGGAAATTATGTAGAAGTAGGATGTAACAGTGTTCTTAATCCGGGAACAGTGATCGGAAGCAATACTAATGTTTACCCATTGTCCAGTGTTCGAGGTTTTATTCCAAGGGGATGTATTTTTAAGAAACAAACAAATATCGTACAGAAAGACATATAATGCGAATATAGTCGTTGTCATTTATTTCTAACCATCTTTTTCGTCAGATTTTTTAAGAAATATTGGCGAAAAGTGTAGACTAATTGATAAATTTGTGCGAAAATGGTCATAGAACTGTGGAAATATTTCTGCAGAGAAAAAGCAAATCGAAAGGAGCATAAACATGATTTATTCACAGGAAGTAGAAAACATGTGCCCAGTTGCTCAGGGTGTGCATCACGGTGCAGCGCCAATCCCAGAGGAAGCAAAATGGGTTCAGGCAAAGGAAGTAAAAGATATCTCTGGTTTTACACATGGTGTAGGCTGGTGTGCACCACAGCAGGGTGCTTGTAAGATGTCTCTTAACGTTAAAGAGGGTATCATTCAAGAAGCATTAGTAGAGACAATCGGCTGCTCAGGTATGACACATTCTGCTGCTATGGCAACAGAGATTCTTCCGGGTCTGACGGTTATGGAGGCACTGAATACTGACCTTGTATGCGATGCAATTAATACAGCAATGAGAGAGCTCTTCTTACAGATCGTTTATGGTCGTTCACAGAGTGCATTCTCTGAGGATGGACTTGCTATTGGTGCTGGTTTGGAAGACCTTGGTAAAGGACTTCGTTCTCAGGTTGGTACAATGTACGGAACCTTAAAGAAAGGTCCTCGTTACTTAGAGATGGCTGAGGGTTATGTAACCGCTATCGCTTTGGATGAAGAGGATTTGATCATTGGTTATAAGTTTGTAAACCTTGGTAAAATGACTGACTTCATCAAGAAGGGTGATGATCCTAATACAGCTTGGGAGAAAGCTGCAGGACAGTACGGTCGTGTTGACGACGCAGTGAAACTCATCGATCCAAGAACAGATGAAGAAATCGCAAAATAATATAAAGGAGGCAAACATAACATGGCATTATTTGAATCATATGAAAGAAGAATTGACCAGATCAACGCTGTATTAAACAGTTATGGAATTTCTTCTCTTGAAGAAGCAGAAAAAATCACAAAAGATGCTGGACTTGATGTATATAACCAGATCAAAGGCATCCAGCCAATTTGTTTTGAGAATGCATGCTGGGCATACATTGTAGGTGCAGCAATTGCAATTAAGAAAAACTGCCGTCGCGCAGCAGACGCTGCAGCAGCAATCGGTGAGGGACTCCAGTCTTTCTGTATCCCTGGTTCTGTTGCTGATACTCGTAAGGTAGGTTTAGGACATGGTAACCTTGGTAAAATGCTCCTCGAGGAAGAGACAAAATGTTTCGCATTCTTAGCCGGACATGAGTCTTTTGCAGCTGCCGAAGGTGCTATCGGTATCGCAGAAAAGGCAAACAAAGTACGTAAAGAGCCTCTTCGCGTTATCTTAAATGGTCTTGGTAAAGATGCTGCTCAGATCATCTCTCGTATCAATGGTTTTACATTCGTTGAAACTGAGTTTGATCCATATACAAATGAAGTAAAAGAAGTATTCCGCAAATCTTATTCTGAGGGTCTTCGTGCTAAAGTAAACTGCTACGGTGCAAACTCTGTACCAGAGGGTGTTGCTATCATGCACAAAGAGGGCGTTGACGTATCTATCACAGGTAACTCAACCAACCCAACTCGTTTCCAGCATCCGGTAGCTGGTACTTACAAGAAAGAATGCTTAGAGCAGGGTAAGAAATATTTCTCCGTTGCTTCCGGTGGTGGTACAGGTCGTACACTTCATCCAGATAATATGGCAGCAGGTCCTGCTTCCTATGGTATGACAGATACATTAGGACGTATGCATAGCGATGCTCAGTTTGCCGGTTCTTCATCCGTTCCTGCTCACGTTGAGATGATGGGTCTGATCGGTGCTGGTAACAACCCTATGGTTGGTATGACAGTTGCTGTAGCTGTTTCTGTACAGGAAGCTGCTGACGCTGGCAAGTTCTAATCTTGTAATTGTTCAATAATAATGTACAATAATAGAAGAGCAGATCAGACAATCGTTGTTTGGTCTGCTTTGCTTTTGGCAAGATAGACAGAAAGGTATGGTGTTTCGAATGAATTATACAAAATTAACGAACAACTTAATTGACCTGGTAAAAGAAGAACAGGCAAAACTCGGCTATCGAAAAGAAGCCATCCGTTTATATTACCCTTTAAGCAGCTTGCAGCATATATTAGGCACAACAGACTCTGCAGAACAATTAATAGAAAAATTGCAAAAAGAAGCAAATTTTGCCAAAGATTCACTAGGTACTTTGGATATATCCTGTCAAAACGAACGATTCTGCATTGGTATACCTGTCGATGGATCCGAATGGGTACACGATCATATGCAACCGGCAGAATTTATCGTATCTCTTGTTGATCTTGTCAGTCGTCACGGATGTACAATGGAAGATATCTTTGCATTATTTCGTGCACAGGAACAACCTGTTGAAATTAAGCAAATCAAAAGCGGAGAATTTGACTATCGCATCCGTTTTCTAGAAGGCGACGATCCTTATTATTATTGTTTTAAGGACGAGGAGATCCATATTATATATCATCGTTTTCTACCGGAAGACTATGAGGATTTCAACTTTTAAGACCAGATTTCTAAACATGGAAATTCATAGTTTTTGACATCGCTATCTAAAAAACGAACATATTTTTCGATATAATTCGAAAATATGTTCGTTTTTTGTTGACAAACATTTGTTCGTATAGTATATTATATACAGAACAAGCGTTCTGTATATACAAAACCTTTATTACTGACATTTACCAGATTGCATCGTAGCGATGCAGAAACGAGGTGTACTATGAGAACATACAATGGAAAAAGAATCCTTATCACATTAACTTTGGCTTGTCTGCTTGTATTTGGACTAGTGCGAGTATGTAATTCTTCTGAGAGTACCGCACAAGCCTCTGTGGATCAATCAAAAATCAGTTATGTCTCTGTATTGATTCATTCTTCTGATACATTGTCAAGCATTGCCAACGAATATTATTGCGATGCGTTTGGCTCTGTTCAGGATTATGCCAAAGTCATTCAAGAATATAACAGTTTAGACAGCGATCTGATCTACGCCGGAAACCATCTTATGGTTCCTGTATATCAAGCCAATTAATCCAAAGAAGATTGTATCATCTGCATAATGAAACGAGCATATTTTTTCTCGCCGTGCGGATTAAGATGTACTCCGTCCTGATAAAACCAATCCGGATGTTTTTCTCCTTCTTTGGACCAATAAATGCGCTGTACATTTTTATTGGCTGCAACAACCCGTTGGATCGTATTATTGACATCTTTTTGAATGTCTAAATGTTTTCCATAAGTATCGATCCAATAAATTGTTCGATCCTTGCCTAAATAATCAATCAATTTTTGACCGCTCTTTGAATTGAAGTTGCTATTGGTTCCCAATGCAATAATGACAATATCCCCTAATTTGTGTTTCTTGTCTAATTGCTTTGCAACATCCAAAGCCTGTACCACTTGTCTGGAAATTTTCGCATCCACAACTGCATTTTCACACTGTTGTTGAAACGCTACAGATGCTCCTAAAAAGACAGAATCTCCAATCACGGTAACAAGGTGCCTCTTGGTAACCGCTTCTTTGCTTGTATCTGCCGGCATATTATCTGCCGGAACTGCAGTATGTAACGCAGATGTTGACTGCGATGGAAGAGTAGATGTACCATCAACTTTTTTCCCCTTCTCCTCATTTATAAGTTGCTGTTTTTTACGAAGATCCGCTTCTAATTTTCTGGTATCGGAAGCCGGAGCTTTTATAATTCCATAAGATGCAACCAGTATACATAAAAGCAACCCCAAAGCCTTTATGTTTATATTTCGTGATGTTCTTCCTGTGTATTTCATTTTTCCTCCAATCTACTTAATGATATTTCTATAATAAAACTAAAATTGGATAATGCCATAAGTACAAGTAAAAGCTGTATTTTCCAACCACCGCCAGACAATTTGCGCAAAAACTATTCGTGACTGCTTTTTTATGATTCTCAATAAAGTTGATCAATAACATATACCACACACTGATCACAAACATCCCACCTTGATATAACAACGGATCTGTCCCATAAACAAAGTGGAAGAGAACCACGATCGTGCACAACGTGATCACACTACAAATCCGACGCCAGAATGCCGGAAATTGTACACGCCAAAAGGAATAGTTCTGTCGCAGGGCGCCAAGCAGTATTCCCAAAAGCACATTAAATGCCATGGTATCCGTACCATAATATACACGCGATGGGTCCTGCCCCGGGACATACCGTAAAATCATCGCAAACACCGATAACAATGCAAGTCCCCCAAAACACACACCTGCAATCCCTCTCCTCTGATCATTCCGTTTTGCATTTTGGTAAACCTCTTTGCCCAGCTTCCTGTACTTTGCGTTACCAACGATATCTCCCTTATATTTACGCTTACTCAATCTGCAGTAACCCCAGAATAACAGTGGCCATATCAAATAAAACTGCATTTCAACCGACAAATACCATAAATGTGTAAATGGCGAACTTGCTGTGTGTTTTTCAAAATAAGATGCATTTTGTGCAATCTGCCACCAATTGTTATATCCCAAAAATATACTCGCTACCTGTTGACGGATTCCGATCATCTGTGGACTGTTACGTATTGTCATATATGCACATACACACATTACCATTACAAAACATGGGAACATAATTTTTTTTATTCTATTTTGGTAATAATCGCATATATGAAAGGAACCGCTACGCCACTTTTGTAGGGTAGTAGTAAACATCAAATAACCTGATAACACAAAGAACAACGGTACTCCCAAAAAACCACCCGGAACATAGCTCGGAAAGGCATGATATAAAACAATCCCCAGAATCGCAATCCCCTTTAATGCATCCAATGGAATACGTGTCTTATCCCACTCCCGTGTCTTATCCTGCTGAAATAAAGATAGGTTATTTTGTTGTAAAGCCATTTGATTTTGCAATGTCTTTCGATTTTGTAATACCATTTGGTTTTGTAATACCATAACGAACCCCCTTTTCTGCTCATAAACCAACAACCAATATGCCATAGTGCAAGTATTTACTTACGTTCTCAACTATGATCTTGCTGTGGTCAAACATGAATTTTACTTTGTAAACCATACTATACACGATGTGATTTACAATGTCAACCACTTTTTTTCACTGCGCTCAAACTATCCATGTGATTTCTTATTTTGTTAACTCTCTAATGAATACATACCTGAAAGATTGTCTGAGATGTCTCGTTTTAGCAAAGCATCATCCATTTTGGGACGGGACGCTTTCGGAATCCTTTATACATTGTTATGCATAATAATTTTGGTTGACAACATAAACTAAGTAGTCTAAAATAATAGACATTAACTATAATGTTCATTATAGGAAAGAAAGGTTTGGTTATAGCGTGAACGATAAAATTAAAGTAACAAATAGCGAATGGTATGTCATGAACTGTCTTTGGACAGCCGAACAATCATTGCCTTTAATGCAGATAGTTCCTTTGTTAAAGCAAAGTAATGGTTGGAGCAAAAGTACCAGTGCAACAATGGTTCGTCGTATGAGTGAAAAAGGACTTATCGGATATAACGAGCAAGGTAAAACAAAATATTTTTTCCCAAAGGTAAACAAAGAAGATGTTGTTGTTCAAGAAACCAAAGATTTCTTACAGCGTATTTATGATGGAAGTGTAGGAACAATGATGAGTGCACTTGTACGCCAAAACGATCTGTCTTTGGATGACATTCACGAATTACAACAGATTCTGAAAGACGCAGAATCAAAAGCGAAAAAAAGTAAGGAGTAACTGAAAATGGTAGATTTTATGTTATGGTTTTTAGAATCTTCCTTGTTAATATTATTTGTACTGGGAATACGCAAAATATTCAGTGGAAAAATCAGCTATCGTGCTATTTATGCATTATGGCTTGTTGTTGTATTTCGCTTCATGATCCCGGTAAATATTATCCCAACCCCTTTTGGCTTTGCAGATAACATGAAAAAATCGATTGATCATCTTGAGCTAGAACTTTCTACCGCTGCGAATAACCCCGCAGCGATATCGCAAAAAGCACCAAATTTCACGTTACAAAAATCTGCCAACAAAAGCATTGGTGATACAGAAATAACTGCTAACAATACAAAAGACACAACCGTCGAACATAATAATGTTATGACAAACTCTGAAGAAACGCATAGCTTAAATACGCCGCAGAAGCAGGAGAGAAGTCGTGATAACTCACTTTCATTGCTATTACTTGCACTTCCAATAAAGCAAATAGCCATGACCATATGGGGAATTGGAACGGTTCTCTTGTTGTTGTGTTTTGTATTGTCTAATCGACATATGACTAAACAGCTGCATAAATATCGTGTTTTTATTTCACGAGTTAGCAATCTCGATATATTTGCTGTTGATACTATTCCAACACCATGCTTATACGGCTTGAGACATCCAGCCATTTACATCCCGTCATTTTTGTTGGATGAGCAGGATCCACGCCATATCTCACCAAACGAACTTCGACATATTATTGCTCACGAATCCGTACATTACCAGCATAAAGATTATATCTGGTCGATTCTACGCATGGCATTATTAACAGTCTACTGGTTCAATCCGCTGGCATGGATTGCAAGCAGTTGTTCTAAAAAAGATGCAGAACTATATTGTGACGAAACGGTATTGCAGCAGATTGGCTCGAAACAGCGTTTTGAATATGGTAATCTATTGATCAAACTTGCTGCAAAACCAATGATTGGCGGTTTTTGTTATTCCGTTGTACCAATGAGTCGCAAAGGGCGGGAGATGGAACGACGAATCAAAGAGCTAAGCTGTCCACAGAAACGCTGCAAATGGTTGATATTTCCAATGTTTCTGTTGCTGCTATTTGGAACAGTCATCACCTGCAGCACGGGCACTGGCTTAGCAGCAAAAAACAAAGCATCAGAAACATCTTCTGCAGCTATAAGCGAGACTTTAGCACAAGTATATGCTCAAAATTTTTATTCGCATAATTTTGTGATGAATTCTTTGTCGGAAAAAAGCTTTGCAGAGCAGGCATTGACTATTAACACCTCGTCCTGCAATCAATCAAATGCCTCCTTCGCAAATGTATTGCTGGCAAGCAACAATGTTTCAAATACAATAACCGTAGAAGATACTATAGATGCCACAGATTATAAACTGTGCGAATCTTTGTTCCGCCGTTATGTTTCCGCATTTACAAATGCTATAAATACCGGTAATACAAAATTTTTAAAAACAGTACTTGCAGCAGATGCATACCATCAACAGAGTTCACTTGCCAAAAACTACTACAAACGCGGTATTCGCGAAAATGCTAAATCTTTGGAAGTAACCTCTGAACAGACAACAGATCAAAAAGTGTACGTACTATCCAACGAAAAAATATATGTACGTTATGCAGATCAAACACAAAAACTAATCAAACAACGTTACCGCTATACCTGCGAAAAGATTGACGGCCAATGGTTTATCACAGAAATGTCTGATATTGAATAACCTAAGCTTCCCATACTGGAAGTTGCTGTTCAAACCACATATTGCTTATTATGTCAGTAAAATAATCGCTATTTTGTAACAGATATTGATTACCGCTGCTTCTTTTGGTGCAATTGTACCGCTGAAGCAGCTTGCCGTTTCTTATCATCATCTAATGCCGCATAATGCTTGCGCGTTGTATTTACGTCATTATGTCCCAAGACCTCTGCAACCAAATAAATGTCGCCTGTTTGGCGATATAACGAAGTACCATAGGTGCTTCGTAATTTATGCGGCGTAATATGCTTAAACGTTGTTACCTGACTCGCATATTCCGTTACCAGATTCTCAACGGCCTGTATACTAATACGGCGTCGCTGGATGGAATAGAAGAGTGCATGTTCATGACCTTCTTTCGGAATAATTTTACTTCTGGAATCTTCAATATAATTCATCAAAGCTTCCCGAACTTCTGCTCCAAAATAAACAAACTCCTCCTTACCACCTTTTCGAATAATGCGAATTCGATTATCTCGAAAATCCAGATCTTCAATATCCAGACCAACACATTCAGAAACACGGATACCTGTTCCTAAAAACAACGTAAATATAGCAATATTTCTTAATCGATTTTTTTCATAGTAGGTTTTCTTGATCCCGGTTAAATTATCGCCACCATGTTCCACCAATTCTAATAGTTCATTTACCTCGGAAGAATCCAATCGAATAATTTCCCGATCATGTAATTTGGGCATATCTACAACAACGGTAGGATTATTTTGAAGTTGTCCACGTTTTTGATAATATAGATAAAAACTACGTAAGGAAGCCATTTTGCGATGAATACCTCGTTCATCGTTTGTAAATTCCTGTCCATCGTATGTATATAGCTTCAAATATTCCATATATTCCTCAATATCCACCGGCTCTAATTGATCCAAATACGACAATTCTATATCAGAAATTGGCTTGGATGCAAACATTGGATTCGCACTTTGTAAAAAGCGAAAAAAAGTGCGCATATCATAAGCATAGCCAATCCGAGTTTTGATTGATGTTGTCGGTTCTATACCATGAAAAAAATTTTTACAATATTTAGGCAGCTCCTGCAAAAGATCACGCAGCCTATTAATGTTCGTCGCTTTTAATTGCTGATGATATGTTTTTGTACGTTTCGTACCCATAAAAAATCACAAATTCCTTTCTAAGTTTGCCAAAAACCACAAAGCAAACTATAACTTGCAAAGCATTCACAGACGACATTTAACATTGCCAAAAGTCTCATTAAGTGAAAAGGCTTTAATATTCGGAAACATACATATATTATACCCGAAATATGTCGTTTTGACAATATCTTTTTGATAAACTGGGGTTTATCCAAGAGATTAATTTTAGCAAATACTGCTCTTCTCTCTCCATTTTATTATGACAGAAATTTGGAACTCAGACCTTTTGACACCCTAATCATGTTAAGGAACAAAGAGTCGCTTGCGACTCTTTTGCGCTCGAGCGGTGCTGTTTACAGCTAACTTCTTCTCCGCGAGATGCACATCCTCGCGGAGCGTTTTTTACTTTATAGGAAACTTCTCGTTTTCTATAAAGTAAAAAAAGATGTTGACAGCTTTCATAGCCTTCAACATCTTTTATCATGTATGTATAAAATTATTTCGTCATTCGCCTGCTGATTGCAAATTCTAACGCAGCCAAATCATCAGAACTTAACTTCTGATTGACCAAATATTCTGTAATAAATTGTGAGACCGATCCATTGTACAATTTATTCAACAAAGCTTTCGTTTCGATTTCCTGCACTTTTTTCTTAGATACGTTTGCTCGACATATAAAGCCAGGATCTTCTCTGGTGATCGCACCTTTTTCGATCAGACGTTTAATCACTGTATAAGTTGTATTTTTCTCCCAGCCAATATATTCTTTGATGATCTTGGAGATATCTTTTGCAGCCAGCGCCTTATTAGACCACAATAACTCCATAACATTTAATTCTCCCTCATGCAAACGTAAATCTTTCATAATCGCTACCTCGTTTCCTGTCGATTTCATCCGACAACAAATTAATTCTACATATTAAGAATAAAATCGTCAATGGCAAAACTGCACAATTAAAACAGTCTACAATTGTGTAACTTTTAATACTACAATTGTAGACCACAATATCTTTGATTCTACCGATGTAGAAACCACTAATTATAGACCTTGCCTGACTTAATAAATTACAATTTTTTAGTCTTCTTTTAGTTTTTTCAGTAATTTTTGAAAATAATCCGGCAATGGAGCGTCAAATTCCACATATTTCTTAGTGGTTGGATGGATAAAACCCAGTGTTTTTGCATGAAGTGTCTGTCCTGTTAATGCGTAGGGACTCTTCTGTGGTCCGTACACGGTGTCTCCTAAAATCGGGTGTCCGATACTGGACATATGAACACGGATCTGATGAGTACGGCCTGTTTCCAAATTGCAGGCTATATAATTAAATTTTCGATTTAGATGATCTAATACCTGATAATGTGTAACTGCCGGCTTTCCGTTTTTTTCGTTGATCGCCATTTTTTTGCGATCAATTGGATTCCGTCCTATTGCACCTGTTATTGTGCCTTGTTCTTCTGATAAATTATTCCATACGATGGCATGATAGGTGCGTGTAATAGAATGGACCGCCAATTGTTCTGCAATAAATTGATGTGCCTTGTCATTTTTGCAGACTACAAGCACTCCTGTAGTATCTTGATCGATACGATGAACAATTCCCGGTCGCATCACACCGTTGATCCCGGAGAGCGAATCTTTACAATGGTACAAGAGTGCATTAACCAACGTCCCCTCATAATGTCCCGGTGCAGGATGTACCACCATTTGTTTTGGCTTATTTACAACAATAATATCCTGATCTTCATATAAAATATCAATCGGAATATTTTGTGCTATAATGTCCGGTTCACGAAGTTCTTCAGGCTCAAAGTAAACCTCATCATGTTCCATCACTTTATAACTGCTTTTTACTGCCTTACCATTTATCAATACTCTTCCATTTTGAATTGCTTTTTGAAGTGCTGCTCGCGAATAATCCGATAGCATTTTTGACAAATATTTATCTAGCCGAAGTCCTATCACATCTTGATCCGTTACTCGAAAGCAAATGTTTTCATTCCTGCCTGACATAGCTCACCTCGCAAAATCTTCTTCTTTGTAATAAAATAACAATAATAGTAATGCGATCACGGCTCCGACCACAACATAACAATCTGCAACATTAAATACAGGAAAATGAATCAATGAAAAGTAAAAAAAATCGACAACATATCCCCGTGCAAAGCGATCGATCATATTACCAATTGCCCCAGCTGCGATCAAAACAATAGCACTCTGCAGCGGCCTCCATTTCCTGCCACTGCCCATCTTGCAATAAAAATAACACAGCCCACCAAATATGATAAGAGTGACGATCAATAATAAAACTCTTTGATTTTGCAAAATTCCAAACGCAGCGCCTCTATTTTCTAAATATTCCAATTGAAACACTCCGGGAATAAGCATAACATCCGGATGTCCCTGCAAAAAATGCACAGCAAGATATTTGCTTCCCTGATCAATTGCCAGCAAAAGAAACAGGGCAATCACTCCTAAAACATGTTGTCTTTTCATTCTTGTTCCTCATTTCCATCTATACAAAATCAGTTGATTATGTTGTAATTACTGCGTCTACCACCTACATAAACTCTTATATATGATTATGCCGCAAATTACCACAGCCAACACTCATGACTATTTCTTCATTTGATTACGCTCATGATTACGCTCACGTTATTTCCTTCGCTGGTCACGCCGTAATCACAGCATCAAGTGCCTGAGATAGTTCTTCATCGGTGACATCATCTGTCATTACTGCATTTCCAAGGCCATCCAACAAAATAAAACGAATCTGCCCTGCATTCATTTTTTTATCATTCTTTGACACACGAATAATATCTTCTTTTGTTAAGCCTTCAACTGTTGTTGGCAACTGCATCTGCTGGATCATCTCACAAATAGTTCGATACTGTGCTTCCGTAATCATATTTCTCAAATAAGATAAATACGATGCTGCAACCATACCGATGGCAACACATTCTCCATGAAGAAGTTCAAAATTCTTTAATTTTTCAATGGCATGACCAAGGGTATGACCAAAATTCAGCAGAGCACGCTCTCCCTGTTCCTTCGGATCATTTTCGACAACTTGCCGCTTGATATCACAACTTCCGTAAATAATCTCCGCTAATGCGGATAAGTCTCTATCATTCAATGCCATAATATTCTTTTGAATGGTATCAAAATAATTCATATCCTTGATCAATCCATGTTTAATAATTTCACCAAACCCCGAAAAATATTGTTCTTTTGTCAATGTCTTCAATGTAGAAACATTCATATAAACTGCCGATGGCTGATGAAATGCACCTACCATATTCTTATATCCACGGAAATCAACGCCGGTTTTTCCGCCAATACTGCTATCTACCATAGCAAGTAGAGAAGTCGGCAACTGGATAACACGAATCCCTCGCAAATAAGTTGCAGCAGCATATCCGGTCATATCACCTACAACACCACCACCAAGCGCAAGCAAAATGTCTTTGCGATCAAAATGTGCCTTGATCAATACTTCATATAAATCTTCAATGACATCCAACGTTTTCGAAGATTCCCCAGCCGGAAATGAAAATACGCAAACATATGCAGCTGCCTTTTGGGCAATAGTCTTCACTTTTTCTGCATAATGAGCTCCCACTGTATCATCGGTTACAATACATATTTTATGCGACTGAAGTGCAAAGTTCTGTAATACCTCTTCTAATCCATCATAATTGTCTGCCAAAGTAATATCATACAAGGGTTTGCCATCATAATGTACTGTCATTTTTTGTTTTGTCATAGTAAAGAACCTCCATGTTTGCATTCTCTATTCCACAAAAGGAAAGAGGGCTTATTCGGCCCCCTCTCGCATTCATATAAGAATCATTGTGATTATAATTCCGGATCAATAAAACTGAATGGATTGGCATCCATTGCAGGAGCCTGAGGCTGCGCTGTCGGCGCCGGTGTAACACCCGGTGTCTCAAACATTCCACCAAGATCCATTAACGGATCATCAATAATGCCATTACTTGCTCCGTCTGCTGCTGGTGCCGGTTCAGCCGCTGCAGGTGTCTCCGCAACAGTTTCCGTTCCACCGATCAGATCGTTTGTATTGAACATATCTGCTCCACCGAGAAGATCATTCGATGCAGACTCACCGCCACCAATCAGATCATTGGCTGTCGTTTCGCTGCCACCGATCAGATCGTTTGTAGCAAACATATCCGTTCCACCACCAATCAAGTTATCGGCTGCCGGCTCACTACCACCGATCAGATCGTTACCACCAAGAATGTCATTCGGTACCGGCTCACTCGCTACAGGCTCTGTTCCACCGATCAAGTCATTGCCACCAAACATATCTACTCCACCGAGCAAATCGTTTGCTACCGGTTCACTTGCTACAGGCTCTGTTCCGCCAATCAGATCGTTATTAGCGAACATATCTGCCCCACCGAGAAGATCATTCGATGCAGACTCACCGCCACCAATCAATCCATTATCCACTGGAACTGCTGGTTCTTCAGCAGGCGTTGTGATCCCAGGAATATCCATCAGCATCGGATCTGCCGCCGGCGTTGATGGTGCAGTTGCCTCTACAGTCGGAATATCTAAGCCCAAATCTAGGGAAACTGAACTTCCAGCCTCTGTTTGTGCAGGTGAATCCGATGAAATGTCTAACGATATATCACCTACCGGTGACATATCTACGGATGAAACATCCAAACTAACTCCATTATCCTCCGCTGCAGGTGCTGTATCCGATGTAATATCTGAAGATACATTCAGAGTGATTCCCTCATTCAAGGTACCAGCTACCTCCTGCTCTGCATTAACTCCGGCAACATCAGCGATCGAACCTGTTGCGCTTTCTGTATTGTCTGACGGAAGATCGCTAAAAGATCCCTCTGATGAAACCGGAACTGTAAAGGATACCGGTTCAACAGGCACTTCCTCAACCTTAGGTGCATCAGCATTATCATCTGGCAATTCAACAAATGGAGCCGGAGAACCAATATTGATCGGAATGATTCCAGGATCATCCATTACCATATCAGCACTTGGCGCCTCATTCATCAATTCCTCTAATTCAGGAACAAAAATAGAAAAGCTCTCGCTGTCCAGCATCTCAATCTGTGCCTCTGCAAGTTTCTTAAACTGTAATCTATAATTTTCATAGCTCTGTACCAGTTTACGCACATGATTTCTTGTTTCTTCCAACTCACGATTAGCTTTTGCTTTTGTAATCTCCGTTTGTGCCTGTGCCTCTCTGCGCAGTGATTCAATCTCTGCTTTAGCCTCTCTTGTCATTGCTTCTGCCTTTGCAGTTGCTTCAGACATAACAGAGTCGGCCTGTGTCTTAGCAGCCTCCTGTGTTTCTGTCGATGTCTTCTCAGCAAGCACCAGAGCCTTCTGGAGTGTGGATTCCATTTTCTTGTAATACTGGATTCCCTCACTCAAAGAACTGATCTTCTCTTTTAAGCTTTGATTTTCTTTGTACAACTCCTCATAACTGCCACGAATTTCCTCCAAAAAGTCATCTACATCCTTTTTGTCGTATCCTCCCATCTTCGATTTGATTTCTCGATTCTGGATATCAATTGGTGTAAGCATACTCATACCTCCCTAAATGTATTGTTGTACCATGATGTGATATCTTCCCTTTTTTGATCGTACACCTGTCTGACAAAATCGGTATTTTCCATATCCTCTGACAGATATAATATCTCCTTCTCTCAGAAGTTTTGCATTCTCAGTACAACACTTTCCGTTAATATATATATTGCCATCCCGGATCAGTTGCAACCCCTGTGTACGCGAAGTGCGAATTGCAACTGACAACACTGCATCTAACCGCGGCGTTGTTACGCTTCCCGAAATGTCTTTATATTTTTGTTCCCAGTGGAGTTGGTTTAATGGGATACATTCTGTCTTCACGGTAGTATGACGGATTCGATCTAATTCCAAGATCAAACTCTCCATATTGGATTTACAAAAAACATATCCAACGGCCGCCGAAGCACCTTCCGGTCCCTCCATCCGTACAAGAATGTCTCCTATCTGATCTCGTTCCAATCCCATCCCCATGACCGTCCCCAAGTAGTCACGATGTGTCAATGCTTCGCCAAACTTCCGGTTTACCGGTGCGATCCTGATACATGATATAGGAAACTGTGTATCAGATATTCGATCCATATATTCCGGTGGCATAAACATAAGAACTCGACGATCAGCCTCTTCATATCCTCCATAAGAATATAATGGCAGTTGTTCCGTATGTGTATCCGGATATAATTCTGCCAATGCCTGACAGGCTAACTCCTGCTGTGTGATCGTTACGAAATCACTATAAACACAAATTCCACGTTGATATGCCATATTGCCCAAATCACGAAAACGCTTGTATAATATTTGGTCTTCTTTTGAACGTGGCATTCTTAAAATTCCTTATTCAGCGTCGGGATATTAAATCCATCTCCCTCAGCCATATTTTTAATATAATCGCCGGATATATCAATATTTTTAGGTGAAAACACAAATATGTAACGGGAAACCTGACGCATATTTCCGGAGATTGAAAAAATACAGCCGGAAATAAAGTCCATAATACGCTGTGCTTCCATAATATCAATGCCCTCGAGATTAACAACGACAGGCTGTCCATCCATCAAAACTTCGCACACCTGCTGTGACTCTCCGAAATTACTTGGCTTGATAATACATACTTCCAAACCGTTTGGTGCCGTACGAATAGGAACGACCTTATTGGTCGATGTCCGAAAACTGGTTCGTTTCGGCTGTGGTGCCGGCTCATCATAATCATCAAAAGATGGTGCTTCCTGTTTAGCAGCTCGCTTCTCCTCTCGATAGCGCGGTCTTACTTCTTCTTCCTCAACATAATCATCCGCAAAATCGTCATCATAATCTTCATCTTCCGGTGCAAGTTTGAACCAATTTAAAATTGAATCAATTCCCATGTTATAACCTCATTTCTGTATGAAGAACTTCATACATATATTTTGTGCTCAAACAATCTCTGTGATCATAAAATGTCTAGCATACGCTGATTGCTTAAACAGCATAATTCCTTTCTCCGAAAATCCCAGTACCAACGCGCACATGAGTTGCACCTTCTTCAACAGCAATCTCGTAGTCGTTGGTCATTCCCATAGAAAGAACATTCATATCAATATTATCAATGTTTTTCGCACTAATGTCAACTAACAATTTGTGTAATTTATGAAAAATCGGACGATTTTCTTCTGGTTTTTCGACAAATGGCGCTATCGTCATTAAGCCTCGCACATGAACACGTGGCAATTTGGCAATCTGTCGGATCAAACTCTCAGTTTCTTCAGGCTTGATTCCAAATTTACTATCCTCACCAGCAACATTAACTTCTACTAGAATATTTGCATGAACATCCTTTTTCTCACATTCTTTTTCGATTGCCTCAGCCAAATGGAGCGAATCCACGGAATGGATCAAACCGGCTCGTCCAACCACATATTTTACTTTATTCGTCTGTAAATGTCCGATGAAATGCCATTCCAGATTTTTAGGAAGCGCCTCATATTTTTCTTTCATTTCCTGTGCTTTATTTTCACCAAACTGTGTTTTACCGGCATCTATCGCTTCCTCGATCATCTCGATCGGCTTTGTCTTACTCACAGCGATCAGCGTAACCTCTTTCGGATCACGACCACTGCGTTCACAAGCTTCATCAATCTTTTGCTGTACCTTGATCAAATTTTCACGTACCATAGTCTTTCATTCCTTTCTAATATATGATCTGATTTTCTTTCATCAGCTTTGGATTCAAAATAATATGGTCATATGTTGACAATCCATATACCGTATTATTTTTTGCAATTGTATATTCTTCATTTTCATACAATTTGTCAATCAATTGAAAGCGGCAATACCCTTGATTACAATTATATACGCCGTTTAACGTGTCTGTCTGTGACAGCGTCGTTTCTTTCGACGAATCAGTAGCCTTACGGATCACCGTGCCTGCCTCAAAGGAATCCTTGTCAATATACGCCATATCGTTATCATCGATGTAATAAACATCAATTGCCACAAGCTTATTATCGGTAACCGAGTTTAAATAATAAGTGCCGTTATCATCGTTTGGTCCATTTGATAAATACTCCTTCGGGAATACATAGCATTCCTTTTTTATAATGGAGGAATTCGGTATTTTCAAGCCTTGCGCATGATTGAATTCAATATGAACATCAATATAACGATTTTCCAAATATTGGATCATATATTGATTAAGATCTAATTTGGCATATTGCCCGCCGTTGCTTGTATATGTCGTTACCGGAACACTCATCGACAGATCATCTTTTTGCATGGTGATCTTAACCTGCTTCTGTCCGCTAAGCTTTTGAAACTGTTTGCTTGTAAGTGGCAATATGATCGACCAATTTTCACTTTTTACAAGCTTATATACGTTCGTCCCACTCGCTGCCTTAGAAGAAGGACGAAGCTGTTTCCAATGATCTGTCGTATCCTTAAAATAATCTTCCTTAACATCCTGATAGGAAACATTTTCCATTCCATCCGTTACAAACGACACAACACCTGTCTGCTTTGCCTTGACAACTTCAAAGCCAACCGCCTGATCGGTATTATCCTTGATCAGCTTCTGCAATCGAGATTCGAAATTAACGGTTGAAAGCTGCAACACGGTATTATCAATATCATAGCGAAAATTTGATATTTTGTTATAGGAAGACAACGTAAAATCTTCACGAAAATTAGAAATGCTGTCGCGTATCTCTCTAGTATCCTGCGCACTAAGCTCCACACTTCCAGTATCCATCTCCGACAATTTCTGTGCAATGTCTCCTGTTCCATCTACTGAATATACATTTGTACGCAGACCAACACGATCACCTTCGCCCACATAGTAATTAATGTATCCGGCCTTTTGCGTATTCACCAATACTTCGTCTCGTAAGATCAATCCACGGATCGTTTCATCATCTGCAATCTGCGTTTCGTTCACTTCATAGATAGATAGATGATCTTTTGTCATGGACATAATAAACATAACTAAAAGATACAGTGAAAATAAGCAGAGAATAACTCCAAGGGTTTTAGATCTGCGTCGTTTCATCGATACGATATTACCTGTTTTTTTTCTATTTGCCATGGAGTTGTCACCTCTCTTCACATTCTCACTTTATTTTTACAAATTACTCTTTATTATAATCTTTTTTGTAGATTTTGTCCATATTTTGACGCTTATGTATATTTTTCCAATAAAGATTAAAGCAACAATGAGTGCAAAGTTTGAGTGTATAATTTGAATCTCTCTGGTAATACTTAGAATAACCATAATAAAAAGGAGGTTACTACATTGAAGACATTGGATTATATTTTATTAACGTTAGTGATCATCGGTGCGATCAACTGGGGACTGATCGGCTTCTTACAGTTCGATCTGGTCCGTGTATTATTTGGCGATATGAGTTTGTTGTCACGTATCATCTATGCGGCAGTGGGCATTGGCGGACTATATGCGATCAGCTATTATGGTAGGATCCGTTCCCAGTCATAATTTGCGGCAAGGCAATTACTATAGTTCTCTGCTGGCAGAAATCGCTATGTTGTGGCTGCAAAATGCTTAGTATTCTTTGAAATAATAAGCAATATGTAACACAACAGCAGCTTCGGATGTGCGAAGCTGCTGTTGTGTTATTTTATATATTCTAACAGTTTATTCATTTGAAGATATAGGCTTTCGCCACCGACTGCTTTCAAGACAACAGATATATAGCCATTGCCCTCTTTGTCCTTTGAATACAAGATCAAACAAGAACCAGCCTTCTGCGTTGTTCCGGTTTTGCCACCAATAACCTTTACACCTTTCGGAGCTGTTGCTGTTCCGATCAAATAGCGATCTGTCGTCTTAAAATATTTCGTATGTTTTTTGCCGTCTTTGTCAGTATATTTTGCCTTGTAATTTGGTTGATTAATAATATCCATAAATGTATCATACTGCAATAATTCATGAAAAACCAAATACAGATCATATACGGTAGTATAATGCTTATCATCATGCAGTCCGTGCGGGTTGACGAAATGAGAATCAATTGCACCAAGATTTTTCACTTCATCATTCATCATGTCAACAAACTTTTCTACACTGCCGCCAACATGTTCTGCAATGGCTACTCCTGCATCATTTCCCGAAAAGACCAAAAAAGAATACAAAAGATCACGCAATACGATCTTATCTCCTTCTTTAAAACCGCACAACTTAGCACCATATTCCGTAATATTGGCTGCATCATGACTAAATGTGACTGTATCATCTAAATTACCGTATTTCAAAGTAACAAGTGCTGTAACAATCTTAGTAATGCTTGCCGGATACATTCTATCATAAATATTTTTGGAAAATAGCATCTTTTGCTTCGTATCATTTACGATCATTGATGCTCCCGCTGTCATAACACTATCACTGCCCTCTTTGGACTGTTTATTTTTAGGGATCACACAGATATCTTGTGAAAGATAATCCAAAGAGTATGCACCGCCACTTGCCACTACAGTACCTGTTTGCATTTGAGGGCGATAATTCAAGCTGCTCTCTCCGGATGAACCGCATCCGGAAACACACAATGTAACCGCTAAAAATAATGCGGTCAATCTGCCGTATTTTTGTATTGTATTTCTCATTCTGCCAACCCTTCTTTTCTAAGCACTTCGCGCCATTCCAAATCTCCGCGGTCTAATGCTTTGACAAGTAGTTCTGCTGTTGCCAAATTCGTTGCAAACGGAATATTATAGGTATCACACAAATGGATCACTGTATTTACATCCGGTTCATGTGACTTTGGAGATAACGGATCCCGCAAAAAGATCACCATATCTATCTCGTTATGTTCGATCTGTGATGCCAATTGCTGTTCACCACCCAAGTGACCGGCAAGATATTTATGCACCGACAGATTTGTTACCTCCTCGATCAACCGACCTGTCGTTCCCGTTGCATATATATCATGCTTACTCAATATTCCGCGATAAGCAATTGCAAAGTTCTGCATTAATATTTTCTTTGCATCATGCGCTACCAACCCAATATTCATATGTTGTTCACCCCTTTAATTCTATCAAAGTATTTTTAGGGAATATATCCCGCTATAATTCTAAATCCATATCAATGTCCCGCTCTGCATCACTTCCATACATATTACGCATAGAAAATCCACCTTTGCTGGATTTGGCAGGTTGTATGCTGATATTCATGATCAAACCTATTCCGATCATGGATGATAACATCGAACTCAGTCCATTGCTCAGAAACGGTAAAGGAAGTCCGGTATTTGGGAACATAAATGTTGCAACACTTATATTTGCAAAAACCTGAAACATATACATAGATGCTACTCCCATTGCAATCATCTTCCCCAATAAATCCTGTGCCTTTCCAGCCACACTAAAGCACTTAAAGATCACAATCGCAAGCAGTATCAAGATCAAACAGCAGCCCAGGAAACCAAACTCTTCTCCAATGACAGACCAAATAAAATCACTCTCACGTACACCTACGCTGCTATAGTTTCTACCGACTTTAGCATCTCCGCCATCTTGCAAAAACTTGCCATATATTTTGCCCGAGGCTATTGCTCGAATAGAGTGCAGCTGCTGATAATTATATTTCTCCGAGTTTGGAAAGGTATCCGGATACAGCCATGACATGATTCGATTATACTGATACCCTATCAACAGTCCATTATGTGGCTGCTGAATATACCAAGCACCTACAATACCAATTGGAACAAACAGCAATATGATCGGCACTATAATGCGATAGGACAACCCCGCTGCAAATATCATTACGACCATGATAAATGCAACGACCAGACTGGAACTTAGGTCAGGCTGTTTTAAGATCAATAACATTGGAACTGCTGTTATTACTAACGTCAATACTAATGTTTTGACCTGGGACATTTTACTGGACCGCCTTACTAAGAAAACTGCCAGCGTCAAAATAAATATAATCTTCATTAACTCTGTCGGCTGAAATGTCAGTCCCGGCATACGAATCCAGCGCTTGGCATCTGTACCATTGTTAGTTCCCAGCGGCGTATACGTTGCCAAAACAAGTATAACACCTATTACATAAAATATTGCTGTAAACTGACAGATAAAATGATAGTCTAATACCGACAAAATGGCAATGATCACGATTCCCATGCAGATTCCCATGATCTGGCCCTTCATATAGGACATTCCATCATCTTCTCCACCTGCCAGTCGAACTGCAAATGCACTGATCATACATAACACCAGTACAACACCAAGAAGAGAAATATTGTAACGCTTCCAGTCATATTGTTTGATACGATTTATCATCTTAAATTCATCCCCATTTACCCAGCATGTTTCAATTTTGTGTCAATAGTTTATCCGCAGCCGAACCTATTCAGATTCTTTACTTGCGGAAATTTCTGGATCCTTTGATCGGAATATTAGCCAACAATGCATTGACTGTCTCTGACCCAACTTCTGTTTTTGCCATTTTGATATCCAGCTCATCCGTATCAATATCCAAGTATTTGGATATCACCTGAATGATGTCATTTTTCATCTGATCCATTAACTCTGGAGAGCAAACAGCGCGATCAGAAGTAATGGCAACTTTTAGTCGATTCTTAGCAATATCACTGCTCGAACCGGAACTCTTAAAAAAATTTGAAAAAATACTCATATCTTCTCCTCCATACGCTATATGCGCAGTAATATTATTTCTTAAAAATTGACTTTAACTTTTGGAACAATCCATTAGTTGCTTCCAGATTCAAGTAAGGCACTTCCTCGCCCAAAATACGATGACAAATATTCATATATGCCTGTCCTGCCTGACAGTCTTTGCCAACGAGCGGCTCACCTTGATTGGTTGAAATAACAATATTTTCATCATCCGGCACAACGCCGATCAGATCAACAGCCAGGATTTCAACAACATCTTCGCTTGACATCATATTTCCCTCTTTGACCATATCGGTACGCAAACGGTTAACTACCAAGTGAGTAGATCCAATCTCATTTGCCTCTAACAGACCAATGATACGATCTGCATCACGGACGGCAGACACCTCCGGTGTCGTTACAACCAATGCACGGTCTGCTCCTGCAATCGCATTTTTAAATCCCTGCTCTATACCCGCCGGGCAATCCATTAATATGTAATCAAATTCTTCTTTCAGATCGTCTGCAAGTTTTTTCATCTGCTCTGGTGTAACAGCTGTTTTATCCTTAGTCTGTGCGGATGGCAGCAGGTAAAGATTTGGATAGCGCTTGTCTTTGATCAACGCCTGCTTTATACGGCAGTTGTTCTCAACAACATCAACCAGATTATACACAATACGGTTTTCCAGTCCCATAACTACATCTAAGTTACGAAGCCCTATATCCGTATCGATCAATACTACTTTTTTGCCCAACATAGCAAGACCGGTTCCGACATTTGCCGTAGTTGTTGTCTTACCTACACCACCTTTACCGGATGTAATTACGATTACTTCACCCATTGTTTACCTCATTTCTGCATACGCCACTCTGTCTTGATTACTCTATTACTTCTATAATTTCGGATCATGCCCGTATGCTGACACAATCTCGCAAATTATATTGTACCAAAAAGCAATAAGGAAATCCACTTTTTTCGTGAAAAATCACGAAATTACAATCGAATATCCCCCATCACATCTTTATCCAATGGTTCAATATAAATATTTCCATCTTCCCAAAATGCAATCTTGGTTTCTTTTTCTTTCTTCTTTCTTGGCTTATCCGAGGAACGTGCAATCGTATCTGCGATACGGATCTGCACCGGATCCATATCCAGTGCAACAACAAACGCATTCGTATTTCCGGAAGATCCTGCATATACATTGCCCTTTAAGGATCCAAGAATGATCACATTCCCCTTAGAAACTACTTTTGCCCCTGCTTTGACATCTCCAATGATGATAATGCTGGTTTCCACATCCAACACCTGTCCGGAGCGAAGATTTCCTTTGAAAAACTGTCCTGTACTGTAGTCAATCTCTTCCTGTCTGTTTTCTATGCTATTTTGAAATGCTGTCTCCAAAGCCTCGTCCTCTTCCATGATACACGGAATCAGTAAATGGCAATTTTCCTGAATACAGTCTACCAGCTGCATCTTCTCATCATCGCTCAGCTTTTTCCCTTGAAAAGATACTGCTTTCGTCGCTTCTCCCCAAAAGGCTGCTGACTCCTTAAATTTCTCGCTGACCGCCTGCTTAAGTTCTTCAAACGCAGCTTCCTCGTTCAGTACAATAACAATGCCTGACTTGGTGCCTTTCATTGCTACTAATTCACTCATAGATCTCCTCCATTCCTCATACGATAGATTAATCCGTATGCGTTGTATTGGATTCCGGCATTTTAATCTTACCGGATACTTTCTTTTTGTTCTTACTAAAGTAATATTTATAAACATCTCTTGCCGTCTGTGCAGCATTGGATGATGTAAAACCGTTAGGTATTACGCAAGTTACAGATATTTCAGGATTCTTGTACGGTGCATAAGAGACAAAATATGCATGGTTAGCATGCAATTTACTCTGCTGAGCCGTTCCTGTCTTGCCGGCGATCTTTACTTTCATTCCGCTGAACATAGATCCAATGGAGCTTCTGCCTCCATTGACCACTCGATACATTCCGTTATGAACTGCTTTCCATGTCGAGTTAGCAATATTCACCTTATTACGAACCTTTGCATGATTATCCAGTATCACATTGCCATTGACATCCTTTACCTGATTGATCAAGGTCAGATCATAGCAGGTACCACTGTTGGCAACCGTTGTAACATAACGGGATAACTGGATCGGCGCATAACTATGTGTTGCCTGTCCAATTGCAGAACGCACAGCATCTGTCTTGGAGAAGTTCGGCTCACTTTCCGGAAGTTCGACACCGGATTTATCTGTCAATCCAAACATATCCGCATATTTTTTTAGCCGCGATAAACCGCGCGCATTATTTACCTGCCCGTGTGTAAGACCGCTCAGTTTATATCCTACGGTATAGAAAAAGTAGTTACAAGACACTTCCAACGCACCAGATACGTTAATGCTTCCATGACCTGCCGTACTCCAACATTTTGGAGACGGTGTGATCTTATCAAACGTAACATTATCATGGATCATTGTTCCGGTACTGATCACTCCTTCTTCTAATCCCGCTACAGAAGATACGACCTTAAAGGTAGACCCCGGTGCGATCTTTTGCTGTGTTGGTCGGTTCATCAGCGGAGATGAAGTATTCTGTGTTAAATATGAATAAAAATAATCCGAATCAACCTGATTTGCCATCTTATTATTATCGTAACTCGGATAAGAAACCATAGCCTTTACATCACCAGTCTTAGTATCTGTTACAACGATGGAACCCGAACACGGATCCAGGCCAAGCTGTCCCGGCGTAATCTCCAGTTTACGGATCTTACCGGTCAAGAAAGAATACGGTGATGTAATACCATGCTTAACCTTACTGTATTCCTGAGCATTGTATTTGATATCACCTTGATCAAATAACAGCAGGCAGCAGTCCTGCCCTGATATTTCATAATGATAGATCAAATAACTGTATACCATCTTACTGTATGTTGTATCATCTTCCAACAGTTTTAATCCATAATCGACCAATTTTTTGTATATTTCTTCCGTACTGTAATAGGAATCACCAATCTTTAGCACACTCAGATCAATCCAATTGGCAGAAATTGCATACTGCAAATATTGACTGAGACTAATCTTCCCATTTTGGTACTTTTTATAGGTATCATCTGACGTATCTATGTCATCCGTCAAAACAGTCCCCTCATTCTTCAACGCAGTATAAAAATATGAAACGAAATCCTGCATGTCTTCCGGAAGCTGTTTGTAAGTTTTTTTGCTGTCCGCTGCCAAATATGTCTTTAATCTGCTCATAATACGTTTGGATTTTGTCTTATATTTTTTATATATTGCTTTTTCCAGATCAGACGCATCTTTCTCTGTGAATCTGGTGACATCGATCACATTATTCTGGATCAATGCATTGTATACATCATAAATTGGGATTCGAATTTCAGAAGCACTGCGGCCACGACTTCCTGCATCAGATCCATTGCTGATCTTTGATAACAAAATTCCGGCAATATGCTCCTCCAAGAGATTGTAACACTCCTTCTGAAGCTTTGCATCAATCGTAAGATACAAATTATTTCCCGCAACAGGATCTGATTTTTTCGTCACATCCAGTACACGGCTTGTTCCACTATTGATCGACAAAGTTTCACTGCCTTTTTTGCCCTTGAGATAATTTTCACAACTACTCTCAAGACCGGAGATACCAATCTGATCAGATGTCGTATAATCTGTATTTGGGTCTTTCTGCTTTAATTCCTCCAGTCGCTCCGTTGTCACAGCTCCGGTATAGCCTAATATATGTGCAAAATATTTGCTATCTTTGTATACACGTGTTGTATCATCTGAAATATTTACGCCGGGAAGATCAGCACTGTTTTCTTTGATCGCTGCAACAGTAACATCATCGACATCGTTTGCCAATGTGATCGTTTCATACATTTTATAGCGATTCATAAACATTGCATAGCGTACAGCCATAATTTTTAATGCAGTATCTTCATCATATTTTTTATCGATCAAAAACTTTGGGCTGTTCGATCCCTCATCATAACGAAGATACTCAAATAACTCCCTGGCAGACATATCACGCTGCTCCTGTGTAAGCTCTTCCACCCTTTTAGCGGAAAAGATTTCTTTTTTGAAACGAAGCAAAGCGTTTCCGGATAATGTGTATTCTAAGTTGCCTTTCTTGTTTTTATGAATATAAAATTCTACGGATAATGTACCATCATTTTTCTCAATTAATTGGATCAAACGGTAGATCATTGCATTTTTATCTTTGGACGACAGACCTTTGGTCTTATCATTTTCCTCAAAGATCACGTTATGCGATAGTGCATTATAGGCCAATAACTTTCCATTACAATCATAGATATTTCCACGTGTTGCTTTAATCTCGCGTGTTTTTGTTGCCTGTTGCTGGGATTCCTTCTCATATTCATCCCCTTTCACAATCTGAAGCTGAAACATGCGATTGATCAACAAGGCAAACAATAATATGTATACCACTAAAACAGGCAGCAGGCGCACTGAAAAAAACACCTTTAAATATCGTTTTATGGTATCTAACATGATGCTACCTCTCTTTCTATCCCTCAAAAGGCTTCTTTGGTTTCAACAATACTTCTACCGGCGGATTGATCTTGGCATCCAGCTTATGAATAATGCGGAATAACACCGCACCTAAAATGACCGTATAGATCATCTCCGGCAATATCACACTTTTCACATAGAAAAGTATGTTTAATCTGCCGCGTAACATAAAATTACAGGCATAATATAACACACCGTATATGACATCGCTGCCGGCAATGGCAACAATAGGTACAGTCAGATCCTCCTCAAAGTACAATTTGCTGGCAGCACCACACAAATATCCAACAACAGAATAGATCAATATTCCGATACCGATCACACTGCCGTATAAGGCATCAGTAAGCAATCCGCTGATCACTCCGGCGAATATACCGCACTTTCGTCCATATAATAATCCTGCAGCAACAGTCACTACCAAGATCAGATTTGGCACCATATGTGCGATCTCTATATAACGAAAAACGGTTGTTTGCAGCAAGAAATTTATGATAAGCAGCACAAATATTGTTATGTAACGCCTCAATTCAACATCTCCTTTAATTCGTCTGAATTTTTCACCTTAGTAATAACCAGCACCATATCCAATTTGCGAAAATCTGCTGCAGGCGTCAGATATGCCGTCTGTGTCAAATTGGATACATCTTTTTTCAGATCATGCACGTATCCGATCAGGATTCCTGAAAGATATTTATCACTGATCTGAGATGTGACAACTTCATAACCATCTTCGATCTTAGCATTGCCGGATATACTACTAACCTCTATCACACCATCATTCATTAACTGCAGATTTCCGCTTACAATGCAGCTATCTGATGTTTTTAAAAAGGTACCATATACGTTACTGTCATCATCAATGATCGAACGAACAGTAGAATACGACTTTTTAACATCTGTAATGATCCCAACCAGTCCGTCTCCTGCCATTACATTCATATTAACGGCCAGTCCATCTTCCGATCCTTTATCAATAATAAAAGTGTTGTACCAATTATCAGGATCACTACTGATAACTCTTGCAGCTACTTTCGGATAACTTGCATACTGCTCGTCTAACTTGTACAGCTTACGGAAATCTTCCAGCTCATACTTATCCTGTTGCAGCAAGCGGTTTTCTGCTGACATTTCATCTAATTTTTTTTTCAAAGCATCATTTTGTTTCAACAGTTTATTCATTGTGGTAATATGCTTTGTCTGTTTAGCAATCTTACGTCCTATCGTATTAATACCCCTCTGCATCGGTGTGATCACACCGCCAACTGCTGACTGTACCGGTGCCATTTTGTCATTGAAACGAAATGAAACAACAATCATCAAAATACTGACCACTGCGATCACTGCTAATATATATTTAGGGTCAATGGTAATTTTCGTTTTTTTACGCATTTTCTGATCCTTCCTCAAACTGCATTCTTATTTCATAAGAGTTACATATTTTGCTGCCTGTTTGCTATGCTCTGCAAAATACCCCAAACCGGAAACTGCCGTTTCCTGCGGCTTGTCCGAGATATTGACAGCCACTCCGGTTTTTGTCTGAAGCAGTGCCGCCAGACCATGAATCTCAGAGGAGCCTCCTGTCAAATAAATGCCACGTTCCTTTATGTCCATGGATATTTCCGGAGGTGTATGTTCCATAATGGAACGCGCCTGCGTTATGATCGTCTCAAAAAACGTAGTTGCAAGTGGTGCAACCTCTGCACTCGTAAGCGTAATCTCACCAGGAAGTCCCTTCACAACATCTCTGCCTACCAACTTCATGGAGCGATCCAGTGTTGTCGCGGCGATCAGCTCTTTTTTTGCTTGCTCTGCAGTCTTACAGCCGATCAAAAAGTTGTATTCCTTGCGCACATAACTTCGAATAAGCATATCCAATTCATTTCCACCGGACGGCAAAAGCTTACTGACTACAATTCCACCTAGAGAAAGTACCGAAATTTCTGTTGTGTCAGCACCTACATCGATGATCATTGCCCCACGCAGCTTCTCTACATCCAAACCAAGTCCAAATGCATTAGCAACCGGTTTATCTACTAAAAAAACTTTCTTTGGTTTCGTTTCACCGCGGGAAATGATCTGGGAATATGCTTGTTTTTCAACTTCCGTGATATCAGCCGGAACTGCCAGATAATACTCACAGCCTTTGATCTTCTTTTTACCGGACAAAGAATAGTTCATGTAATTCCACAAGGCGATCATATCCTGCATATGTGCGATCACGCCATGCTGCAGTGGAAAAGAAACATGAATGCTTGGCGGTTCTTTTTCATACATTTCATAAGCTGTTTCGCCAATGGCGATTGGCTTATTCTCTTTGCCAACAGTAGAGACTACATTGCGTTCCAATATTACAATGCCATTTCCTTTTTTATAGATTTTGATAGTACCGGTTCCAAAATCAATACCATATGTCTTTTGTGCCATGGAAATTCTCTCCTTCCCATCCCTTAAACGGGTTTGTCCATATATCCGCTCTCGCGGAAACTAACATAGCGGTTGTCCCCTATGATAATATGGTCAACCAGCGGGATACCAATCAGATTTCCCGTTTCTATGATTCGTTTTGTCAAAATAATATCGTCTTTGCTCGGTGTCGGATCTCCAGACGGATGATTATGTAACAGTAAAATACTGACCGCCTTGTGCTTTAGCGCATTGTAAAAGATCTCACGTGGAGCTGCTAATGATGCGTTAAATGACCCATTGGATAATTCCAAATCATCCTGCACCGCATTTTTCCCATCTAAGATCAAAAGCCGAACCTGCTCCGTCTCCAAAAAACGCATCGATAAATATGCTCTTGCTACTATGGCAGGATTATCACAAAGCAGGATTTCTTCGCCGTCTAACGATCTCATCATGCGTTTCGTGATCTCAGTCAGGCAACGCAGCTGTATCGCTTTGACTCTCCCGATTCCTTCCAATTCCTGCAGTTGTTCCTGCGACATCTGAAATAGTCCGCCAATCCTTTTACCCGGAATATGCTGCAACACTTTCTGTGCCAATTCTGTAGACCGCAATCCACCACAGCCGGTTCGAATAATGACTGCCAATAGTTCCGCATCCGACAACACTTGTGGACCATACATAACACATTTTTCGTATGGTCGTTCCGAAGCCGGCAATTCTTTCATGGTTTGTATTGTTTTTCCCATAGTACCTCCTGTTGTCAGAAGGCTCTCCTTTGCACACTCTTCATCTTAGCATAAATTATTTTCTTTGTATAGAAGCATACCTCAAAAAAGAAATGACTTTTTCGTGAATTTTCGACGCCAAATCCTATGCAGGATCAGAACTAAATCTGTCTTTTATGGTAATTTCACAAGGTTTTCCTGTACAAGGTACTGTAAAGACATTGTAATGCCAAAACGAGCATGATACCATGTAAGCCCCCCCTGGAAATAGACCGCATACGGCGGTTCGATCGGCCCATCTGCGCTAAGCTCGATCGAAGAACCCTGTACAAATGCACCTGCCGCCATAATAACATCACTATGATAGCCGGGCATAGCATACGGCTCCGGTGCCACATGGCTGTCAACCGGAGAGCCGGCTTGTATCCCTTTGCAAAAAGCAATAACTGCTTCCGGAGATCCAAGTGTAACCGCTTGAATGATATCATGACGGCTCTCTGTGCCATCCGGGACAACCGGGAAACCTAATCCTTCATATACATTTGCTGCAAAAATCGCGCCTTTTAATGCGCCTGCCGTTACCGTTGGTGCCAAGAAAAATCCTTGAAAAAATGCTTGATTTACCCCCAACGTCGCACCGACCTCTTTGCCAAGTCCCGGTGCAGTCAACCGATACGCACAAAGATCCACTAACTTTTCTTTACCGACAATATATCCGCCGATCGGAGCCAGTCCGCCACCAGGATTCTTGATCAGGGATCCTACACAGAGATCAGCACCGACCTCAGTTGGTTCTATCGTTTCGACGAATTCTCCATAGCAGTTGTCAACCATACAGATAACATCCGGTTTAATGGATTTAATAAATGCGATCAATTCGCCAATGCGTTCCACAGAAAGTGTCGGTCTCGGATCATATCCCTTGGAACGCTGAATAGTGACTAACTTTGTATTATCCCGTAACGCTGCCTTGATCCTTTCAAAATCAAAGCTTCCATCCGGCAGCAGATCTACCTGTCGATAGGATATACCAAATTCTTTGAGAGATCCCGGTGGATTCACTTCTCTGGTCCCGATCACGCCCTCCAATGTATCATAGGGTCTGCCCACCGGTGAAAGAAGTTCATCGCCCGGACGAAGCATTGCCGACAATGCCACCGTAAGCGCATGTGTTCCACAAGTAAGCTGTGGACGTACCAATGCAGATTCTGCCCGAAAAACATCTGCATAAACTGCTTCTAAGGTCTCACGGCCAAGATCATCATAACCATACCCTGTTGATGACTCAAAGCAGGCAGCACTCACTCTGTTTTTCTGCATTGCTCGAAGCACCTTGATCTGATTTAGTTCCGCCACTTGATCGATCTGCGCAAAACGATCTTTCATTCTGCTGCTGATCCCGTGACAGTAATCATAGACCTCTGGAGAAATCCCCGCGTCCATATAACTTTTTTTCAGTAAATTCATTGTATCCATTGTAATTGCATGTTCCTTTCTTAAGCCTATATATTTAATTCGAATATTAAAACGCTGTTACTGATCTGCCGGCAAAATATGAGCGTTCTTCAGATCCTCTATCATATATTGCAAAATAGCATCTTCATTTTCATACGTTTCTTTATCAATCCAAGTTACATCCCGTTCACGCCGAAACCAGGTAAACTGACGCTTTGCAAAATGTCTGGTTTCACGCTTGATCCGTTCAAATGCTTCCTCAAAAGAACAGCTCCCCTGCAGTGCATCAATAATTTCTTTATAACCAAGTCCCTGCATCGAAACCATATTCGGAGTGATCCCTTGCTGCAATAATCCTTTCACTTCGTCCACTAAACCGTCCCGCCGCATCACATCAACTCTGCGATTGATACGATCATATAAGATTTCCCGTGGCAGACTGAGTACGTAATATCGAAACTGATACGGCGATTTTTTTTGCCGCTCCTGTTCATTATGTATTGATATCTTTTCCCCCGTCTGATGATTAAATTCCAGCGCACGTATCACACGTTTCACGTTGTTAGGATGAATCTCGTCCGCGGCCTCCGGATCGATTTTGGCCAATCTGGCATGCAGCACATAACCCCCCTGTTCTTCTGCAATCTTTTGCAGTTCTTGACGATACTCTATGTCCGTATCTGTTTCCGTAAAAGATATATCATACAATACAGATTGAATATAAAACCCGGTACCACCCACTAATATCGGAATCTTATGTCTGGCATAAATATCTTCCATTGCCTCTTTGCATTTCTGTTGAAATGCCATCACATGAAAGCTGTCTGAGGGATCCATAATGTCGATCAAATGGTGCGGTACTCCATCCATCTGTTCCTTTGTGATCTTCGCCGTGCCAATATCCATTCCACGATAAACCTGCATTGAATCTGCAGATATGATCTCACCCTGTATTGCTTTGGCAAGACCGATCGATAATGCTGTTTTGCCAACCGCGGTCGGTCCTGTCAATATAATAAGCGGCCTTTTTGTGCCTGTGTTGTCCTTCGCTGTCATTCTTTTTCCTCCAACTTGTCAGATCAAAAGATCAGACGATTCGTTTAAACTTCTTTTCGAGTTCTCTTTTGGTCATTCGTATCATCGTCGGTCTGCCATGCGGACAATGATATGGATTATCCAAAGACATTAGCTCTCTCATCAGCTCTTCTGCCTGCCTAAAATCAAGTTTGTTATTTCCTTTTACAGCCGCCTTGCAGGACATGGATGCTATTTTGTCAAGCAGGATTTCCGGGGTGTCGACACCACACTGCCTTCCACAAAGCGCCAAAGCTTCTACAAACAATGCCTGAACTTCTATTGATGGCAAATGTGCCGGTATGCCGCTGATTGCATATTCTCTTCCACCAAAAGATTCGATTTCAAAACCAAGCTCACGGAACAATTCCTGATGCTCCTTTAATGCCTGCTCTTCCTGCATCGACAAGCTTAAGATCATCGGTGGCTGCACCATTTGGATCATCGGCTGTTTCTCTTGGAGTTGTTTCATAAAGCGTTCGTACAACACTTTTTCATGCGCCGCATGCTGATCTACCAAATACATCGCATCTTCATACTGTAATATCCAGTAGGTCTGAAATACCTGTCCAACAATGCGAAGTTCCCGCAGTGCTTGATCTTGTAATGCTCCCTGCTCTTCAAACATGCTTGCCTGCTTGACATTTTCGATCGTTGCCGCCGCTTCCACCGCAGGGGCCTGTGGCTTTTCGTCGGTCTGTTTTTCAGATTCCGTTGCTGTCACAGAGACCTGTGGATCGTCCTTGGATCGTTGCTCCGCAGAATAGACCGGTGCCTCCTCACGAAGAACCGCCTGAAGATTCGGCACACTCTCGGATTTTTCAACAGATTGCTGCGATATCGGTTCGCTCACAATTTTTTGAGCATGCATGATTCCTAACTGTTCCGCTTCTTTCTTTTCTCTTTCTGCCAGATCCGCACCTATTGCGTTTTGTTTGGATCCTCGTTCGTCGGAAGCAATTACGCCAACCTGCACTTTTTCTTCCTGCCTGCGTTTTTTTTCAAAAAATTCTGCGCCACGTTCGCTATTTGATACTTTACTTTTTTCAGTAACTAAGGAAACCTCCGGAATAAATTCCCTTTGCTTAAGCCCCTCTGAAACTGCATGAAACACGCTCTGAAAAATTTCTTTTTCTCTGGTAAAACGAATCTCCATCTTCTGAGGATGCACATTCACATCAATATAAGCCGGATCTATTGTAAAATGCAGAGCTGTAAATGGATAGCGATGCTGCATTGAATACGGTGCATACGCCTCCTCAATCGCGCGATGTATCACTTTGCTCTGAATAAATCGTCCATTAATAAAGTAATTCATATAATTACGGTTTCCTCTGGAAATAACAGGCTTACCAAGGAATCCTTCAACTTCACAAAACACTTCTTCCCTATGCACTTCCAAGAGATTTGATGCGATATCCCGCCCATAAATATGGTAGATCACATCTTTTAATTTGCCATTACCCGGCGTGCTGAGTTTGGTCTGATTCTGGGCAATAAAACGAAACGCCACTTCCGGATGAGACAAAGCAAGACGCTCTAATACCGTACTGATATAACTGGTCTCTGTCGGCGATGATTTCAAAAATTTCAGTCTGGCCGGCGTATTATAAAACAAATTGCGAATCAAAAACGTTGTCCCTTCCGGACAGCCAACTGCTTCTAGCGTTTTCTCTTCACCACCCTGTATCACATATCGATTTCCCATTAATGCTTCTTTTGTCTTAGTCACCATCTCTAACTGCGAGACTGCTGCCACGCTGGCCAGCGCTTCACCGCGAAATCCTAGACTGGAAACTCCCAAAAGATCTTCAACACCCTTGATCTTACTGGTCGCATGCGGCGTAAAGGCAAGCACAATATCCTCTTTGGCAATTCCGGTTCCATTATCAGTGATACGGATCAACTCTTTTCCGCCATCCTTCACCTCGACCGTAATCGCATTTGCCTGCGCATCAATCGCATTTTCAACCAATTCTTTTACCACTGCCATCGGCCGTTCTATCACTTCCCCGGCAGCGATCTGATTGATCGTATTTTGATCTAATACATGAATTTTCGGCATAAGTACCTCACATTCTTTCCTTCAACTTCATTTGCATACGATACAATATGTTCATCGCATCAATCGGCGTTATCTCGGACAGATCCAGATCATGCAGTTCCAAAATAATATCATCCATTTTGATATTAGTATTAGAGGCATCAAACAAAGAAATCTGTTCCATGTTCTCTTTCTTTTTGCGTTTATGTTTATGGGCTGTCTGCTGTTCCACGCCATATGGATACTCCGGCAGCTCCTCCGTCTCTACCTCGATCTCTTTTGCCTTTGCTGTAATATCATTATCCGACAACTGCTTCACCAGTTCCCTGGCACGGCGAAGCACCGTCTCCGGCACCCCCGCAAGTTTTGCTACCTGAATACCATAGCTGCGATCTGCACCCCCTTTTACAATTTTACGTAAGAATACAATATCCTCTCCCTGTTCCTTAACGGCAATGCAATAATTATCTACACTCGCCAGTTTTCCCTCTAATTCTGTCAATTCATGATAATGCGTTGCAAACAATGTTTTAGCACCGAGAAGTTTGGTATTGGCAATATGTTCGATCACTGCCCACGCAATGCTTAAGCCGTCAAACGTGCTTGTTCCACGGCCAATTTCATCCAAAATGATCAAACTCTCTTTCGTCGCATTACGCAGTATATTGGCTACCTCTGTCATCTCTACCATAAAGGTACTCTGACCACTCGCCAGATCGTCCGAAGCCCCGACACGGGTAAATATACGGTCTACTACACCTATTTTGGCAGAACTTGCCGGTACGAAAGATCCGATCTGTGCCATTAAAACAATAAGCGCTGTCTGTCGCATATAAGTTGATTTACCCGCCATATTCGGGCCGGTAATTATGGCAATGCGGTGCTTTTTCTCGTCCAGTTCCGTATCATTGGCCACAAACATGTCATTTGGAATCATTTTTTCCACCACCGGATGTCTTCCATTCTTAATAGATATTGCCCCTGAACGGCTGATCACCGGACGGACATATTGATTTTGCTCTGCAACAAGAGCTAATGAAGTAAACATGTCGACAGCCGCAACAATCTTAGCAGCGAACTGCACCCTTCCGATTTCCGCATAAATACGTTCTCTCACCTCATTAAATACATCATATTCCAGATTATTTAATTTATCTTCTGCGCCTAAGATCATATCTTCCAGTTCTTTTAACTTGGGCGTCGTGTAGCGCTCGGCATTAGCAAGCGTCTGCTTTCTGGTCCATTCCTCCGGAACCAGCTCCTTATAAGAATTAGTTACCTCTAAATAGTATCCAAACACTTTATTGAATTTGATCCGCAAGTTTTTGATACCTGTGCGCTCTTTTTCTGTCTCCTGCAGTTCACTGAGCCACTCCTTGCCATCTCGTTTAGCTGCCCGTAACTTATCAATTTCCTCGTTGTAACCCTCACGAATGATACCTCCCTCCCGCATAGCAAGCGGAGGTTCATCCTCTATAGCCGCCTGTATCAGATTACAGATATCTTTAAGATCGTCCAACTCCTCACCGTACTGTTTTAGGTGTGAATGCTCAAACGTCGTTAAAATATATTTAATCGACGGAAGCATGGAAAGCGACTGCCGAAATGCAACAAGATCTCTTGGATTTGCACTACGGTAACTTATCTTACTGATCAAACGCTCCAGATCATAGATTGGTGCCAGATACTCCCGCAATTCTTCGCGGTTTATAATATTTTCATTTAATTCTTCTACCATGTCTAACCGACGGTCAATCTCCTCCGGATCGACCAATGGCTGTTCGATCGAATTTCTTAACAAACGTGCACCCATAGCCGTTTTCGTCTTATCCAATACCCAAAACAAAGATCCGCGCTTCGCTTTCTCGCGCATTGTTTCACAAAGTTCGAGATTTCTTCTGGTGGCACGGTCCAGTAACATAAACTGGTTGGCTGCATATGGTTTGATCGTTCGAATATGATCCAAAGAAATTTTCTGCGTCTCCGTCAGATACTGCATAACTGCGCCTGCGGCAACGATTCCAATTGAATAATCATCTAATCCCAATCCACTTAAAGTGCTGACACCAAAATGTTCCTGCAGCGCTCTGCGGCAGCCGTCCTCATCAAAATACCAGTGATCGATCGCTGACACGGTTATTCCGAGTCGCCCCCGCAGATCTTCAAGATCAATACCGGATACCACAAAACTATCGTTGCAGATGATCTCCGACGGCATCGTCTTACCAATCTCATCCAACAGTTTATTTTCTGTATCAAACTCTGTCACGTAATAATCTCCGGTTGTAACATCTACATACGAAACACCATACGCATTGGTCGTATATACAATACACATCAGATAATTATTTCTCGACTCATCCAGTGTATTAGTATTCAAATTCGTTCCTGGCGTTGCCACGCGGATCACCTCACGTTTGACCAAACCTTTGGCTAACTTCGGATCCTCCACCTGTTCACAAATCGCCACTTTATAGCCCTTGCCCACCAATTTGTCAATATAAATATCTGCAGAATGAAAAGGAACACCACACATAGGAGCGCGTTCCTCTAGGCCACAGCTTTTGCCGGTTAATGTCAGATCTAATTCTTGCGAACAGGTCTTGGCATCTTCAAAAAACATCTCATAAAAATCCCCTAAACGATAAAAGAGAATACAATCTTTGTATTCTTCTTTGGTTTCCATATATTTCTGCATCATTGGTGTAAGTGGCATGATATCCTCCGTTTATCTGTCTATTATGGTCTGCGCTTCAAAGTCCGCAGCACGAATCCTGCAGCTTACAGGCATCTTCCCCGTTCGACTCTATTTGAAATAATGAGCAGCACGATAAGCCGAGTTCTGTATTTGACAATCATCTATCTAGACCTGCTGTTGCCAACAGGTTCAAGCAACCTACCCGGAACACGACGGGCCGCCGTATCATCCCTGTTCGGTCTTGCTTCGGATGGGGTTTACATCTGCCATTTTTGTTACCAAAAATGCGGTGAGCTCTTACCTCGCCGTTTCACCCTTACCTATAAAGGCGGTTATTTTCTGTTGCACTTGCCTGGGAGTCGCCTCCACCGGACGTTATCCGGCATCCTGCCCTGTGAAGCCCGGACTTTCCTCGTCTGAACCCTTTCGTCTGTCCAGCCGCGATCACCTGGCCTGGCTGCGCATCTGATATTTTAGCACAGGTACGCAAACTTGTAAAGTTTGATTTTTTTTACATTGCCATGTGGGCGGATGGCTGCGCGGAGCGCATTTCAATGCGGTAAGTGTATAGTTGCTGACTTTTGTCTGTATGCTTGTATGCTACAGAATTCAGAGTGGAACGCTATGCCGAGCTAGCTCCTAAATTCTTCGGCATTTATGCTGAAAAGCTGTGCCGACACAGCCACACTTTCACAATTCCAGGACAGGACACCGTCTGCTTCCGTCCCCTGCCACGTATTTATGTTTTTTCCTACCAACTGGAAATGTCAGCTCCCTCTGGCGTCCGGCTTCCTACCAAATCTCCAACGTCCACTCCCGTCTATCCACAACCTCACCGATCATTCCAGCCTCCAATCCAGCCTCACCCATTCTTTTCATAATCTCCTCTGCCTCTCTCTCCGGCACCGCCGCCAACAGTCCCCCGGAAGTCTGCGGATCAAACACCACATCCTCCCTCCAGAGCACCGCCTGGCTTTTCACACCAGTTTTTTCAGCAAACTCCCGATTCCGGTAAGCCCCACCCGGGATCAGGCCCATAGAAGCAAACTTCTCCACATCCGGAAGCACCGGCAACTTCTCCGTATCAATCACGATCGTCCGCTCACTGGCCACAGCCATCTCCGTGGCATGCCCTCCAAGACCAAACCCCGTCACATCCGTACAGGCATGAACCTCAAACTCTTTCAAAATCTCACAGGCATCCCGGTTCAACCTCTTCATGGAATCCAACACCGCCCTACGGGCACCTTCCGTCACCAGATCTGCCTTGATCGCCGTATTCACGATCCCCGCACCCAGCGGCTTCGTCAAAATCAGCTTATCCCCCGTCTGCGCCCCAAAATTCTTCCAAAACTTCCTCGGATCCACAAAACCCGTCACACTAAGCCCATACTTCGGCGTATCATCCTGGATCGTATGGCCACCGGCAAGAACCGCGCCAGCCTCCATCACCTTATCCGCACCACCACGCAAAATCTCCCCCAGGATCTCCACATCCATATCTTTGGGAAACGCCACAATATTCAAAGCCGTCTTCGGAGTTCCACCCATGGCATACACATCACTCAACGCATTCGCCGCCGCGATCTGACCGAAATCATAAGGATCATCCGCCACAGGCGTAAAAAAATCCAGTGTCTGAATCAGCGCCAGATCAGAGGACACCCGGTAAACCGCCGCATCATCCGAAGTATCCGTCCCCACCAGAAGATCCGGATCGCAGAACTTCGGCAGTCCGCCAAGAACCCCTGCCAGGGTTCCCGGTCCCACTTTTGCCGCACAGCCACAGTTTGGAGCCAATTTTGTCAGTTGCACTTTCTCTCTCATGATCATTTTCCCTTTCCTTTAAGTCCTGTAAACTCTAGCCGACATCTATACGCCGCAAAGAACTTTAACTTTTTTTGATCCACACCCAAAAGACTCCATACACCACAGATCCTACGCACAGAGAAAATCAGAACAATCCCATCTTTGCGCCAACCGATATCTGCACTGCACAGAGCCTTCTATCTACACATATCTTTATTTATTATACATTAAAACAGCTGCCACCGATAAACTCCCTCAGAAGCGAGTTAAACGGAACCCCCTCACAGGGCACCGGCACAAAATAATCCAAGAACTTCAGAAGCCTCTTCGCCTCCTGATACTCCGGCTCACTCTTATCAATTCCAAAAAGCAGTGGCTCCGCATAAACCTTCAGGCAGGCAAGCTCATACACAAGAGCGGAATTAAACATCACATCCGCCTCCTCCTGGAATGGAAAAATATTCTGCTCCTCACCACGCCGTACAGACGGCCATCTTGCAATGGTATCCTTTGCAGAAGTTCCTCGTGTACGCGCATCACGGACAATCCGGCGGATCAGCCTGCCATCTGTAGTCGGGATCCGGTTATGTTCATCAATATTCAGCTGTGTCAGAGCACTGATATAAATCTTAAACTTGCTCTCTTTTGGAAGGGCATAGCTCAGTTTGTCATTAAGCCCGTGGATTCCCTCGATCACCAGGATATCATCTTTTCCAAGCTGAAGTTGATCTCCCCGGTATTCCCTGTATCCGGTCTTAAAATTAAAAGTAGGAAGATCCACTTTCTTTCCAGCAAGAAGATTCAGCATATCCTCATTAAACTGCTTGATATCAATGGCTTCCAGGCACTCAAAATTCTTTTCCCCGAATTCATCAAGCGGGGTATGCTCCCGGTTCACGAAATAATTATCCACACCGATGGGGTGAGGCTTCAGGCCATGAGCTGCAAGCTGAATGGACAACCTGTGGGAAAAACTGGTCTTTCCTGAAGAAGAAGGACCTGCGATCATTACAAACTTCACATTTCCTCTTCTCTGGATCTCCTCGGCAATGGAAGAAATCTTCGCCTCGTGAATCGCCTCCTGGATCAGCATCAGGCTCTGAACACCCTCTCTGGTGATCCGGTCATTGAGGTCCCCCACAGTGGCAACATCCAGCTTGTCGCCCCATTCTTCCGATTCCTTCTGCACATGAAAGATCTTATCCTGCGGCTCAAAATCCTCCAGAACATCCGGTGTTTTCTGACGCGGAAGGATCAGTACAAAACCTTCGTCATAAAGCTGCAGGTCAAAATACTGCACATAACTGGTATCCGGTGCCATAAAACCGTAAAAATAATCCTCAAAATTCTCCAGACTGTAAATATTTACCCTGGAAACACGGCGGTAACGGAACAGTTTTTCTTTGTCATACATATGATGCCTGTGAAACATGGAAATGGCATCATCCGTGCTGACACTGCGTTTGTAGATCGGAATTTTCTGATCTACCAGCTCCCGCATCCGCACTTTCACCTGGTCAAGAAGCTTCTGATCCAGGGTTGCACTGCCTTTCATGGTAAAATAAAGACCATTTCCCAGAGAATAATGGATTACCACATGATCCACATTTTCCTTTCCGGCCACATCAAAAATTGCTTTCAGAAGGATAAAGATCGCACTTCGCCGGTAGGTTTTACGGCCGGCACTGTCCTTTGTGGTTATAAATCCCAGGGTACAGTCATGCCGCAGCTTCTTGTGAAGTTCTCGGAGTTTTCCGTTCTCAGTTACAAGAATCACCGGATACTCTGTTTCTCCCTCATAATCCTTTACAATCTCGGAATATGGGGTCATCTTGGGGTATTCCCTTGTTTCTCCGTTTATGGTCACTTTTATCATCGTCTGTTCCATAACACTCACCTCCACAGGCTTATACTTATAAAACAATATATGGATTTTTCACACTGGCGCAGGTCGTCTTAAGATCCGGGAACGCTTCATTCAGTTCCCTCTCCATGGCTTCCGCAAAAATATACTCCGTGCCATAATGTCCCGCATCTACGATTGCCAGTCCATCCGCCATGGTATCAATGGCAGTATGATAATCAATATCTCCGGTCACATACACATCCGCACCGGCTGCCATCACATCACGGATCATGCTCTTTCCGCTTCCTGTACAGATTGCCACAGTCTCGATCCTCTGATCCAGATCGCCGTAAACGCGCACATCTGGAAGGCAATTGCATTCTTTTACATATTTTCCAAACTCGCCAAGAGTCATGGCACGGGGAAGTTTTCCCACGCGGCCGAATCCCTCCGGCTGCTCCCCGGACTCATCGGTAACTGTAAGCACCTTTGTATCCTGAAGTTTCAGATAATCTGCGCTTAAATCTGCCATACCGATCACATCATAATTGGTATGCATGGCAAAGTACGGGATATCCTCCCGGATCAGACGTAAGATCTTCCTTCCGGTAAAGGTATGATTGTTGATCTTCTTGACCCCGGAAAAGATCATGGGATGATGGGTAAGGATCATGTCCGCGCCGGCCGCCACTGCCTCATCCAGCACTGGTTCTGTAAGATCCAGTGCAAGGAATACATGGGAGATTTCTTTCTGATCATCTCCCACCAGAAGTCCTACATTGTCCCATTCCTCCGCAAATTTCTGCGGATGGCGGATATTCAGCCAGTTAATCAGTTCATATGCTTTCATATCGTTTCAGAGCTGTATGAATCAGCTCCATTTCCTCCTTTACTTCTGCCAGACGGCTTTTTGCGGAAGCAGACTCTGCCCCGGAAAGACCGGCCAGTATCTTCTTACGGATGGATTCCTCCCTGAGAAGATATTCCCTCAGAACCGGATGGCACTTTTTCAGAAGAAGTGGCCCAAACCAGGCTTCTTCCTCTGTATAGGCAAACTGTTCTCCGGATTCTCTTCGCACCGCTTTCATCATTGGATAAAACTTTCCGTCTTCTTTTATCATTTCCTCTCTTACGATCTCCCAGCCGATCTCAGAGAGAAAATGCCGGAAATGAGGAAGGTCCGACTGAGGCTGCAGGATCAGTTCCTGAAACCCCTCCCGGACCTTCGCTCCCTCATTTAATATCCTTTCCATCAGAGGACCGCCCATTCCCGCAATCACCAGGGTATCACCTTCCCCCGGCTCAAGCTTCGTAAGCCCATCACTTAAACGGGTCTCTATGTAATCTTCAAGACCATAGCGGGAAATATTCTCCCTAGCTCTTGAAAGCGGTCCCGGACGTACATCCATGGCAATAGCTGACGGAACTATTCTTTCCTCAACAAGATAGATGGACAGATAGCCATGGTCACATCCTACGTCTGCCAGCCGGTTTCCTTTTGTTACCATACCGGCAATGGCACAAAGACGCATGGAAAGCTGTACGGATATATTTTTATCAGTCAAGGTAATCCTTCAGCTTGCGGCTGCGGCTGGGATGACGCAGTTTACGCAGAGCTTTCGCTTCGATCTGACGGATACGCTCTCTTGTAACGTTAAACTCTTTACCAACTTCCTCCAGAGTTCTGGCACGTCCGTCGTCCAGACCGAAACGGAGGCGAAGAACTTTCTGCTCACGGTCAGTAAGAGTGCTCAAAACCTCTACCAGTTGCTCTTTCAGAAGTGTAAACGCAGCTGCATCTGCAGGTACCGGAACATTATCATCCTGGATGAAATCGCCAAGATGGCTGTCTTCCTCCTCACCGATCGGAGTTTCCAGAGATACCGGCTCCTGGGAGATCTTAAGGATCTCACGTACACGGTCTACCGGCATGTCCATCTCCTCAGCGATCTCTTCCGGCGTAGGTTCACGTCCAAGCTCCTGAAGCAGCTGACGGGAAACACGGATCAGCTTGTTGATCGTCTCAACCATATGCACCGGGATACGGATGGTACGTGCCTGGTCCGCAATGGCTCTTGTGATGGCCTGACGGATCCACCAGGTTGCATAGGTACTGAACTTATATCCTTTGGTGTAGTCAAATTTTTCCACTGCTTTGATCAGACCCAGATTTCCCTCCTGAATCAGATCCAGGAACAACATGCCGCGTCCCACATATCGTTTTGCGATGCTGACTACCAGACGAAGATTGGCTTCTGCCAGACGTTTTTTCGCCGCCTGATCGCCGTTTTCCATCCGTTTTGCCAGTTCGATTTCCTCTTCTGCACTCAGAAGAGGCACTTTACCGATCTCTTTCAGATACATACGAACCGGATCCTCGATACTGACCCCTTCCGGTACGGAAAGGTCTATATTTTCCAGATCCACCTCATCCTCTTCCATATGCATATCTTCATTATCCAGCAGTGCGTCGTCCTCGGTTACCCGGAGTACATCCACGCCATTGGCTTCCAGATATTCGAAGATCAGATCCATCTGCTCATTGTTCAGGGTGATTCCTTTAAAGAAATCATTGATTTCCTGATACTCCAGCACATTTTTCTTCTTCTTGCCTAATTCCACAAGGTTTTTCAACTGTTCTGCAAATTGGGCTTTATCCATTTCCATCTGTTTTTCCATCCTTCCATATATTGTTTATATTTTATCCTTAAC
>ENA-OWRJ01000136-OWRJ01000136.1-human-gut-metagenome-genome-assembly--contig:-NODE-136-length-109631-cov-31.596727_pt1 | contig 109631 bp, 199 predicted proteins | sample MGYA00248269_ERZ651897 | MGnify/ENA primary metagenome ERZ651897 (study PRJEB26924, sample SAMEA4378252) | human gut metagenome | biome: human gut; feature: human-associated habitat; material...
ATCGTTTATGTCTGCAAAGTAATGCTTTATGACATAATTCTGTTCTCTGTTCCATCAAATCCCAAAACTTTTCATAATCTCCTTCAGATGATAATGCGACATCTACAAGGTTTAATGTGACAACACCTTGATTTAGTCTTCCATAAAATTTATAATTACCATTCTCATCTTTATAAGGTGAAAGAAAACTACGGCAGCCCATACATGGAAAACAGTTACCTTCTTTATATTTCTTCATAATCTTCTCTGAAATATAATCAGGGTTCATTCTTTTTGCAGTACACTTAGCTGCAAGTTTTGTTAAATACCAATAAGGGGAATTTTCATGAATATTATCTTCTTCTAAGACATAGAGAAGTTTTGGAAATGCCTGTGTGACATATACGCCAACTTCATTTTTAAGACCAAGTAATCTCTGATTAAGAAACTCTTCAATAATCATTGCGAGTTCTTTCTTATACTCTGTAGTCTCTCCAAGATACATGAATACACTCAAAAAAGGAGACTGCCCATTTGAGTTAGACATAGAATTGCACTGATAGTTAAAAGTCTGAACACCATCTGCTACTTCTTTTTTAGTATCAGATTCTGCATATCTCTTACAATCTTCATCAGAAAATCCCCATGACTTATATTTCTCATAGTATTTGTTGTAACTATCTCTTACAAATGGTGCTAAATGTGTAAGAGTAATTGTAGCCCCTCCATACTGAAGTGATGTAACACCAAGAATAATCTGAGTGGCGATTGTACAAGCAGTAATAAATCTATGTGGTTTCTCAATCATTACTTTATTAATACAAGTACCATTCTGTAACATATCTTCAAGATTAATTAATGAACAGTTGCTCATCGCATTCATACCAAAATAATCAATATCATGAAAATGAATAATTCCTTCATCGTGTGCTTGTACAACTTCTGGTGGAAGTAAAAATCTGCGAGAAATATCCTTACTTACAATTCCTGCCATATAATCACGCTGAGTATTTAATACTTTTGAATTCTTGTTGGAGTTTTCAGTATTCCAGTATTCACTTTCACCATCTAATAATTCATCAATTTCTTCATCTGTTGTATTCTCGTTTTCTCTCTGAAATTCACGAATACTCCTATATCCTTCATATGCTTTTGCGGTAAGTCTCTGCTTCTTAGTAATCAATTTATCGTAAACCATTGATTCAATATCAGAAATACTCACATCTTCTTTATTTTTACATTCTTCTTCAATCTCGTCTGCAATGTCTTCAGCAATTTTAGGTTTAACAATTCCAGAACCATTTTTCATTGCTTTGAGAATTGCATTAGAAATTTTAGACTTATCAAAATCTACTTCTGTACAGTCTCTTTTAATTACCTTCAATATTTATTCCTCCTCAAATTCAACAACATTACCATCACTAATAACGACTCTTGTATTCTTACATTCAAACAATTCTATACAATCGCTAACAGTAATATTATTCATATTAATTTCTGTAGTCTCTATTAACATAATCAATCCTCCAATCGCTTAATTTGTATTTACATTCACCATTTTTATCTAAGCTATAATTTTCTCTAAGGAATTGGACATTAAACGGTGTGTTCTTATTATGTCTTACACAATCTATATATGGACAATTACGATTTCCACAATAAATTCTTTCTATGTTTTCTTTTTTCAATTTCATCTAACTCCTTACAGATATGAGCAGTATCGTAAGCATCCCTTAATTCATTATTCACTACATAATCAACATACTTCTTAATATGCTTGAAATCTTTCTTATCAGCTTTATATCTACGCTTGTTTTCTTTGGTGTCTTCAATAGAACCATTGGAACGCATGAACATTCTCTTTTTAAGTTCTTTATTAGATACCTCAAGGTATATAGAAACAATAGGTAAATAAGGATATTTCTTCTTAATATTTTCAAGACCTTCAGGGGTTAAAATAATGACCTTATTAGATGCATATTTATAATCATCTAAACGACTGCCATATAACCACATTCCTTTTTCAGTTTCGTATTCTCTATATTCTACAAAATCGCCTTTTTCGATCATATTCATAAATTCAGACTGAGTAACGAAATAATAATCTACACCATCAGTCTCTCCTATTCTCATAGGTCTTGTTGTACAGGTGGCAACTCTTGAATATCCCATAGAGCACAATATTTTCGCTACACTATCTTTCCCTGAACAGCTTTTTCCAACTAATACAATCACTCGAATTCCTCCATATCTTTTATAAATCTTTCAATCACATTTCTATCATCACAATATAGACAAACATTTACCAGTTCTAACAGGTTAAGTGAAAATATTGCCATAATAGATTTTGCATTAACTTCATATCTGTGTGATTTAATTGTTATTTCTTCATCATATTTAGACACTATATCTACAAAATCTTTTATTCTTTTAATATTGTCTAATCTAATAACTGCTGTTGTTTCTAACATATTCCATTCCTTCCTTAATCAAAATACATTCTTATGTAAGCTATTTCACCTTCAAAAATTCCACCTAAAGTAGATACATCGCCTGTATTTCCCCACTGATTACTAATGTTCGGAATTAATGTAGGCTCATTTACAACAAATTCTACAATAGAACCATTTCCTAATGTATATTGTCCTAAATTATCAGTATGTTCATCTGCCTTACAATCTGCGAGAATACAAGGAATTACTTCGCCTGATTCCATAACAACATCAAATTTTGTACCTATCTCCGTACTATAATAAGAACCGATAGCACAAGCATAGCGTCCATCAACCATATAGATACCTGAATCATCAAGCTCATACTCAGACTTAAGCTTATATTGTGCTGAATTTGTACTTGTTATCAACCTTGCATCCATATATGATTTGAATGGTTTACTTCCTGGTACATCCATATCAATATAATAAGTTTCTTCTATAATGACAGGAGTTGTATCATCCTCTTCATTATTCTCTGTTGCTATAATTTTTTGGCATTTATTCATTTCTAGTTGTCGTTGAAGCATTTTTTCTCTGGTTTTTACATAAAAATGTGATTCATAATAGTTAATCTGTGCTGCATTAGCAGTTATAGCTTGTATGTTTTCTGCCCTCAAAGGGGCGACAAGCGTGCTTGCTAATACGAGAGATATAGCCATATTGCTTATCTTGTAAATCTTAAACACCCACTTCCGCTATATTTATTTGTATATAATTTGACATATACTTCATTAGAATTATTAGTATCGAATCCGACAGATTTTATATTCATATCAACAATGCCAGATTCTTGTCTAATTTCTTCTATTTCATTATTCTCTCTTGTACCTACAGCCACATAAGAATTTGAAGGAACATTTTCGAGAAAACTTCTTAACTTACCTGCATTTATATAATTCACGTTTCTTTGTCACCTCCTTCTATAACGAACAAAATCTAATCTACTGGATCATAGAAAGGAATTCTTCTTCTGAAATAATTGGAATATTAAGCAATTTTGCTTTCTGATTTTTAGATGAAGTTGAATTGATATCATTGTTAATAAGATAAGATGTTTTAGAACTTACAGAACCTACGACTGTACCGCCATGAGCAACTATATCGGCTTTTAATTCATCACGATTTTTATAATGATGTACTGAGCCAGTTACAACAAATGTTTTACCATCAAGTGAAGTATTATTTAATATTAGATTTATTGGATTTTTCTTTTTCTCAAAATGTAATTCAAATGTTAAAGACATAAACTCTGATTCATTTTTATTCCAATAAGTTTGCAACGAATCAATAATTGCATCACCAACACCTGGTAAATACCTAAAGAATTTTGCACCCTTATCATACATAATAGAAGCAAACTCTTGAACATCATAATCAACTGCTTCTGCAATCATCATACTTGCTGATTTGCCGAGCAATGGGATTGATAAACTATAAAGAAAACGCTGAAGATTTGTATTACGAGACTCTTCAATAGAGTTAAGAAGTTTTTCAACAGATCTTTTACCAAAGCCTTCTAAAGCTTTCATTTCATTTTCATAGTCTGATAAATGATAAATATCCTTAATTGAGTTTAGCCAACCAAGATTAATGAATTTTTCTATTGTAGATTCTGAAAGATTTTCAATATCTAACGCATTTCGGCTTGCTGCGTGAACCAATTTACCCAAGAGTTTGCCTTTGCAGTCTGGATTTTCGCACATAAGTACCTCAGAGTCATTTTCTTTAACAATTCTTGTAGGTTGACCGCAAATAGGACACTTGTTAGGAATTTTAAAATTACCACTCTTATCAATGCTATCGTGTACTTTAGGAATAACCATATTTGAACGATAAACCCTAATTCTATCTCCAATACCAAGCATCATATCTTTAATATATGTAATGTTGTGAAGCGTTGCTCTTGTGGTAATTGCTCCATTTAAGTCAACTGGCTTGAAGATTGCCACAGGATTAATTAAGCCTGTCTTAGAGGTATTCCATTCAATATCTGTAAGCACTGTTTCAAATAATTCATCTTCATATTTATATGCCATCGAATGTCGGAAGAATTTATCCGTTCTTCCCATAGACTCTGCAATTTTATAATCATCAATCGCCATAACAGCTCCATCATAAGGAATATTATGTGAGTTTGCTGATTCTCTTATTTGATTTAATAAGATTACTAACTCTTTTTTCTGATTAATTCTAGGTGATTTTAATATCGGTATAATCTCAAATCCAATATCTTTAGCTTCAAACAAATCTTTACTTGGCATTTTATGTTCAAATCCCTTAATTACTCTCCAAGCGACAAATCTCATATTTCTGTTTGCAGCTTCCTTACTATCGAGCAATTGTAATGAACCAGATACGAGATTCCTTGGATGCTTATATTTCTTATCTTCTGAAAGTTTATCATTAATCTCTCTGAAAGTATCCCATCCAATAATTGTTTCGCCATCAATAATAAGTTCATCCTTATATGGAATTTCCTTTGGTACGTTTTTCATTGTTAATACATTCTGAAGGCATTCAGTACCTCTCACTCCATCGCCCCTAGTTTCTGCACCAATTAACTTACCATTAATATAATGAAGAGACGTGGTTAAACCATCAGCTTTAACAGATAAGAAGCAATCCTTATTTTTAATAAATTCAATTAACTCATCTACTGATTTTGTTTTATCAAGTGAAAGCATTGGATGATTGTGCTCTACTTCTTTTAATTCGTCTGCAACTGAATAACCAACGTTATGTGTTGGACTGTTAGATAATACAATACCAGTCTCTTCTTCGAGATTTACTAATTCATCATACATTTTATCCCATTCATAATCTGGCATTATTGGTACTTGATTATAATAAGCATATGATGCATTATTCAACTCTTTAATAAGTTGTTTTATTCTTTCTAACTTATCCATTTACTTCCTCCTCTTCTCCACAATATTCTTTTAAGTATGTAAGCATTTCTGACTCTTCTGGGAAGAACGGATCTCGTTTCTTTACATTTTGCACCCAGCCTAAAAAGTTCATCCAAAACTGACCAACTCTCCAATCAGGCATGTATGTCATGTGTAATCGGGTTACTTCGTTGTAAAAGTTATATAATCTATTTGGATCTCTCGTATTAATCACCTCCTATGAAATGAACATTTCTTCTGATTTTTTAACTCCTAAAACACTTATAAATCAAGGGTTTTCAGTTTTGGTTTTCTACCACACGACTTACTTTCAGTACAATATCCAACTTCATCACATTTTGCATGGAAAAGATTATCTACAATCCACTTCCATTCATCTGAATATTCTCTTAAAGCATTGCAAATGTCTTTGAATAATTCTCTATACTCCCAATAAGCACGACTGCACATTCTAACTCTACTCATTTCAATAAGACTTCTGAGATTACGTTTATCTACCATTTTTGTACAATAAGCTAACGGGAGTAACATTGTTGCATCTTCGACTGGTACTCTGTTATTAATGAGATGCTGAATATTAGTGTTAATATAACTCATAACACTATGCCATGTTGCAGCAACATCTTCATCGTTACTAATTGATTGTGGTGTTACATAACCAAAACCTTCTCCTTTAGAATAATCAATATATCTTGTACTTGCCTGCAATCTGCTTGCTCCAACTATATGAGTGTAATATTCTCGGATTGTTTTTGCCGAATATCCATCTATAATCATTTCAACATTTGGATATTCCATAACACGTCCGTGACCTGACTTGATACAATCAAGACCACGTTTATAATTTTTTTCGTCATCTGATATATTAGCGTTCCAACAACATCCTGCTCTTGCCCCCATCAATGTAATTGGCTTTTTAGTTGTTTCTGGTAAAATTGTAATTGTTCCCATTTAATCCTCCTATAAAAATTCTTTATAAATAAACACTGCTATGAATATTAGTAATAATATAATTGACAATAATGTTGCCATGACTTCTCCAATTAATAAACCGATGACATAAATAATTCCTTTAACAGCAATACAAACCGTTGTCGCTGCCAGAAACCATAGCAATGTAAACATTATTGCTTTTAATATTTTCTTTATTTTAACCACCACCATTCCAATGAAAGTCCAATTTACTCATAAATATTCTCCATTTGCAATCCTTTGTAAAGTATCCAATTTACACTTATACCATTCATTTTGATTTGTTCCTTTAATATAAGAAATTTCTTTTTTAGCATATTCCTTTGCATCTTCTACAATGTGTTTCCATGTCTTGTTGTATGTAATAACATTTATTCCATATTCACATATAGGGAGGCTACTAGCCCATTTGTGTGCAATTTCAAAAGCCTTGTTCCTATCTTTTGTATATTTGTGATCACCCCACATCTCGACTACTCTTGTTGGAACAAGTTTACCTCTTGTTATATCATTACAATTCCAGTCACCATCAATTACTGACCATGTTACATTATCAATAGCACAAAGATGTGCCACTCTGTACTGATCTTTTGTCTTTAAAATATAAATTCCGTTATCTGCGCTCATTTTATTCTCCTTTTTAAATCGCAAGAAAGTTTAGTTTCCTATGAATTTATTCAAATAACATCTTCAATCTCTCAATAAATGATTTATCTGATTTCACTTTTGCAATCCTAACCCCGTAATGCGATTTTTCATTTAGTTGTTTTAGAATTTTGTTGAGTGTATCTGTATCTTTGACTCTAATTGTAACAAGTGGATAAATAGACATTCCCTGTTTCGTTTTAATTACTTCTACATTGTTCAAAGCTAATACTCCAAAAACATTCTTATCGTCACGCATACAATCCGTATACTGTAAAATTGCTTTCATTATCTACCTCCTAATATCCACATGAAATAATTAATGTTTATTATTTCAATTCAAAATAATTAATAATTTTCCCACAATCTTTTAGTCTATTCATATCTTTTAATGCATCATTTATACTATTAAATTTACATGAACAAATATGTTCTTTTGTTAGATTAATAAAAGAATATGTTTCATCAGATTTATTCTTCATTATCGTCACAATAACATTATCGTGTTGTCGTTTTACTAACCATGTTTTCATTATCTCATCTCCTTATAAACACATGAAATAATGGTTTCCTGCTACTTTTAATCATCATCTTTACTGCTTCCTAACAGTCTTAAAAACAAATTGATGATATCAAGATATAAAGCAACTGCACTATCTATAGCATTATCTAAAGTTTTTGCATTATTTTGTGCTTCTGCCCAATCATATCCAATATATCCGCAGAATAACAATGCGACAATCCAATCCCACCATTTAGGTACATTACCAAATAAAATCATAATAAATTCAATTACTATAACTGCTGATAAACAAATAAATAATGTTTTTCCCATTGATAGAAATATTTCTGGTTTAATACTTGATACAATGATAAGCACAATGGTAATCAAAGTAGTCAAAATAAAAGCTTGTACAATGGATGACATATAATAATCCTTTAAGCAAATACTTAAAACTACACCAACTGGCAATACAACTAAGTTATATCCTATAAAACTCACAATTGGGTTGTCTGAAAACTCACTCATACCAATACCTGCTAATGCAACTACAAAGTAGCCAATTAATACCATTGTTGGATTTAAGTTGCAAAATGTGTCTTGAAAAAATACACACATTATTGTATTCACTAAAAATCCCCAAAGTAAGATAATACCAATGGCAATGTTATACTGTTTGTCTGTTAATTTGTTATACATTATGTTATTCTCCTTATCTTCTACATCTCACACTTCCACCAGCATCTATATCACCTAATACGTTACCACAAGTTACAGAGCCACCTGCATCTATATCTCCTTTGACATCTCCACTGACTTCACAACTACCACCGCAATCAATACTTCCTGAATTGCCATGAACTTCTACTGATCCACCACAATCAATTTTGTTGACATCTCCTTCGATGACGACTTTAATATCACCACTATTACACTCTTGAATTGTTTTACCATCTACAATAACCTTTCCATTGTTGATGACAACATTAGCTCCTGAACATGTGATTGTTTTACCATTAATAGTTATTCTGTTCATTTTTGCCTCCTTAATTTTCACAAGAAACTATCGCTTTTTAACCTATCTCTCATCAACCAATTCTTCTAACACTCCACCAACTTCAGCAACAATAATTCCTACTGCTAATGGAATAATCGAACCGTTCACTAATGTTACAATTCCACCAATTACTCTGATTGCTGATTTTCCTAAACTAATAAATAAATGTCCTTTACTGTTCATTTCTAATTTCCTCCATAACTTCTTCCACTATGTATTCACAATTTGATTCTGTAGAAGCAATCTCTTCATATTTAATATTGTACTGATTTAACTTATCAATAATTTCTTTTCTCACTTCTTTTGCTTCGTCTTCATTCTGGAATCTTCCTTCGTTTTCATAAGAATGGTGTCTTGTGAGTAAATAATTTCTATTATTATATGAATTGAATACATTTAACACAGTCTTGTTAAAATCTTCTCCTAATACTTCATCTCTGTTATATATAGCACCTAAGATTAATGGGGAATCAACTACTATTACTTGTACTTTTCCTTTGACTCTTCCCATCTTGAATGACTGTTTACCAAAAAGATATTCTTGGTGTTTAAATACCTCATCATTATTTTCATAGACTTTATCTTTGGCAAATTCTGAAACATATTCAGCATTAATTCCGTTTCTTTTTAATCTTGCTGCAATATCCATAGCACAGGTGCTTTTACCTACCGATGGTTCGCCAAACAAATTTACAACAATTGTGTTCATAATTTCCTTCCTTTCTTCCAAAGAAACTGTCGTTATATTTAATAATATGTGGGTAGGGATTTTCACCCTACATATACATTACTGTACAAACAGAGGTATTATTAACGTGACCGCCATGGGAAAAGAACTTCCGTACTCTTGGTTAACAGCCAAGCGCATTGTTCAGTCGTACACTTAAGTACATTTCTCGCTACATAACGGATATTTCGTGTCTACATATTCCACCACCACATTTATTTATTCTCTTTTTTAATATGAAGCAGAAGCTTCATCTAAGTTGTTATTATTTTTTCACTTAATTTCTTTCTTTGTCTTATTTAATAGTTTCTTTAAATACCATTTTTGTAATTTTGAAAATTTAATATCATCATACATTTCTTCAAAAAGTCCAACACCATCTCTTTCGAGCATTCTTCTATAAGACCATATTTTATCTTCTTTGGCAGTATTTTTATTGTTTTTAAAATCATCACGCATAACAACTCCATCTTCACGAGTAATTTTTACTCTTGAATTTGGACAACTCATACAGTCATCTACATAACATAATCCGAATGGATTGTACTTGGCACATTCTTTTTGATCACAAACTTTAATCAGAAGTTTATATTTAGTAATCGCTCTATTGTCCATCAACTTCAACCTCTTAACATTATGATTATTTTGTCATTTTTACGAATCAAAAGAAAGAACGGTTTCAAAGGATTTTTCAACCTCGGAAACCCTTATAAATCAAGGGTTTTGAGAATCGAGTTTTCCAATTTTGCGTTTAATCCTCTAAATCTATCATTAATATTACCTCCTACTATATTATTCTCTCTATCGAAGGTAATTCTTTAAGAAATATTCAAAGTATTCACGAATGAATAAACCCGAATATTGATTATTTGGCATAAACATAACTGGAATGTTATACTTGAACCAAAAACTATGAATAGATGCTATAAAAGATTTTCGATTATACTTTGTATCATAATTGCCTGTGGCAATGTCTTCATAAGAAGCATTTTCGATTAACAATACTTTAGTCTTTGGTGCAAGACATAATTCTTTCTCAAATCTGTCACGCTCTTTTGTCAAATTATTACTAATTTCTTCGAGACTTGCTTTTCGTTCAATTACGCAAGTGGTATTAAAATACAAATCACGAGGTATTGATAATTTCTCGTTAGCAGGAATCATAAAACTATAATCACCATAGTCAAGAGCTTTCTTCTTATAAGAAATTTCTTTTCTATCAAAATAATCTGTAATGTGAGAGTTTACTTTCTCACGAGTATCTATAAGGATTACGATGGAAGATATTAACTCTTCCATCTCCTTATCTGTGTATTTATACTTGCTAAATATCGTCTTCGTCCTCCTCAATATCATTCTTAATTGCAAATTTACTCAACCAAAACTCGAATTTATCAGGAACTTCCTTATAAATCTTCTTTCCTGTTTGTGGATTTATTTCACCTGTTGGCTCTTTTTTATTTTTCTTTTCAAGGGAAATTATGTAAAGGACAGAACCCAAATCGAAGGGGTTACGATTATACTGACTTGTCCACATTTTTACATCTCTTGTTTTCCCACTATAAATTTCAAACAAGTGAACATTTACTATGGATTTTTTGATATCCAATTCAGATACATAATACAAACGTTTGCTTACTTTTGAATCTGAATCACTTACAATTCCAAGAACTTCTCGTTGGTTGTCTAATCTTTCTTTTAATGTCAATTCTCTATATGGAATTTTTGAAATTAGCTCATTAATAATTTTGTTAGAATCAAGTTTATTAAACTGCTTTGCAGTCTCATTCCCATATTTTTCAAGAACATCAAATGGCAAGTTATTCTTTTCAGCTTTATCTTTTGCAATTTGCTTTGCTCCATTGAGAAGATCATAATATCGTGTAATTTCAAGTAGAGTATTTACATCTCCATATTTCTTAAAATAATTAATCCTAATGAGCTTATTAACAATGGTTTTATTGATTGAATTAGAAAACAATGCAGTCAAAACGCCTGTAAAAGTTTCATATTCCTTTTGTCCTAATTCATATAAAGTATCAACTACACCTTCACCAAAACCTTTGACACTGGATAGATTAGGATATATTAGTTTATTCTCTTCGCTGATTGTAACCCTTCGATTATCTGCACCAAATTCATAATCACCTAATTTATATCCCCAAAATTTAATAGCCTCTTTTACAAGAGCATCAATTTTATCCTTTTTATTTTTCTCTTGATAATGGTTAATAGCCACTTCGTAAAATGTTTTTGTGTGATGTGCTTTAAACCAAGCTTGATAAGCAGAGTCCCCTCCCATTGAATAAGCATGTGGAGAATTGAAGGCGTATCTCGCAGAATCCTCAATTACATTCCATACATTCTTGAAATTATCTGTATTGCCAAATTCATCATTCCATGAGTGATTTAACTCAGAAAGTAAATGTTCTTTCTTCTCGCCCTTTAATTTCTTTTTGGAAATAGATTTAATGACACCATATGTTTCACCCATTTGTAATTGCAGGAATGAAAGAACTTTCATAATAGATTCCTGATAAATCATAAAGTGGGCAGTGTCGGATAACAAGTCATCAATCTTCTTTTCACCTGTTGTATAAGGTTCACGATTTAAGAATGTACTAAGCAATGAGGCAAAACCAGGTCTAATTGCTGCAATAAAACTACTTAATTCAGCCAAATTCTGTGGCTTATATTTTTTCACACGATTAGTTGTGGCTTCTTTTTCGCATTGATTGACACAACAAGTTATACCGTTCGCATAAATATCCCATGTCTTTTTATCATTGTCTATCATATGTCTTAATTCATCAAATGTAGGAACTTCCATACCGATACTATGAAAGAATTTATATGTAAGATAAACACTATCTACAATAAGGAAATCTTCTTTAACATATCCAAATTCATCAAGATAACCACCCTCGATAGCTGCACATACTGTTCTTTTACCAGTTGATTCAGACACAGCACTTATCAGCCCTACTTCTCTTCGTATATCACCATCAAAAATAAAATGTCCACAAGCATGTACTTTTAAGTTAATAGTAATACCTTGATATTCATTACTTTGTTTGAATAAAGAGATATATTCTTCTGGTATGTAATCTTCAACATGAATATCCTCTTTTTCATCATCATCGGCATATTTCAAAGCTTTGTTATATTCATCAAGATATTTTGAAATCTGATTAGCATCTTCAGGTTTAACATCGTTTGCACCTGCGTATAACTGCCATGCTGCTTTTTCTTTCAATTTTTCTATTGCCATCAAAGGATAACAACCATGTTCACCAAGTAATTTCCTTGCTGCTTTAACAAATGGTTCTTGTGTGGCAACATTCAAATCTATATCTGGCATCTGACCTGCTAATACACGTTCCTTAGTTAAAAATCTTTCAGGATAAATTGGAATATCAGCATTGAATCTATCAACGGTTGTTAATCCTAAAAGTTTATTTGTTATAAATGATGCAGCACTACCTCTTGAAGTAGTTGTTAAAATACCACCTTCATTTTTTATTGCGTCATCTACAATAGCCTTACTTGTTAAGAAATAATCCACAACACCAGCTTCCATAACTTGCTTTGCTTCATATCGAATACCATCGGCTTTTTCTTTTGATTTTTCTTTTTCTTTTGCATAAGCTTTATTAAGAACATCTTTGTAAATTTTACATTTTTCTTTATAGGTTTTTCCTTTGTAAACACTCGGAATCTTAAATTTTCTATCAAGAACAATTTCTTCACATTCTGTCACAAAAACATTTGTATTCATAATTGCTCTATATATTTCTTCTCTGTTTAAAACACCTTGTTCTTCAAATCTTTTAATTACGGTTTGAGTGTCAGGATAATCAAGATACCAACCTTCCTCATCTGGATAATTAATGTTTTTATATTTAAGAATCTGATCACGCTTGATTGAATTCTCATCTTTTACATAATGACTATCAAGACCACAAATAATCTGGATATTATGCTCTTTTGCAATCCTTAGTATCTTTTTATTCAATTCCTTTTGTTTGTCTGTATTATGATACTGTACTTCTAAAAAGAAATTGTTACCAAAATATCTATGCACCTTTAACCATATATCCTCTGCATCCTCATAATTCCATCCAGCAACACAAGCAGATGTTACAATTACATTATCTTTGGGAATATTAAATAGTAATTCCAAATCAATACGTGGCTTATAATAATATCCGTCTATATTAGCCATTGATAGAGCAAAATTAATATCTCCACGACCTTCAGCATTTTTAGCTGCAATAATCATATGACAATTTGCTCTATCTTTCTCTTTCCTATCTTTTACCCAATAAACTTCAGAAGAATGAATATATTTCAGATATTCACTCTCTGCGACCTTATATACTTGAAACTGATTGCCTTGTGAACCATGTTCTCCAGAATATAAACATTTTGCACCAAATTCATGAATTCTTTCTGCATAGGCATTAATAGATTCAGCACAATCTGGTGTAGATGTATTACTAAAATCTTTATGACAATGATAATTTTCAAGATATAGATTCTTTTCATATTCTTCTGGTGAATATGGGAACTTAAATGTAAGAGTAGGAATTATTTTTTTTATTAATTCAATGTCCGAAATATCAAGCCACCTCCTTAATCTCATCACACACTGCTTTTAAAACAAATTTTCTACCCAGAAAGCCACTATCAAGAGTACATACAACCTCTAATTCATCGTTCATCATACTATGATCTTCCATTTCATCAAATGAACCATCAAAATTCCACTTGATAATCTGTAAATAATCATTGGGTTTTACAACCAAATGTTTATAATCACTCATTTGTCCAATTTCGTATTCATTTATTCCATTGATAAATACCTTTACTGGCTTAAAATTTGTTCCAGATATTCTATCTATCTTCTTTATATTCTCCACAAGCTTACGAGTAATATCAGAAACATCTAATCGAATATCAACATCCACTGAAACATCAGTATTTAATTCTGGAAGAGTTTCTTCTATATATAATGTAAATCTATCTATATCAGATTTTTCGATTGTGATTCCTGCCGCAAGTTCATGACCATCACATTTTGCTAAACCACTCTCATTACATATTTTTCTAAAGTCATCCACTCCTACAGCCCTCATAGAACCAGAGTAATTTTCTCCTGTATCTTTCAATACAAGGATTGGCTTTTGATACTTTTCTAGTAATTTATTGCCCAACAAACCACTGATACCATATGGAGTATTTATATATGTAATAATCATTTTTTTATCTGATTGCAAATTGCATTGTTCCAATACATCTGGTAACAATCTATCAACTTCAACATTCTGATCTTCCTTACATTTTTTTAATTCCTTTACATAAGCCAATACTTGCTTATTTTCATTTTCCAAAAAGGCTTTCATAGCCACATCATTCTTACCCATACGGTTACTTGCATTTACAATAGGAGCGACACTAAAAGCAATAGCTGTACTGTTAAATTCAAATCCACCAACTATCTTCTTAACTGCTGGATTATATATTTTCTCCAATCCCTTAGAGACAATATATCTATTCTCCATAACAGTCATATCCATCATATCTCCAACGATTCCACAAGCTGCTAAATCAACAAGTTCGTCTGCATAATCTGTAATATATTGCTCATCAAGATATTTGCAAAACTTCCATACGACACCTGCTCCTGATAACTGTGGATTCTCATAATTTCTTTGCGAAGATACTAAAATTGAAACTTCATCATATAGTTCATTCTCTTTAATTGCATGATGATCAAGGATAATTATGTCTACCCCTATCTCTTTCAGCTTTTTATATTGAGAAATATCTTTATCCAAGCTATCTACAATAATCAATAAATCAATTCCATTGAACTGAGCTAAATCTTGTCCTATCAAACCATGCATCTTACCTTCATCTATATAAGTCTTAATGTTATTAGTAAAATGCTTTAGATATCTTGTCATTTCTGTTCCAGACGTAATACCATCTAAATCAGTATCAAACAAAATTCCTATACATTCATTGTTTGTAATTGCAAAGTCTACTCTTTGATATGCTTCATCTATACGAGATAATGAATCTAATGGTAATAAATCTTCTTCTGTTGGATTTAAGAAATGTTCAACATTTTCAACCCCTCTTTGATTAAGAATCGTATCAAATACTTCATCTTCATACATTCCACGACAATCGTTTAATATTTTATAATTCGTCTTCGTCATCCTCATCTCCAATCATTGTTATCTCATTTTGTAAAACATTTTCTAAACACTCTTTTCCTAAATCAGATGGCGAAACTTTATTCTCATATCCTCGACCGAAGTAACCCCAATATCCAAGTTCAACTTCTGTAAACCTGGAATAATTTTTAACCATATCAATATTTCTCATAATATTTTCAAGTCCATATCCTACATCATGTAGGAAGATTATTCGTTTGGGATTTAATTCGAGAAGCATTTTGACTTGTTGAATAGAAATAGATCCGCTTCCAAGAGACACGCAATTTCTTATTCCGTATGAATAACACTGCATACAACTCTTCTCAGCTTCAAAGATATAGATAGTATTATCTACTAAAAATTCATAGTTCTGAGAATATCCAAATAATGTTTGGCTCATGCTGCAAGGAACAGCATAAAAATATTTCATTTCACCATCAGGAACATCATAATTGAATCGTTCCTTAACACCCATTAACTGTCCAAATTGATTTCTTATGGGAATAACAATTCCTTGTGATTCTACATCGTACTTTATGTTAAAAAATTTTTGTGAAAGAAGTGATATATTATCAGCAAGAAACCTTGTATTCCCACAATTAACATAGCAATCTAAGATGGAATCATCGTATGTATTAACTTTATTAGTTCTTCGCTTTCTAATCTTTTCATAAAATCCTCCAAAAATTCCTTTATTATCAAAAAAATCATAATAATCTGTAATCCCTAATGCATGTCTTACTTCATTAAGGACATCTATAAATTCAACTTTTCTTTGCTCGATAATATATGAAAAAATATCTTTTCTTATATTTCTCGCATAATCAATGGTGTATAAATACTCGTTATTTTCAAGATTGATTACTATACTTTTCTTTGATGACTTTTCATCTCGTCCAAAAGATATATATTTAGGACGAATTACTATGTTACAATAGCCAAAATGTTCTAACACATCTTTAAGCTTATCTGGGTGATTTATCAGTTCTTTCTTAATATCTGCTAACATATATCACTCCAAAAGTTATTATTTTATTTCTCCATGTCGAGGTCTGCACTGTGCCACTTCACGGAATATACAATGATCTCCTGAAAACTTCAAAAGATATGCAATACCCGTATCACTAGAATTATTTCCATTTCTTGTTTTCTCAACAAAAATCATACGCCATACGGCATTAGGATCAGGTTTATATTCTTCTTCTATCCATTTATCATTGACTTTTTTTAATCGGAATGGGCGACAATAGAATTTACTTTTTTCATCCAATTCCTCTGGGTATACAGTTCTCATCAGAAATAGATTTTCCAATATTTCCTTAATCTGTTTAGCATTACTCAAACAGCTCGCATCCAAGAATAATTTTCCTTTCATATACTCTGCCAACTGCACAGAAGCAAGCATAATCAGATTGTATTTCATTGCTAATTTGTCTAATTCACGACTATCTCTTACAAGAGATAAGTCTTGTCTTGCAGATGAAAAATCTCCTTCTTGTATCTTAAATGTGTCATATAATACAGTGTCATATCCATATCTCAATACATTTTCACGAATTTTTTTCTTTACAACTCGCATGTCAGCATCGTTAATGGAAATAAATTTAACTCTGCCCTTATAATTCTCTCTCCAAAATTTCTGTACATCTGTTAACTGTTCTCTGCTTTCAGCATTAATATCGCCAGATGCCATTTTCTTTTTTGTGAGTTTAAAATATCTATTACGCTTTCCAAGCAACCAAACCATGAATTTAATCTTGAATTTTTTGATATTCTCCTCATTGGAGATAATAAGAATTTTTCGATCATAATGCAGAAGTGCCATAAGAATTGTAATCCACCAAGTAGATTTACCTGCACTTGAGAATCCACCCATCATTGTAAGTGTTCCTTCAAGCAATCCCATAATCTGTCGTGATAAAAACGGAAAACAGTTCATCTCTTCACCATTTTTATCATAGCCAGCAATATCAAATGGTACACCATTTTCTTCGCCATCTTTACAAGACTCTATGAATTCATCATCAAAATCAATTTCTTCCTCTTCAAGTATTTTACTGCTATAACCAGTTCCATAACTAGATATACGAGCTTCATACCAATCTGTTACTTCTTCAGCAGTCATCTTTCTGAACAATTTCAAAGGTATTACCTTTTTATCTCCCACAGTTATTTCCTGCAAAAGATTAAAACCATCCTTATACATATTCAACATAATATTTTCTCTATATAGAATATCTATATATGTATCAAAATTCTGAGTATTGATAATATCAATTTGGTGTTGAATTGTATCCCAACCACCCCTATCCTCAAATTTCTCAATAACTTCTTCATTCATATTTGATAAGATGGTTATCTCATCTAAGGAATAAAACCCTTTTTTTCTCAGATTTTTTAACAATGAAAAATAAAAAAGACCATCTGCTGTAATAAAATCTTTTTGTTCAAATGTTGTATCATCAAGCAGAAGCATATCCTTGAAAAAACAACTGATAACATTACCTTCATACTCAATTCTACCTTTTAATAATTGAGCAGGATATTTTTCTTTTACACCTGTAATAAATTCACTTATGTTAATCACCTACGCTTTCTTCAATTTCAGATAAACTTCTACGTTTATTTCTTCTCTTATAATTCATAATTGGCATATCAACTTCAACTTCTCTCGGTTTTTCAGACTCTTTCATTTTAAAGTCAGTCAAATTATTTTTAAGTATTGCAGCGAAATACCGAATTTTTGCATATTCACTTACAAAATCCTTTTCAAGAACCCTTGTTATATACTCTTTATTCTCTGTTAGATATGCCAAAATATGTTCATAAGAATATACATCTAATAAAAGATTTATCTCTTTGAACAAAGCGGAATTTAAAACTTTATATCCAAATATCTGATTAATACATTCGTATGTATTATCTTTTACTTCCTTTTCGTGCAATACTTTCTGATATTCAGATTCATTGCAATAGTAGGTGTTTTTGCCACCTACTACCACTTTGAATGCTTCATTTCTATCTACTTTAGTACCACACAGTCTGCATTTAACCAGCATGTGTTACTCCTTTTAGTTCATCATGTCGTAGATTCTCTTTAATCCGTCCTCATTGACATCATTAAGCTTGCCATACTCAGCAATTACATTCTTAACAGATGCCTTTAGTTCTGCATCTTTGCACTCCTTGTACATCTTACGAATAACAGCATCTAAATCATCTGGATATGCAGAAGTTTCTGTTGTCTCTTCGATTGTATCCTCTACGGGTGTGTCGATATCATCAATATCGTCTTCCTCAATAGGATCAGGTTCAGTAACCTTTTCTTCCTTAACTGGCGTTGTCTTCTTAGGGGTAGACTTCTTACCGATAGTAGACTTTGACTTTTCCATACCTTCCTCGACTACTCTAATAAAATCAGCCGCCATATTAGGCTTATCAAATACCATATATTCTGGCACTGCACCATCTGCAAAACGTCCACCTGCATCAATAAGTGTTGTTCCTCTAAAATAAAGTTTACGAACTGTATCTGTTGCATACTTCTTTACTTTATCCCCAACCTTCTTTTCTTCAAGGTCACGATCAATAACACCTGTAAGAGTTACATCAAAAATGTCACCAAAAGCAGCTTCATAATCTGCTCCCATATTTGAAGATAACTGCATATATCCATCCTCTTCAAGACCACCCTTTTCCTTAATTGTCTTAAATTTAGTATGTGCAATTACCCATACACCAAAACCTGCATCTTCAAGCTTTGTCATATAAGGCTTAATAATATCATTTGCAGAATACTTCTCTCCTGCTGTATATCCACCAAATGCAGCCTTAATTGACTTACACTTCTTGTTAGGATTTTCAACATTGCTTTGACGAATAGTTTCTGTATCTGCAATAAGTGCAAGCTCATCACCAGTATCAAAAGCTACCATTTCAATATTGTGTTCCTTACCCTTCTCGTTAATTAACCAATCAGCTAATTCCTGTAAATCCTTATATGTCTTAACCTGAGTAGCATTCAGATTATCAAGCATCTTATAACCTTTCTCATTTCCACAACCTACAAGCAAACCTCTTGATGGATCTCCATACTTTTCAAGAATTACATCTCTAAATAATGTTGACTTGCCGAATTTCTTTGTACTCCTAAGATAGATTGATAAGTTCTTAATATCTGGTTTAATTACATTAATTGTTGGTTTCTGAAATGCCATATGTATATCTCCTTTTAAATAATCATATTTTTATTTGTTATTATCGAGAGAGGGGCATTTGCCCTCATCTCTTTTAAAGTTCATCATCGTCATCTTCAAAGAGGTCTTCTGTTCCTTCTGGAAGCTCCTCTTCAAGTGGCTTAATTACCATATCATCTTCTGTATATACCGTGTCCTGTCTGCCCTTAGTGAATCCCTTTGCTGGCTTTAAGAACTGATACTCTCTAATTCTTTCACCATACACACTTCCACCAAGTTCTGCACGAATATCATCCATAGTAATAAGACCACACTCTAAGTCATCCTTCTGTTCATCAGTAAGCATGTCCTCTGTAATCTCTGTCTTTTGAGCACCATTAAGCATATTAACGACTGCACCATATTCCTTGAACGTATCATCATCAACAATAAATTTATGCTTGATTGACTCTGCTCTCTTCTTAGCCTTTTCATCAGCATCATCTGAAGGAACTGGAATTGTAATTGTAACTGGCACAGCAATATTACCCTTACGATTATTGTCATATTCCATCATGTATCCATTCACATAATACTTCCCCTTCTCTTCTACACTCATATCATCTAAACTCTCTGAGTTAAATAAGACATTAATTGTAGCTGTTGAACTCTCTTCTGCATCGTCTGCTGCGAGATAAATACGATTAGGAACATATGATTCATAAACTCTCTGATTTTTGTCTGAATACTGATACTCGCCATTTCCACGAATGAAGAACTTCTTATCAGAATACTCTCCACTATCAATAACCTTCTTAATAAAGTCGATGAAATCCCATTCTGAAATAAATTCATGTCTTCTTTTGTTACTCTTTTCAAGCTCCGCATTTACATCTGCTTCATTCTCAAGACCAATCTCTTTTAACTCTTCATCAGTAAGGTTTGTTCCTTCCTTAACCTTTTCAGCAGCCTTTTCAAGCTTATATCTACGACCTGGCTTTTCAAGATCAAAGATGAACTTCTTGAACTCTGCAACTTCTGCTAATTTTGATGATGTAAGTCTCTCCTTAAATGGAATCTTTAATGATTCACCTTTAACCTTATTGCCATTTTCATCTACACCACTCTTAGAAAATGTGTACACATCACCATGACCATCCGCAAAAGCACCTGATGTAACAGTCATCATATGTCTGTTATCTCCACAAGCTACATTAAACATTAACTGCTTGCGTACCCAACCAGAATCAAACTGCTTTTCCTGATAAGGATGGAACTTTTCACTCTCCTTACCGATACTTAACTTTCCTGTCATTTCAAAATTCATTAAATGAATCCTCCTTATATGTAAATAATTTTTGATAACTTATATATAAACGCCCTTCTCAGGACGGAACATAGAGATTAAATCTATATAAAATCTATATTCAACAGTGATTTTTGAGTGCAAAAGCCCAAGGGTATGCTGTTCTTTCACCCATTCATATATTCACTATTCAGTTATTTGTTTTGGAATTTTTGAACTGAATTGTTCAAGACTAATTACTAAGCAGTAATCTTTACTTTTATAAGTCTATATGGCTGATAAGCGTTTGGATATTTCTCTCTATCCACTTTACTGATAAACATATCATATGGTCTAGTCCATACTCTCTGATCCTTTAAGCTCTGATATACAACCATCTTTTCTTCTGTTTCTGTATTAGTTCCAATAGCAACAATCTTATAGAAATCACCTTTGAAATGTTGTACTGTGTCTCCTGGTTGAAAATCTCTATCATACATGAATACACCATTTGATTCCATATGTCCCAATATCTGAACATTCATTGTGATAAATTCACCATGTTTCAGAAGTTCTTCCTTTTTAATAAATGCAATTTTATCAACTAAATAACCATCCTCTTTTTCTTCACAAGTAACTGTCTGCCCTGACTTCCAATTATTTGCAAAGTCTTCATTAAATCTAAATTCTGTCACTTTCTCACCTCCTAATAACCAATGAAACAGTGAATTACTTCACTTACTTATTCTCCCGTTTTTAAGATAAACTTTCTTCAACCAATATATTTAATTTTTTCCAACAAGGAATACATATATGGAATGGTTGACTTTGTAATCTGAACGATTTAGATATATGATCTTTTCATTATTTAATTCTTTATCACAAATTTTACATCTACATTTTTTAGTATTTCTTACTTCAAATTCGTTAAATTCATGTATAAAACTTTTATCCATTTTTCCCTCCATATATGTTTATTCTCTATTCGATTTTCATTTTTATTGGAAATTGTGATTCGAACGAATCATAGATAATTCAAATTTTACTTGTTAAATAAATATTCATCACATTTAAATCCGTTTTTATTTAACCAATCAGCTACTAAATGACGATGGCAAAAATCTGTAGGTTTTTCATAGCAAATCAAAGCAATATCATTTTCTCCAACATTATATCCATAGCAAATTCTTGAAAAATCTAAGACAACATCAGTAGCGTTTAATTTATTTAATACCTGTTCATTAAAGCACTTTATGTAATAGTCATTATCATGATTTTCTTTCCACTTCATAAAGAAGTCATATTTGGGTGCAAGTTTCTTATACTGTAACCCTGCGTACCAATTAGGTGCTTTTCCGCAAATCGAAATTGGGACTATATTATCTGGTAACGATTTAAGTTTTGCAAAATAACTTGTATATATCACATTCTCACCTCCAACTATATATTCTCTGTTTCAGGTTCTTCTAAAACCGCAATGCTTAAAGTTCCTGTATCACAATTTCTACCCATTCTTGTCTTAAATCCAAGTTTATTCAACTCTTTGTCTAATTCGTATAGATCGTTCTCATCTGTACTGTAAATCTTACTACCCTTACAAATCTCGACAGCTCTTACATAATTTTTATCTCGCCAAGCCGAACTAATATACAACCATTGGTCTGTATCTACTTTAGATATTTTATTTCGTGGAACTATTGTGAATGGTTTAAGAACTTCTTCGATTTCATCTCTATGTTCTATGTAATTATCTACTGGATCTCGTATCAAATTAAGAAACGCCCTACGACCTCTTTTATATTCCATAATAATATTCTCCAATCTGCACCAAGAAATGTCAGTTTCATTCGGTCTTGATTTCCATACCATATATAGTGTTTGTTGTGCTTTACGCTCACTATATATGGTATGTTATTTACTCTTCACCAATAAATACCAATCTATCAATATATTCTCTACTTTTCAGAAGATTTCTTTAAGTCTGTTAATGCATAATCTAAATCCTTAACCGTCTGAATAGCTTCCTTCATACTATTCATACCAGCAACAGCACTTGAAAAAGCTTTAATACTTTCAAACTCCATCTCTGAAATAGTCTTTAAAACATCGACCAATTTCATATTGCCAATTCCAGATACCTTTGCTGCATTTTCGATTGTTTCTTCTTCATTGACAAGTAAATCAATAAACTGTCTTACCTTATTATTCTCCATCGTGTTTAACTCCTTCATATATTCTTTTTAATCTTTCTTTGCATTCCTTACTTGGATAACCAGAATTAGATAAAGCTAGTTTTATCCATTCTATCGTCTGTTTATCTACTTGTTCTTTGTCAAGTTCAACATCTTTTACTTCACCATCATAAGACTCGTCATACTTCTTCATTTCTTCAACTAAGTAATTTGATACATCTTCGATACTTGGATATTTTTCGATATGTCATGCACCTCCCTAATAAGTTATTCTCCATACTTTTCAAATAATTCTGCCATTGTCACATCATTGTATTTTGCAAGATCCACACAACAAGCACATACATTTTTAGGTTGCGATGCTCCAATTCCATAGCATAGATAATCAGTCAATTTAGCATACTGAAAATTTTCATATTCTCCTCTTGTATTCCAACCTACCATTTCTTCACCACTAATAATGAATTTTGTATCAGGAACACCAAGTACACTGCCATTACACTGTCTCCACCATGCCTCTTCACCTGCTAATTTAACAAATTCATCTTCTGACATATCACACATCTTATTAAATAGGTTTTCAGATATTTCCCATACCTCATATCTATTCCCAGCATATGTAATTTCAGCATCATTTGGTGGATTATCTACAATGTCAAAAAATCTTTTTAATTTATTTCCTAAAATCTCCATTATTTTACCTCTCAAGGAAACCGATATTTACTTATTTTTTGATTCAAATTCTTCAAGTGCTTTATAAAATTCACTACCTTTAATTTCTGTAAAACCTGTAACATCATCTGGTGTAATAGTTTCATATTTTGTTGTAGAAATATTCAAATATAATTTATTCTCATGTTCAAATCTTGAAACTGAATACCCACCTAAATGCAATTCCTTGAAATAGGCTCCTACTCGAATGGGATGATTGTTAATAACAATATTCTTTTCAATACATAAGTCTTGAAACTCTTTTAAAGTCTTACTGTTAGCTCTAAATTTCCTCATTAACACATCAGAATCGCAAAATAGCTTAGTTGGTTTCAATAACTCTTTACCAAATTTCTGATTATTTTCATCACAATCGGTAATATATAATCTGATATTATGTTTCTCATACTCTTCAAATGGGCGGTTTACAGATCCATCTCCGCTAATATAATATTCTTTTCCAGCAATACCTTTATCCTCGAAAAAATTATTTGCTATTATTCTTCTTTCTTCTCCATGTTTTCTATAATCATTAATCTCTTTTAGGAATTTCTCATTTGTTACAATATAAAATTTCTCCATTTTTTATCTCCACATTTCCACAAGAAACGAATCTTTCATGTTATCTGTATAAACATTCCATTGCAGCCATGTTCTTTAATAAAATCTGTAAAGAATGTCGTTCCTGTATATTCATCTGCAATTTCACATTGACTTTCGTTTAAAATACAAACACTGTTATAAATATCCAAATATTTTCCACCAATATACTGTTCGTAATATCCAATTGTGTTAACAGTAAATGGTGTATCATTGGCAAACAATAATTTCTCACAAGCTGCAAATTTCCCACTATCTTGTTCTTTCATATCTGGTGTATAAAGACTAAAACAATATCCCATTTAAATATCATACCTTACAATTATTTATTCTCTCAATCCATCTAATACTCTCATCAAAACGTGCCTTGTCAAATTCTTGACATCACCACTATATAATCCACACTTAACATCATAAGTATGCAAAACTTCATCAAGGGTTTTATTCTTCTCTTTACTCAACAAGCTCTTATAATTCTCATACTGAATATCATTTGTTTCATGAACATTTCTGAGATTACTTTCTAAGCAGCGAATAATATCAATTAGTTCGTCTTTTGTCATAGACTTTAATGTGCTGTCTGAATATGTTTTTCTTTCATCACCTATTGACATGTTCCACCTACCTTTACTATCTCAATCGCCTTTTTAAGAGGAATAAGATAATTATTGCTGTTGCCGCTTCCATATAGTTTTACAGAAGAGTCCGTTTTCAACTGCCCTACAACACCATCTATATAATAAGCTGTTGGTTGGTCTTTTATATCTCTATAATCTAACACATAATTGCTACACTCTTGACAGTGTGATATATCTCCTGAACAATCACCTTCATAGTTGCAATGAAAACTCAACTTGTCTGCATTAATTAATCTCATTTTACTTCTCCTATTCGTAATCTTCTGGATGTTCTTTATAGTCATCTACTATACTTTTCATATAACTAAAATAATCTCTTACAGTATCACTACTATCAGAAAATCAACTTATCACTTCGTATCCATTATCGAACATTGCAAAGGTTAAGAAACCCGAGCTATCTAGTCCTACTTCTATATCACAGCCTTTATATTTACCTTTCATGATGTTGTTCTCCTATGTAGAATTATAATATTTATTATTTACATCTTGATTTCATATACCCTAATTGGTTGTCCTTTGCTTTTATCACTTTCTTGTGGGTAATATGTATTACCAATCCATTCAAATTTTAAATATACTAATTCAAAATCATTTTTTTCAATACTGCATTTTTTAGGCAATCCATGAAAATTTTTACTAAGGTTAAAACAAGTCTCTATATCATTATCCTTATACCAATTCATATTTATCAAAAATTGCGTTCTGTCATTACTGATACCACTATAAAAATTTCTCATCTCTACCTCCAATCTATCCAAAGGAAAGAAAAAATTCATTCCTTACATATTGTCTATTTCTAACCACCTAACAATTGGCTCAGATGTGCTACCTTTTTCCCACACGAACCATGCATGGCACATTGTAGTCGCCCACTTCTTTCCCGTTTTTGGATCTTTCTCTAATCCACTATTCCAAGTTGCCATTCTATTCCTGAACACATATATGTACTTAGGTGGATATTTTTCAAATAATTCTTTTCTTTTTGCGCCCTCAAGAAATTGAATTTTAAGAAACATTGCCATCTGACCATTATCTGTTAATAAATCCATTCCTTTTTCTACAAATTCTTTTGCAAGTGAATATGGTGGATTGGTTATGATACCTTCGTATTTTTTATCTGTTTCATATGTAAGAAAATTAGCAACAATTGTGTTAGGATATCCTCTATCGACTAAATCAAGTCCTGTAATTTCTCTTTTATTCTTATAAAATTCATTTATTGCATTAGCAATATGACCACCACCTACACACGGTTCTAATATTGTCTGTGCAAAAAAATCATATTTTGAAAGCAGCATTTTTACTGCTTCAGGATTTGTCGCATAGTAGTCATTTTCTACTCTTTCATTTTCTGGATTACCACCAGCCAATTTAGCACCTGCTAATACTTTTTTCTCCATTTTGTGTTACCAGAAAGCTCATATGATTTACAGTAGCTACACTTTACATCCTTTCTGATATTTATTCTCTTATTAATTGAGATTCTCATAACCGAATAGCTTAGATATGATTAAAAATTCCCTATGAAAGATTGGTTTTAAGTGAAATCACTTCATCATTTCTTTCAGTTTTTTATTCTTATATTCTCCTATCCGTTGTGTTTTAATAAATACTCCCTCGAAACATTTTTAAAACTTTTTTGCCCTGAAATATCTCTGTATACAAATCCCTCTCTCTTAACCTTTGGATTTAATTCACTATATCCATCAGCTTCAAGTTTCATCTCTTCCATAGTCTTAGGTAACTCATAAGCCGTATCAATAATTGGCACACTTGTTAATCCATGGCTCTTACAGAAATCAGCCATTTCTACAGTTCCCAGTCTTGTACCATCAATAATCAGATTGAATACAAATAACTTATTCTCCGTAAATTTATATGGATTTCCCTGAACCGAGCCAACTCCTTCACCTTGTAACACAACTCTGTTATAGTCATTCTCTGTTGCAAACTGCGTAAGAATCTTTTCAATGTCATATTTATCAGCCAATTCCCAATAAATATTTGACTCGTGATAACAAGCCTGTTCTCTATCAGCCTGCCTTACATTTCTACTGCATACGATAAAATCAAATTTGTTCTTGCCCTTCTTCAATCTATCAACTGCAAATGTGCAGCTTGTACCATCGCATTTCTCAGTCTTAATCCACTTTTCTGTACTCTGAAGATAAAATGGTGCATTCTCAATTCTTGTCTCATCTGTTTTGACAATCCAATCTGGAAACTTCTTTGGATTATCTTTCTTGCGACCAAACAATAGAAACATAATCTTACGACCAATGCTGTATCTCATAATCCTTCTTACAATTGGGTTAGCGAATAACTTTGGTCTACGCTTTGCCATTGACTTATATTTAGCATTTGGATCAATCTTATTAGTCTTTCTTGCTGCATCCTCTTCTGAAGCATATGTAATCTTCAAAGCTTCTGTAACATCATCACCAATATTTCTATCCTGTAATTCTGGGAAAAGTGATAATGGTAAGGCTAATCCCTGGCTAATTACTTTGAACTTGCCAAGTTTCATAGTCTTAACTTTGAATTTCTTATTTGCCAAAAATGCGAATCTCTCATCTGTTTCAGGACACTTGCTGTCAATTTCGATATAAACAGCCATATCTCCTACATTAAACTCGCCTTTCTTAGCGATGCAAACCCATCCTAAAACTCCAATGAGTTCAATATTATCAGCTCCTTCAATCGGTCTGATCCACTCAATTTTTTCTACATGTGCTAATGCTCTCTCTTTGTTCTCCAAGTTCCTCTTACCTTAGTAAGTAGTGCGCACTTTATCCTATAGGAACTTTTCTATTTTTCCTTTCTTATTTAATCTTCTAATTTATTACCTTTAGCTTCATTACAAAGCTTACACATTGTTTGATAGTTACTAATATCATCAATACCACCTTTTGAACGTGGTAAAATATGATCTTTTGTCATTAAAATTTCATCACCATTATCATCAACTGCATACAGATTTAGATGATATGTTTTATCCTGCAAATGTCTTTCTTTTGCAAAATATTTGCCTTCAATTCCACAAAATACACACTTACAACCTTTTGTGAAAAATGTCTGGTATCTTTGGCTATTACCTTTTATTAAATCTCCATCGAAATCAACCTTTGCATTTCTCTTATCTTTTTCAAATAAAACATTTTTCACTTTATTTCTAACTTCATCAATAGAATATACTTCCTTGCGAATTAAGTCCTCATGCTTTGATTTTGATTTTTTTAGTTTTGGTTCACAAAACTGCTTATTCAATAAAGTATTGTAGACATCTTCGATGTTTAAAACATCAATCAAATCTTTTACCGTTCTGATGTTGTTAGGAATATAATCAGAAAGTAAATGTCTATTCCAAACAATCTTAAAAATTTCTGTATCCAAATTTGGTGATAATGGATTATTATTCTTGGGAAAACTCGTATTTAACAAATCTTCAATAGTTTCATATTTGTCTAATAACTCCTTATCATTAAAACGATAATGAAATTTAAGACCTTTAAAAAATTTCTTTTTGCTCATAGTGACATCTCCTTTAAAATTTTATTGTCACTTATATATTCTCTCTTTTATTTGGAAATCGTGAGCAGAAATGCTCTAAGATAAAATCATTTGAAATGCTTCTTTCTTATCAACCATGAATATCCATATAAGGATATTTAATTCCTTTGTATTCCTTATAACCTTTTGTTAATAACCTAAATTTTATATTCTGTTTAGAATAGCATTTATATCTCTTTATTAAAAATAAACGAGTATGACTGCATTCAACACAAAAGTTGCTATTTTTCTTAGCTTCATTTTCTGAATAATAATATCCTTGTAGACCACCACAACAAGGGCAACGTGATATCCATACTTCTCGTGTTAAATTATGTATTTCTTTAAATGGAATTTCATGGAATATTAGACCTCCAGGTGTTATGAGGTAGTATTTCTTTTCTCCAACTTCCGTACTTTCTAAATCAACTTGACTAATCATTTATTCTCCCATCTGGTCTACAATACTCTGCAACTTGTCAATATACATCTGTGCATATTTTTTATGTGATAACTGTTTAATATTGGCAGGTACAAAAGCTAACTTTGCTTTACCAAAAATATCATTATTGGAATAAACTTTCATAAACTGGCACATGGTTTCAGCATCAATCCAATCTAAATCTGGCTGTAAACAAATCACATCACCCTTCTGTGGATGCAGTTTTCTAACTTTAATAAGCGTCTGTTTAAATAACTTCTTTTTCTGTCTCTTGTTCAATTTCTCACCTACTTTCACAACCGAATGAATCGTGGTTTTCCTACTTTATTCTTGCAGCACAGGGTTTATATATATATATATATATATATATATATATATATATATATACATCTTTATTTTTTAAATCGTGTTTTAGATATAATATTTTTAATTTTACAGATATTACACTCTACCAAAACACATGATACTCTTTGTTTAAAATTATTTTTATAATATATTTTTCCTAAATCTTCAATTATATTAATCATTCCATATATAACTCCTCAAATACAATTTGTTTAGGTAATAATTTATAGCACCAATAAGCACTCATAAAAGTGATTTTATTTTGAATAACACCATTATTTAAAAATTTCATTCTCTTGTTAAAAGATAATATTTGTAATTCTTTATCTTTAAACAAATGATATGGAGCTGCATCATTCCACCAAGTATTGGGTGCAATAAGCGCAAATGGTTTGCCAAAACTTAATGCTCTTTCAAAGATTTTTCTTTTATTAGTAAATGGTGGATTAGACACAATACAATCCCAGTTCTCATCAGGTTCATATGTATAGAAGTCTTGTCCATTATCTATATGAGTAGCGATTACTTTGTGACCTGCTTCTCTAATTTGTTTAACAAATTCACTATTTTCCTTGTCAAATGGACACCAAACCGTTGCTTCTTTTGGTATATATTTTACTATCGGTTTAACACCGTAATTTGGTGTCATACATTCGTCATTGTTTCCTTTGCTATATAATACTTCTTGACTATTAATCTTTGTCATTTTTCAAAAAGGTACAACGTTGTTTTATTCTTGCAAGAAACCTATACCTTTCTTAATATTTTTTGTAATTACATTTATATATTCTTTTAATTCTTGTTGTCTCCAACCTCTGAAGCCTTGATTTTAGGGAATTTCAGAGATTGAGATTTTAATAATTTGTGATTAATACCTCACAATCGGCACTCTTGTCCTTTTTCTGATAATTGCAGTTGCTATAATCATGCTTTAAATAATGAACTATGTATTTATCTTTCCATTTATCAAGTAATGGATTGTCATATTTGAGATTATTACTTAATGCAAACTTAACACCTTTATCATTCAACGTATCAAGAGTCTCTAGTAATTTATTCTCCATTTCTTCTGTCCAGCCACCGTTTTCATTGTATGTAGCAACAGAATTGAAATATGGTGGATCTGCATAAACAAAATCGCCTTCCGTAAAATCGGAAAAATCAAATCTCTCAAATGGAATATTTAAGAAACTACAGTCTATTTCATTTAGCCGCTTATGAAAATCTATAAATTTTTGTCTAAGAGTTGGATTAAAACTTGACCTATCTTTACCAAAAGGCATATTGTATTCACCTTTGGAATTGAATCTGATTTGATTATTGAACGCATAACATAAAAGCGTATAGAATTTAATTGGGTCTTTAATACCTGTGTTATATTCTTCTCTAAACAGTAAATATCCTTCTTTGTTTTCTTTAGTTAATCCATACTTATTAATATATGAATCAATCTTATGTAATACTTCTTCAATATTTGAACCTTGTAAATATCTTAGAAAACCAACTACCTGTTCACATATATCATTGTAGATAATGTAATCAGCCTTTACATTAATACCAACATTAAAACCTCCACCAAATAAATCCACGAAAGTATTTATCTTATCTGGAAACATCGGTATAATGATTGGTAGTAACTTATACTTGCCACCTACATAATTAAGTGGACTCTTTATATTACTCAATTTTTGTTCACCAATAGTAGCTGCGCAGCTTTACTCACATGTGAACATTTTCCTTTCTTTAATTGTACTTATATTGTTATATTCTCTTGTTTTGTCCTGAATATTGTATAATTTTCGTGACAAGCCAAGAAACCAAAATTTCATTATAGATTTATTTTTTCAAAAACGGATTTTCCACAATATAATGGTCAACCATACCTCTAAACGCAAATGGAGAATCTACAACTCTATCTGAATACTTAAAATGTTTCAGAAAATCCAATACATCTCGTGCGTCTTTATGCGACAATGGAATAAATTTCACATATTCTGGATGACCTTTAATACATACAACCGCCCACGAATGCTCATTAGAAAGAAATCTTACATCTGTTCCAACGTCTATCATAGAATTCATTAGCTTATGACAATCATCAACCATCTTAAACGACCAGCCATATTCATCCTTTGCAGCATTTAGATACCCTTTTGCCCTATTATATAAGTCTTCTGCCTCTTTATAATTCTGTTCAGCCGATTCAAATTTTGATAACTCTTTTGAAAATAACCATTGTTTTAATTTGTCTCGTATTTTATCTTTAATTTTCACTATTTTTACCTCCTGCAACCATATAAAATGGTGTTATTCCCAATCATACGCTATATAATATCCTTGATCTGATAACTTTTTGAAGCATTCAAATCTATTTCTCATATCAATAGCATCGACTTCCGTTCCCTCTAGTATCTTTTCACAATATTTGGACATGTCAATTGGTTCAATTAATTTTAATTTATAATTCTTTGAGTCAATCCACTCCTCGTTTGGTAATTTAGGGAACTGAACACCAATCGTCTTTTCAAACAATTCTCTTACCAGACTTACATTATAATAAGAATGAGATGTAGAGTCGCAGTTGATATATTTAATTGAGTATTCATCATAATAACAATGTCCAAATGCCTGATATGTTTCACCAGAATCTAATATTTTATAATCTTTAAACCATCTAAATCCTAAGCCCATAATAAACTCCTACAAAGCCAAAGAAATATCGCATTCATTTTTATTTTAGTCTGTTCTTATATCGCTCAATACCATATCTTTCAAGCGAACTACTTGTCATAGTAGCCATTTCCACGTTTGTATTTAACAGAATTGACAACACAAGTGGAAGCTCATCGATCAGAATATTTTTATCTCTTTTCATTGCATCAATATCAGCAAATTCATATGCAGAATAAATCTTAACCTCTTTATCAGTAATTCTTTCTGCTAAATCACAAAGATACTGTTTCATACTCTCCGTTCCTACGATAATTGGATATCCCGTCTCTACTGCTTTCATAATAAGTCTTGTTGATTTACCGTATCCTCTTGGTACATTTAAAATTTCCATGTGTATATTCTCCTATCGTTTTTAGAAATTTGGATAGAATGAAGGCATAAGCTGAAGCTTGAATAAATTCTTCTCATGCATTGAATCAATCTTCGCTTTTACATCCTCATCATTAATCTCTCCTGTTCTGATATACCTATCAAGAGTGTCATAAGTGAATCCAAGGTTGTCCTCGTCAGTCTTTCCACAAAGACCGTCAGTAGGTGTCTTATCTACTAACTCAGATGGAAGTCCTAATTCACGACCAATCGCCTTAACTTCCGAAACTGTGAGCTGCGATAGTGGACTGAAATCACCTGCTGCGTCTCCATATCTGGTAGCATATCCTACCCAATCCTCTGAAAGATTACATGTATTTGCAACACGACCATTGATTGTCTGAGATACTGCATAAAGTGTAGCCATTCTGATACGAGCAGGAAGGTTTGTTGTTGTTTGTATAGATAAATTTTCGTCTAATGATGTTTTAATTTCATATTCAGCAACATTAACAATTGTTCCAATTGGAATGATCGTTCGAGGAATATCTAAAAAGTTGCATAGCATATGACTATATTCGATATCAGATTGTCTTCCCTGCGGCATAAGTACACCAAACACTCTATCTTTCCCAAGAGCTTCTACACACAGAGCAGCTACAACGCTTGAGTCCTTACCTCCTGAAATTCCAACTACTGCATTACAATCCTTACCATTCTTATCAAACCAATCTCTGATCCACTGTACTACTTCGTTCTTTACTGTCTTTACATCAAAATTACTCATGTTTTATCTCTCCTTTTTCAATCTTCTCAATCAATGTAAGTAATTCATTGTATACCTGAATTAAACCGCCTCTGTCATCAATATAAACATTTGCATATATTTTTCTACCTGCAAAAGCTACAGATGCGTCACAATTGATACCTCTATACTTGATATTGTTGTCCTTTAGATACTGCTCAATCATTCCGTATTTATCTTCACCATTCCCAGTAAAAATAATTATCTCTGAATAATTCTCCCATCTTTGTAAAAGATTAATGACATTCTCATATGTCCTACCCTTCTTATGGAAATCATAAATCGTATCATCGAAATCTACACAAAAGATAAGCCTGCCATATTTCTTAAATTCTTCCTCTAATCTATTGTAGGAATTATTGGCTTGAAGATAAAAATCCATATTACTTTCCTCCATACATTCTGTTCCTAATGTCCTCAAATGTATCCTCTCTTACTAATTCTCCATTCTTGAATACAGTTGTAAGCAAACTATCTTCATTCATATCGAGTAACTGATCCTGACACTTCAGTTCTCCATCTTCTTCATATACTTTGCAACACCCCTTATGAGATTTCTTTAAATGGCTTGTATCAGTCTTCGGATCTTTGAAGATCATAAGCCTCTTACCATCAATAACTCCATAAGTAGCCTTCATTGCAATTCCAAAAGTATCTCTTGTAACAACAATCATCTTTCCATTCTCGACAATAGCTGTAAAACAAAATGCACCTACACCATAAGCAATGTTATTAGCTGCAAATCCACGCCTTTCTAACTCTCTCCAAATAGTCTCTACATTAGAAAGAGTACATCCGTCACCATAGATAATACCAATATGAGGATCTAACACCTTATAACCCTTACCGTTGATAGAACCACCAAAGATATCCCATAATCTTTCTACTGTCTTAACTGAAATCTCTACAATATCACCACTGTCAGGACGAACAAGCAACTTGCCATTGTGATTCATAATCTCTTCCTTACACTGTGGAAGAATATTGTTTACCATATTCCAATAATCATAGGTATCTGAAACCATACTAAATGAAGTATTTGGATATAATTCTGTAAGTAATCTCTTAACGAATGTAATCTCATCACCATCAATTGAGTAATTTGCTCCCATTACGGAATGCTCTGTTGATACTGCACCAATTCCAATACCACTATTCTTACAATCAGCATTGTAATATTTATCAATATATGTAATGGCAGGAATAGTTGAAGTCTTATTGAAAGATAATAACCATGAAGCAGAACATCTTGTAGCTTCGTCCATACAAGACATACCTCTCATACCAAAATCGGCACAAGCCATATTGCCAGGTAAACCGTCTGTTGTTTTGTTATACCAATAATCTGCAATCTCACGATACATATGACCAATAGTTGCGTGACAGCAAGGCTTCCATAATTCAACCTGAAGGATACACTCAATCCACTGAACAAGCCATGCAAATTTGTCATCTGTATTGGTAATTTCAATACAAGGAACTCCCATTGGTACAAGTGTTCCCTCTGGTAAAGCTCTAATTTCAAGTGGCAGATAACCAAGTCTGTGAAGTTCTACAATCTTCTCTAAGTCGTAATTATCTCTGCCAATCTGCACATCCATTGAATCTGTATAAAGAGATAACATCTCATTCTCTGATAATTCAAAGAAATTCTTCTGGAAATATCCCATTAGATATTCCTTAATAAAAGCCTGTAATCCGAAGAAAACCATATGATTCTGATTTTCCAACATTGATTTACGAGGCACCCAATATGAGACTAACTTAGTTAATCCCTTTGGGTACATACGATCATGACACTGCTTATAAGTATCACTAAGTAATAAAGCCATTGTGTTATCCATAATTTTAAACCTCCATAACTGTAATCTTTTCATGACTACCATTAAACAAACTGTTTGTAGTAAATAATCTGTTCACTGTATTATTCTCCAAAGACTTGATCAACGTTCCTTTTTCTTTATCAAGAATTGAATTCTCTGTATGTGTTGCATACGCATAAATCTCAGTTACACCATGTTTCTTTAATTCTTCTGCGCTATAATAAAGTGAACCGCCATATGCGATAATATCATCAATCATTAACACAGCTTTGTCCTTCAAATCAATACCATTTGTTATAATGTCTAATCCAAGGATTTTGCCAGTCTTCCAATCTCTTTTCTTTTCACCATAACAATATGGTAACTCAGGGAATAAATCTGAATATCTCTTAGCTGCACCTGCGTCTGGGAAATAAAGTACAAGATTTCTCATGCCAATCTTTGAAATAGCTTTATCAACATACTCTTTTGGATTTTCTTTTACACAATTATTGAGTAATGCAGTAGAAACATCGCTATGAGCATCTAAAACATAAACTGATGAAAATCCTAACCAATTGATAAAATCGCAAAAATACTTCAATGTGAATACTTCATCATCATTTTTTACTCTATCCATTCGTGCATTAGGAATATATGGAAGATATAAATAATAATCCACATTAGTAAAAAATCTTTCAAGATGTTTCCTTACTAACATCAGATAAAACATCTCATCGTTACTCTCATAAATCCATTCAATCCAAATGCAAGGAGAGCCATCATAAGTGTCTTCCTCAATGTTGTTTGTATCAATATTTACTCTTGGTGTTCCATCTGGGAACTTGTTGATTGCTACAATTTCACCATTAATTTTAATCATATTCTACTCTCCAATCACGTTAATCTGACACATCTTCATTGTCTCTAATGCAGCCTTATGCGTCTCAGGTGTAACACCTGCACAGCAACTTGCATCCACTGTAATATCAATATTAGGATAATTTGCTCTAATCATAAGTGCATTTGACACTACACAAATGTCTGTACAAAGACCACAAACTTCTACTTCTGTAAAATCAAAATCATCCCAATGTGTCCATCCGAAAGTCGGCTTATCAATAACTACGTCATTCTCAATATCAAAATCTAACTTATCTGAAATCTGCCATCCGATTGTATTTTTTACACAATGGACAACTGGGAGATGCTTTCCTTCATATGTTTCTAAATAATTATTTGGGTGTGTATCTCTTGTAAAAATTACACTATCACCATTTTCTCTGTACTCCTTGATTTTCTTTGCCACATTAAGTACAATACTCTGTGCTTCATTTGTGCCAAGTGAGCCATCAATAAAGTCATTCTGCATATCAATTACAATTAGTGTTTTACTCATAATGTTTTTCCTTTCTATACTATATCTTGTTATTATTATTTTATCTAACCAGTATATGTAGTGTTAAACTTACCATGAAATGTCGGTTTCAATTCTCGTCATCTTGAAATGCTTTTATTCTATTTTCAAGATAATCTATCTCATCTTTCCAATGCTCAACTAACATATCTTCAATCTGTTGTTTTGCATCTTCTATGCTATCAGCAATAATTGTGTCATATTCTACATTTAATTCTTCTGAAACATAAATATAAACATTCTCATCCGTTTCATCTTGAACAAATCCAGCCACTACATTCTCATTTTCTTCTTCATAGAACTGACTAAAATGTAATTTATAACATTCTTTACCAAATTTATTTTTCTCTCCTACTTCCCAATATTTATTCATAAGCACCTCTCAATTAATTATTCTCCACTCAAAATCTCTTTAGGATAATAAATAATCTTCTTACCAGCTTTCTGAGCTTTACGAATTGTTGACCATACACCACCTGATTTATTACCGTCCCAAATTGCAAGTAAAACATCACAATGGTCAACCATATACTGATCTCTTACATTGTCACAACCTTTGTAAAATTTGTCAGCTAATTCAATCCATTCATCTGCTTCGTTTCTGAGCTTACTATAATATTTATTTGATGAGTTATAATCTTTACAAGGCAAAATGCAGTGCAATTTTAAATCTCTATTCTTTTCAAATTCTTCAGAAATACTCCTATAACTCTCTTTGATAACACAAGCATTTAGACCAATTAAAATATCTGAGCCATTAGCCATTCCACAATAAACATCAGAAGCATCTAAAATCTGATTCATAATCCAATGTCCAATTTTGCTCCACTTAATATCTAATTCATCTTCTGGTAATCCTAATCTCTGAGGTCTATGACCTGTTAATGCTACTCTCAATTTTATTCTCCTTCCATCCTCTGATTCCATTTGTCAATTGCAGCATACATACAAACAAGTTCTTCAATAGGATCGCCATCGGCACTAGGGACGTAACGAATAGATCTTGAAGTTGTTTTCATATGTCCAGAAGTTCCACCTCTTGCATGACAACAATTACACCTAACAGAATAAGTAACTCTTCCATTCCTTGTTTGCTTATCAATCTTTAACTTAGTAGCACCGCAAAATGGACATGGCTTTAAAATTTTATCTGTTATTTTGTCCATATATTTATTCTCCTTTTCTGTTCTAATGAAAGACAGGTTTCTTGTCAAAATTCAATTGCTAAAAGCCTTATTTTTAAGCACTTTTTGAAGTTCAATTTTTCTCAATTTTATATTTGAACGACAATGGGCAGCCAGAACCTAATTCGCCACCCATACAAGGATAATCATTCTCATCACCAGTTATAAAACTGCAACCATATTCACGATACCCAGTGTCGTTTTCATAGTATGTCGTTTCACAGTAATCACAATTTTCATAATTGTTTTCGTAGATTTCTTCTTCCATAGGCTATACCTGTTTGTCTGCAATGCACTTAATATTATTCTCTATCTGTCTGTAAGTTTCATTTGCACCAAGAATACTAAGAACTGCATTCGACAACATACTCTTTGTTGAATTATCAAAAGTTTCCTTCATAGTCTTATTGACCTGTTTACGAATATCGTCCATAAACTTATCAAGATCCTTTTTAATCATGTCATCAAAATCAAACTGTCTGTTGATATATTCCTCAAATGATACATTTTCAAAATCATCATTATACGAACTTGTGTGTCCTTTCTTCTTGGCTCTAAGCTTTTTAGAATCAAGTCTTTCCTTTAATTCTTTCTTAATATACTGTTCTACTGTATATTCCTTTTCTTCCGTATCGTCCCAATAATCTCCACCAACTTTGATTTTGGTATTTGATATGTATTCATCAACAAAACGCTGAAAATTCTCAGAAACCTTTTCTTCAATGGTTTTCTTAGCAAGATTATCGGCAACCTTTCTAACAGTTTCCTCAATCTGTTCTTTCACAATGTTTTCGATATTTGTCTCCATTGTATTCTGTACAAGAGACTCTAAATTTTCTAAATCAATCGTTACCTTCATATAATCATTCTCCTAACACTTCCACATCAATACATAACATATCATGCAAATTCTTAATCTGTTCATCAGTTGGTTTCTTCCACTGCATTGTTTCGTCTACATTAATTGTAAAAGCACCACCACATAATTTGATTTTTGCAATAATACCAGGAGCACCAACAACAGCCACTTTTGGCATTGGAATGTTACAACTTGTCTTTGGTAACTTTGATTTCTGAGAATATTCAAATGCTCTCAGTTCATCCTTGCCAAGCCATTTCACCCAAGCACCACAATCATCACAATACAATCCTGTATTATTACCTTTTACTTCTGTATGAAGTGCAACACTTCCACACTTTTTACAACAATTCTGATACATGATTTCCCTCCTATTCAATTTCTTCAAATGCAACACTATTGAATTCCACATCTGGAAACTCTTTTATATATACAATTGTGTGCCAAGAATGAACTACAATATCTTCCAATGTATATTCTTTACCAACTTCCAATAAGTGATGATTTTCACCGCCACCACCCCATACGTCATCATCGTTTCTAACACATTTAATTTTTCTTCGTTTTGTATTATAAATATCCATTTAATTTCCACTCCTCTTCCAAACGCCTATATATTCCTGTGACTCCTGTTTGAATCTTTTTAACATATCAATTAATGCATCTACTTCTGTCAGATCATCAAAAAGAATCTCAACTGGATCTTTTTCTTTTAAATCCAATCTTTCTGCGTAAGGAAATGGTTTGATAAAACATTCAAATTTAATATCTCTGCCCTTATGTCTGAGTGTGATTTCATTAACATTTTCTTTGTCACCAATCCTCAATATTTTGCCTCCTTGTTAAATGCGAGCTTCATTGGATTTATTCTTCAAAAGATGCCGTTGCTTTAATATTGAGTTTTCTATTGTAGAAGTAATTATCGACATACTTCTGTACAACATTATTAATTGCTTTTGTCATTGCAGCATCCACTCTTTCGATAATCATCTGATCAAAATCAATACCTTTTATTTTTCCTTCGATAGCTTTGACGACTTTATCATCTAAATCTTTAAGAACAAGTTCCTTTAATTCTTCTTTTGTAAGACCAGCTTCACATAACATCTGACGTGCTTCCTGCCTTAATGCAATTTCTTCAATTCTCATATCTCATTCACCTCACTAAATTATTCTCTTAATTCAAACAACTTTTCTACAGCTTTTACTCTCTTATTGTTGTCAATAGTTCTCTTGACTTCCTGTTGCCAAATACATTCCTATTCTGAAGGTGCTTCATGTTCGCTAACAAGCACAATATTCTTTTTGCTCATCTTTTCAGCCCAATTCCAAAACCTGTCATAGTCGAAGTTCTTGCTTGATCCATACTTCTTTGTATTCTTGTATGGAATATCACAGTAGAATAAGCAGTCAATCCTATCAGAATATAACTCTTCATAATCTCCGCATTGAAACTGAATATCCTGTAATCGTGGAATCTGTTCTAATAAATTTCTTTTAGCTTCATCGTAGTAATTTCTTTCAGTACCAGCTTTTGTATGAACAATACCTGCATATCCACCGTCAAAGAAGCGTCCATTATAACTTGCAAGAAAGCCAACTGCTCCAATATACCAATCAGGATATGTATTTAAACCTTTATTGAAACACTCTCTTACTTCTGAGTAATGTTCTTTTGTAATAAATTCTGGGAGATTTTGTATCTGATTTAGATTCTTGAACATCTCTATAAGATATTTATAATTATCTGATGCGATTTTTATATCGCATTGAACTTTGTCAATTACATTACAGCCACCGCAAAATGGCTCTATGTATGTTTTGATATTATAATCTCGTAATCGTTCTTGTATAATTGGTAAAATATTATCAACTATACGTGATTTAGATCCCATATATTTCATTTAATCTACTCAGAGCGAAATTTCTTTAAGGCTGCCACTCCCACTCCTTTCGTATTAATATTTTTATCTCAAATTACCACCATTATTACATCTGATTTTATTCAACATATCAGCAAGTCCTAACATGAGGTTTTCAATTTCTGTTACATTCTCAAATTCATACATTTCTCTTGTGCAAAAACCGCCTTTATTCCCCGTAGACAAACCATACCTATTCCCATATGGAACTTTGTATGAAAAAATCATCTCAACGTGTTCTTCATTATCATTCAATCTTCGTAAATTTCCATTGTCTTTTAACATTTTTGTACCTCCTAAATTTGATATGAAAGATTTCTTTCAATGTATTATTGTCGCAATTGCTCATTTATGTGTTCTCCCAGTCTAATTTCTGACCACAGTCACTACAGAAAGAACCACTCTTTACAACATGCTTGCAGTTAGGACACCAATATGCACCTCTAAGAAATCTTGCGTTATCTATCACGTCAATATATTTTTCATAGTCAATAGGCGTTGGCTTCTTCGGTATCTGCTTTTTAAGTGCTTTTATTGCCATTCCATAAGCATTTTCAAAAGAGCATCCCCATGAAGTATCACATGGGATTGCTTTACCAAGTTCATTACAATCATATTTTAGTTCTTCGATAGCTTCACTTTCTGTCATCTGCCACCTCCTAACTTCCAAAGAAACTTCGGTTTACTGTGTCTTTTGTAATATCATTTATTTACTATGGTAAGTCAACAATATTGTATCTAACAGTACCATCGTCATATTTCTTGGTTTCTAATATTCCATCAACATATTCTCCAATTTTGTCTGAATATTTGTTATATGTATTACTACCAGAAATATTATATTCTACACCGTTATATTCAACAGTAATTCTATAAACTGCTGGATGCGATTGTGGTAACATCGTTTTAGTCGCAGGACTATAATGCATTGTTGTATAAGCAGCCCTGTGATATTCATCTATTATTTTTACTTGAACTGTAGATGTTTCGGTACTAATGCATTTTGCACAGCCAGTTAATATAAACATAAATGCTAATAGTAAAGCCAAACTATATAAAATTTTCTTCTTCATATGATTTATTCATCCTCCTTTAACACAAGAATTGCTTTATAGTATCTACTATTGCATGAACTGGATTCTACTTTGTATCCATCATCCAAATAATCATTCATAGCATTCTCAAAATCATTGCTGTTTTCCATTTCTAAAATTACACAGTTCTTCATATGGCTTATTCTCCTTTGCTATATCCAGTCTCTTCAAGAAACTCATCAAATTCCTCTTTTGTCATATTGTTTGGATAATACATATCTACCACCATATCAAACGGCTTCAAATAATTATCCAACACATCTTCAGCATCTTCTTTTGCTTCCTGCATTTTCATATTGATATAATCTTCTCGTGTCATGTTCCATGCCGTAGGACAATCCGTGACACTCGAAAATCTACAATATAATCCATTTGGCTGTTTTGATACAAATCCTGCCATATTATTCTCCTAACTCTTTCAGTGCATTAACAAGTTCTGCAAGTCTTGGATTTTCAGGATGTTCCTTTGCCATTTTTTCATATAAGGCAATGTTATTCATCTTATCAATTTCTGACTTTAATTCCTTCTCGATAGATACCTTCTGCTTTGCAATTTCCTTTAAACGATTTTCTTCATCAATTCTTGCGTTATATCCGTCCATATTAACAACACCAATGATCTGAGCTGTTACATTCTTACCATATTCTTCAACTGTCATCAATTCTTTTACAATACCAAGAACTCTATTGTCTTTTCCTCTTGCATTTACTACAACATATACTGGATGCTTTGATGGATCTTTCTCTACAATAAGATTCCATTCATCCTCATATAAAGCAAAACCATAGTCCTTTTTACTATAATCCTCTACTAAATTAACAATTGCTACATGCTCAAATCCTGTCATTTTATTATCCTCACTTTCATCTCTAATAATATTCAATTCACTTCTACTGAACCAATATAATCCATTGGAACTTGCTGCGTTATACATTCCGTCAATCTGAACAGCTATTGAATCACCTGTAGTTTTAATAACTTGTCCATATCGACCAACAATATCTTCTTTTTTATATTTTCTTTTATTTGTATATGTAACTTTTACTCGCTGATCTTGGTATTCGTTATAATCGTATATCTCGCTCATTGTGTCACCTCCTGTTATATTATTCTCTACTTAATATGGATCAGATTCCCATTTACACCCACACGTACAACATTCATATGAATCAGTGCGATAATATCTAAATAACTTATGATGTTCTGTGACAAAAAGATGTTTTAGAACACCTTTAAATTTTCCTTTTTTGGTTATATAAAATGGCTTACTTTCTCCGCAATTAGGGCATATATTACAACCTTTATTTGCTTGTATACATTTCAATTCTTCTTTTGTATAATCTGTTTTACTCTGTCTGGTTATCTTCAATTAATGTCACCTCATTTCACATCCAAAAGAAATCTATGTTTCTTGTACTACTCAAAAACTTTTGCAAACTTTTCATAGTTACCATCTCTGCCACTTGGAACAGCAAATACAACAGTATCGAAGCATTTATGAGTAGTAGTTAAATATTCTTTAAATATATTCGCTACTTCTGTTGCGTCCTGTCCAAATACTCCACAACCATAAGCTCCTAAAATAAGAGTGCTCACATTATTATCTTTTGCCATATCAAGAACAAACTTAATTCGACTTCTCAACACTTTAGCATTCTCTTCGTCTGACACATTCTGATATTTCTGTGCTGACGATTTGTTTGGTGCAGCACAAGTAATAACACTACACTCTACATGGCTATTCTTTCTAAAGAACCAAACACCAGGAGAAAATAATCCTCTGTTCAAATATAAAGCCTTATTCTTGTGTCGATTATTCCAATCATAAAACTCTAATACAAACTGACTCAACACATTGTATAAGAATGATTCGTGGCATAAGCACTCTTCCTGTGCCTTACTACCATTTAAAAACATTCCACCTGGATTTTTATATGAAGAAAAATTAAGAACTGCTGTACTTGGATTGCCGTATTTCATTACAGCACCTACGCTATCAATATTCTCTACAATAATCTTGGTATCTTTATCTTCGATATCCTCTTCAAAATCCCTATTAAATGAATCTGTATCATAAATTTTTGTTGCAGAAATAGCAGTCTGAATACAACGACCATATTTGTTTCGCATTTCTTTTGTGTGTTCACGAGCAATTGTCGCTCTTTGTTCTTTATTCTGCCAATATTCTTTTATATATGCCATTTACTTATCCTCCTCATCTTCACCCAAAATTTTCTTTCTTAATGAGTTCCAACCATCATCATAGCCATCACAATATTCATCCATATATTCATCATTATGTGTCTCATCTGGCAATTCTTTTAATGGACACCAATTTGGTTTTTCTTGACAATATCCATTTTTACTATCAACCATTCTACAAAGAGTATTATCATTTGGCTCATCCATTAATTCACAACATGCTTCGATACCTTCTTGTATTTCTCTACAAAAATTACAATCACAACAAGTTCCAGGCATATCTAACACTAAAACAGCTTTACTCATATATTTAATCCTCTTTTTCTTTATTTTTATATGTATTTGTTCTCTGAAAACTCAGAAGAAATTCCGCTTTACTTAGAACTTTTATTTTTATACACAAACAGCTTTTCTCTTCGAAAATCCTTAATGCTATTACACTTTCTATTGCTGTCAAATGTAATCTTAACTTGTTTCTCCCAAATGCAATCAAAGTCATCTGGCATTGAATATTCACTTATAATGACAATATTGTCTTTAGACATTTCTCTACACCATTGATAAAATTGTTCATATGGAAATTCACCTGTTTTATATTTTGTTGTATTTTTATACGGTGGATCGCAATATATTACATACCCATGTAAGTTAGAATAATCTAAAAATGAAGCTGTTCTAAAATGGATATCTTTAAGATTTGGAGCTTGCTTCATACATGATTTGTAAGAATAAATATCTCCACGATGTTTAGCATCATCACGCTTTGCATAACCCCCAAACCACTTTGCTCCAAAACTAAGTTCATATCCTATATACCCTGTTATAAAATCAGAATACTTGTCAGGATTATTTTTTACATCAATATAAAATTCTTTCGATACTTCTTTTGGTGGTTCAATTCCTTGCTGCAAACCAATAAGTACAGAGATTACATATTTATCAATATCGCTTCCTATCTTATTGTCGCATTCAATTTTATCAATAATATTTGCACCACCTACGAATGGTTCTAAATAACCATTGCATCCATTGTCTATGTAATTCTGTATAATCGGTACAATTTGTTTTGATAACCGATTTTTGCTTCCCATGTAAATCATTATATATCAGGAGTAAACGCTGCGTTTTCGGTATACCAAACCTCTTACTCCTTCCTTTTATGTTATTCTCTATTTAATATTCCCAATCATCATTTCTAACCTGGAATACATCGCCACACTCTTCAATATCTGGATAATTATATGTGGCAACATTCATAGCATATTTATCTATTTCATACGCTTTATATATAATATTTGTAAATCCCATTTTTTCTAAACAATATCTACCAGTAGCAATACCATCATATAAGCTTAGAACTTCAATAGGATAATCTCGTGGAACATTCTTTAATCCCTGATTTAAAATATGAATAATTACCTCTGACGTCCATCCATTACCAATACATTTATAACGTTGCGTTTCAGGAACACCATTACATAATGTATAATTATCAGGTAACGTCTGTAATCTTTCTGCTTCTAAGGGATTTAATTTTCTTACTTCTCCATTGATAAGATACAATCCAGTTTTTGCACCTCTTCCACCACCATTGGCAGACAAAGTGCATGATTTACCATTTATGGAATATACTCTTTCACCTTGTCCACCTTTACCAATAGTGCCAATTCTAACAAGTTTATTGTTATCCTTAGTATCATCTCTGTTATTAAATTTGACCTCATTTATTAAGTTTTCTTTGTGGAATTCAACATCAAGAATATCTTTCACTCTTATACCTTTATCTATAATGTTTTTTAGATCAATATTGAGATTAGTAGCATAAATACGATGTCGAGTTTGTGCTGATAATAATGCACTGTTGATATGTAATAGATTAACATTTAATCGTTTTTCGATTTCCTTTTGAATTTCTTTTGATATACTTTCGTTGTTTTCATATAAAAATATATCTGGTTGCCATTTTTCTTTCGCAATTAAATAATTTTTAAATAATTCCCATCCTGTACCTTCACAAGTGGTTTCTCTTCTTTCGGGTGATTGTGAGATTGACCAAAATGTACAAGGCGAACCACCTATTAACAAACGTAATGGTCGTCCATTAAGCTCACAATAATTATTTTTTTCTTTATTCTCTGTCAAAATACACTATTTTACAGAGGTTACGTAACCATAATTACCTAGGAGTTACTGCTTAATTCCTTTCTTCTTAATTATTTTGTTGTAAAATCCTATGGAATTAACACGTCTGCTAAAACCATAGGAAAAAATAATTCTTGTTACTTTTATTTGGAAAATTTGGCTGAATCGCCAAGATAGAAATTTCTATATATGATTATTCTTCGCCTTGAAATGATTTAATTCGATTTTCTAAATAATCAATCTCTTCATTCCAATGGTCTATTAACATCTCTTCAATTTGATGCTTTGCATCTTCTATACTGTCTGCAAACAATGTATCATATTCAACATTTAGTTCTTTTGATACATATATAAATATGTTTTCGTCTGTCTCATCTTGTACAAAACCAGCTACTACATTTTTTTCATCATCTTCTTCATAAAATTGACTAAAATGTAATTTATAACATTCCTTACCAAATTTATTCTTTTCACCTGTTTTCCAATATTTCTTCACTTTATCACCTCGCTTAATTTGGCTGACCAACCTTTGAATAGAATTACTTCTATATTAGATTATTCTCTACTTTACAAATGGATTATCCATAATATGGTCATTAATCATATTTTTAAATCCAAAAGGTGAATCAATCACCCTATCTGAATATTTGAATTGTTGTAAAAATCTGATTACATCACGAGCATCACCAGATGATAATGGCATAAATGATACGTACTCTGGGTGACCTTTAATACATACAACAGCCCAAGAATGGTCGCTATGTAAATGAATATCAGTTCCGACATCCATCATTGAATTTATTAATTGATGACAATCATTGACTAATCTATATGCGTCTGAATATTGGTTTCGTGCCATTTGCATCTGTATAGTAGATTTTTGCAAGTCCTTTAATTCAGTCTCAAAGAACCAAGTTCTTAATTTATTTCGTATTTTATCTTTTATTTTCACGTTCTCACCTCACTTTACAATATCCTAACAATCTGTTCATACAAACAAATATCTCTGTCATTGATTGCCTTATTTAAATGCATATGACCAAACAGATGTTTTTTGTATTCAGTTGTAGCTTTCACTTCTTCCAAATAATTAGTCAATATATCTGATTCATATAATCCTTTACCACCCATAAGATACAAATCTGATGTAGAAGGGCTATGTGTAATAATATAATCAACTATATTGTTATTTTCTTTTAAAACCTCTAGTCCATACTGCATTTCTTCATCTGTTGGCAATTCCTCTTTCCACCAAGATAAATCCTTGATACGATACATATACTTACCTTGCTTATCAAGCTTCTTGGCTTCTTCTCTCCAATCCTCATCATTATAATCAAGAATGCCATCTTGAATATCATGACTTGATGCTCCACCAAAAGCAAAAAATTTCTTATCTTCGATAGTGAAAACCTCACCACGCATTAAGTGAAGTACATTGGATCTTATTTCATGAACCTTACCTCCATGCCATTCTTTTACAGGATAAGTCACAAGCCTTTTATGATTCTCGTGATTTCCGTCAACAAATATAGTTGTGAATGGTTTCTGATTTAACCAATCCAACCAATATTTTTCCTGTTTGCTTTCACCATCTCTGTTCCATACAAGACCAAAATCGCCAAGAATAATTACAATGTTCTCATCTTTATTTCCAGAGAAATCTTTCTGTTCATAGAAACTATCTTTACTTAATCTTACAGGATTTCCATGTATATCGCCTGTTACAAATACTGCCATAATTTACCTCTTACACACTAAAATCTCAACATCCATATCTGCAAAAACATCTTTAATCTGTTCTGAGACATCATTCCAGTTCAACCTATCTAACCCACAACCAATTACAGGCATTGCAATCTTTTTGATATTATTCTCTAAACAAATCTGTTTCATCTTTTCGAGTGCGAATTTCATTGTGATAATTGTTGGCTTGTGAAAATATCTCTCTTTTGTAATAAGATTAAATACTCTACCCTCTAATAGACAGTCACCACCAATTCTCTTATGAGTATACTGGTTAAGATAATCTGGATATTTTGTCTGCAATTTTCGTTTCATATCAAATCTTTTATTGAATTCAACTACAATTCCTTTACCCATTCCAAAATCTGCACTAATACAATGTGCTAAATAATAATCTTCTGGTACTTTAAATAAGTCTTTGCGATCTTCTCTATACGTCATTTATTTCACCTCACTCTATGTACATCATTCTCGCTATGTTATCACCCATATATTCAACCGCATGATAATCTTCAATTGGCTTTAAAAAATCACATCTATTAGGTTCACATCCTCTTCCTTGATATAAATTACATGCATAGATACCATGCAACTGATTTGTACATTCAGAAAAGATACATCCTTTTGGCTCATTAGGCATTTTATCTACAATAATTTTCATAATCTCACCTCACTTGTCTTCTTTCCAATCAACCATAATAAATGATAAAAATCCCAAACATGTCTCTATTAATAAAAATTTCCATAATTCAACTGGTTCGGGAAAAATAAAATTCATTAATAAGTTTAATGTCATAAGCCATATTAAAAATCTTATTGTAGATTTCATAGTTATCCTCCATTCGTAATCATATCTAAAAACAACAGCTCATCTTTCTTCAATGCGATGTCATAATCTTTCCTCTTGATTTTTAATTTTACTAAATTTTATCACTATTCTTTCTGTATGATAAAATTCTTTTTCGCACCTTATTTCATGTAAGTATCCTTTTTTCATAAAGTCACATATAACATCAAGATCATCAGCACTTCTATCTCCATCTCTAATATATTCAATGTCTTCACCTTGAGATTCTTTTATAATATCATCTATATCAATTCTACAAATTCTATCATATGATTTCATATTTTACCTCCAAAAATTCCGCAAGAAATGTGCGTTTCTTTCTAATGTAAAATATATACCATATATAGTATATATTGCTTATTCTTAATACTATATATGGTATATTTGTAACAATTACTCACTTAATTCTGCAAGTGTCTTATCCAGTTCCTCATCAGACATATTTTCAAGTGCTGCATCCTGTCTCTTAGCCTTGATTTCAAGCAATCTCTGTCTCATCTCAGCATTTTTCTTAGCATCTTCTCTCTTCTTCTTTTCATCAAGTTTTACGCTAACAATGTACTTAACAATTTCAATCTTATTAGAAATTTCTTCATCTTCCTTTGACTTAGTATTCAGAAGACTCTCTTCTTCGGACTTCTTTGCTTCTGCATTGAGTGTCTTAAATACAGAGTCCAGATTTGTGAGAGATAAATCCCACAAATCAATTACATTAATCATTCCTCTGAATGGGAACTGATAGTTTGCTCTTGTTGCGTTGATAAATAATTCATTGTTTGTCATAATAATCTCCTTTTCTAATTAAAACTTAATCTTCATTACACGCTCTGTTGCACCCTTAACCTTAACTACTAAATCTGCTCTCTTTGTCATAGAAAAACCAATTCCTGAAAGCTGATCGTCTGTATCTTCTACATGACACTTAGCACCTAATGCTTCAAATACTCTCTTGTGCTTTTCAAGGTCACTCTTTAAGAACTCATTATAGTAACCGTTTGGCTCTTCTGTGTTTACACAATCCTTCAGGAAGAAGAATAAATGTCTATGACCAATTCCATCCTGCTCATCAAAGTAGTTTGGACTATAACTGATTACTGATACAGGCACAAACTGATTTGTATTTACACCCCAAATCTCACGACTTGAAATAGATGAATTACCTGCTAATTTTTCCTTAATTGAGAAGTTGCCATTCGCATCAAGTGTTACTTCTGCAACCTGAACATCACCATGTACAGGCTGATTGTATTCAAATGCATAAATCTCACCATTAAACTCAACTTCTGCCTTAAATCCCTTGCTTCCTCTTGCTGCAAACTGATTTACAAAGAACTTATAAACACCTGGCTTCATGTGTGACATATCAGCCCAAGTAATATTCTCCACTGAAGGCTTACCTTTCATCTGTTCCATAGGACGAGTAATATCAATATCTAACTGACCACCACATCTTGAAACATTAGGCTTTCTACAATTTCCATAATAAATCTCATTGCCATCTGGCTCTTTACAATGTGCGTCAAGGTCACTATTGTCGTTCTGATCTTCATTCCACTGAATAGAAAATCTGAGTACACCATCGACATTACCACCAGCAGCTTTTACATTCTGCTTCATATCAGAGTCAGTAATGTTTCCTGAATAAGCCCAAGATAATCCATTGTTCCACTTGAACATTGTCTTAGCGTCTGTATTAACAGGTGCAATCATAGAAACAAAGTTCTTCTCATGTTTATTCTCTACAAAAGCTTCAATCTCCTTTGCAGTTGGAAGTACCTTATCAATGAAATCCTGTGCTGAAATCTCTTCAACCTTAGAAAACTTCTTAGGACTTACAGCAACATCTTTTTCCATCTGACCAAAAATATCATCTGCTCCAACCATTCTTCTTACAGCACTCTTATTTGAGAACAGTACATTATTTACAGTAATATCATTCAGATTAGCAAATCTTCTCTGTAATGAATCCATATATCCAAGTTCTGTAATGGTCTTCTTTGCATCCTCAAGCATCTTCTTTGTAAAAATAGCCTTTGGACGCTTATAATTGCTTGGAGCGACAATCTGCTCATACTTCTTAACTGCTGTGTCAAGATCCATATCCTCGCTTACATTAATAAGAAGTGTTCCAATAGAGTGATTTCTAATTCTACCAATAGCCATACCTGCTGTTACCGACTTTTCCCAAGCATATAAATCCTTTTCAGTATCAGAAGTCAGCTTATCGTATTCTTTCTTATACTTCTTGAATTCTGTGAGTACGCCTTTCCACTCTTCACCCTTGTAAAGTGTATTTGAATTGATAAGTTCAAGAATTGTATCGAGTGCATCCATAGTAATCTCATCAAGAGAACGCTTAAATACATTTCTTGTATCTCTGAACTGTCCTTTAACTTCCTCGTTAGAACGACTACTTCTATTTACGAACTTACTTGGAAGCTCTAAGAAGAAATGATCCCACTGATGAGACTTTCCATTGATTTCCTCAAAGTTAAAATCTGTACCAATCTTAGAGAACTTAGTTGTATAGGTATCTGTAACTGTATGAGCTTTTACAAAAGCATCAAGTGCATCACATACTGGCTGATACGTTGTATCACCAAGATTCAATTCCCAAATTGTATGAATCTGATTATCCTTGATAGTGACAGCAGAACCAATATTCTTAATAAACTGTCTACAACAACTACAATCATGCTCTCTACGCTCTCTGAAAATCTCATTTGTACCAGCAGGGAAGCTATCAAGATATGTATTCCATAATTCATCCTTATCTACATTTACCTCAAATAAATGTGTTGCCTCTTTCTGCATTTCATCGAAGTGCTTCTGTAAAGCCCTCTTAAACTTCATAAATCCATCCATGTTTTGTACCTCTTCTTTCTTATATTTATTTTTGTTAATTTTTTCTACTGTTATATTCTCCGTTTATAATCCAAGGAAACGAAGTTTTCTTACTACTTCCAACCACTACAATCTCTACAACCTAATGCATATACATCACACTCTTTAACCGCACAAGTTTCACATTTATATGGTTCTCTGTATGATGTAATTTTATCTTGTAGTTCATTAATTTCTTTCATAATAGTATCAATATCTTTTAACTTAATTCCAAAAAGAATCTTCTTCAATTCTTCATACATAAGTTTTTTTGATACATTTTTATCACTCTTATTTGGTTTATATTTAAAATCATATTTCCATTGGTCTATTTCTCCATATCTACAATTCTTAACAATTGGGGAATCTGCTATTGGATGGCAACTGTTCTTATTTGAACAATAATAATTATTTCTCACATAATCATGTTCACATCCATATTTACAAATATCACATGATACTCCCATATAAAATCTCCTTTCCAATTTACCAAATTCCATTTACCGTCTTATCAATAACTTCTTTCATCACTCCACCAGTCATTTTATTCATTGTATCTGTAACAAGACCTTTAAATTCTGCTCTTATTCGCCTATTATGACGAGTACAGGGTTTTGAACAATAATTGTTTCTTCTACATTTTTCACAATTACCATTTAATTTCCACTGTTCGTTTTCCTGAATCTGTTCCATAATCTTTTCTCCTCTCTTCAAAAAAATTCTACTTCGATATTTCTATTTTAATTTCAGTACCTTCATAATTACCTGTTATTTGCCTTTTTTCTACAGATATTCCCTCTTGATATTCATTGATAACATTTTCTAAATATTTCATAATATCATAAAAATCTTTAAGCAACCAAGGATGTGTATAAGATATATGAATTCCATCACATAAAAATCTCCAAAGAAAATCTTTTGCTTCGCTTTTACAATGCCACTCATCTTCATATTTAAATTCCATAGAACCAACATAATCATAATATTCAGAATCATCAACTACTACGTCTCTATTAGTACAGCCAAAATCTTCGGCATTCCTTAAACTGTAATCACCGTCTGTATATAATGTATAACTAATATTTATTTGCATCTTTTCACCTTTCTTCCTATGAAACCTAACATTAATATGGCAATAAATACTCTCTTTCCTCTATATAAAATTCTTTTTGCCATCTATCCATTAAGTCATAATGATTTTGTTCCATATAACAAGATGAACCATTATATCCATCATAATCTTTCCAGATTATTTCTTCTGCCAAGATATGTAATTCCTTATGTGATAACGATGATAAAAAATCTCTAAATGTCACATAATTTATTCTCTTGTCTAATATTTTCTCAAGTTTTGTTTTTCTTCTAAACATCTTTTTCTACCTCTCTTCCAAAAAAAATCGGACATTTAATTCTTGTTATCATTTACCTATTTTCATCCAACCATTTAAAAAATTCTTGTCATATAAATTCGGAATATCATTTCTGTTTCCTTCTACAAAATTAATAATATCCTGAATTAATTCTTGCATTCCACGAACGTTTAATTCAAATTTGTAATACTCTATGCAAAAAATAATATACTCTTTAATTTTTCTGCTTCCATATTTTCTATTTTGGTTTATTAAACTATGATATTCGTCCTCTGTTAAGATATATTTTTTTACTGTTTGATGTACTTCCATTTCTTGTATCTCCATATTTCACCTCATAATTCAAAGAAAAGAATTTTACTCTTTAAATGCATAGTCGCTTGCTACCCATTTATATCCACCAAATTCAAAATGCCAAAGATTATCTTTTCCTAATTCTGCATCAACGACCTTTCCTTCGACTTGTTTCGCAATTCCACAATGTTTTCCGTATTCCATATAGCTTTTAATTATCTTTTTCATACAATTCTACCTCCTGAAATGCTACGTTACTTTCATCTTGATTAGTTTCTTTGCATTTCTGTCTTCCAACATCTTAAAAATCAAATGCTCTACCAACTGATTTAATGATTCAAGACTAGGCTGGTGGGACTTGAATCCACGAATGTCAGAATCAAAATCTGATGTGTTGACCACTTCACCACATCCCATTAGTAAGGTGTGAGTTATATCACACCTTTTAATTAATATTAATAATTACTTATCTGTTACAACTGTATTGTTAGTTCCAGAAATAGTAACCCAACCAAATTTATTTCTTGCTTCGGCTTCCTTCATTCTTATAAGCTCATCTGTAATAGAAGAACTTAACTTATTATTCGCCTCTGCCTGTGCTTTGGCTTCGATTAACTGTGCATCAGCCTTTGCTTGTGCTTCTGCCTTAGTTACTTCTGCATCAGCCTTTGCCTTATTAATAGCTGTCTGATTATTAATTTCCTGAGTTTCGGCTGCCTGCTGTGCTGTAATCTTTGCATTAATAGCTTCCTGTGTCTTTGTATCAACGGAAATATTAATCAATGATACATTACTAATCGCTATACCATATGGTTCAAACTTCTTATTAAGATAATCAGTTAATGCTGTATTTACATTTGCTCTTTCAGAACCAAGAATATCTGACACCTTATAGTTAGCAACAATTTCTTTAGTCCAAGAAATAATGTTAGGTTTAATAAAACTGTCTCTTACTTCCTTTCCAGATTGTCCTCTAAATCTTGTAAATAGATCAGCTACCTTATCAGGACTATACTGATATGTAAATGTAAGATCTATCTGCATAGCCTTACCCTCAGATGAACTCGCTGAAAAGCTGTCATCATCTTTAGAGTCTCCGTCCTTACCAGATGTTAAATAACTCTGTTCAAGACTCACCGAGTAAAGTGTCGTTTTTACAGTTGGTGACTTTAAATGCCATCCTTGTGTAAGAATATCGCCTTTTACTCCACCCGACATACTGTACTGTACGGCAATATAGCCAGCAGGTACACGCACACTTGACATAAATAATAATATTGCTACAACAACAATTACTACTACTGTTACTACTCCTCCGATTGTTTTCTTCATTCTTTTGTCTCCTTTTCTTCGTTATTATTTATTTCATCTGTCGAAAATACTTTATTTATAACATTGATAACAAACTTACCAATTTTTTCAAATAAAGGTGACAGTAGAAACCATAAAATTATTAATCCTATTAAAACTAATATAAAAAATACTGACATTTAACTATTCTCCTTTTCGTATTATATTTTTCTTCCATTAGCTTGATAATCTCAACATTTCTGTAGTATCTATATTGAATAATCATTTTACTGAGTAAAATGTTGTCTTAACCGTGTTTTGTATCTATGTTAAATTAAACATATCTAAAACCTCAAATCACACAGATACTATTAACATAGATTCTAACGAGTGCCATTAATTAACAACCTCGCCATTCAGGTGCAAAATCACCTGCAATCTTACGATTGATTAAGTAGCACTTAAGCTACTTTATTATTCTCTGAACCATTCTTACTTTGTTCATATTTTTCAGAGATATCATAATATTCTCTTGCTTCCTGTTTACTCTTTTCAGTAACTTGTCCACTTCCCATCCAAAGAGTTGACATTGCAATGTTTCTGGCAGCATTGAAGTCTGCATTAAAACCAGTTTTTTCATATTTTTTATGACTATCACAATTCTCATTTGCACATTCAAATACTGACTGTGACTTTCTCTGACCAAACTCCCAATTACCACATACACTACAAATCTGTGATGTATAACAAGGATTGATTTTTCTTACTTCTATTCCGTATTTAGCTGCTTTATATGTAATATAATCTTGAAGTTTATAATAACTCCAATTTCTCAGGATAAAATCACTTGTATCATATCCTGTTAAATTCTCAATATTTATGTATTTAGCATTATGTTTTAAAGCAAAATCAACGACTCTTTTACTTATCATATGACAATATGTTTCAACAAAATGTACTTCTGCTTTCTGCAATCTTTCTAATGCTTTCAGTTTCTTTGCTCTACCATGACCACCAGAAGTATTTCGTAATGACTTCTGTAATCTTTTTCTCTGAGCTTGCATTTTAGTTCTTATTCTTAGAAAATCATCTGCATTTCCAATTGCCAATCTCTCGTAAAGATTATTGTTTAAAGCACACATAGCAGGAACTGCAATGCCTAAATCAACACCTACTACTATATTTTCATCCAGCTCTCTAAGTTGTTTTGGAATAGATATTGAGAGATTTAAAATGATTGACTTACCATCAATTTCAATGCTACTTCCTTGCACTTTATAATTCTCTTCTAATATATTCTGAATAACAGATCTTAACTCTAATGACCTATGCGGATTGCCAAACACAACCTTAAATACAATTTTATTAACCCACTTGACATATACCGCCAAATCAGAATCATTAATCTTGTCTAAAAAATCATGATATGTTTCATACTCATGATAAAAAGTTAAGTTTCTGCCTCTTGTAATAAGTGGATTAGTTCTCTTATAATTTGTTACAGTTCGTTCACCTTTAGCCAATCCATTCTTTAAAGCTGTGCTGAAATCCTGCTTGACTTTCTGAGTAACGGCTGATGGAGTGTCTACACCAGTTGCAAAATCAATATCTTTTAATATGATATTAGAGTTTGTCATTATTTCTTTCTGTCTTGCCTTAAATTCTTCATTCTTAATATCACGATTATATTTGTAATATTCACTCATAAGCTGTCCCATAAGCAGGTTACAAGCCTGATATTGAGCATACTGACCATTTCTAATAAAATCATATACTCTATTGATTTCATCCTTATCTCCTACTGGAAATAATTTAATTTTTCTACAAATTGTCATTCTATTGTTTCCCATAATTTGTAAATCTCCTTTTATATTTTTTGTAATTTTAAATATCTCTAAAATTAAACAGTTTACAAGTACAACAACGCAAGTGTTTTATACCTATGTAATTTTATATGTATCTAAAACTGTCATTAACTTTTATTTTCATATTTTTAGTTTTATACCTATGTAATTTTATATGTATCTAAAACAAGATCAGCATCAGACCACTTTCCTTTTACGTTTTATACCTATGTAATTTTATATGTATCTAAAACAAGATCAGCATCAGACCACTTTCCTTTTACGTTTTATACCTATGTAATTTTATATGTATCTAAAACCTCAAACTTATTACATAGATTTTCATGAGTTGCATTGCACTCACGATTCGGCAGTAAAATCTACCGCAATAGAATTGATTTTAATTTCATTTATATATTCTTTTAATGAGATGTAATTTTATATACTTCTAAAATTTTATAACTTGTGTCGATATATATCATGTAATTTTGCTAGTATGTAACTATACTTCCAAAACAACTGAAACATCTCCTCTCTGTTGCCAGGTATTTTGTTAGTATGTAATTTCATATACTTCCAAAACAACACCAGAAGCAGTTTATACCGAAGCAGAATTTTGTTAGTATGTAATTTCATATACTTCCAAAACTTCAAATTACATATAAATTACATACTTTTCAGTGAGTGATATAATCCTCACTATTCGGACTCAAAATAGCCCGTAGTCAAAAGACTAATTGTTATAGGATAAACTGGCTTGAATTAGCCAAATAGATTTGTTATAATAGAACATATATAGTTTATCCTATATTTTATTCTCTGAGCAGATTGTTTAGGTCGGCAAACTTTTGCAATCTGTTCTCTTCTATTTAATATCTTCCCAATCGGTTTCATCCTTATCATTAGAAAAATTCATGAATAAGTGAATATATAATTCAATAATTCGCTCCTTTGATAAGGCTTGTAACTGTTTTCTAAGTTCATTTCGCTTATTTGTATCTTTATCCATTTTATTATTCTCCTGTATTTTAGCATCTTACTAACAAGCTACTTATATCATCAGCAAGTACTTCTCTGTCAGTAACAATCCATTGACACCTAAAATCTCTATCTGCACATAACGAAGTAAAATCAGCATAACTTTGTATCTTATCTGGCTTTGCTATTGCTCTATAACACTGTTTTCTTCTTTCACATGTTTTGCTTGTACACATTGTAATATCTGGCATAGTTATTTTTCTCCCTTATACTCTTTTAAAATATCCTGTAAATTGCTATAATGTGTATACATAAATTGACCATACCCATTATCTTTTTTGAATCCGTCTAATTGCATATATAAACAAATATCAGACAAGGTTTCCATTATTTCAATTTGCATTTTCTTTTTTAATACAATACTTTTTAACAATGTTTTAATTAACACTAGCTGTTCTTCCTTTCTCCATATTATTTAAGAAATTTATGTAATTATCAAAATCTCTCTTCATATATCTATAATTTACTTCCTGCGAAGAACTATATGTCTTATCAATTGAATTCTTCTGATACTGTTCAATCCAAGTTGCAAGTTCTTCATCCTTATCAGTTTTATAAGCATAAGCTGTTAATGCCATTAACGCTGCTTCACACTGTTTATATAACGATGAATTTATATCAATATATACATCAACAAAATCTTGATATTCACTTATATCTTCATTCTCTATATCTTCTGCCACACTATTTTGAACAAACTGTAATACATCAGAACTACCCGTATTCTGTTCTGATATATTACTATCTGTTTCATCGTCTTCATTAGAAGACATAGTATTATTCTCTGTTTCAGAGATAATTTGTACTGTGTTTTCTGTTGTATTTTCAACAACTTCTTCGATTTCTGAATGAGTTTCTTCCTTATTTATATGTAAATATTCTTCCATAAGCTTAGTAACCATATCTAACTTAGCCATTACAACTTTTTTATCCTTTGTGCTTCGGTTGCTATCATATGTATCAAATGATTCATTATCATATTCTTTAAATGTCATGCTATGTAATATTCCCTGAAATTCATTTAAGAAATCAGCAAATTTAATATCTTCTATGTTATATGAAGTAAACTTATGAAAAGCTGCCAACCAAATAAAGCTATTCTTGCTATTAAATAACTGTCCGTTAGTATCTTGATCTATTACTTTTTGTAATCTATTAAGTTCCTCTTCTAATATATTGAATTCCTCTTCTGCGGCATTTTCATTAAGATACTTAGCCATAGCTGCGTTTTTCTTCCAAGAATCAGAATGGAACATTAACATTAATGACTCTTCAACTACTCTATTTAATACTTCTTTCTTTCTTTCAGGTGCTGTATATTCACCACAGTCCAAGAAGAATCTATTCTTTGTAACCCTTTTAAGTGAATCTACCACTTTATACATCATCAAAACATTTTTCTGATTTGTATTCATACTTGTCTGCTTATTATATCTATCAATATGATAAGCTATCTCTTCATTAGTACAATCAAGATGCTTAACTATATCTACCTGGAAATTATCAAATTCTTCTCTTAACTCATCTGGAAGGTCTTTGTATTTCTTACCTCTTAAATCATACTCAACAACATTACCACTTCCATCTTCAGCTTGATAAGCTATCATAGGCATTCTCAATGATTTTCCCATTGCAAAGACATTATTTTTAAACTCTTCCAATACAGTTAATCTCTGTAATCCATCAATAAGCCAGTTTGTGAAACTATTTTCGTAAATCTGTTCACATAATTTAATTGAATCAATATCTTCATGTTTAATTACACTGGCAGCAAGTCCAGATTTTGCTTCGTCCGACCACTGATCAGGTTTTCTCTGTAATGGATGATTCTTATTGATTACATTTGTTCTAAACTGCTTAATCACCGTTCCTAACATTAATTGTGTCTTTACTACCTTATCTCTTCCTAACATTACTGCCATTGTAATATTCTCCCTTCTTTAATTAAATAATAATGATATGTATTCGTATGACTTTAGAATCTTCATACAGTCTAATAATTGTTGTTCTGTTATATGTAATAATTCCATAATTTCATCTCGATTGTATTCTTGAGAAAATAACTTTGCTACGCCTCTAACTCTTTTAGGTAAATTGCTAAGATATAGTTCAACCTTATCTGTATATTCCTCCGCAATGAGAATATCTTCTATGTTTATCTTGGATGATAGTGTTTCTTTTAAATTCTGTGTTTCGTCACTATCCAAGTCAAATGAAACATTGTCAATTCTTATAGGTCTTTTCTTGCCATTAACATCTTCATATATAATCTTTCCATTACCATCTCTGGCAAGATTATTTCGGCCGCCTGTATATTTATTATCCCGAAACCAACTGTAAGACGATCTTGAAATATTACCCGTTAGGTAAGTTTCAAATTTTGCCTTACTTTTAGCGTCATATGTAACTAAAGATTCTATTAATACTTCTATAGCATCGTCAAGCAATTCATCTTCTTCGTAATTATCAACCTTACCTTTCCATATTTTATAGCAAATATTTTTTAACTTCTTCATTTCATTTGCCATATATAAATCAAGTATTTCTGACAATTTAGGATTGTTTTTAATAACCAACATCATTTCTTTATTAATCATGCCATCTACCTACCTTTCCATTTATATATTCTCGATTTACTTCGCACTTTTTTCATCTTCTTCTATTTCCGTAACACGATACTTATATTTTCTATGTAATAATCCATCAACAGCTTTCTGAATACGCTCTTTTTGAAATTTTGATGGTTGCTTTATTTCATCCAATACATCAGATATAATCATTAGTTCATCCTTTAATTCACGTCTTCTTCTACGATTCTTACGAAGTCTGACATATAACAGATATCCTTTATACATATTCATATCATTCTCTAATTCAGCATCATGAACAATATCTATAAGTTCATCATCACAAGTATTAAGTTCAGCTATGAGTATGTTACTTCTCGCTTCCGCTTCATTTAACGTCTGTCCAATTGAACCGAATTTATCAATCCATTGTGAAACGGATTCGGGTATTTTATATGTATTATTTTCTATGGTTTTAGGTGGTATATCAGGTATTGCTTCGATATGAAAACCATATCTCTTTAATGTTTTTGGTAATGAATGTAATATATTTCTTGCTTTTGTTTCACTAAATATACCTTTCATTTTTTCTGCACAAGTTTCTGTTTTCCCATTATTGACACGGATATAAACTTTGCCACTTCTTATTACATAATCCAAAAAAAATCACTCCCTTCTGATTTTTGGCGTACTTTAATAAACTTTGGGTATACCAAAGAAAAATTAAAACACTATTAAATTTGGTAATTTTTGGAAAAAATGTACGAAAGTACATTGACTAAAAATAAAGAAATATCATATAATAAATGTGAGTAGAGTACATTGTTGCTCTTCTCCTTCGTAGAAAGAGGCTATATATGATGATGTTCAAAAAGTGTTTGGTCGCACGAGCATCCGTATAGTCTCTTTTATTTCTTATTTCCATTTCCATATTGCATATTATAATCCGAACATGTATTCGATGTCAATAGAACACAAACATATATTCGAAACAATTTTGCATTTTATTTTATACACACTGCATAAAATCTCAAATTATGTAAAGATAAAATATAGCAGAATTATTACGAATACTATATTTTATCATATTTTCTATTCTATTATCTGGACAAATTATTATAATAGTATGTCATGCATTATTCCTCTTCTAATGATATTCTTTATATTCTGTTCTGTATTAAAAAGCTGCATGTGTGGAATATATTCATCTTCATTCATAATAATTGTCTTTGACTTCTTTACTAAAAGACATCCATCATCAGGTGACGCAATTTTTTTTGACGAAGTATTATTATCAAAATCCATTGTAAGTATTACTACATTTTTAGGATTTTTACCTTCAGTTTTCAACTTCTGTAATCTTTCTATAGCTTCATCAATTGTTGAATAATCATATGCTTCTGTCTTCATAAACATATTCTCTCCTCTCTCCTATATCATAGCCAGACTTATTTTCATCGCTTCCATAACACGAACATTATCATCATTAGATAAATTACCAATCTTAAACTTTAGTCTATCTTTATCTATTGTGGTAATTTGTTCAAGAGCTACAACAGAATCGTGTTTTAATCCGTTGAATTTATCTTTATGTAACTCAACGTGAGTTGGTAATTCCCTTTTAGACTTCGTAGTTATAATGGCAATAATAGTGGTAGGGCTAAATTTATTTCCAATGTCATTCTGAAGTATTAACACTGGTCTTCTACCACTCTGTTCAGAACCCTGAGAATCATATCTACCTACATCTGCGAAGTATATTTCACCACGTTTTATGTCCATTGCTTTAGCCCTCCTTTCTCTGTTTGTTCCTTTGATATTTTGTATTATATACTTCACTATATATATTGTCAAGTATTATTACAATTATTTTTTATATTTATTTTTTCTTTTATATATGGTACTCTATGTATATAGGAGGATTGCATTTATGAGATTATCTATTCAAAATAAGTTAAAAGAAAAAAATATGACACGTTATGAACTGGCTAAAAAAATAGGAGTAACATATCCAACAATCGACAAAATCTATAAAGGTGAATCAACCTCGATTAAATTTGATATTTTAGAATCAATCTGCAAAGAATTAAACTGTTCACCAATTGAAATACTTGATACAGATGATGCTCAAATGAAACGATTACTAGCTTATACAAATGAATTTTATAAATTAAATAATAAGGACGACACAAACTAATCTGTATTGTCCTTTACATATCACATATTATTTAGTACATCTTTCATTCCCACTGCTCCATTTGCATAATTTTTGACAGTTGTTTTTACACTACTATGCCCAAGCTGCTGTTGTACGAATGCAAGATTTCCATTTTGATTCATTACAGTAGCATAATAATGTCTCATCATATGTGCAGTAATACCATTTCCGTAATTTTCAAATATCTGCTTAATATTTTTCTCTGTTGTACGTGTTCCGTTTTTATTAATAAAAACTGCTTCTGTATCAATAATATTATCCAATGTCAACCTATACTCTAACCACTCTTTCAATGCTTTTAAGGCTGATCCGCTAAGATATACGGTTCTATTTTGCATTTCTCTGTACACACCTTTGCCAAGAATAGTAATGTATGGCATTTCTTCCTTCAAATGTAAATCAGATAAATCTAAGCCAGCAAGCTCTGACTCTCTTATACCAGTGCCCCTTAATACCCTAAAGATAGCAATATTCCTATTTTTTACTGCAATATCCTTTTTCCACATTATCTTCTCTTCCATGTCATTAAGCTGCTTTTCTGTTGGAAGTTTTTTTATTAAGTTGTTTCCAGATGGGATTCCCTTATATTTAATCATTTTGTAAAAATCTTCTATATTACTATAAACTTCTCTTAACAAACACTCTCTGTATGAATAAATATCCTGTATAAAACTTTTAATGATATTTTTCCTTGTTTCTGTTGTGGTTGGTGACATTCCATTTGTTTCCTTATATCTAAGATATGAACTAATATTTTGTGGTCTTAGGTCATTAAAATCAGAAACTTCTATTTCAGAAATTGATTTCTTATTAATAATATTACTTTCAATCAACCACTGTAAAAAATTTTTAATTGCCACTAAATAATTTAGCGCTCCGTTTTTGCTTTCCAACTCATTTAAGTAATCTCTTAAAAATTGTGGTGCATTTAACTCATCTAATTTTTTATTAAGCTTCTCCGCATTTTTATTCTGCACTTCTATTTTATAACACATTATCATCAACCTACCTTTCATAATTGTCTATGTAATAATTCTCTCTTTTTATCTTTGCAACCTCAAAAATTTCTTCATAAGAATCACAAAATCTTACTTCGATGCACTTCGTTACCTCTCCACACTTCAAACAATACAAATCCTTAATATGTTTTCGTTCTCTTTGTCTCTGTCTCTGAATTCCACTGGCTAACATATTTTCATTCATACATTTTAAACATATGAATCGACTTGCATGTTTTGGGTTTCCATTCTTATATCTACTCAAACATTATTCACCTCATTTTTGCAATAAAAAAGAAGCAGTTGATTTCTGCTTCCTTATGATTAATATTTATTACTCTTTCTTTCTTTTACTTTATCAATTATTTCTTCTCTATGATCTTTATAGTATTGATCTGAAATTTCCTTTACATGTATTTTATGTGCTTTCTCAGAACACTCTTCTGAACAATATGTTCTTCTAAGTGTTTCAAACTTTTCTCCACAAATAGGACAGATTTTAATTATTGGTGTATTCGATTCCTTACTATATCTTCTTTTATTCGAATTTTCATCTTGTCGTTTCTTTTTTTCTATTTTACATTGTTCACTACATACATTTATTCCATGGTAACTTGTAAACCTCTTACCACAAATAACACAATCTCTAATTCTTGGCATTTTTCCTTCCTTTCAAATCAGTCTTTTTTATACTTATCTATAATCGGTTTAAAAAATCTATCTTCTGCATCTTTTCTAGCTTTTTCTGCATCTTCAATTTTTTTAAATTTACCGAGACTATAATTCTTTCCTTGAAATCCAATTTGAGCAACCCACAATTTTCTGGTTTTGTCAAAAGAAACTCCTTTTATACCTGAAGTATTATTTTTTGAAACTTTTTGAGTTAAAGTTTGTACAATCGTTCCATCGACCTGTGTACGCTTTTTTCTATTTTCATTTAATGTTTTCCCATCTCTATGATTTCCACAAGTACCAACCTTTTTTGCCTCAGATACCGTTCTGTAGCACATTCTTCCACATTTTAGACATTTACATTTCCATATAACTTTTCCATTTTCATAGCCAAAAGGCTCTAAAAACAATAAATCTTTTACGATTTTCCTAGTCATATCTAATTTTCTTTTACAACCACAAGACTTAGACTTTCCTGAAATTAATTTTCCTTTGTTAATTGCTCTAATTGTCCCACACACACATTGACATGTGTAATACTTATTGTGTGACGAATCCGTTTTATCTGACAAAGCTAGTACAGTCCAATTACCAAATTTATCACCTATATTTATTTCCATATAATTACTTTCCTCTTGAAAACAATCTTCAACTGTCTTTATTTTACCACTATAGTATCAACTTGGAAAGGAGCTTCTTCTAAACTATCCAAAAACTAATTCATCAACTGTTTGTCCATGAAACAAATCTTTGTCATCAACCGTTATTGTCACTTCTACAGTGTACTGTCTTTCCATTTTTATTATCCTCCGTTCTGCTATTGAAAGCAATTTTTCTTTGGATTTAATATCCAAGTTTTTGCATTCTTTCAATGTTAAACTTCCAATAAGTTATTACCGATGTACCATATTTCTTTATAGCAGCCTGTCTTAATTCTTCACTTGTAAAAATCAATTCTGTATTTTTCAAATCATTGAATAATTTTTTGCTCATTCTAGGACATGCTTTATTAAATCCACTTCCTATTCTTTGTGTTACGATCTGATAACAAGCTCCATTATCAAGTATCAAATCATTTTCACTTATATCTAATATTTTTCTTCCAACTTTTAATTTAACCATAATATTGTATCCTTTCTTTTGAAATAACTCTTTCAATCTTTTTTAGAATTGTTGTATTTGATTATTCTCTTAACAATCTCACTACCATTTGGAAGTTTTTCTAACTGATTAACACTAATATGTCTACAATCGTCTGGATTATCACAATTATCAAATCTTACAATAGCTTCATCATCACTATTCCATGCATATTCGATGAAAACTCCAAATAAATGCAATCCTTTATGAAAGACTCTATCTCCATTATTAAATTTCATATTCTTTCCTCCAATCTACCTTTTAAATCGCCTATAATTTCATGAAGAGTCTCACAACGTGCTAATAGCATATTATTTGTAGTTTCTGCTTCAATACCATTATCAATAATACATTGTTCACATCTATCAATTTCCATTTCAAGCTCACCAATATATTCAACAACCTTTTCTCTCATATCAGGTTTATTCTCATACTGATACAGCTTTTCCAATGGTTCTTGCATTGCTTTGTTTGCCTCAAAATCAGCTTCGCCATATATATACATTTCTATATTAGAACCATCTAAATTCCATTTGACTTTCTGTACTAATTTACTCATTGACATTGCTCTCCTTGTATAGTTTTATAATAATATTTCCATCCTTATCATAAAAAATTTCCATAGGTGTACCTTCTACATTATATTTTCCAAACACCTTTTTTCTAATTTCTTTTGGAATATGTATTCTCCCTAAGTCGTCAAAGCGTCTTACAATTCTTGTTGTTATCATTCATATCACAACCTTTCTTATATTCTATATTATAATATTCTCTCTTACAAAAAAAATAACTGCTAGCATTTCTACTAGCAGCTCATTTATTATATTTACAATTATACCATTCTAAAAAATCTCTATATAAATGATGTTCAGCTTCTTTTCTTGCCGCAATAGCATCTTTCTTTTCATCAAAAGTGCCAAGCCAATATGTTTTCTTTTGGAAGGTAATTCTTGCTCCCCATTTTCCATTAGCTCTTAAAACACCTCTAACACCACTTGTATTATCACTTCTAAGTTTTTGTCCATTGTTTACTACCCATGTCAATTTAGTGTGTTTTGTTTCTTCTATATCACCCATACATCCACAAGAACGTCTCCAACATAAATCAGAAACAGTAACAATTATTTCATTTCCACATTTACATTTACATTTACAATTTCCATTAATTACTTCAGTAACAGTTAATAATCCAATCTTATTGTTAAGTAATTTATATGCAGATGACTGACATTCGCATTTTGATATAGTGTTATTTACAAGCTTATAAACTGAAAATTCTTTAATTCTTCCGCATTTAGCACATTTGCATTTCCACATTTGTATGCCGTTTTGATAAGTACTTTTTTCTATAACCTTCCAATCTCCAAAACACTGATTTATTAAATCTTCCTTGCTTATGCTTTCTGTATTTGCATGTTTTTCTACTAAAGCCATACTTTTTTCTTTTTTTGCACAAGCTGAACACATTTTTATAACTCCACTATTTAAGAATTTTGCAGAAACATTTCTAATATTCCCACAATCACAAGTACATTCCCAAATTGCATACCGATTTTTAATTTCTATTACTTTATTTGCTATTAATTTACCAAAGCGTTGCCCTTGTAGATTTTTAATTCTACTTCCATTATAAAAAATATAATTATCCATATTAATCCTAAATAAGTTCAATGTCTGTAATTTTTACTTTTGTTTCAAGAATATTATCATTCTCTTCAATAACATCGAACTCATAATTTATCCATATATCAAAATTTCCATTGCCATCTTCACCTGAATCCGTAACTCTATAACATACACTCTCTGTTGGTATTTCGCCATCTCCGTCCCAAATATCATTGAGAGTAAGCGTATCTCCTATTTCACATTCAGGAATATCTATATCCCAATCCACATTTTTTGTTTATTTTTCTTGCTTCTTCTATTATTTTATTCATATATTTATCCACCTTTCTTGAAACAATTCATTCATTGGATTAATGTATCTACATCAATATCTGTTTTGAAAATAACAAATGAGCTTGGTTTCATTAATTCATCCGTTTTCTTAACAGCTTCTTTCCAATCTAATCCATTATAATCACGCTTTGAAATTTCAATAAAATCAGTTTCGTAAATTTTCTTATGAGTCTTTTCTATATCAACGAATCCGTTACTATTCAACTCAGGTCTTCGTATTTTCACAACATACGCATCATATTTTGTGTCGATTATAAGTACACTTGCCATTTCACAGATTCTTCTACTTGGCAATCTGCTTATAAGTTTTGCACTAATATTTTTCATATCTTCTTTATATAGATGTGATTCATAAACACAATCTACAAAGCTTCCAAGTACCTTCATATTATTATCTCCAAAATCTAAAGAAGTCGTCATTTACAGTGGAATTTTACCACTTCTATAATCTTCTATTTTAGTGGTTCTTTGCGTTCCATCAGCGTTAAACATCAATTCTTCAACTTCCTGCTTCATTATATTAATTTCTGATAAATCATACTGCTCAACCATTTTCTTTAATTCATCAGATAATCCAGTCATTTGTGATAAATCCTCAATAGCTCTTTCCATATATTCATAAGCTAAATCCAAATTATTCCACACGGTATCTAAGTTATTTTGCGTTTTATTAATTCGGCTCATTTATATCACCTCACTTCATCACAGACACATCAATAACATTTAATCCAGCATCTTCAAGATCCTGTTCAACACAGTATCTAACAGTTTCTTCACTACTTTCGTCATCATAAAATTCAGCTTCGACTTCTACTGTTAATCTTGCCTTTATTTTATTTGGTTTGTCTTTCATTTTACTCACCTCAATCTTTTACCTCTTCTCTTTGCCTACCATCAATATACCACTTAATTTTAAAATCAAAATCACTTTCTATTACATGATCAATACACGACTCTAACTCGTTCAACTTAATTATAGATACATTGTCTATATCTATAATAACAGGATTGCCAGATTTTGTATTAACACTCATACCATTTTTTGCATTATTTGTAATTGGTAAATAATTTATATATCCATTTGAATCAGTTTCATTGTTTAAAAGAACTAAAGATTTCCCATCATTAGTTTTATAAATATCAAGTCTTTCCATTTACTTCACCTCAATTCATCAAATAATCCTGTTAAATGCTGTTCATTAATTTCGCTTGTATGCATCCATTGATAATCAAATCCATTTTCTTCTTCGCATTTCTGTGAAATAATATTATCAATATCCATAGCTGTTAAATTATCTGGAACTTCTATTTCTTTTTCAATAGCATATCTTATTTTCATCTATATTGCCTCATCTCCAAACCAATGAAAGTTGAATTTCCAACTCTATATATTTAATGGTTTTCCAAAACATATACTCTGCATCTTTGTTCCATCGGTCATAATAGTAGTCTCAACCTGTACTATTTGACCATGATTACCGACTTCATCATCTGGAAATGTTTTATTTATTACTTCTAATAATTCTCTTTTAGTTAATGCAGTATGATTTACTGTTTCAATTACATTTCTATTTTTCACTTTTATAATCCTCCTTAACTTGAATGTTAAATTTCCTTACCAAATGCTACTTTTATCTTGAGGTTTGCCAGTTTTAATTTCTAGTTTTCTGGTTTCACAACATTTTTCTACGCTTGCTTTGATATTCTCTTTAACGCATAAACAGCTGTTCTCATTATCGCATGTTGTAAAAATATCATTAAGTATAACATGAATACCCTCGATTGAATTAATATCTATTTTGTTTCCAAATTCATCTGTATATATAATTTTCTTCGGCATATTTTTCTCCTTAATTCGATAGTAAACTTAGATTTCATTTAAATTACTCTTCACTTTCTAAATACTTCATAAATCGCTCATCGCATTCTTCTGTTCGTTCAGATTCAACGCATTTTCCATATAATCTCCTACAATCTTCACAAGTAAATATTGCAACTTTATTAACATACCCAGGATTAAAGTTATATTCTTCACACAATATATCGTTTAATCTTTTGATTTGTTCCTTTGTCATATTTGTAATCTGATTTATAAGAGCCAGTTTTATTCTATCAATATTCTTCATATTAAATTCTCCTTATGTTTTTAATTAACTATAACACATCAGAGATTTTCTGCCTACGGATATCATTACCGTTTTATGAAGAAACAAATTTTTAACTAATCATTCTTTATTTTTTGCCGTGTTCTACTGTCTTAACTGGAATATAAAATGGTTGTCTAATACCTATTTGTGGAATCCACTATACTCTTAAATTACTCATGTTACATTCTTCCTTTCTATTCCACTTGAAAACTTGGTTTCATTGGTTTACATACAATCTTTAATCATTTGTTCGATTTTAGGACTATCTGGACTTATGCCAAGACATCTAATCCATCTTTCGGCACATTCACAGAATCCTTTATGATACATAAACTCTGAATTTTCTTCCAATTCATCAGCATTAATATTCTCGTCTTCCATAAATAATCTTACTTGTGCTTTATGATCTGCATACGACATTAATAAATTTTCGATTGCATTTCCTGTAATATTCATATCTTTCATATTGCTTACCTCCAAATTTCCAATTGTTCTATTCCAAACCAATCATTTTCTCAAAATACATCGCAGCCCTTCCATTTGCGCCTTCGTATTTACGTCCAATACAACCAATTAATGCCGAGTCTAAAGACATATAAGAATTATTTGTATCAGCATAATTAATATATGTATACCATAAATGTTTAGGTGCAGTTTTGCTTTCGTATTCTATAATCTGATATTCTCCAATACAATGTATATCAATCACTTTGCCCCATGTAAATTCTTCCCTTATTAATTCCAGTTTTTCATCAGGTGTCGCTTCTCTTACATCAGCATCTGTGATCGTATCTAACTCGCTAAAATAGCAACTTCCATAATTACATGGATGGAACTTAAAATCATTTTCGCTTTTTACTACTGTTCCAATCTGATTTTTATATACAACAATGTCTCCATATTTCATATATTTTTGCCTCCAATCTTCCAATGAAACTATTATTTGCTTGTTTCCCATTTTACACAATATCACTCTACAACTGAATCACTTCATCAAGTTTTTCACTTGCTTCTTCCATACTATCAATGGCATCTTCAGAAGAAATAGATTTAAGTTCCGTTTTCACAGAACTCAATCTACCCTTTAACTTATCTATCTTTTCTCTTCTTTGTTTATTCATATTATTTATCTGCATACAACGCATTTACAACATCGTAATCACTTGGAAGACAGGAATAGGTTGGTGGCACTGTGAACATTTTATAATATTCATCTTTTGTAATCTCTATCCCCATATCTCCCTTTGCTGTTTTATTGTATTCATATTCTTTTGCATCTGGTTTAACGTAGAATTTTCTGTAATGTTCTACACCATTTACTTTATAATCCATCATACAAGCAATCACTTTACCTGTACTTAATTCTGTTGCTACAGCTTTCTTAAATCGAGGCTGATAAATATTCGCAATTAATACATTATGATCTTTCGCCCATTGAATTTCTTCCTTTTGATAATCAGCTTTCAATTGTTCAGATGGACATACATAGTCTGTATATACTTTGTTACTATTTAAACCTGTCTCCGTTCTATGATAAATACCTTTAGTATCTGTATAACCACCACTTATAATTTTTTCTCCGTTAATATAATCAGTACCAAGCCTATCAAAATAATGACGATTTCCATTCTCATCATACCTTGTAGAATATTTCTTCATATTATAATTATCATAAGCTGCTTTTGCAGCAGCTCCACCAAAAATTCCTAACGCTAATAATGCACCTAACATTTTACATCAACCACCTTTCTACATATTTTTATATCTTTCTTCTCTTTTCTTAGCTTCTGATTTACTTAGAAATCTGTTTGGGATTGTAAATACAACAATCCAAGCTATAATTACACTAATTAATTCTATCATAACAATTACCTCCGTTTTTTAAATTCCGTTTCCACAGTTACTGTATTAATTATATCATACGATTTTAAATCTTACACTATATATCCAAGTGTTAAAATGATGCATATAAATAAGTCTTAATTCATGCTCAAATCCTTCAATGACATCTGATGCATATAAAAATCCTTTATTATATCCTTTATAATTATTATTGGGTTCAATAGTTATATAATCTCCATGTTTATGTACCCTATGTCCTCTTTTAGACATTTCCTTCTTAAATTCTTTGTAATCAAACATAGTAATCACCGTTCCTTTCCATAAAAATAAGAGACTTGTTTTTACAAGTCTCTTACTATATTCTCTATTATTCTATTTGTTACTTTAATTCATTAACATTGCCATTTGTCTTAATATAATTATAGATAGGCATTTGTATCTTTAGCATAATTTCCTTTAATTTTTCTTTTGACAAATTATCATCTTGAGCTTTAATTAACTCTGCCGCCTCCCTTGGTATCTGAATACCATACTCAACAGAAAATATTATTAAAGCCTCTTCAAATTTTGTAACATTTACTGTTTCGACAGCATATTGAAACGCTTCTAATAACCCCAATTTTGTCATATTGTACCTCCAAAAATAATTATATACATATTATATCGCCAATGATAATATTTGTACAGCCTTTTCTCTTCCTTCAGAGATAGTTGCACAACTACACAACCTAATCCAACCATTATATTTTTGTGAAAAACACCTAACTTCATATTTCTGATTATATTTGTTAATTTCCATATTGCCAGTATTGCGATTTACTATCGCACATTTTGTTTTATTTACTTTAAATTCTCTTCTCATAATATCACTCCAATCCAATAAAAAAGACAGATAATATATAATTATCCGTCTCAATTTAATTAATATTATATTTTATTTTCAATTACAAAATTTCATTTTGCTTTTCTAATAAAATTAATAATGCACTCATTGTCATTTTCTGTATGTATTCATCTTTGTCTACTTCTTTTTCAGTTATTGGCTGTTCTTCATTAATAAAATCATAATTTACATATAATGTAACTCCTGAATTATCCTTACACCAAACAGCAACAACTGTGTCACCACCAAATTCAGTAATATCTCCTTTAAGTTCTTTGATTAAATCTGAACACTCAAAGCTAATTTTTATTCCTTGTTCATTTATAAATGCCATTATTATCATTCCTCCAATTTCTTAATAAATTCAAACCCATTTGCTGTTGTTTTCTTTTTAGTTCCATTTTTACGATAGAACCAATCGCCTTTTACAATACCCTCTTCAACTATTTCTTTTGCAACTGGATGTTTTCTAGTTCCAGACCATTCTAAAAAAGCACATCTCCATTTCTCTTCAGTAGGCTTTTCTTCATTCTTTTTCTCTGCCTTGTAATCTGCAAGTAATCTATCAATTTTTTCATCTGTTAAATTTTCTATTCTGCTTATATCCAAAGAATAAAAATCTGTCTGATTATAATAATTACTTGTATGATGCCACGAAGAATACCTCAAACAAAATTCTTTTAAAACTTTCACAGGTAGCTTCTTAAATTTTTCCATTGAGCATTTTAACTCAATTTCCTGTTCTTCTATTGTATCAAAAATATCTGCCTTTGTCCATTTACTTAATGGTTTTTCACCATCTTCATAAGCTGCAACTGCGTTATTACTCATTGACCATCCGTTATACCCTGCCATATTCATCAACCTTCTTTCTTACATATTATATCACACTTTATTTCTCATCTTCAATATCTTCTAAGCTGTCAATTCCTAACTCATCCATAATATCATCACAAAGACAACTTCCATCACATTCAGCTCCATCATATATAACAGTCATCTCTTCAATATTTAAAACATAACGGCTTTCTTTCTGTTGCTTAAATAACTTTAGTACCTGTCTTAGTAAATATTCTTTCCTATCCATAAATTTTACTTGCCTTTCTTCACTGTAAATTTCCGTTTCATTCTATTTTTTTATTTAATCATAACACATAATACTTTTGCATCTTTATCACCATACCAATCTTCAAAATCTGCATAAATATCACAATTTGCCATTATAGTATTATTGTACTCTTCTTCATCCATCAACTCATAAAGACCTACTTCCATATCATCATCATAGTTTCCATGTGGCGAATCTTCTGCCAATGATCTACAATTATCCGTATGGAAATTACTAGGATAGTATTTACCGCCACTCATTGCTTCATATACTTCTAATTCTACATATTCATTTTTGTATTCTTCTTTTACATCTTTAATTGTCATAGTTTTCCTCCTTTTATATTTGAAAAATTTGATTTATCTTTTCTGAAACTCTTTCATTTTTTGCATCTAAATGAGCATATACATTTAAAATCATATTTACATTTGAATGTCCCATTAACTTAGCTGCTTGTTTTAATGATATGTCTGAATAATATAAAACTGTTGCATAATTATGTCTAAATATATGTGCTGTAAGTTTTGTTTCTACGCCTATTTCATTGTCAATACTTTTAACAATATTTTTCCACATTTTTACATATTCACTATCATTAAGATATTCTCCGTCTGAATTATAAAAGAGCTTATTATCTATATTTTTACAATAAGATAAAAGCTCTTTTAATAAAAAATCTGGAATAGGAACTTTTCTTGTACTAGAATGCGTTTTTGTTTCTCCTATAATTGGTTTACCATTAATAAAATGTATAGATTTATTTATAATAATTTCGTTATTAACTATATCATTTTTAGTTAATGCCAACGCCTCGCCTTTCCGCAATCCACAACAATACAATATATGAACAAATATTTTACCCATATTGTCGCATTTAATATTACGTATACACATTTTCTCGTCTTCAGTTAAGGATCTTTTTTCGCTCGCTTCATAAAATGGTGTTTGTAAAAAAGTATAAATTGTTTTATCTATGATTTTCTCTTCTTTTGCTACTCTAAAAATTTGTTTCAAAGTTAATGCAATATGTTTACATGTTGCAGGATTTGACAATCTTTTATTTATAATTTCTTGAAGATCATTTATAGAAATATCACACATTTCCTTATTCCCTATTTCTGGAATTAAATGATTTTCTATGATATTTTTATATAATCTTTGAGTATTATATGATTTCATACTTTTAAACACTCTCAACCATTCCATAGAGTAATTTTTGAATAACAACATCTCACCTTCTTTATTATTCTAATTTTGAAATCATCGTTTCATTACTTTTTCAATCTCTTCAAATTTTCCATTAACCATAAAACAACCTACTTTTTTCTTCCATAATTCTTCAAGATTATTGTCTGTTATAAGCTTATGCCTTTCTCTTTCTGTTAGTTCATAAGCAAAACCTTCACAATTTCTCTTTTGAATTAATCCTAATTCTTCAAGTTCTCTATATTCTCTTATGTGTCCTGGTTCATAAAGCATCATACCTGAATATATATATATCCCGTATCGCAATACTCTTTTAAAAATTGTTCAAATAATTCTTGTGCTTTCTGTGTCATAATAACCTCCAAGTATACAATTATTTAATAGTTATACACACCAATATTCTTCTCCATCCATTGCCCTTTTAACTTCATCAATAGACAAATCATATAAATCAGCAACAAAATCTATTGCACTATCAATAGATTGTAACGAAGCAAATTTTCTTCTGTCTCTAAGACAACTAATAGCTTGCTGCAAATTTCTCTCCTTGTGTAATAATTCCTGCTGTTTAACTATTGCGTATTTTTCATAATTACTTTGACTCATAATTTCACCTTCCTTGTAAATCCTCATTTCATCAAATTTTATACTTTGCAACCGCATCTTCCCAATTGGCAATGATACAGATTTTGTCAATTTCTTCAGCAATTTGCTTTATTTGTTTTGCCGTATTACCAAACGTATCTTTAAGACCTCGACCGAAAGCTAGTTGTATATCATCCAAAGTCTTTTCCTTTTTTAATTTTAGATTGTATCGTCTGAGAAGATCTGGTAATTTTTCTTTATGGATGATTCCATAATGATTATCCCATTCCAACCATAAGGCTTCTGCAAATAATTCTTGTGGTAATCGCATATTATATCCTCCATTCTTCCAAAGAAACTCTTGTTTCATACTTTGCATTCTCTATATTCTTTTTCAGTTAATAGTCCTTCATCGCACATATTTTCAAGCGTTCTATATACAGCATTAGCTCTCCAACTTGCATATGAAAAACCATCAAACTCTCCGATAAGTGCATCTCTGTTTTCTTCACTTTGTTTTTGTAATTTTTCTGCTAATATGGAGTTACGAAAGAAATATGCTTTATACATAGCTGCTTTAATTCTAAGATTCTCAACTTCATATTCTTGAGAAACTAATTTCTCTTGAGCTTCTAATAACTGTAACCCCATATTCCCTAATGGGCTTCTTTCAATTCTGTTTCCAAAATAAGTATAATTCATATCTCATCACTCCACTTCTATATTAATTCATCAACTTCAACTACATCAGGATTATCACTAAACCATGAATCATTCTCTGCAATTTCCTTTAACTCAATAAAATCTCTTTCAGAATCAAAGCAATCGTTGTGTTTCAAATAAGCTACTTTCACCTTTTCTCTTGCATCTTCATATGACTCTGCCTTTACAATTCCAACAGCCAATTCTTCAATTCTGTATGCATATAAGTTTGTAATATCTAGCATAATCATCACCTCTTTATAATTTTATCTTTCCATAATCGGGAATCATCTGAATAAATTCATCTGCATTTGTAAACTGTTTATTGATTTCAACCCAATACTGTTCGTTATTTGTATCTGTACAACAAGCTTCTAATTTAAAATCATGCTGTGCGTAAATTGTTAAGCATAATTCTACTTTCTGAATAGATACACCTTCTGGAACTTCTTCAACTGTTGCGTACTCTTCCAAAAAGCTATCAATTTCGCTTTCTTTTAAATCATAATTGTAAAATGCCTGTAATGGCTTGTCTGTGTCATCTAACTCATTGAATGTAATTTTTGTATAATCTAACATATTAAGCACTCCTCCCTATAATAAATCTCTTAATTTTTCCGCAAACTCTTTCAATGCATTTTCTTTATATTCCTCGTTATGTACTAGATCAACTACACCAGGAACACCTTGAAATCCATTTCTCTTTGCTTCTAACATAAGATATGTTTCTTCCTCAACATCAAAGCCATCATAAAGTTCCCACATTTTTTCGTGTAAAGTCTCTATTAATTCTTTCTTTGTCTTTGGATTCTTAATTGTAATTTCAGTACTCCAATCCTCATTGCAAGGGTTATCTCCCTGCATATATAACTCAACTTCACCATTCTTTATTTCTGATATTCTAAAATCAAAATCAGTTCCTTCTGATAACTCATCAAGATACTTTTCTAATTTATCTTTTTTCATATAAATCAACCATCCTTTCCATTTGAAATTGCTATTTACTGTGCTTCTTCAATATTCTTTTCCAACATAAATACAAGTCCATCATTATATGTAATTCTGAACTTATACATTTCTTCAAGCCAATCGTTAAACCCATCATCAAAATATGTTTTTTCTGTTCCTCTTCTTGGCTTAATATCATCTAATAGTTCCATAAAACAACCTGTAATCCCAGATACAGACTCTGCAATTACTATTGGGTTTTCCATAAATGCAAGTGTTGATGGAACTGCTATGAATCTGCACCTATTGATATTCGGGTTACTACTTTCTGTTCTTTCAACTACAATAGCTGCCTGGTTGCAATTACTATTCATAAACATATTATAAAATCTATTTGCATTTTCTTTTCGTTCTTTTTTGGTTGTTCTTCTCATTTCCATCACTCCAATCTATACTTCATAATCAAATTCGCTTAATCCACCACTTGCAAATACATATTCTGCTACATCTGGAACAAATATCATAAGATTATCGGGATATTTTCTTTCATCCTTAATTGCAAAATATCCTCTTTCTTTTACATCATCGTCTTCAAAGTAATAACCAAAAATCATTTCTATTAAATTTTTCATTGATGTTTTTGGCTCGTATTTCTGTTCTCTGATCCATGCTGCAACATAATCCATATCACACCATTTTTCTTTTGGGTAAGTAGAATAATCCTTTTCTTCTTTCCATCCATAATTATCTACCATTTTAATCACTCTCCATTTCTGATTCTAATAATTCATATACTTCATATCTGTTGTCATACATATACTGATTAAATGCTTCATAATCTCCATCTTTATCAGGAAATTCTTCAACAAATCTTTCGTACATTGTATCTGATACAATATTTTCATTGAACAACTTGCCTTTGTATTCAAGTTCTGCATCAGCCCATTCTCCATGTGAAATATATCCAATATTCTCCATTCCACAATAATTTGGATATTCTTTCATAGGAAAACTTGCAATTCCGTTTTTAACTACAAAATCTCTCGTTATTGTGCTTGTCATACCTATACCTCGCTTTCTATAACAGATACATGATACTCAGGATGATCTTCTAAATATTTTTCATTTTCCACATCAGAATAATCACTGCAATATCTCTTAATAGTTCCACATTCATCTACGATTACGCTCCGTAGTTCCATTACTTCACCTCCACTAAGTTATTCTCTTTAATCAACCGTAACTGCACCATCTTATTCAGATCCTTATTTACTGTAATCTGATTTTTACCATTTCCATAAATAAAATGACTACCACGACTTCTGATTTCGTGATAGCCATTTGCCTTAAGGATCGGTTCAAATTCTCGTAGATTTTTCGGTTTATGTTTGCACATTTTTAATCACACCTCCTTTAACTTATTTAACACAACTTCATTAAACTCTCCATATCTCTCTTTCCATTCTGCAATTATTTCTTCTGTTGGTTCACCAATCAAATTGTATCTTTCCTGTCTGTAATTTTCAGGATTCTCACAACATTCTACAACAAACACTGCGTTTCCAAGTTTACCTGCATCACAACCAAAACCACCAGTTGCGAGTACAATCTGATACTTTGCTTCCCTAAATTCTGGCTTGAAAAAATCTGGTTTAATTACCACCAACTTACCTTCAATATTGTCACTTAAAAGCTTACATTCGCTTCTATCAATTATTGTTTTCATATTCATTTACCTTCCTTATACAACGAAACGGTTCTTTCATTGCCTTTATGCTACCTTTTTAATTTCCTTTACAGTCTCTTTCCAACAACTATCAAGTAAACCATAAACCTCATCTACGTCATATCCTCTCATTTTGCATCCTTCTACACAAATTTCAGCAAACTTCACAGGAAGTTTTACATCCTTATCAAGTTCAATTTCTAATACTGAACCTGAACCACTCCATGGATTATACAATCCACATTCTGTATCTCTTCCTAAGAGAATGTATGATTTTGATTTGTTAAGGCGTGGATCATATCTTGCCTTTTCATCATATTCATCGTTCTGTAATTCAATTAAATCGAACAACTGAAACAATGGCATTTTTACAAGGAATGTAAGTGTTCCCATTGCACAAGGAAGATTCTCAAATTCTTGTATGCAGCTTTCAATAAATTTATCTGGCTGTTTATCTCTTTCAACATAATTTCCATCATTTCTATGCACTTTCTTACATGCTTTTCTTAATGCGATTGCCTTACCTTGTGTTTTTGCAAGCCATAAAATAGAAGATTCTGCATCAATACTTCCATCTTTTCCATTTGCATACCAGTTCAATACATTATCTCTTGTGTAATCATAGTTTCCATTACCACAATCAACCATGATATTAACATTTATATCTGCATTAAAATCTTCTGAATTGTAATAGAAGTATGTATTCTCTCTTATAAAATCCCGTATCTCGTCAAAATTATCTGTGAAAAATTCATCTTCTTCTTTGGACAATTCTTTGCGAATATCTTTTTCTAATTCATCTTCTCCATATTCGATTGCGTAATCCATAGCCCAATCGCATAGTTCATCATTAAATACTTCCCTTGGATTTTTATGTTCAAATATTTCTTTTAAGAAACCATCTGACAATTCTCTATCTCTATAATCTGTATAAATTTCAATACCACCATCTTCATTTACACCCCACATATTCTTTAAGATTTCACTTACTCTTGCTTTTAATATATCCATTGTCATATCAATCTACCTCCATTTCTTCCCATAAATCAATTAAGCTAGGTATTACATAACCCAAATCAATACTTATATATTCGTCATATTCTTCCAAGTCCTTCCATTCCTCTTCTGTTGGAATAGTTGCACCCATAATTCTATATACATCTTTGGGGGTTCCACCTGCTTCAAGAATTCTATGCAGCGTCATTTCTAACGCTCCTGCAATATCATCACTGCCTTTTACTGTAATTGCATTCCGTAACCAGTATTCATTACATAAATGATACTGTACAATTACTTCTTCATTTTCTAATAAGTCTTTTAATTCAATCATTTTCGTTTACCTCCTATATATCCTGATTCGCTATACTATCCAGTTCCTCAATAATATCATTCATATCTGTGTGAGTAAGTTCTCCAACTGCATATAAAATTTCTGTCAATTTTTCATAAGCTTTAGCACCACCTTTAGTAAACGGCTGCCTTCCACCATCCATATCAATAATCACATTATTTAAAAATGGCTTCTTACTTCCCAATGCTACTAAAATATCTTCTAATGTATTCATAATCACACCTCCATATTATTGTTGATCCAAGCATTAATCTTTGCTGTAACTGCTTCTGTGTTATCAACGAAAATCCCTTTATACCAACCAACAAAAATCATATCCCAATCATCACGAATTGAAATATAAATTTCCGTTTGTGTTTCATCGTCATTAAGACAACAAAAAATATATAAGTTTTCTATGTCTTCATCCGCAATTTCTCCGTAATCTTCCCAATCTTCAAATGTAGTCTTATATCCAATTCGCTTTATAGGTGTAACTAAATCACCCGACTTTACTTTAAATACACAGCAAGTGTCGCCTATTTCATACCGTGAATCTTTTTGTAGTGTAATCATTTCACATTCTCCTTCCATTACAAAAGGCAGACACAATAATTTGTATCTGCCTTTATTTATTCTCCTATTTCTAATCAATTTCATCACATTCTGAACTATCAACGTCCCAATCAAGTTCATTAATCGGCTTATTCCACAATCCATTATCATCCGCAATATAGTTCATAATCTTTGCAAAACTACTTGCTTTTACCTTTTCCATTTCCTCTGTAAATTTATAAGTCGGCTGCATAGTATCGTCTGTTTCATAGATGTACATATCAATTGTGTTGTCACTATTTACGAATGCCTTGATAAACCCCATCTCATTTTTATGGAAAATGAAAAACTCACATAATCTGTTATTACAATTCCAATCAAACGGTGTACTGTCGTTTCCATTCATATAATAGATAGCTCCATTTGCATCCAACATATCATCCGTTACATTGGGATACATGCTTCGTGCCACCTTAAAAATTCTTTCGATTTCTCTTTTAAATTCATATCCGTTCATATTATTTCCTCCTTAACTTCTAAAATCTCGTATTCAACATCTCCATTGTCAAGTCCGTAAATTCGCTTACATTCTTCAACAGATGATACTGTACAGCTTTGTGTTCTCCATTCCCAATTACTCATTGCATCTTTATATTTAAATGTTATATTAAGCATCTGCATTTTCCTCCCTTGGTGTAATTAAACTCATAAGATTATCTCTAATATAGTTACAGAAAGTATCAATACTTCCATTTCCGATTGTCCAACAACTGTCACCATCATAGTTCCAATGAATAATTACTTCATGCCCTGCTGTGATATTAGGTAAATCAACATCTTCCTTTCTTGCATATGAATTATTTGAAAGAGCTTTAAGATATACATATCTTCTGATATTCTCAATATCTCTTTCTGTTTCTGCGTTGAAAATCTCTACCAGATATTCTTCAGAACATTCATCATAAATATCATATTCAGAAGTTCCATTTTTCTTATTATCAAGTCTTTTTAACTCTTTACTAATTGCAAACAGTGCTGATTCCTCATACTTTTTGCACTCCTCTTCGCTTCTAAATACAGTTCCATCCTCTGCAATATACTCTGTTCTTACAAGTTTCTCGATTGTTTCTGTTTTTCTAATTTCGTTTACTCTCATAATATTTACCTAACCTTTCTTATTTTATATGCTTTTCAAATTTCTTTTTTATCAGTTTCCAAAATCCTTTGTCGGTCAATGGCATTTTAGATACATTACATACCTTGCCACCGTCAAGATAATTTGGAATGCCATTTGACTTGTACACATCATAATCAATACACCAATTTCCATCATAATCTCTTAATGTAATATCTACACTGTATTCATCTGTATTGTACTGACCGATGCTATCATTCGTTAAATTATATTGTTTTGACTTTAATGCTTTGCACAATTTTGTATAATCTTCATAACATTTTATTATTTTCACTTTAATCACTCTCCTTTGGAAATTACAATTTCCTTTGCCATTTTAGTTCTGAAATACAATGTCTGATATTTCTTTTATTAATCTTTCAGCATCATTAACTCGCCTTGCTAAAACATCATCTGTACAAAAATCCCATTGCTCATCTTCATTTACCTTTTTTATTACCTGTAATGACTGAGACAATAATGTGTTAATGCTTCCCAATGCTTTTAATGTATTGTCTTTATCAATAATATGTTTTGCCATATAATCACGCTCCTATTCTGCCATATCCAACATCAACATACTGTTTGTATCTGCCAGATAATAACTTGTGTTACACATTACCTTGTTGTATTCAGCTTCACCTTCAAAGTCATTTACAACTGCTTTTTCTTCTGATGTCATATCAGAATATTTTTTCTTTCCATATGAAGGTGGTAGCCATCCTTTATGCTGTGCTCCAAAGATATTGAACTTTTTCAACAACTCTTCATTTGTAAATGTAATATGGCAAGTTCCCTTCTTATAAAAAGTCACATTGAAATACTTCAATACAATATCTTTTGACTCTCCATATTCTTCAGCAAATTCTAGTGATTGGAATAAATCAACTGCTTCTGTCAAACCACCATCGAGATAATTGAAACACTTTTCAATATCTCTTAATTTACTTACCACATCATGATCAGTAGGTTTAAATCCACCCCATGAGTATTCCAAATCTCTCCATCCTCTTAGTGGAATAATTACCTTTTTGTTTATGATCCATGCCTTATTTGTTTTCCATCCATTGAAATAATGAATATTCTTGCTGCATTCATCATAATAGGAATATTTATTACTCAACTCTTCAAAGAGTGAAATAATTGTATCTTCAATTCCCTTTATGACTTTCTTACTCATATCAATTTTCAACTCATATATATTGTGCAATGAAAATTCATAGTCTTTCAGTTCTTCAACTTTGTTGTAATATTCTCTCTGCAAATTATTTGTGAGCTGACCAATAAACTTCGGATTATCAAACAATGCTGACCAATATTTACCACGAATTTCTCTTATATATCCGTTTACTGATGCACTATCCTTTCCAATACTAAGATTTAACACACAACCACCAGTCTGTATTGTCTGTCCTGTCTGTTTGTCTTTTCCAAACTGATATAGAATATGTGGTGACATTGCATAATACTCTTTGATAAGTTTTACACCTGCTTCGATTTCCATTTTATACTGCTCAACTATTGCCTTTAAGAAATCATTTTCTGCAAGCTGCGTGTTTTCTGTATTATATGTATATTCTCTCTGTTCCTTGGCTTTCTCTAAGCTATCAAAGATAAAAGAATTTCTCTGTACATCTGGAAGTTTTACCTTTATCAATGCAATCTCAACATTTGTTTTTCTCTCTGCATCCATGAAAGCATCCTGAATATACTGAATGTCTGCATTGTATTCTTCTAACATTCTATTCAGCATTATTCTTTCATTGTTGCATTCATTCTTTAATGTTTCTGCATTAAGTAGGCAAATAACAGCTCCACCATTTCTCTGTTGCATTTCTAATGCTTTCAACAAATGTTTACATCCGTTTGAGAACGGAGGATTCATAATGATTAAGTCATATTCTTTCATTGTGTCATATGTCAAAAAATCATCATGTACAACTCTGAAATCCTTTTCCTTTAATACTGCCCGTAAGTTCGTATCATTCTCTATGCAGTCAATATTTAACTTAATTGTTGTGTACCATCTGTTATTAAAACTTTCCTTTTTCTTTAATGCTTCAACAATATTTCCCTTACCTGCTGATGGTTCAAGAATTGTGTGTATCATTTTCCAATCTAAACCATCAAGCATTTTATCTATAAGATTTTGCGGTGTTGGGTAGAAATCTTTGTTATCTGTAAACATATTTACCATTTCCTTTCATTATAAAAGGTGGTATATTTCAACCACCTTTTTTATACTGTACTAAGCTTTTCAGTTGGATCATATTTGAATATAAATCCCTTCTTAAAGCTACTGTAAAATCCCTGTAATGTTGCCAACTTTCGCTTTACATCTGCAAAGTCCGACTTTGACAACTCTGTATCAGGTTTTACTACAAATAACTTTTCGCCTGTCTTTGTGTGTACATCTTCTGTTACAGTGTATGTAATTTGTGTTTCTGTCTGTTCTGTTGTATCATCCACTGTATTATTCCCTGTCTCTTTAATGGTTACATTCAATTTTTCACACGGATTCTCTTTAAATAAGAAAGCATGTTTGAATTTACTATAATAACCTCCAAGAGATTTGATGTACTGATTCACCTTGATATATTCTTCTCGGCTCAATTTCTCAACTACTTTTGCAAGATATATCTTTTCTCCTGTTCGTGTATCTGTGTCTTCTGTCACTTCATAAGTATATTTGTTTACATCTACATCAGTTTCGGTTGCCTTTTCTTCTGCCTTATTTACATCAGACTTAATAACTTTCTTCACAACCTTTTCAACCTCATAAGGTGTTTTAACTTCCTGTATCTCGCACCATGCAATAGCTCCTTTATTTACCCATTTCATAAATCCATCAGTCATTGTACCAATAAACCAGTGATTAGCCTGATTTGCATTTCCCGTACATTCTTTTGTGAGCTTTCCATTAAGTTTATATGCGTGATAAGAAGTTTTCCCATCCTCATATACAGTTGCCTTAATTCTGTAAACATATCCCTTATTTCTGCCGTAATTGAATGATGATTTTAATATAAAACACTGACCATCTTTGACGCATCCGTTTTCTGTTTCTATAGCTTTGTTTCCCTTTTTATATTCAGTAACTTTTACCTTTTCATATACAACTCCGTCACCTTCACCAAGCATTCCACCGCAAGTAGTATCAATCTTGTTGATAAATGCCTCGAACTGAACCATAAGTGCTTTATCTTTTTCCATTGATTCAATATGACTGTCTGCCTGTTCTGCTGCTCTTTCTTCTGTATCATTCCATCCTCTCATGTATTTAGATATTAAAGAATTTCTATATTCTTCTCTTTTTGTTGTTCTGAAACTCTGCATATCCTTCATATAGCTTTCATATCTATAATAGTTGTCAATATGTGCAAATTTTAAAATTCCATTTCCTTTTGCTACATAGACACCATCTTTTTCAATATGCCAATTCATTCTAGGTGGATTTGCCATGTGTCCAGGAATGATACCAGTTACAATATATTTTTCAGAAGTTTCGTTTGCTTTACTCCGCAACTTCTCAATCATTTTCTTTGCTGATTCTTCTTCTTGTTCACTTGCTCCTCTTTCCATTGTCATCTGCTCAAGCTTTGCAATCTTTTCTGATATGTTTTTGTCTTGAAGTGTTCCATTATAGTTATATTTCCTTATTTCTTCTGGTTTCGCTTCGCTAGTACAATTTACAACAAGTATATAACCATTCTTTTCTGCTATTCCATTCCAATATGCCGGATCATAATAATCTGTCATCATATCACTATTATCTGCGTGATATCCATATACTTTCCATCCGTCCATTGTCATAAGTTTATGTGCCATCATTACACCTACATCTTGATATTCATAATAGGTACTCATAAAATCGACCTCACTTTCTTGTAATAAAAGGCGACCAGTTATATATTCTCTAGTTGCCTTTGTCTAGTCGCTAGAGAATTTTTTCAAATTCCTTTATTGTTTCTTCTTTACATCTTAATTTTATAGTTTCTAACCACTCATCCCCACGCAAATTATTGATGTCGTGTAACAGCATATCTGCGTCATAATAATCTAAATCTGCCTCTTTTGTGATTTTATTTACTAATTCTTCAATTTCTATATTCGTTCCTCCTTGTAAGAATAGGGCGGCTAGGTATTTATTCTCCTAACTGCCTTTGTCTAGTTGCTCGATTTTTAATTAGTTATCCAAAATAATTGTCAATTTTGTCATATAATTTATCACAGAGAGATAGTATTCCTGACGTTCCGTTTTCATCATCGTCATCGTATACCTCTTCGCTTGCCTTATATACCAAATCAGCAATTCTTTTCAACAAAGCTTTCATTTCTTCTGTTATTTCGTTCATAACCCTCACTTCTTTTCTTGAAATCTTAGTTTATTTTCCTATTGCATCGTGATAATCTTCTTTGTCAATTTCTTCTACATAATCAATATACCTTTCATCTTCATCTTCCTCAAACAGATGGTTATCAATGGCATATTGTAACGCTTCATCTTCGCTACTTACATTTGCTTTAACAAATATAGAATAACCTGCTCCGTCTTTTGTTCCGTCATAATTAACATGAATATCATAATATCTCATAATATCTACCATCCTTTCTAAAGAAATGCGAATTTACTCTGCACATCCAGTAATTACAATATAATTTCCGTTACCCTTGAGATAAAGTAACTCATATACCTCTCCATCATAACCACCATCATTTGCTTCGTAATCTTCTTTTGTCTCATATTTTTCATAGTTGATTATGAAATCGCACATATCCCATAATCCAGTTTCTCTTGCTTCTTTCTTTCTATATTCTATTTCGTGTTTGTCTTTGTATTTATAACTATTCACACTATCATAACTACATTTTACAAATGGAACTTTTAAATATTCGGCTAAATCTTTTTCGATTTCAAGAAGTTCCTTTTCGTTTCGCTTTAATTCATATCTATTTCCAATCATTTTTTATCTCCTTAAATTTTACATACTCTGTATTTATAACCACCGTATATATCTTCAAATCTTACAAGTGTAAATTCGCTTCTATCATAATCTTCATTATTCACAAGATTAGGAATTTCACTTAAAGGATAATAATCCCAATGATTAGGAAGTTCATTATCAAGTCCACCATTTAACTGAAGATTTTTTGCAATTTCATCGAGTTTTTCTAAAGTAATAACATTGTCAACAGGTCTATAACCAGTAATTTCTTCTATCCAATCAGCACTATCAATACATTCATTATAAAATTTAATCATAATATTTACCTCTTACCTTTCTAATGAAACACGCATTTAGTTAGCTGTTTCTTTCAACATAGCCTTCAAGCATTCATGTCTGAATTGCATTTCAAATTGAAACATCAAATCGTAAAAATCAATATCTGGATATTTTTTAAGTAGATTACTTGCTGTTTCCTTTGCAAATTCGTTAATTCCATTGATTCTTGTTTCCATCATATTATTTTTTCTATTAATATTCTGCCTTTTCAAATCGACACCTCCTACAATAAAACACCCATTGTTTACTTTTCATAAGCTCTTGTATTCCAATAATCAATAGTTTTTTCTATCGGGTTTTTAGCCTTATTAGTAAAATTCTTATATCCACTTAGCCCACAATCAGCACATTGTATCTTTACAGAAAACATCAAATCATAATTCGGTTCGTCCATATAAATCCTTTTTGAGCCACACATCGGACATGGTTTTGCCTTACTTGATATATCTCTTGTCATATAATCACCTTTCCTTTCCTATGATATGTTGCTTTACTGTTCTATGGGTACTATTTCTAATATCTCGCCCTCATCTCCATTATGTGCCATATCAAACCATGTTGCTACATCTTGACAAGTTGCGTCATCATTAGTTGTCGCATGATGGTCTTTTCGTTTTCCGTTTTTAAATGTAACTATATTCCATTCTTTCATATCACTCACCATCTCCTATTCACTATGAAATATCCATTTACTCTTCTATGCTGTTTGCTCCATCTGCAAATCCGTCATCGTAACCCTTGTTATACATAGGATTCTCAAATTTTGTATTTGCAATAGGTGAATCTTCTTCAATACCAAAAAAAGATTTCTCTTCCTCTGACATCTCGCAATATTTATCAAAATATTCCATTGCACTTTCTCTGTCGTCAGAGATAAGTCTATCCGCAAAGAATGTTGCAAGTTCTTCAAGCCTGCAACGTGGGATAAAATTCTCTTCTACCTTTTGCCTAAAACAGTCTAAGGCGTTTGCAAGGTATAGTGTTTTTAATTCTACATTTTTACCAAACAATCCATAAGAGAAATAATTTCCATTCGCCCATTGCTGATTTTCAGGTTGTGTTGGATCATATCCACTAACAACCGCATACTGTGTATCGCTTTCGCTTTGTAACAAAGCATATTTGTCATTCCGTAAAATTGTTATCCATTTCATATTGATTCAATCCTTTCCTTATTATAATGTGACCGTATAGCCGTTATCACAGCTTTATATATGATTATTCTCGTTAAGCTGTAATTGCTTTTGCTAAAATGTCATACATTTCAGCATTACTCTTAACAGGTGCAATCTTATTTTCAAAATACGAAGCTCCCTTACAATTCATAAGAAGTCCCTCAATAACTGTATTATTTTCGTAATTTGCAAACAGTTTCTTGAATATATGGAATGTTCTAAGTGTAAATGCATTCTTTTCACTTCCTGTCCAATTAAGGGCTTTAATTGTCTTAATTGTAAGTTCTAATATATCTGTATTATTTCTTACCATTCTCAACAATGTTCTTGATGGTGTGACTTTACCTATTGGGTTTTCTAGCTTGTCATCATCTGTCACAATCTGAATATTATAAGATTCAAATAAATTTTTAAAATCTGTATATTCTCTTATGTTTGCCTTTACACCTGCCCTATATGTATCAGCAACAGTCATTGCCTTTCTTGCTGATTGCTGTCCTAAAAATGTAAGAACTGCCTCATACTCTGAACAATTAAGTACTTCTACAAGCATTTTTATTTCTTCATTTATTACAAATGCAACTATTCTATGTGTGCCATCGGCTACATACAGTTTTCCGTTTTTGATATATACCTTAACTGGATCAAATTTATCTTCATTAAAGTTCTGTGCTATTTCCTGCACCTTTGCCATATCTGTATCTCTCTGCCAATCTGGAATATGTATAAATGTTGGGTTAATAAGAATATATCGTTTTGAAGCAATACTGAAAGAGTTCTTTAATGCACAATCTACTTCTTTAACCTCCATTGATTCTTCTGCGTTTGAATGTGCTTGTACAAATTCCTCTGTCTGGTGTGGTGTCGAATAACGAACAAAGTCTTTTTTACGTCTTGCATAATCTACTGTTCTGCTTATGCCTTGTGTAAAGCTGTATCCTACATCAGAAACCTCAATATCATTTTTGTTTATCTTTAAAAGCAGACATATTTTATCTACTACTTTGTCACTTGGGTTGGCTGTGCCTATTTCATATTTCTCTATAGATGACTTAGACATTCCAATTTTTGTAGCCAGTTCTTCTCGTGATAATCCTTTTTTCATTCTAATTTCGCTTAACTTCTTCCCGTTAATTTTGCACATAATTAACTACCTCTTTCCTTTTAATATTTTTAATATGTATTTTTTGTAAAAAAATAACGGCTTGCTTTCGCTTGCCGTTTAATCACTAAACTCTCTGAAATACACCTGACTTAAGCATGTCTGCTTTCCAACACTCAAAGTCAGGATATTCTGCTTTGTCTGCTAAGTCTCTGTAAACTTCATACATCTGCTTTTCTGTGAATGTTTTACCTTTTAGCGGTTCTTCGTAAGTAATATATTTCATTATATCTCACCTCTTTCTATTAAATAATTTCTGTATGCAGTTTCGTTTTCAAACTGCTGATATTTGCCTATACTTGGCACAAATCCCATATAAGCAAATCCGTTATAATATCCCTTCATGTATTATCCTCCTTGCAAAATTCTTTACCTTGCCAATGATTGTTGGCTCGGCTGCCTTCTGCCATCTCTTTTGTCTTTCTGCAAAATACAGACTGTTTTCTACATTGATATAATCCATCATCTGAATAGGTGTTAATGAGTTGTACGGAGTTGACAAAGTATTGTCTATTATTTCAGCTCCGTTTGCTGTCTTAATAATTCTAAAATTAAATGCTTCCATTCTGCCTTATACCTCCTGTGTCAATCTTGCATCACGCATTATCCGTGAGATTTCGCTTTCCGTTTTTGCATTGGCTATTGCTTTTATAGTTTCCATTGTATAACGAAAATCTTTTGCGATTCGTACCGCCTTACGCTTGTAGTTATACATTTCTCTGCTCATGGTTATATTCTCCCTTCTTTATTTTGTTATTGTAAAATCATAGCAATCTGTATCTGTATAGATTGTTATGTTGTTTCCGTTTTGCGTTACTGATGTTACTTTGTTTAAATTTAAGTAACTGTATTTATCAGGCGTTTGCATTTTGCCTATTAAAAAAGCACTCAATATGAGTGCTAAAGTGATGAATATATAGATTATTTTGCGTTTCATTGCTTACCTCCTTAATTTAGGGTATAAAAATAGCACCCTATGTTTCCATAAGATGCTATAAACACTACACATATTTAATTTACATTGATTTCTTTTTTACAATTTGCAATTCATACCCAAGGGCATCCAATATATGATTGAACGCTCTAATAGTTGGAATGCTTTCTTTTCGTTCAATTCGTGAGATTACTTGTTGTTTGTTTCCTGTTAATACTGCTAATTCCTTTTGCGTTACGTTTTCTTGTTTCCGTAAACTAATCATTTCACCTATTAATTTATATTCGGCACGGGATTCGTCCCATGCCTTTTTAAATTTTGGATCTGCTTCTCTCTGCTTTTCTATTTCGCTTTTTACATTAATTTCTATGAATGGCATAATCATTACCTCCTTATATAAATGTTTTGCCTAAATAATTTCCAAGTTCTTTTGCTCGTTTCCGAACAATTTTTACATCTGTCTTTTCCGTCTTGTTTTTCTGTTTTCTGCAAACGTGTAGCAAATATATATTCTCTTTATCTACCGTAATATAAAATATACGATTGTGTTTTTGAAAATATACTTCATACACTTTCTTTTCCCAACGCTTAAACCTTATTTTGTCAAACTCTCCGTTTTCCATACATTCCATAACAGAAAATCCATCTGTCTTTTCATCTTCTGGCAAATTATTTATATAATCGAGTATTAAATCCTTACCAGAATTAGTGTAATAACTGTGTAGTGTCATCTATAATCCTCACTTTCTTTTTCTCGATTACAGAATACAACATATAAGTTGTATTGTCAAGCAATAAAATAGCACCTAGTAGTTTGCCTACGTGGTGCTTTGTGGGGTTTACTCTTCAACATCGTATTTTGCATCTATATATGCAATCTGCTCATCGTAATAAGCTCTTGCATTTTCACAACGAAGTTCATAGTTACCTCCGTTGGATGGATAGCCTTCAGCTTCGCATTGTTCGGCTATCTCCTGGCATTCATCCTGATATGCCTTTTCAAGTTCGCAGATTTTATCTATATCTGCTTTTGTGTAAACGTTTGCTTGCGTCATACTTTGACGCATTTCCTCTATTGTCATAGTTGTCCTCCTATTTTTGCAATTCTTTTTTCTTTGCCATTAGCTCCGCAATTTGTGCGTCTATTGAGGCAATTTGTTCGTTTGCCTTGTTGTAGTCTGCATCTGGTATCCATTCCATAATTTCTGATGGTTGGACTTGGAGATATTCGCAGACTTTGTTTATGGTGTCTGTTGACATAGTTCTATTTTTTGTAAACTTAGCTGTCATAGATGGGCTTAATGCAAGTTCTCTTTGTAAATCTATATATTTCATATTTTTTGACTTTAAGTAGTCACCTAGCTTATTATATACTATCACACATTTCACCTCCGTTTATAGTGACTACATTTTAGCATAGCTATCATTATGCTGTCAATCTTCTACGTGCCATTTTTTGAGCCTCTGGGAAATCCAAAATCCCAGTTTCTATATAATGCATAAATAAATATTTGCACTCTTTCCAGTCTAACCAATCAGTAACATAATATAAATGCATAATAGTGTCTATAATTATATTATCTTGTTTAACAGATTTTCTACCCATTCCAATATAATCTGCTTCTATGTTATGTAACATCTTTTTAGTTTGAATTGCGTTCATAGTTATAGTCTCCTTAAAATTATTGTGTAAAATGTACACTATTAAAGGGCAGAATTATTCAACTCTGCCCTTCGTACTATACACTTTATAAGATTTTACTTTTCTGCATACTTTGAAATAACTATTTTTGCAATATCAGTTGCAAGTCCTGAATAGTCAATCTCACCCTTGCGATTTTTCTTTACGGCAGTATTATACTTGCGTGACTTGAATGTAATTGTGCCTGTATCGTCTGTATCAAATTTATTAGAAAAACCTTTAATGTAGCAGTCATGTAATACTTTTCTATCCTGTGCATTGAGTTTTACACGTAAAGCAGTTGTGTAAGGTGTAGCGATTGGCAAAGAAAATGTATCACGCATAATATTATCTAATTCTTCCTGTGCAGACTTATAGAGTGCAACTCTTTCTTTTGTATTTGTAGAGTATCCCTCTTCTACTACATCATTATTTACATGAATAGCCTGTAAACAGTTATAAAGTGACTCATTCTCAAATACTGGAATGATTGCATACTTGTAAAGTTTGCTATTTTCAGCACAAGACACTACACGCAATACAGTGCGTACAGTATCAGAATTATTAGAATAACCCTTGTCATTAGGTACAGTCATAGCCTCAATGATAGAATTATAAACTGTCCGTAACTCTTCCATAGTTGTAGACAACTTGACATTCTCAGCTTTTAATTTGTCAATTTTAGCCTGAGCCGTTGCAATCTCATCCTCATCATGTGTACCCTTTTCATTAGCTACAATTTTAGCCTGTTTAGCGATTGCATCAAGGTTCATTTTTTTTGTCATATCGCAAAGTTCGAACCGTACAGCCTGTGCAAGTTCTGTAATCTGATTAATAGTTGCGTCATTGTTTAAGAAATTGATTTTTAACATAATAACTCCATCCATCCAAGTTTTAACGTGGGGACATCCACAATAATATTTTTATAGTTATAGTGGCATAATGCCAGAATCTACCCGTGGGAATTGAACCCACTTCCAAAAGGTTTAATCCTACCGCTTGAGCGTGAAACTGCCTGCCAGTGAGTAGAGAATAATATTCTTTTGCAATACACAATATTACAACGTGTACCGCCTGACATTTATTAAGTGCGGACAAGTCAACACACATAAAATAAAAGACTTGTAAACTATCTCAAGTATTACAAGTTAGACAAGCTAGTTTTTTCATAGCCTATATCTATCAGTTATTTATACACTTTTTAAACAGGAAAACAGGTTATAGGCGTTACCCTATAAATAAAAATCATTGCTAACAGATTTTACCCTGTCGGCAAAAATAACAAGTTTTTTATGCCTGTTTACAAAGTGTTTTATACGCTTTACTTTTTTAAGTATGCCATCAACTAACCTGTACCCCTTCAGTCTAAAATCTTGTATTTATTAATAGTAGTATCGTTACCGACTTGCCATTAACAGAGATACGACAGGGATAGCCTGTCAACCTATCTCATACAGGTTTTTTCTAATTATTCTTAGTGTTGGTATCATTGTTTATTGCTACTAATAGATTTTTTACCATCCTGTTTTTTCAGTCTGCCGATGGGCATACCCCAAAAGACTTAAATTATAACAGTACCTGTTGTGTATGGTTGTTACACTTATTCTATTAACCGCCTAACCGCTTGCCTCCGCTCAACTATTCCTATTTATTGCAACTTGCCAATACTACAAGTTTTTTTCAGAATAACGTCATGGCAGACTAACCATCACGGCTTTTTAAACCCACGGTTTTTATGGGATTTTTATTTTGGGGATTGTATAAAGTCGATTGACTTTATAAGAATTGAATGTTATAATCATTTTGCTAGGAATGTTTATAACATTTTTTCAATCCCTGTTGTTTATCCGACACAGGGATTTTTTACTCCCTGTTGGATTGTCTAAACTATATCATAATATAGTTTAGTTGTCAACTACTTTTTGAAATATTTTTGAAAAATCTTTTTTCGATTGAAAAAAGTGTAGTTGTTTTTGTTGATATAGCTATATTATCATATAGTTATTTTAGTGTCAAGTATTATTTAAAAATTTTTTTCGATAAAGTTTTATTCACATAAAACCATATAACATAATATCTTACGCCATTACACACAGTTCTTAATACCACTTACAAACTGCTTAAAAGTACTAGGAAAACAATGGTTAATATATATCTATTAGCCATTGTTTTTATATGTTGGGGGTATTTAAAACCAAAATGATAGTCGCATTTTGGCAGCATCCACTTAGCTGGTTATTCTACACACCAACTCAAAAATCTAACCCTTCCCCAATATTCAAAATCTCCACTAAAATCAAGCAAAATCCCAATTCTTCCCATCCCAACCCCATATCGTACCCCATATCGCTCAAACCCACTAACTAAGCCACTTTCAGCCACTTCACAACCAAAAAATTAAACTTCCATCTTATCAAAAATTCATTCACAAATCCAAAATCTTCCTTATTTATAAGTACTTTTACCGATAATCATTTTTAATCCAAAATCTATCATTAATAATTAATCACACAAATCACAACTCTCTCATCTACAATACAAGGGGGTGCATAAAAACCACACCAGAAAACCCAAAAAATCGCCTATATGCATCACAAAAACAACCAAAAATATAATACAAACCATCAAAAAATCCCACTATAACAATACTAAAGAATCTCATTTCTCATCTAAACCCTCCATCTCGCCAATACACAGCGTTTTCATTTTACCCTACCAATAACACCTAAAATCATTTTTTCCCACCCAAATGCTCAAAATACAAGGTCAATTTTTTACATCATCCAAAATTACATTAACTATCTATATACATTCACATACATTTACTATAAATAATATTGTCAATTCTCACGCCTATACAAAAATCCACTCTCACAGCTCAAATTTCAATTTTTATCCTCTACCCTAACAACTAACCACCTGACATATAAAAATCCAAAATAGACTCTAAATCATTAATTTTTCGCCTTATATCCAATGTAAAGAATTTTACATTAACTCTCTTTGTTAATTAACATATCCATACAATGCTAAAAAATCATAAATTCAAATTCATATAAGAGAATAATCTATTGTAAATAATCATCACACCACTCTTGCCAAACAAAAAATTAATAAATTTAAAGGAGGACTCGTTATGAGCAATTTAACACATTACAATTAGGAACATTTAATAACTTACCATGAACTTTTATAGAAATATATTTGATGAATTAGCCGACAGAATTGCATCTTAATCTATTTAGGGAGAAAATCACACCTCACAGAAAAATTAGCCACTTTTATCTCATACCCTTATAAGTTATCACCTAAGATATAAAAATTTAAAATCACTATCTAAAACTCATTTTTAACCCACAGATAGGGGTATGAGAAAACTATATACAAGCTCAAAAAAGATATAGTATGTGCGTAAGCACAAGATGTAGCCCTTTGATAAGGGCGGTCTTTTCGCAGCGTTAGAAGAAAAGAACATCTCTGGTTAGACAATTGAAAAGAATAATTCAAAAGGAGAATGATATTATGAAGAAATCAATTTTATTTAAGAGAACAAGAAAATCCGTTGCCAAGAAATTATCTAATCATATTTATATAGATATCATTAATAGCCATGATACAAAATTAATAATAGATAACTTCACATTATTAGAACTTATTTATATTGAAAGAGCGTTAAAGAAATTGGATTCTATGTCAGAAGAAGAAATTCAAGAATTAAATGGAGAATAATTTCACATAGGTACATCATATATGTACCCAAATAAAAAATATCAATCCAAAACATTATGTACCGTACCTAAATCAACCAATAACAATCAAACAAAAGAAAGAAGGAATTATTATAATCGGAGTATATTCTATAACAAATTTAAAAACGAATAAATTATATATTGGAGAAAGCCTTGATATTGATAAAAGATGGATTAATCATAAAAACGATCTTTTGAATAATCAACACGCCAATTATTATCTTCAACAAGATTTTAATAAGTTTGGGAAGTCATTTTTTAAATTTGAAGTTTTGCAAGAAGTTGAAAGAGATAGTGTCACTATTACTCAATCAAAATTATTAATGTTGGAAAATGCTTATATAGAAAAATATAAAAAAGAAAATTATGAATTATATAACATAGAAAACACATTAAAAGACGTTTTATCAAATAAAAGAAAATTACTGGTTTGTGAAGAGATTGCAAATTCTGTTGTAGTATCTCAATTTTTAAAAAATAAATACGTATTTGATAGCACAACGAATACTTTTGATTATCGTCAAAGAGATACCATTGAAAATTTAATATTATCTAATTCATCTATTAGAGGGAAGGAAAAAGCAAAACAGGTCGCAAATATAATATTAAAAGAGTTAACTGAACAAAATTTATACAAAAAATATGTAATTGAAAATATTTATTGTGTTTATTTGTGCTATAAACTTCAGGAACGAAAGATTATAGAAGTTAATTCTGAAGGTCGAGAATATATTTTAAATCATTATGATTTTGATTCTTTCTTATTAAGGAAAAAAGTATCTATTTCTGAGATTCATATTCAACAATATCCAATTGAGAAAAATATTAAGATAGAAGATCAAAATAAAATCCAGGATGTTTGGCATAAGCTTAAGGATGAACATATCTTGCCTTCCGAAAATAGATATAATGATTTTCGAGATATTCTTATAAAACTTAATTTAATTACCATTGATAAGAATAAAAGAACAAAAGCAACTGAATTTGCAATTAAGAATAAATATTTTCTAGTTTTTAAATATAACAACGTCAAAGATACTTATCAATATTTCATATCCAAAAATGGTTTAAAGTATATTTCAACCAATATTCAATAAAAGTTTTTTTATTTACAGAGTAATTTGTGAAACAAATTGCGCTGTAAATATTCTTCTCTTGATAATATGAGTCTATATAGATATTGACCTACACAAATCCACACCTGACATGTACCCAAATGAAGAAAATTTTTACTTTTGGGTACGTCATACATGTACCCAAATGAATTTTTGACAATTTCATAAATGTAAAAGTTCACGATTTTTGAAAGTCAAGATGGAGAATATTTTTAAGAATAGAAAGAAGGTGAAAACAATAATTTGAATTATGTAAAAATACCACGAGAAATTATTTATGATAAAGATCTCTCATCTAAACGAGTGATTATCTTCTCATATCTTTGTGCAAGGCGTTCACTTGATGATACAGTGGCATTTTCTACAACAGAACTTTGTCACTGGTCTAAACTGAAGCCTAATTACAGAGATGGAAAAATCAATCAAAAATATTATGAAGTTCTATTGCTCTTGTCTCATTATGGATACTTTATTGAGTGTCCTGATTTCGAAAAAAGTCTAAAAGAAAACACCAATTCGGTGAAATATCAACAAGTGCAACTGAATATAGAAAAATTTGATGTACCTGATAAGTTTGGGATTATCTATTTTGATGAGTTAGATAAAATATTGAATTTTAAGGAAGAGTTACAGAAGTCAGATGTAGACTTAACACGAATGTCTTCTGCCTATATCTTACTTCTACTTTCCTATATTCGTGTAAATCTTAATCGCATGGAAGATAAACCACTATGCTGCTACAGATATTTCAAAACAATCTCAGAAGATATTGGACTATCTGAAAGATATATTGGGCGTATAGTTGATATTTTAGATACATTGAAAATTATAAAATGTCAACCTATGAAAAGAGAACAATACATTAAGGATGGTGAGAAAAAATTTTTAACTACGCCAAAGGTTTTTGCTGATTATAGACATTTTATACATAATGAAAATGGACAAAAAATTGATGATAAACATAACCCTGAAACAGAAATACAAAAACAGATAGAACTTTTAGAGAATATTAATATGTAAGAACATAAAGAGATACTATCTCCTACGACAATATCTCTTTACCATAAATTTGCGCAATGAGTGTTACACTAAACGCTCCAATTTGCAGTGAGGCTTCTAATTCACTGGTGAATATATTAAATAAGGTTGCAGCATGAGAATGAATAAAATAGTAAATCACGTACCTATTTTATTCTACTTCTCATACGAAATACCGTTTTTCGTAACGGTAACACGTTTCTTGCCTGAAGTTACAAGCAGTTTTAATTCTTTGTATTCTGTGAACTTTCTAACACAATACTTAACAAGATTTATAACAGCTATGGTAATCCCAGGTGTCAAAATTAAATTAATTATCCTAACCAGACCTCCCTTCTGTGAAAACATGTGCAGTCACACAAGAAAACTCTGATAGGACATATCAATTTTATGTGCATAATCACGCCTTTCGTACCTGATATAAAATCAGTTGTGACCTTGGTTTACGAGTTACAATTAAAAATCGTGTATACACATCAAATTGATTATATCACATATCAGTGAATTAGAAAATCCCCACTTTAATTAACATTAAATCAATTCTCATTTAGAGAATATAAATATGTAACAAAAACACGTATCACACTAAAAGGAGCGATGATATGGCTAAAAAAATTTTATTAACAAGGAGACTAAAAATTAATGACAAAGGAAACAGAAAATCATGTAATGACAAGAACTATGGAACTTAAGGCTCGCAACAAGTTAATTTGCTCACCATTGTTATTAAAATCAGGAGCAGATTTTGGTGGAACTGATTTAGATATTGTTGCAAGAATTTTTACTGATTTGAAATTTGATAATGATAGAAAAAGAGAATGTATTATCAGAGACAATAAAGAAAGCGAGGAAATTGCATAATGAGATACGAGATAATTGCTGACACAGCTATAACAGTTGATATGAATAATGGATATTCAATACTTGCTATGAGCAGATGGAATAAGGAAAAGAGTTTATATGATACTACTCTATTTATTAAGAATAATAGTGTTGATGGGTTTAATTTAATAGATGAGCCTTGTGTTATTGAATTTAATGTGCCAGATAAAAAGGTGCTTTGTATGGAAGTGACAAGATATATTGAAAATACTGATTTTACACGTTATATCAATCGTACTAAGTATGAACTTGATTGTTTTGAACGTGGCAATGCATTATATGAGAAAGAAAAGTTAAATGTTAAGTAAAAGTGATTATAAATATTATGAGAAAGCAAAAACGGCTGCGGATTTATCAGACTATAGAAAAACACATATAGGTTGTATAGCCGTTTATCAAGGAAATGTAATAGGAATTGGTTGTAATACAATTAAAACGCATCCTATACAGAAATATTATAACAGATATAGAAAGTCTTGGAATAAGAACGGTATTAAACCAACATTACATGCTGAAATTAATTGTCTTAATTCTATTCGTCATTTGAATATAAATTTTTCCAAAGTAAAATTGTATATTTTCAGAACAAGATTTGATAAAGAGTTTGGCATGTGTCGTCCTTGCTCTAGTTGTATGGCAGCTATTAAAGATTTAGGAATTAAGCATATCTATTACACTACAGATTATGGATTTTGCTATGAGAAAATAAAATGTGAGGTATGAAAATGGCTTGTGAATATTGCGGAAGAGATTCTGGACATGCTGAAAGATGTCCATTACACGAAGATAGGAAAAGTAATTACATATGTTGTTATTGTAAAGAGGGAATATTTAATGGAGATGAATTTATAGTTAATTCTGAAGGTGAGTATCTTCATCGAGATTGCATATTTAGCTATGATTTTTTAGTTAATTGGTTAGGTTATGATTTTAAGGAAATGGGAAAGGAAGGATACTATGATAGTTGATAAATTAAGAATATTTTTTGATATTGATTATAAAACAAGTATTGAATATTGGATTCCTGTTAGTGAAATAAAGATTAAGAATATATTCCTTGCTACCCCACCTAGTTATTTTAAGTATAGAAGAAAACTTAATAATTTTGTTAAGTATGGTGAGCTTAGTCCTATTATCATTGATAGGAATTTTGAATTAGTTGATGGGTATATAAGTTATCTAATTATGAAAAGATTTAGTGTTGGAAAAGTACCTGTTTATTTTGAATAATGTGTAAGTAAATAGGTATTTATTCTTAAACTTAAAACTATATGTAATATTTAATTTTGAAAAATAAAGACAAAAAAATATATTATATCACATATTTTTATAAGGAGGCATAATATGATTTTAATTGATACATCAAGAAAAGATATAGAAAGAGATGATACTGGTGAAATAAAGGCTTATACGCTTAGTGTTATGATGTTAGAGCCAGTAGTAGAAAGTAACCTGTACTATATTAAAAGAAATATACAGTGGAGAATTGAAAATGGATGCCCAGTAGCTGAAATACCTTCATTTTTTGGACTTAGACAATCTAATAATAATACAGATAAGCTAGTAAATTACCTTTTTGGTACAAATAAAGAACTTGAAAATAAAGGAAAAAGAATAGAATGTTTAAGTGAGGAATTAAGTGTTGAATACACACCTGATGTAGACGAATACTTTGCAACAGCAAGGCATTTATATCTGGATATATCAAAACCATATATGTTAGGCTATTATAAAAGGTAGTCTTTCTGGTAATTATGCAGATACTTATATAGAATTTCTTAAAAATAAAAGATGTATGTATAAAAGGAAATATTATATATGATGTATTAGGTTTAAGCGAATATTATCTATTATAGCAATATTAAAAAATAGAAATTTCATTTGGAGAATATATAAGTGTAAATAAAAAAAGGAGGATTCAAAGTGTATTGTTTTCAAAAGAAAGATGGAACAGTAAAGAAATATTACAAAGAAGCCATCGACTACATTCTGACTGCAACAGTTCAAAAACATGAAACAATGGTTGGAAGATCTGATGAAGTTGGAAAAATATATGAATGCTATACAACTAAAAGGAAGAGATTTTTAGAATCTAAACGAAACACAATTCAATCTAAAATCATTGACATATGTGCTGAATTTGATTGTTATACAAATCCGTGGTATAGCGGTTATCAAGAAATTTCAATTGAATTGCATGGAGATAATGTGGAATTTATGCTAAATGAACTTAGAAAATATTAATAATAAACAAAAGGAGGATTTATGGCTGGTATTAGCGTACCTCAATATGAGATTTTTAAAATTGGAACAAATAAACTAAAGTATTCTAATTGGGATTTACAGATTACCAAAGAAGAGGCTTTTAAATATCAGGAACTCATATCACTGTTTGAAGCCCAAGAGTTCCGCATAATGGCAAATAAGATTTTAGAAAAACCTATTTGGAGTATTGATTTTTCAAAGATATTTATGCAGGTAGTTGTTGATAAAAAATCTGATTTTGCAAGAGCGACTGGTAAAAAAGGTGTTACCATAAATGGTGTTAATTATAAACGCTTTGTTGGAACTACTGGTGGATTAAAAAATAATACTCTTCTCTTCTGCAATTCACAATATATTGATAAATTAAATGAATTATGTGAATGCAAGAGAAATCCAGATACTAAATTAGTTCCTGCAAAATATGAAGCTTACAAAGCATTAACATGTTCTGCATCACAACCGATTTGTGATCCACATGGAATTTTGGTTGTAAAAGATTGTATTACACAATATTTTGCAGATGTTATATCACTCGATGATGGTGGCAATTCAAAAGAACCGACAAGAGAAATTATTAAAGATAAAGCTCTTGAAAACAATGTATCTGACGGTTTTAATCTTTGTACTATACAATATATGCAGCGAGTAGCTGAATCTTTAGGTCTTGATTATATTCCTGGCGGTGTGTGCTTGAGAAACGCATGGCTCAAAGGAATGCTCTATCCGTTCCCTATTTATGAATTTGTTGAAAAATATAATAATGGCAATTATATGATTGAAGATATTTGGGGAAACATGCAAGATATTCGTCAATGCGAAATGATTGTTACAGAATCGTCTCTCAAATTATGGGGAGCGTATGATAATATTGAACAATATGTGAATGCATATAAGGAATGTGGATACGGATTTTCTGTAACAAAAATTTCACCACATGTTCTTGAAGAACAGAGAGAATTGAACTACCAATATCTTCAGTCTTATGAATTTACAGACGAAGATGTTGAAGAATTGTGTGCGCCAACAATTAACTATTTAAAAGATGCTATGTGTGGTGACTACTCTTCTACTATTAAATTTCTTGGTATTAACGAAAATACTGATGTAAATTCATGGCAACGTGCTTTATATACAAGCGAATATATGTTGGGAGATCCATATATAATCGACTCTATACATAGATATATCAAGAAAAAAATGAATGATGCGAAGATTGGCAAATTGTTTGTAAATGGTAATTATCAGATTGCAAGTGGCGATCCATTTGCTCTTATGCAATCTCTTTGTGGTTTGGAAGTTACAGGCTTATTAAAAGCAAATGAATGTTATTCAAAATTTTGGATTGATAAAAATGAAGATGAAATTGTACTCTTTAGAAGCCCAATGACAAGTCATAATAATATTCGAATGTGTAATATTAATAATTCGGATGAGTGTCAGTATTGGTATCAATATATGAATACTATTATGATTATAAACGGTTGGGATTCATTTTGTATGGCTGAGAATGGGGAAGATTGGGACTCGGATCTGAACTTTTCTACTAATAATCCAGTTATGAAAAGACGTTATAGATACTTACCTGCTATCGAATGTGTTCAGCGAAATGCAGAAAAAATTGTTGTCACTGAAGCTGCCGTTAAAAAGACAAATAAAGCAGGTATGGGAAATCAAGTTGGAACAATCACTAATTATGTCACATCTATGATGGAAGTTCAATCTCATTTCGAGAAAGATTCACCTGAATATAAAGAATTAGAATATAGAATAGAATGTGGTCAGCTCTATCAGCAAAATGAGTTGGACAAAATTAAGGGAATTATTGCAAACCCAATGGAAAGCAGTTGGTACAATTTAGGGGCTTGCGGAGAGAATAAATATTTGCAATCTCTTTGTGCATATAGAAAACCATACTTTATGATTTATGTTTACGATGAAACAAAAAGACAGTACAAGCAATACATTAAAGAAAGTAATGCTAAATGCTATGCTATCTATAAATGTTCTATAGAGGATTTGTATAATAAAGATGACCTTACACAAGAGCAAGAAGATTTCTTATTTTGGTATGAAAGAAAAATGCCAGTGGGCACAGGAAATTGTTCTATGAATCAGATTTGTAAATATGTTGAAAGTCAGTTAGATGGTTATAAATCTCAATTACATAAGGATTCTTCATTTGATTATAATACATTGAAGGTTAAAAGGCGTTGTACTGAAGATCACAGACAAGCTCTGCGAGAACTTGAACAATATTATTGTGAATGCATTAAAGAATATAAAAAGAAACAGGGAAAAGAAAAAGGAATACAGCTAAATAGAACTGATATCTTTGATAAACAGGATGAATTCGACAAATATTATCAACGTGCAAGTATGGTTGAAATGTTTAAAAAGAAAGCTGAAGAAATATGCCCAAATGATGATGAACGTATGAACATCATTCTTGATATGACTTATGGATATAAAGGTAATAGACAGTTTTGTTGGGATTGTATTGGAGAACTAATTATTAAACGTTTAGAAGAAATGGAGGAAGAAGTTGTATATACTGAATGAAAAAGAATATATTAGAGAGATATTAGCGTCTGGCAACAAACCAGACAATATCTCGAATGGATATCTAATAACATTGATTGCTAAATATTATTTTGATAGAGGTAAAGATCCAAATATTCTAATTGATACAGTCAAAGTAAAGATGCTTGAATTCAATATTGAAGGATATCAAGAATATAGATATGCCAATAAAATCAAAAAAACATGTATTGATTTATATGATTCAGAATTAAAAAATCTCTTTAGGGAACTTGAGTATGTTCCTATCTATGAAAAAGAATTAAAAATCGTGGAGTCTCTTCCAAATGATCGCCAAAAGAAATTTATGTTTACATTATTTGCCATAGCAAGATATATGGACTGTGATGGATGGATAAATAAAAAAGATTCAAAAGGTCTTTCAGAAGTATTTAAACTTGCCAATGTTACTCTCTCATCTGATAAAAAGAATGAATTGTTACATGAATTATATAGTAATGGTTATATTCATTTTGGGAAAAAAGTGAATAATCTTAATATCAAAATAGATTTAGGAGACACTGATGATGATATTGCTTATAAGGTAACTCAATTTGAGAATATTGGCAATCAGTACATAGGGAATTTTAAAAAAGGTTATAAGCAGTGTTCCAATCCTGGTTGTGGAAGAAAAATAAAAATAACAAAAACTGGTAGACCAAAGTTGTATTGTGAAAAATGTGCGAAAGAGATAAATAAAATTCAAACAAAAGATCGTATGAAAGAATTGAGAAACGCTTAAATGTTTGAAAAACTCAATCTCGTGAACCCTTGATTTATAAGGCTTTTTGGCACATTTTCACAAAAAATTCGTTTTTCTTAAATGTAGATATAGTGAAATATTCACAAAAATACGATACAAAAACGATTGTCATGGAAGAAACAAACCGACAATCTTTGTATGTCTGCTCTGCTACTCTTTTGAGTGGCATTGCAGATTTAGAATGAAATCAGCTTTTCTTAATATCCTGCCCTATGTGGCATTACATAATATTAAAAGTTTATTTTATAAATTAACCTCTCTTTCTTATATCGGTGGTTGCATTATTTAAAAAATCGTGTAATCACTGATACTCTTCCCATATAGTTCAATGGTAGAGCAACGAACTGTTAATTCGTAAGTTACAGGTTCGAATCCTGTTGTGGGAGTTATCCTATTTTTATAGGACTGGTCGGTTTCGGATCGGAGGATGTTGAATCTTAAAATAAGCGTGGCGACACGTATAAAGTGGTTCTTATCGTATTATAAGGCTGCGACTGTATAATACAGTTTAACGGAAAACACATAAAATCTACGCCATATCTAAGGTCAGAGGTCAACTGATAATGACTATTTATGAGTTTATGTAATCAATTGCATTGCATGAGATTCTTAAACAAATTGATTTGGTGGGTGTCTCGAAATAGGCACTGTATTAACACAGAAATGTGGGGATGATTTGTGTACTATTGACGGGAATACCGCAAGTATAACTGTTGATAGGATTTTGATAATATCTCTTAAGTTGAAAAACAGGGATGGAATCAAAAAGCAAGGAGATCGCAATCCGAGCAGGATGGTGATGATTGGGCGGTACTCAAAAGGTACTGATGGTCAAATATACACCTCATCGTCCATTTGTAAGTACATACTTTTGGTGAATGAACAGAATTCCTTAATAATAAAAATATTATTTGATTTACTGATAGAAAAGAACAAGCAAAAGTGTGTATAACCGCAAAGAGACAAACAACTTATTCATCTGTAATATGGTGACATATAGCACTCGCAAGGTACTATATGAGAAAGTACAAGTACGTACAACTCTAATAGGCTGCAACCTATGAATCTCGCAAGGAAGAATGTGCAGAAAGAAAATCTATAATACTTTGTGGTAAGAGTTTGCCGATTATGTCAAAATCGGTGTTGTTGCTAACTACAAGTTAATCGCTTGTGTGATAAACTGTGTCCAACCACAGTAGATGTTAGTGTATTGAGTCAAATATCTCAGCTCATATTAAGTAAGGATCTCATACTTCGGTATGGGATTTTTTATTTTGGGAATTAGTTCAGCTTGGCTAGAACGCTTGATTTGGGATCAAGAGGTCGCAGGTTCAAATCCTACATTTCCAACTACTATCCTACTTTGTAGGAAATAAATCAAAGGATGTGAAAATTATTAAACAGATTTCTAAAAGTGAAATTGAAAAATTATTATCTGAAGGTGTAATCAGAAACACAAGACGAGGATATGTAGATCGTAGAGGCGAACACATAGGTTATTACAAGACTTGTAGTGGAAAGCGTTACATCGAAGATAAATTCGTCAAGTAGGTGCTGGCTATGAAAAATCGAATAGAATATAAAGATTTTTATATTGACAAGACTGAAAACGGCTATCGTATATGCAGAAAAGATGACACAGAAAAACATACTCATCTTTCAAATCTTAATCCATCGTATAAGCTTATAGACAATGTATTATCAAATAAAATTCCTACTCGTTGTGGGTGTTATTATTTGGAGTCACATATTCGTTTAAGTTACGATGAAAATTATATTAGCAAGATTCGTGAGTATATTGAAGTAAAACAGAATAAAACGAAACAAATGTATTTTAATCCTGGCAGAAAGCGTTCTGGTGGGAATTTTTAATTTTATGGAGGATTTAAAGGATTATGGCAAATTTTGTTTTTAAAGAGACTAAGCAGACTTCTATGAAGATTGCAGGTATCATTGACACAGATAATATGACCATTGATGTAGATGGCGAAGAAAAGAAGCTTGCTACTCTTCTATCAGTATTTAACGGTGGCAGTGTTGAAATAAATGTGAAGGTAAAAGAGGAAAGCGAACTCGATGAACCTACTGAATCTAATGAAGAATAGAGAGTAGGTGGACTATATTTATAATTTCGAAGAAGAATTAAAAAAATATGGGCTAACCCCATCAACTTATGAACAGGTTTTACAAGAAATTTCGAATAAAATGTCTGGTATTTCAGATATAGATTGGAAAGAAATTGTAGATAAATATGATATAAAATGTCATTATGATAGCGTTAGAAAGGCTAGTCAGACCATATTTGGCAATTATTTTGTTAGAGAATATTTAAAAGCTAAAAACATAACAGAAAAAAGTAGTACTCTTGATGATGCTAAAGAAGTACTAGGTGAACAATATATTGTTAAACAGCAAATACATAATGATAGATTGAAACTTAATAAACTTAAACGAGATTTAGTTCCTTGCATTACTGTTGCTGATGAATTAAAACAATATATGAAAGATAATAATTTCTCAATGGAAATTCCTACATATATGTACTCTTCTGTTGAAGAAGAATCTGATTACACTATGATATGTCATATTACTGATTGGCATATTGGCTATATAATTAACAATTGTAATGGTAATAATTTTAATTGGGAAATTGCTAATGAAAGAATAGATAAATATATTTCTGAATGTAAGAAGTATATTGAATTATATAATATCCGTCAGGTTCTGGTTATATCAACAGGTGATATGATCGAGAATTCATATATGAGAGAAACACAAGCACATAATTGTGAATTTTTACAATCTATGCAGATACATAAGGCTACTAAACTAATATATAGATTATTAGTCGCTTTAGCTGAAGATTGCAATGTTGTATTTGGTGGTATTGCTGGAAATCATGATCGTATGTCAGGTGACAAGAAAAAGAATTATGAGGGCGACAACGCAAATGTGCTTATTACTGAACATATTAAAGATTTGGTTGATGTAAGTGGCTGTGAACGCATTTCTATATTAGATACAAATTATAATGATTCTGAGATAAATATTACTGTTTGTGGTTTATCTTGTAAATTTATTCATGGTGATAAATATAAAAATGATAGATATAATCTTGCAAAAATTATTTCTAGTGATAATCAGTTCTATGATTTAATCTTTAGTGGACATCTCCACAATTTTTCCATTCAGTCAGAAAATCATGGTAGATATGCTATATCTACAGGCTGCTTAAGCGGATTCAATGATTTTTCCAAAAATTTTTATTGCAGTAGTGTAGCATCTCAAACAATAGCAATTTTAAAAGATAACGAAGTTGAAATGATAAAAGATATTCAGCTTAGTTAATTATATTTTGTTCTTATGAGGATAGTTTTATACTATCCTCTTTTATTTTTATTTATTTTGTATAGGAGGAATATAAAATGGCTACATATAATGTACATGCAGGTCACTGTCCACAGGATCAGGGTGCTTATGGTGCAGTTGGTATTTTACAGGAGTCTGTTGAAGACAGAATCGTCAAGAATGCTGTAATTGCAAAGTTAGAAGCACTTGGACATACAGTTTATGATTGTACGTGTGATGAAAACACGTCACAGAATGGTTGTTTAGCAGCGATTGTTGCTAAATGTAATTCACATAATGTTGATTTAGATATATCTATACATCTTAACTCTGGTAGAGATGATTACGAAGGCGATGATTCTACTGGTGGTACAGAAGTTTACGGATATGACACTGGAACAGAAGAAATTGGTTCGAAGATTTGTGAGGCAATTTCAGAAAAACTTAATATTAGGAACAGAGGATTTAAAACCAATTCAGGACTTTATGTTCTTAGAAACACAAAAGCCCCTGCTATCTTAATTGAATGTTGCTTCGTGGATGATAGAGACGATGCTAACAGATGGGATGCTGAAGCCTGTGCGAATGCTATAGTCGAAGCCTTAACAGGCGAAGTAGTATCAGAAGATTCAAGTGAAGATTGTTCTGACAATGATAGTTCGGATAATAATGAAACTACAGGTGGTAGAACTAATGATTTAGGTCATGTTGATGTTTATTATAGGGCTAAGTCAAATAATCGTTGGTGGGATGAAGTTCATGATAGAGATGATTGGGCTGGTGCTAGTGATGATCAGGCAATTACAGGTATTGCCATTGGTGTTAGTGAAGGTTATGTAAGATATCAGGTTCACTTACTTAACGGCGATTGGCTTCCAGAAGTTGATGGCTATGACATTAATGATGACGAAAATGGTTACGCAGGTAACGGTAGAACACCTATTGACGCATTAAAAGCAGTATTCTATACACCTGATGGTTATGAATACAAGTGTCTATATATACAGGTATCGCCACAGGGTATGGACGAATATTACCCTGTTCAGATAGATGATCAAACTGTAAATGGACAGGACGGATATGCTGGTTGTTTTGGTAGATATATTGATAAGGTTCAGCTTTGGGTTGAATAAGATTTTTTTGAGGGAGTAGATCGTATTGACTACTACCCTCTTTTATTAAATCAGCATTTATTATATTAAAAGTGCAAAAACATTATAGATTAAAAGGAGATTTTTTTTATGAATAAGACAGAATTAGTTGCAAAGACACAGGAAAATATTGATATAAATGTATCAAAGAAGGATTTAACTACTATTGTTGATGGTGTAATAAAATCAATAACTGATGAACTTATAGCAGGTGGCAAGGTTCAGTTAGTTGGTTTTGGTACATTTGAAGTAGTTGAAAGAGCTGCTAGAGAAGGTAGAAACCCACTTACAGGTGAGTCACTTCACATAGAAGCTTCAAAAGCACCTAAGTTTAAAGCAGGTAAGGCACTTAAAGATGCCGTAAAGAACGCTTAATTTGAAAGGTTGTGATTATTATAAAAACATTACATTTTGAAGACTATGAAGATTTTGCTTGTGTTGTTTCAAATACATACGACAGAATAAAATCTGATGACAAATACAACTCAATAGACGTTGTTGCTAAATATGAAGATGCAAAAGAGATTATTCGTGAACTTATTGGAATTGGATACGGTATTGCATTTATTGATAAGTTTGGTAATCCAGCATGGGATGGGTATGACGATGCTTTCGTTATTAGCTTATTAGATGATGAAATCTGGTGCGAACCAGTTAAGAGAGATAATGGATACATCTTTATTGAAGCCGATGTTGTATACATCTTTGATGATTGTAATTCCAAGATTATTCCAAAGATTGAAGCTGATGAGGTATATGAAGTAGGAATTGGCAATGAATATGATGATTGCGATGGTGATTGTGAAAACTGTCCTGCGCATGATGAAACTTATTTACATACTTCTGAAGACGAAGATGGAAATACTCACGGATTTACTGCTAGTAGATCAGATGGCGACTCTTATATGAGTTATTCTTACTACTCTAGCAATGAGTTAAGTCATGAAGATATTCAGAAGATGTTAAAGGCTTTTGGATTTTAGATTATTTGGAGTGTGTGGCGTATGTTGCACGCTCTTTTTGTATGGGTAGGTCGTATAGCGGCAATTACACCTGACTGTAAATCAGGCGCTTCGGCTTCGTTGGTTCGAGTCCAACCCTACCCACTAATTTAATGTTTTCTGTGAATGGAAACAGAGAATAAATATATGTTCTCATGATTAGTGGCATAGCTGATTATGGGATTTATGATGAATATATAAAAATGCGACAAGAAGCGGTTAGTTAATGATACTACTGCTTCTTTTTGTTTGAAAGGAAGTGAGATTTTATGGGTAGAAAAATACAACACAATAATATTGTTACCGATGAGTTATTGACTCAGTGTAATAAAGAAAATATAGAATTAGGAAATGACTTTTTGGATTATCTTCGTTCAGTGGATAGATCTCCGAATACAATTAATGCGTATAGGCGTGACCTTTTTATTTTTTGGGTTTATCTACTTAAGCATTGTGACAACAAATTCTTTATTGATTTATCTAAGAGGGATATTGCTCGTTATCAGAGTT
>ENA-OWRJ01000148-OWRJ01000148.1-human-gut-metagenome-genome-assembly--contig:-NODE-148-length-104569-cov-6.865817_pt1 | contig 104569 bp, 97 predicted proteins | sample MGYA00248269_ERZ651897 | MGnify/ENA primary metagenome ERZ651897 (study PRJEB26924, sample SAMEA4378252) | human gut metagenome | biome: human gut; feature: human-associated habitat; material: faeces...
GCCACTCAAACGCGGCCTTGCTGATTGCTGCCCACGTTCCGGCAACTACGGTTGCGGGGCGCTTGGGTCACGCACAAGTCTCGACAACGACAAACATTTATGCAGCTATGATTCGGTCGTCAGATGCAGCAGCGGCCGACGCTCTGGGCAATGTCTTTGACAGAATCAAACAGCGGCAAGAAATCGGCTGAAAACGGGGTTTTGAAAAGATTTATGCCCAAATTATGACCATTCGCGTCAAAATCAGCTTGAAAATAGACAAAAAGAAATCCCCGACGCACCGTGTTTACTACGATGTATCGGGGATTTTTTCTTGGAGCTAGTAATAGGACTCGAACCTACAACCTGCTGATTACAAATCAGCTGCACTGCCAATTGTGCTATACTAGCGGGAACTCTAATATAATATCACAATCGGCAGGGGTTTGTCAAGGGTTACAGCAGTTCCACGCCCGAATTCCTGCATGCCTGTACCGTAGCGTCATCCCACAGGCTGACCTGTACCTCGCCGACATGGGCCTTGCCCAGCAGCAGCATGCACAGGCGGCTCTGGCCAATGCCGCCGCCCATTGTCAGGGGTAGGGTGCCATCCAGCAGCAGTTTGTGGAAGGGCAGCTCCGCGCGCTGCGGGCAGCCTGCGGCGTCCAGCTGGCGGCGCAAGGCGTCGGCGTCAACGCGGATACCCATACTGGACAGCTCCAGTGCGCAGTCCAGCGGCTTGTGCCAGAATAGGATGTCGCAGTTCAGCGTCCAGTCATCATAGTCGGGGGCACGCCCGTCGTGGGGCTGGCCACTCTTGAGCCTGCCGCCGATCTGCATGATGCAGACGGTTCCATGCTCTTTGGCAAAGGCATTCTCGCGCTGCTTCGGCGTGAAGTCCGGGTACCTGTCCTCGAGCTCCTGCGTCGTGATAAATGCCACCTCGCGGCCCAGGTGGATGTTGTTTTTCAGCTCGGGGAACTTCCAGCGCAGCTCGTCAGACGTTGCGCAGACAGCGTCCACGATGTCCCGCACGGTCTCCTGCAGAAATTCCAGCGTGCGCTGGTCGGCAGTGATAACGCGCTCCCAGTCCCACTGGTCCACGTAGATGCTGTGCAGGTTGTCCAGCTCCTCGTCGCGGCGGACAGCGTTCATATCGGTCACAATGCCCTGACCGGGGCGGAAGCCGTACTTGTACAGGGCGTAGCGCTTCCACTTAGCCAGACTGTGGACGACCTCTGCCTGCTCGTTCAGGCTGGGCACATCGAACGAAACAGGGCGCTCGACGCCGTTCAGGTCATCGTTCAGGCCGCTGCCCTGCATGACAAACAGGGGAGCCGTGACGCGCTTGAGGTGCAGCGCCATGCAGAGCTTCTCCTGAAAGATCGTCTTGATGAGGCCGATGGCCTTCTGGGTGTCATACAAACCCAGAAGGCTTTGGTATCCTTCCGGAATGGTAATGTGACTCATAATACATCCTCCTATTTCTTTCCTGGTGTATGGCTTTATGCCTTGGCGAACTGGCTCTCGTACAGCTGCTTGTAGAAGCCGCCCTGCGCCAGCAGTTCTTCGTGGGTTCCGCGCTCAATGATGTTGCCGGCCTTCATGACCAGGATCTGGTCAGCGTTCTTGATGGTAGACAGGCGATGGGCCACGATAAAGCTCGTGCGGCCCTTCATCAGCTCCTCAAAGGCATCCTGCACCAGCACCTCGGTACGGGTGTCGATGCTGGACGTTGCCTCATCCAGAATCAAAATTGGCGGGCGTCGCAGCATGACACGGGCAATGCAGAGCAGCTGCCGCTGGCCCTGGCTGATGTTGCCGCCGTCCTCGGCTACCTGCGTGTCGTACCCGTTGGGCAGGCGGCAGATAAAGCTATGGGCGTGCGCCTTCTTGGCCGCGGCGATGATCTCCTCGCGGGTCGCATCCGGCTTGCCGTAGGCGATATTCTCCGCAATCGTACCGGCCTTCAACCAGGTCTCCTGCAGCACCATGCCCAGGTTGCCACGCAAGCTGTCGCGGGTCACATTGTCGATGGAATACCCGTCGACGCGCAGCGTACCGCCGTTGATCTCATAAAACCGCATCAGCAGATTGACCAGTGTCGTCTTGCCGCAGCCCGTGGGGCCGACCAGTGCAATGCGCTGACCCGGCGCAACCTTCAGGTTCATATCCTCGATCAGCGGCACATCGTCCAAATAGCGGAACCTGACGTGGTCAAACTCCACACTGCCTGCGCCGTGGGGCAGGGCAACAGCATCCGGGCCATCGGGCACGATGGGCGTCTCGTCAATGAGGTCAAACACGCGCTGCGCACAAGCCAGCGCGTTCTGCAGTTCGGTCATAACGTCCGAAATGTCATTGAACGGCTTCGTGTACTGGTTGGCGTAGTTCAGAAAGACCGACAGCTGGCCCACCGTGATGCCGCCGGCAATGGCGACGAACGCACCCAGCACGCCGACGGCGGCGTAGACCAGCGCATTCACAAAGCGGGTGCAGGGGTTCGTGGTAGAGGAGAAGAACGTCGCCTTGACGCCGCACTTCTGCAAATCGAGGTTGATCTTATCGAAGCGTTCCTCGGCGCGGCGCTCATAGCCGAACGCGCGGACAAGATGCTCGTTGCCGACCAGTTCTTCGACCAGACTCGTCATTTCGGCGCGGGTCTCGCTCTGCACCTTGAACATAGAATAGGTGTGGGTGGCAATGAACCGCGCGACGAAAATCGACAGCGGCGTCAACGCCACAACGACCAGCGCAATGCGCCAGTCGATGAACAGCATGACTCCCAGCGTGCCCAAAATCGTCAGCACGCCGGTGAACAGCTGGGTAAAGCCCATCAGCAGACCGTCGCTGAACTGCTCCACATCGGTGGTAATGCGGCTGATAGCATCGCCGGGGCGGTGGGCATCCATATATTTGAGTGGCAGAATCTCCAGCTGGCCAAACGCACGGACACGCATATCACGCACGACCTGAAAGGTAATGCGGTTATTGACGACATTCATCAGCCACTGGGCCAGCGCTGTGCAGGCAATCGTGGCAGCCATCGCTATCGCAATTTTGCCAAGGCCCGCAAAATCAACCTGACCGGGTCCCAGGATCAAATCCACGGCCTTACCGGACAGTACCGGGGCCAGCAGAGTCGTGACCACTGTGATCAGCGCAAAGGTCAGCGTCAGGATGACCATGCCGGTGTAGGGGCGGATCAGCTTCAGGACGCGATGGATCGTATTCTGGTCCAGCTTTTGCTTTGTCTTGCTCATAGCGTCTTTGCCACCTCCTCCTTGCTCAACTGGCTCAGGCAGATTTCCTTATAGACCTCGCAGCTGCGCAGCAGCTCGGCATGGGGCGCGTCGCCAACCAGCTTACCGTCATCCAGCACCAGAATGTGGTCGGCGCGCTGCACGCTGGCCGCGCGCTGGGAGACGATAAACACGGTCATGTCGTGCGTTTCCTCTTTGATTGCCTTGCGCAGGGCTGCGTCCGTTGCAAAATCCAGCGCCGAGGCACTGTCATCCAGAATCAGGATCTTCGGCTTTGGTACCAGCGCGCGGGCAATCGTCAGGCGCTGGCGCTGGCCGCCGGAGAAGTTGCGGCCAGCCGTCTCCACCGGCGCATCCAGCATGCCGGGTTTGCCGCGGACAAACTCCGCCGCCTGGGCTATCTCCAGCGCCTGCCAGATTTCCTCATCGGAAGCTCCGGGGGCGGCCCACTGCATATTGTCGCGGATCGTGCCTGTAAACAGCACGGCCTGCTGGGGCACAACACCCACCAGCCTGCGCAGCTGTGCAAAGCTGTACTGCTTTACATCATGGCCGAACAGCGCAACGCCGCCGTTGTCGGCATCGTAGAAGCGGCAGATCAGGTCGATCAGCGTCGATTTGCCGCTGCCCGTACCGCCGATGACGCCGATGGTCTCACCGGGCCTGGCCGTGAACGTGATGTCCGTCAGGCTCGGTGCACCGGCATCCTTGTAGGTGAAGGTGACGTGCTCAAACTTAGCCGCCTCGGCAGCGTCGTTCACCGCAAGCTCTGCCGTGCCGGGATCCTGCATCGTCGTGTGGGTGTTCAGAATCTCATTGACGCGCATGCCGCTGGCCAGTGCGCGGGTGACCGAAACGACCAGATCCGCCAGACGCAGCAGGCTCAGCAGAATCTGGCTCATATAGTTGATAAGGGCAATGACCTCGCCCTGCGTCAGCTTACCGGCATCGACCTCCACACCGCCGCGCAGCAGCAGTGCCACAACGGCCAGATTGACGACGAGATAGGTCAGCGGGTTCATCAGCGCCGAAATACGGCCTGCCGCAAATTGCAGCTTTTTCAGATGGTCATTTGTCTCCACAAAAGCGGCCAGCTCATCCGCCTGGCGGGCAAAGGCACGCACCACGCGCGCGCCGACGTAGTTTTCGCGCGTCAGCAGCGTCACACGGTCCAAGCCGTTCTGGGCCTCATGGTAGATGGGCACGGTCACGCGCATGATGGCCCATATAATAAGCGACACCATGATCGTAACACCGATGAAAAGCAGCGTCAGCTTCGGACTGATGGAGAACGCCATAATAAGCGCGCCGATCACGATGAACGGCGAGCGCAGCAGCAGACGCAGCGTCAGGTTGACGCCGTTCTGTACCTGATTGATGTCGCTCGTCATGCGGGTGACAAGCGTCGGGGTGCCGATGCCGTCCAGCTCGCTGTAGCTCAGCGTGCCAATATGGCGGAACAGGTCCTTGCGCAATGCCGTGCCAAAGCCCAGCGCCGCCTTTGCGGAGAACCACTGTGCCGTCAGGCTGCTGGCCAAGCCGATAGCAGCCAGCAGGACCAGCAGGCCGCAGCGCGTCCAGATGAAGGCTGCATCCTCATTTTTGATGCCCGTGTCGATGATGCTGGCAATGACCAGCGGCACAAACAATTCAAAACAGGCTTCCAGCATCTTGAAAAGCGGCGCTAACAGGGCTTGCTTCTCATAGCCCTTGATGTAGCGCATCAATTTGTGCATTGAAAACCACCTCATACGTAAAAATAAAAACAATCAGTTTATTATACCACGGTTTTCTCAATTTGTCTTGCAGAATCCCCCAGATTTCGATGATTATTTATTGGCCCGGCGTCTATACTTTCAATGGGTACTTTTCAGAGGAGGATTTGCAGATGTTCTGGGTCTACAGATATAAAGGTTTTTCCTTCACGGCGGCACGCACCGTGCACACGGCGCTGGTGCTGGCGGGGCAGCAGGGGTGCAGCCAGGCGGATACCGGCCATTTGCTGCTGGCGCTGGTGCAGACAGCACAGGGGACAGCGGCGGATTTTCTGCGCCGCAAGCGGGTGACATCCACCGCCCTGGCCGAGCATACCGCCGCCCACGCGCTGGGCCGTCCGCGCCGCCTGCACAGCCGGGACCTTGCCCCCGAGCTGAGCAAGGCCATGGAGTTTGCCGTGCTGGGTGCGCACGCGGCCAGTGCCGCCAGGGCTGAGAACGAGCACCTGCTCTGCGCCATCCTCGAGGATTCATCCTGCACGGCCAGCCGGTGGCTGGCCGCTCTGGGCATCGAGCTGCCGCAGGCCGCGCGGGAATGCCGCCAGCTTTCCGGTCAGCTTGTGCTGCCCGCCCAGCCGCGGATGGCTGCCTCCCGCACGGGCCGCCCCAGCGATAAATATGGCCGCGACCTGACGCGCCTCGCACAGGAGGGGCGGCTCGACCCGGTGCTCTGCCGTGATGCCGAGCTGGATCGCATGATTGAAATTCTCTGCCGCCGCCAGAAAAACAACCCCTGTCTCCTGGGTGAGCCGGGTGTCGGCAAGTCTGCGCTGGCGGAGGCACTGGCGCAGCGGATCGCCGCGGGGCAGATCACCCCGGCACTGCGCGGCAAGCGGGTGCTGGCGCTGGACATGGCGTCGATGGTCGCGGGCACCAAATATCGCGGCGACTTTGAGGAGCGGTTCAAGAACCTGTTGGAAGAACTGTACCGTGACCGCTCAACGATTTTGTTTATCGATGAAATCCACATCATTGCCGGGGCCGGGGCGGCGGAGGGAGCCATTGACGCCGCCAGCATCTTAAAGCCGATGCTGGCACGCGGCGAAATCCAGCTCATCGGCGCGACCACGCCTGAGGAATACCGCAAAACCATCCAGAAGGATTCCGCGCTCGAGCGCCGCTTTGGAAGGGTCATGGTCGAGGAGCCTACCCCTGCTGCCGCGGAAACGATTCTGGCCGGACTGATGCCGCGGTATGAGCGCTACCACGGTGTCAGCATCCCGCCCGAGGCCATCCACGCCGCGGTGGAGCTGAGCGTGCGTTACCTGCCCGGGCGGTATCTGCCCGACAAGGCCATTGACCTGCTGGACGAAGCCGCCGCGGCCCGCCGCATTGCCGATGCCAGCGGGAACCGCCGGGCACTGACCCCCGCCGATATTGCAAGGGTCGTCAGCAAGGCCAGCGGCGTGCCCGCAGAGCGCGTGGGTGAAGCCGAGAGGGAGCGTCTTGCCAATCTGGAACAGCGCCTTGCCGCCGAAGTCATCGGCCAGCCGCAGGCCGTGGCCGCCGTAGCATCCGCCATCCGACGCAGCCGCACCGGCCTGCGGGAGAGCGGGCGGCCCATAGGAGCTATGCTGTTCCTCGGGCCGACGGGCGTCGGCAAGACCCAGCTGGCACGCACGCTGGCAAAATGCTGGTTCGGCAGCGAAAAAGCCCTGCTGCGCTTTGACATGTCGGAGTATATGGAGCGGCATACCGTCGCGCGGCTGCTCGGCGCGCCGCCGGGCTATGTCGGCCACGACGAGGGCGGCCAGCTGACCGAGGCCGTGCGCCGCCGCCCGTACAGTGTTGTCTTATTTGATGAAATCGAAAAGGCGCACAGCGACATCCAGAACCTGCTGCTGCAAATTTTGGAGGACGGCAATCTAACCGACTCCCAGGGACGCCGGGCGGATTTTTCCAACACGATTATTTTGCTCACCTCTAATCTGGGTGCGCGGTGTCTGTCCGGGCAGACGTCGCCGCTGGGCTTTGGGGCCGCCGCTGCCGAGACCCGGCGCCGCGGCCAGCAAGCCATCCAGGAGGCTAAGGAGTTTTTCCGCCCCGAGCTGATGGGGCGCCTGGATGAGACCGTCCTCTTTGACCCGCTCGGCCCGGAGCAGTTGGCCGGGATCGCAGACCGGCTGCTTGTCGAGCTTGAGCAGCGCGCAGCCCGGCAGGGCTACACGCTGCACCACACGCCCGCCGCAGCCAAGGTGCTGGCCGGGGACAAGGTGCCGCCCTACGGTGCGCGGGAGCTGCGCCGCACCGTCAGCCGTGCCGTGGAGCAGGCCCTTGCGGACCGCATCGCTGCCGGTACAGCCCACCCCGGCACCGTTTACACCGCCGATGTGGACGCCGACGGGCACATTATCCTGACCGAGGATACACTGGCGGCGTGCGTGTAGCATAAGCAAAACGAGGTACCTGCTTTCCGTGGCAGATACCTCGTTTTGCTTATTGCTTATTATAATTGTTGTAAAAAGGAAAAATCCTCAATCCTTCACATACAGCCCGCAATGGCACGCCCCGTGGTAGTCCGGGTCGGCCAGCTGCTCCTTGAACTCCTTGCAGATGCAGATATTCTCCGGAATATGCTGCAAGCGGCAGGGGCAGTAGCCGCCCGTGCGCTTGAGTCCCTCGCGGATGGTTTTGACGATTTCCTCATTAGGGTTCAGGTGAAATTTCGGCTTTTCCATAGTGTTACCTCGTTTACGGTTTTACGCGGAACTCCTGCTCGCAGTAGATGCAGCGATAGCGTCCGCTCGGCGTCAGGGCAAAGATGTGGTCACAGCCCTCCTCGATAGAAGTGATGCAGCGCGGGTTCGTGCATTTGATGACGTTGACCAGCCGCTTGGGCTGCTCGGGGTGTTTCTTCTCCGTCACCCTGCCGTTCCGGATAAAGGTGATGGAGATTTTCGGGTCGACATAGGCTAGAACGTCAAAGCTCATCTCACTGACATCGCCCTCGATCTTTATTATGTCCTTTTTTCCGTCCTTTTGGCTGCGGACGTTCTGCAAAAGGGCCACGCTGGCATTGTTCAGCTTTTCCAGCTCCATCATGTGGTAGAGCGCCAGACCCGTGCCTGCGGTAATGTGGTCAATGACCACGCCGTTCTGGATTTCATCAACCTTCAACATTGAACGCTACCTCCCCGGTCTTGGGGTCTTTGAGACCCAGCAAAGTCATGATCAGCGCCATGCGCATATAGACGCCGTTCTGCACTTGGTCAAAGTACGCTGCGCGCGGGTCGTCATCCACGTCCAGCGTGATCTCATTCACACGGGGCAGGGGATGCAGCACCGGCATATCCGCGGGGGCCAGAGCCAGCTTTTCCTTTGTCAGGACATAGCTGTTTTTCAGGCGGATGTAATCTTCTTCATTAAAGAACCGCTCACGCTGGACGCGGGTCATGTAGAGGACGTCCAAATCGGGCAGAGCCTCCTCCATGCTGCGTGTCTCAACATAGGGGATGTTGTTAGGCTCGAGGATCTCGCTGATGATGTAATCCGGCACGCGCAGCTCCTCGGGTGAGATGAGCACAAACTTCATGCCCGGCAGACGGGACAGGCTCTTGATCAGGCTGTGCACCGTGCGGCCAAACTTGAGGTCGCCGCAGAAGCCGATGGTCAGATGATCCAAGTGTCCCTTGCGCTGGCGGATCGTCATCATGTCCAGCAGCGTCTGGGTGGGATGGCTGTGGCCGCCGTCACCGGCGTTGATGACCGGAATGCGGCTGTAGCGGGACGCGCGCAGCGGTGCCCCCTCCTTGGGGTGGCGCATGGCGGCAATATCTGCCACACAGCTGATCACGCGGATGGTATCGGCTACAGTCTCGCCCTTGGAGGCGCTGGAAACACCGGCATCGGGAAAGCCCAGTACCTGACCGCCCAGGTTCAGCATGGCCGCCTCAAACGAAAGACGGGTACGGGTGCTCGGTTCGTAGAACAGTGTTGCCAGCCGCTTACGGGCAGCTACATCTTTATAGGCAGCCGGGTCATCATGGATACGGTCTGCAAGGTCCATCAGGCTGAGCGTTTCTTCCAGCGTGAAATCCGCCGGGTCGATCAAATGTCTCATACACAATCCCCTTTGTTTACTCTATTTATTCCAAACGGCGCTGTGCCGTTCAAAATCAAATCAACTTGCGCACCATCGCAAAGTCAAAGAAATCCGTATAGCAGGTCTGGCAGCAAAGCACCGGCTTGCAGGTTCGGGAATAGCAGATCTCATCCAGCTGTAAAAGCGCCTGCTCCGGGCGCAGCCCCAGCTGGCGGCGGATGCCGGGCACCCCCTGTACGGCTTGCAGCGTCGTCAGCGTCTCGGTGACCTCCACATGGCAGTGCTGCTCCACGATCTCAAAGATCGGGCGGCTGAAATCGATCGTATCCAGCCGCTTGCCGCCAAACAGCGCCAGCGGCAGAATATCGGTGGAGTAGAGCACCGGCGTTTCATCGGCCAGTACCCGGCGGCGCACAAACACAAGTGTGTGCTCGCGCTCCGGGTCAAGGCCGAGCTTTGCGGCCAGCTCCGGCATGGCAGTCTCCCGCGTGACCATCAGGTTATCGCTGTGGGGCACGCGGCCAATTGAGCGGATCATGCGGTTGAATTCCAGCTTCTGGTCCATGCGGTTCTCGACCCGGACCACATCGCGGTTGACAAGGGTGCCGATGCCGCGCACACGCTCCACATAGCCGTCGCGCTCCAGATCGCTCAGGGCATCGCGCACCACGGTGCGGCTCACGCCCAGAACATCGGCCAGCTCCAGCTCGCTGGGCAGCTGGGCGGCGTCTGCATAGCGTCCGCGGCGCAGCTCCTCCAGCAGGCGCCGGGCTGCCTGCTGGCTGCGCAGCTCACCGCCCAGGCGGTTTTCCGTCGTTTTATTCATGCAAAAATTCCTTTCGTGCCCGGCATACGTCCGCCAGGCAGCATTTGTCGCAGTAGGGCTTGGTGCGGGCTGTGCACACGGCGCGGCCATGGTCCACCAGCCGGTGGCAGAAGCCGTTGCCCTCCGCAGGCGGGATGATCTTCCACAGCTCCCGCTCAACCTTGGCCGGCTCCTTGACGTTGTCCACAAGCCCGATGCGGTTGCACAGCCGGATGCAGTGGGTGTCCGTCACGATGGCAGGCTTACCGAATACGTCCCCCATGATCAGATTCGCACTCTTGCGGCCCACGCCGGGCAGGGCAAGCAGCGCATTGAAATCATCCGGTACATGGCAGTCGTACCTGTCGCGCAGCATCCGCATACAGGCCGAAATATCCCGTGCCTTGCTGTGGCCCAGCCCGCAGGGCTTGACGATGGCCTCAATATCCGCAGGATCCGCTGCAGCCAGCTCTTTTACGCCGGGGTACTTGGCAAACAGCTCCTGCACCACCACGTTTACGCGGGCATCGGTGCACTGGGCCGCCAGCCGCACCGACACAAGCAGCTGCCACGCATGGTCATAATCCAGTGTGCAGTCGGAATCTGGATATTCTGCCTTCAGGCGCGCAATACAGATCGCAGCCAGCTCTTGTTTGGTCACAGCATTTTCTCCGTTTCAATCCTTTTCTCTTGATTCTACCACGCCGAGCCGTTATAATCAAGTATAGAAGTATGATGTTTTGGTACACTATCTCAAACTTATCTTAAAAAAGGAACGCAAAATGGAACCATTGGCACAGCGTCTGCGCCCGCGCACCCTGGATGAGGTCTGCGGCCAGCAGCATCTACTCGGCAAAAATCAGGTTTTCCGCCGCACTGTCGAGAGCGGCAAGATTCCCAACATGATCTTCTACGGCCCGTCCGGCGTCGGCAAGACCACCGTTGCCAGCATCATTGCAGCGGGCAGCGGTATGCAGCTGCACAAGCTCAACGGCACGACGGCCTCGACGAGCGACATCAAGTCGGTGCTCGCGGACATCGGTACACTCGGCGCGTCGGGCGGCATTCTTTTATATCTTGACGAGATACAATATTTTAACAAGCGCCAGCAGCAGAGCCTTCTGGAATGCGTGGAGCAGGGTACCGTCACCCTGATTGCCTCCACCACCGAGAATCCCTACTTTTATGTATATAACGCGCTTCTGTCCCGCTGCACGGTATTTGAGTTCAAATCCCTGACCACCGACGACATCCGCACCGGGCTGCGCAGCGCCGTTGCGCGCCTCGGGGCTGAGGACAAGTCTCCCGTGCTCATTCCCGACGACGCGCTGGAATACCTGGCCCAGAGTGCGGGCGGCGATATGCGCAAAGCGCTGGGCAATCTGGAATTTGCCGTCACCGCTGCACCCGTAGAAAACGGCAGCCGCACGATCACACTGGACATGGTGCAGCAGGTCGCCGTGCGCACGGCCATGCGGTATGATAAGCTCGGCGACGACCACTATGACATCGTCTCGGCCTACCAGAAGTCGATGCGCGGCTCCGACCCCGACGCAGCGCTGCACTATCTGGGCCGTCTGCTGGAAGCGGGTGACCTGCCCAGCGCCTGCCGCCGTTTGATGGTCTGCGCGTGCGAGGATGTCGGCCTGGCCTGGCCGCAGATCATCCCCATCGTCAAGGCCGCTGTTGACATTGCCAACGCCGTCGGTCTGCCGGAGGCCCGTCTGCCGCTGGCAGATGCCGTGGTGCTGGTGGCTACCGCGCCCAAGTCCAACTCCGCCCACGACGGCATCAATGCCGCCATTGCGGACATTCAGGCCGGGCGCACCGGGCCCATCCCGCGCCAGCTGCAAAACAAGCACTACGACGGTGCCGACGCCAAGGTCAAGGGGCAGCACTACCTCTACCCGCATGACTACCCCAACCACTGGACCGCCCAGCAATACCTGCCCGACGCCATCAAGGACCGGCAGTACTATGTCCCCGGCGATAATAAAAACGAGCAGGCTTTCGCACAATACTGGAAAAAAATCAAAGGAGAACTGTAATCATGCCCAACCTCCACTGCGAAGCCATTGCCTTCCCGTCGTCGGACGGAAAGCACACCTCTTCCGCATTCCTCTACACTGTACCCGGCCAGCCTGTGCGGGCTGTCCTTCAGCTCAGCCACGGCATGTGCGAATATGTGCGCCGCTATGCACCGATGGCCGAGTTCTACGCTGCCCACGGCATTGCGCTGGCGGGCAACGACCACCTCGGCCACGGTGACACCGCCCAGGCAGGGGAGCACGGCCACTACGGTGAGCCGAATGGCCGTTGCCACCTCCTGAACGACCTGCACACGATGAACCGTATCCTGCACGAGCGCTTTCCCGATACGCCCATCATCCTCTACGGCCACAGCATGGGCAGCTTTTACGCGCGCTGGTACGCCGAGAAGTGGCCGGAAAGCATCACGGCGCTGGTCATTTCCGGCACAGCAGGCCCCAGCTTTATGAATGTCGTCGGCCAGCGGCTGGCCGGGCTGATTGCCCGCGTCAAGGGGCCGCGCTATGTCTCGCCGCTGATGGTCAAGCTGAACTTCGGCAGCTATTGCAGGAAAATCGAGAACGCGCAGTCGCCCAATGCCTGGCTTTCCCGCGATAAAAGCGTTGTGAAAGCCTATGACGCCGACGGGCTGTGCACCTTCCGGTTTACCGCTGCGACCTACCGCGAGATGCTCGCGACGCTCAACCACGTCAGCACAAAGGCATGGGCACAGGCTATTGACAAGGATCTGCCCGTGCTGCTGATTGCCGGTGACTGCGACCCCGTCGGCGACTACGGCAGCGGCGTGCGCAAGGTCTGGGCCATGCTGGGCGACGCCGGTGTCAGGGATCTGACCTGCCAGATTTTTGAAGGAGGCCGCCACGAGCTGCACAACGAAACAAACCGCGACGAGGTGTTCGACTACGTGTTGACATGGATCGAGGATCACATTTCCTGACGTTGTATCATGTAATATTTCCTCCGCCAGCCCGGCGGGGGATTTTTTTATTTTTTTCTATTGACAAAGCTGTATCTTACGTGTATTATTGTATTAAGCTCTTAACACAATAATACAAAGGAGCATAAAACACCATGAACTGGAACATTACTGCGGGCCGCCCGGTCTATGTGCAGCTGGTCGAGCAATTGGAGCTTGCCCTCCTCGCGGGGGAGTTCCCGCCCGGCAGCCGCATTCCGCCCGTGCGGGAGCTGGCCGCTGACGCCGGGGTCAACCCCAACACCATGCAGCGCGCTTTGCAGGAGCTGGAAAGCCGCGGCCTTTTGCAGGCGCAGCGCACCGCCGGGCGCACCGTCACAGCGGATGACACTGCCCTGCAGGCCTTGCGCCGTCGGCGTGCCGGCACGCTGGCGGCGGAGTTTCTGCACCAGATGCAGGCCCTCGGCCTGACCGAAGCCGAAATCGAGACCCTGCTGCGCGAGACCGCACAGCAGGCACAAAAAAAGGAGTAAACCATGGATGCAATTTATGAGGTACACGGCCTGACCAAGCGCTATGGCCGCACCGCTGCGCTGAACGGCGTGGACTTTGCCGTCACGCCGGGCAAGCTCGTTGGCCTGCTTGGCCCCAACGGCAGCGGCAAAACAACGCTTATGAAAATCTCTGCCGGGCTTTTGCAGCCCACGGCGGGCAGCGTCATTATTGATAAAGTTCCTGTCGGCGTTTTCACCAAGGCCGTCACCAGCTATCTGCCGGACCGTATGGCCCTGCCGACGGAGTTCACCGCCGACGATGCCGTAAGCCTGTACGCGGATTTCTTCACCGATTTTGACAAAGTCAAGGCAAACGCCCTGCTGGCCGACCTGCATATCGGCGGGCGGGACAAAATCGATTCCATGAGCAAAGGCACACAGGAAAAGATGCAGCTCTGCCTGACGATGAGCCGTGCCGCCAGGCTCTACCTGCTGGATGAGCCTCTGGGCGGCGTGGACCCCGCCGCCCGCGACTACATTTTAAGCACCATCCTGCACAACTACAGTGAGGATGCCGCGCTTATGCTGTCCACGCACCTCATCGGCGACATTGAAAAGGTGCTGGACGAGGTCATTCTTTTACAGGACGGCAAGGTCCTGCGCCAGGCCGCCGTCGACGAGCTGCGCGAGGAAACAGGGGAGAGCGTGGACGCTTACTTCCGGGAGGTTTACAAATGCTGACGAAGCTTTTACGTTATGAGTTCAAATCCACAGGCCGTGTTGTTCTGCCCATTGCGGCGGGCGTGCTTGTGCTGAACATTTTTACTAATATTCTGAGCCGTTTTGTCCAGAACACCTCCGACAGGCTGCCGCTGGCCGGGGTCGCCATGGCCTTGCTGGCACTGGCATCTGCCGTAAGCCTTCTTGTTGTGCTCGCCATCTGCTCTTTTATTGAAATTCAGCAGTTTTACCGCCTGTTGGGCGAGCGCGGGTACTTGATGCTGGCTCTGCCCGTGCCTATTTGGCAGCACATTGCTGCCAAGGTCATCTGCGGCACGGTATGGACGCTGTTCGGCATGGTATTTTTTACACTTTGCGGCATGCTGACTACCGACACGGTCAGTGGCGGCGGGTTTGCATCTGATTTCAGCCGCGTCACTGCCGAGGATGTCGCCATCTGGGCCGCAATGCTCCTAATTGTGCTGGCCCTCATTGTGGGCGCACTGCTGCACGCATATCTGGCCTGTGCCTTTGCCGCGCAGTTTACCCAGCAGCGGCTGCTCATCAGCATTGCCGCCTACTTTGTCATCGGCTTTATCGGGCAGATGGCAGCCCTTGTGACGGCAGTCTTTGTCGCGTTCCGCGGGTATAAGTACCTTAACAATACCGGCTTCAGCGCCGCGTCGTTTTTCGGTCCCGACAATACCTTGGGCGTTATCGCACTCCCCCTGCTCGCCGTCTTTGCGCTGATTGCCCTTGTCGATGCCCTGCTGTGGGCACTGACCCAGTGGCTCATGACGAAGCGGCTGAATCTGGCGTAATTTTACTAGAAAAACATAAAGTCCGCCGCTTTATCCGTATCCCGGAAAAGCGGCGGGCTTCGTTTATTTTATAAATGCCTCGATGGCTTGTGCGTCGCGGATGCCCTTGGAGTAGAGCTTTTTCAGCGCCTCTTGGTCGCGGGTCAGCGTCTTGACGCCGCAGGTATCGTCTGGTGCGATGATAAGCACCTTGCCCTCGGCTGCCAGCTGTTCCGCCAGCGCGATACCCTCGTTATAATGCTGCGCCCGCAAGGCCAACTGCTCGGCCGCCTTAGGATAGCGGCGGCGGATAACTCGTGCCAGCTTACGGTCGGTGCTGTCAGCGCGCACAGTGCCTTCTGGCTTTGTCAGAATCAGCACGACCTTGTCACAGCCGTCCGCAAATGCCTTTTTCAAGGGGATCGTATCCCCCAGCGCACCGTCGTAATAGGGGATGCCGTCAATGACAATTGGCTTGCAGGCCACCGGGATGCAGCAGGAAGCCATCAGCACGCGGTAGTCATCCTGATGCATATCGCTGCGTGTAAAGTATTTTGGCTTGCCAGTTGTCGCATCGGTGGCGATCATATACCACTCCATCGGATTGGCAGACATTTTTTCAAAATCCAGCGGATTCTCGCAGCCCGCGTTGCTCAACGTGCCGTAGATGTATTGCAGATTCAAAAACGACCCGCTGCGCAGCATATTGCCCGTGCCCATGTACTGCCTGCGCATCGAGTATTCCTCATAAAACAGGTAGTTCCGCCCGCGCTGGCCGCTCAGATTGGAAGCAAGGTTCGCGCTGCCCGCCGAAATGCCGATGCCGTAATCAAATTTCACGCCGTTTTCCAAGCACCAGTCGAACACGCCCGCCGCGTAAATGCCGCGCAGCCCGCCGCCCACATCGATAACGCCGATTTTTTCCACATTCATTTCACCTCTCTATGCGGATAATTATAACACGCCACCCACTACCGCGCACCGTACAATCTGCGGCAAATGTCTTGACTTTTCCCGCAGGGGATTGGCCTTGACCTCCTGACAGAGGAACAATGCACTCTGTTGGAGGAGCTTTGCTGATTTTTACCTCGTTTACAGACCGTTAGTCTGCAAATGCAAAGGAGGCATTTATGAATTTTTGTTTTTACCGCCTGATTTTCTGTCAATGCACCGCTGCGCTTGCAAACGCTGCACTTCGTTTTGCTCTGTCACTGCACTTGCTGCGTGTGACCGATTCCGCCGCACTGTACGGCAGCATAACCGCCCTTGCCATGCTGCCGATGCTTGTCGGGGCGTTCGGGGGGCAGGCTCCTTGCTGACTGTTTTTGCAAGCATCGGCTGTTAGCTGCGCTCGACGCCATCACTGCCGCGCTGATTGCCGTTTCCGCCTTCTCCCTGCGCTTTAAGGTTGCAATCGCGGCCGCATCCGTGTATACTGGATACAAATACACCCTGCACAAAGGAGCCTTATTATGCCTGAGGAAGCCCGGAAAAAACGCTATGAATGGTTGGACGTGCTGAAATTTATGGGGATGCTGGAAATCTACATTGCCCACATGGGCACGGTCTCCGGCAAGCTGCTGCCGCTGATGTTCGTCTTTAACGTGCAGCTTTTCTTCTTCATGAGCGGCCTGTTCTACCGCCCGCCGCAGAAAGGTCAGCTGCGCGGCTACCTCGTTGACAAGGTCTGCGGCATCCTCGTGCCGTACTTCCTGTTTTCTTTTATTATTATGGGGCTCAGCTTCATCCGTCACGATTTCGAGCTTTCCAAATTCAAGGACTACGCCAACTTTATCTTCATCGGCCACCGCAACGCCACGGCGGGCAGCGCGCTTTGGTTCTTGAACTGCTACTTCGTCGTCGTCGTGCTCTACACGCTGGTGATGGTGCTCGTCCGCAATAAATATCTCGCGCTGCTCGTCTCCTTCGCACTGTTCGAGGTGCAGTATCCGCTTTTAAGGCTGCTGCACCTCAATTCGGAAGCCGTCATCTTTAATTTCGACAGCGCCATCGGCTATCTGGTCTTTTTCTCCATCGGGCACTGCTTTGCCGACCTTTTCAAAAGGGAATGGGACTTCAAAAACGCACAGGGCAAGGGCGTGATCCTGCTGCGCGCGGCAGCACTTGCCATGCTGGCGCTCGTCTACTTCAAGGGCGATACCTATTTGACCGAAAAGCTGCCCGTGCTGGAATTTGCCCGCATCGGCGAAATCTTACAGATTCTTTTGCTGATCGAGGCCAACGTTTTTCTGGCAAAGTGCCTGACTTGGGTGCCGTACATCCAGCAGCTTGGCCGCGATTCGCTGATCCTGTGCGGGTGCGAGGATTCCACGCGCGTGCTCGTCAACGATTTCATCAGCATCTTCGGGCTGTCCATCGTCATCCAGACGCCGCTGGCCTCGGTGCTGTGCGCACTTTTGTATCTCGTCGTGTGCGGCAAAATTTACGGCACGCTGGCGCGCAAGTATTTCCCGATTCTAGCGGGGAAGTGGCGGCCGGGGCAGCCGGTTTTGCAGCGAAAAAATGATACTGCGCACCGCTTTACCGAAATATGAAATTTTCATTACCATAATATGAAAGGTTTTTATTGACAAACATTCCACAAGCCGTATAATATACCTTGTGTGTGCATCTATAGGGTAAATCTTTTCTGCCCTGACACATTGGCGTTGTATGTGCTGCTTGCAGCGGCTTCTTCAGCAGGGAGTCGTGTAACAAACCTTTGCGGGGCGGCATAATTGACGCTGACTCGTCAAGGACTCTGTGCCGGCCTAAGGAAGAAACGGTGCGTAAAGAGAGTGCTGTAACGGGAAATTCCGCAAAGGGGGATGCAATAAAAATGAATGAAAATCTGATCGTATCTCTGAAAGACATTGTTGTCGAATTCGATGGGCAGAAGGTCCTGGACGGACTTTCGCTGGACATCCACGACAAGGAGTTTGTCACCTTCCTGGGCCCCTCGGGCTGCGGCAAGACGACGACCCTGCGTGTGATTGCCGGCTTTGTAACACCGAAATCGGGCAATGTCTTTTTTGATGGCAAGGACATCGCCAACATGCCGCCGTACAAGCGGCCTGTGAACACGGTGTTCCAGAAGTATGCGCTGTTCCCGCACCTGAACGTGTTTGAGAACGTCGCCTTCGGCCTGCGCCTGAAAAAGATGACCGAAGATGAGATCCGCCCGAAGGTGCTCGAGATGCTTGAGATCGTCGGCCTGAAGGGCTTTGAACGCCGCAGCATCTACCAGCTGTCCGGCGGACAGCAACAGCGCGTGGCCATTGCCCGCAGCCTGGTCAACCAGCCCCGCGTCCTGCTGCTTGACGAGCCGCTCGGCGCGCTCGACCTCAAGCTGCGCAAGGAGATGCAGCTGGAGCTGAAGCGCCTGCAGCGTGAAATGAACATCACCTTCGTCTACGTCACCCACGATCAGGAGGAAGCCCTGACCATGTCGGATACCGTCGTTGTTATGTCCGGCGGTAAGATCCAGCAGATCGGCTCCCCGCAGGATATTTACAACGAACCCAAAAATGCCTTTGTCGCCCGCTTTATCGGTGACTCCAACATTGTCGACGGCGTCATGCTCAAGGACTTTCTGGTCAACTTCGGCGGCCATGATTTCACCTGTGTGGACCGCGGCTTTAAAGTCAACGAGCCTGTGCAGGTCGTCATCCGCCCGGAGGACGTGCAGATCGTGCCGCCCTCTGTCGGTATGCTGACCGGCCTTGTGCGCGAGGTCATCTTCAAGGGCGTTCACTTTGAAATGCACGTCGATGTGGAAGGCTATGAGTGGATCATCCATTCCACCCAGGCCAGCCAGCACGGCGAGCTTATCGGCATGAACATCGGCCCGGACGAAATTCATATCATGAAGCGTTCGGAGGTGTGATCCATGCTCAAATCCAAATCCTCCCGCTGGCTGGCCGGGCCGTATCTGGTCTGGATGGCCATTTTCACAGTCGTACCGCTTTTCATCGTCATCTGGTACGCCATGACGAACGCGGACGGCCAGTTCACCTTCGACAACCTCACCCAGATCGGGCGGTATTCCAGCGTGTTTGCCCGCAGCCTGATTTTGGCCGCGATCTCTACCGTGATCTGCCTGGTCATGGCGTTTCCGGTGGGGTATTTTCTCTCCCGCCTGCGCGCCAACAAGCAGCACATTATGCTGATGCTCATTATGCTGCCCATGTGGATGAACTTCCTGCTGCGCACCTACGCCTGGATGACACTGCTGGAGAAAAACGGCCTTATCAACAAGTTCTTCGGTTTGTTCGGCCTCGGCCCCTTCAACATGATCAACACCTCAGGTGCGGTTGTGCTGGGCATGGTGTACAACTACCTGCCGTTTATGATTTTGCCCATCTACACGGCCATGACAAAAATCGATGATTCCATCATTGAGGCCGCGCAGGATCTGGGCTGCAACGTCTGGCATATTCTGTTCCGGGTGCTCGTCCCGCTGACCGGCCCCGGCATTGCCACCGGCATCACGCAGGTGTTTGTGCCCGCGGTCTCTACTTTTATTATCAGCCGTATGCTGGGCGGCGGCTCCAACCTGCTGATCGGCGATTTGATCGAGCTGCAGTTCCTTGGCAACTCCTACAATCTGAACCTCGGCTCCGCCATGAGCCTGGTGCTGATGGTCATTGTCCTGCTCTGCATGAGCTTCACTTCGAGCTTTGACGAGTCCGAGATGGAAGGAGTGATGTGATATGGCAAAAAAACATTCCGCATTGCTCATGCGCACCTACGTCATTCTGGTGTTCTGCTTCATGTATCTGCCCATCGCGGTCATGATTGCGTTCAGCTTCAATGAGAGCAAATCCCGCTCGAACTTTACGGGCTTCACCCTCGGCTGGTACAAAAGCCTGTTCCACAACGAGATGATTTTGTCCGCGCTGGGTCTGAGCCTTGTGCTGGCGCTGGTGTCCAGCATTATCGCCACGGTGCTGGGCACGCTGGCGACCCTTGGCATCAACTCGATGTCCCGCAAAAGCCAGCTCATCATCAATAACATCAGCTATGTGCCTGTCGTCAATCCGGAGATCATCACCGGTGTCTCGCTGATGCTTCTCTTCGTCATGGCGCAGAACTTCGGCATCGGCGGCGAGAGCGGCATCTTCGGCTGGCCGACGCTGCTGATTGCGCACATCACCTTCAATATCCCGTATGTTATCTTTAATGTAGGCCCCAAGCTGCGCCAGCTCGATCCCAGCCTGTACAATGCAGCGCTGGATCTGGGCTGCACACCGCGCCAGGCTTTCACCAAAGTCATCATGCCGCAGCTGTCCCCGGCCATTTTGTCGGCATTCCTCATCTGCCTGACCTACTCTATTGATGACTTCATGATTTCCTACTTCAACTCCGGCACGATGCAGACACTGCCTATCGCCATCTACTCGATGACCCGCAAGAAGGTCAGCCCCGAGATCAACGCGCTGTCCGCAGTCATATTCTGCGTCATTCTGGCAATCATCCTGATTTCCAACGCCGCAGACTCCCGCGCCTACCGCCGCAACCAGAAGGCCATCCGCAAAGCCATGCTGGACGAAGGGGGGCGCTGAAGATGAAGCTGAAAAAGTTTTCCGCTGCAGCGCTGGCCGCACTGACTGTCACAATGATGAGCGCCGCGCCGGTGCTGGCCGCCAATGACATCGAGGTCAACGAGGATATTTCCGTCTCCGGAGACTACGATTGGAAGCGCTTTGCCAACGACCATATCACGCTGAATGTCTACAACAACGGCCTGTACATCTCCGACGGTTCTGACGAGAGCATCAACGTTCTGTCCGCATTCGAGGAGCTGACCGGCATCAAGGTCAATTACACGACCTACGACTCCAACGAGAGCCTCTACGCCAAGCTGAAATCCGGCGGCGTATCCTATGATGTCATCTTCCCGTCGGATTACATGGTGGGCAAGATGGCCAAGGAGGGCATGCTGTCCGAGCTGAACATGGACAACATTCCGAACTTTGCCGGCATCGGTGAAACATATCTGGACCGCAGCTTCGACCCCGGCAACAAGTACAGCGTGCCCTACATGTGGGGCACAACGGGCCTGATCTACAACACGACGATGGTTGAGGAGCCGCCCACGAAATGGGCGGACATGTGGGATGTTGCGTACACAAACAATGTGTTGATGTTCAACAACTCCCGCGACGCTTACGCGATTGCAGCCAAGACGATTGGTCTGTCGATGAATCCGCAGTCTGTTGACGAGATCACCGCCATCACCGACGCGCTGAAAGCCCAGAAGAACATCGTGCAGGCCTACGTCATGGACGAGGTCTTTGACAAGATGGAGGGTGGCGAGGCCGCCATGGCGCCCTACTATGCGGGCGATGCCATCACGATGATCGACGAAAACCCAGACCTTGCTTTCGTCCACCCGGAGGAAGGCGTCAACTTCTTCATCGACAGCATGTGCATTCCGGCCAACGCCAAGCACCGGGAGGCCGCCGAAATGTTCATCAACTACCTGTGTGAGCCGGACGTCGGCCTTGCCAACGCGGACTTCATCGGCTATTCCACCCCCATCACCGCTGTGTGGGAGATGCTGGACGACGATTTGAAGTACAGCGAAATTGCCTACCCGAGCGCGGAGGTTCTGGACAAGGCGGAGGTCTTTGAGACTCTGCCCGACGACATCAACGCCGCCATGGATGCCCAGTGGAGCGAGATGAAAAGCTATGAGGATGGCGGCAGCGGCTGGATGGTTCTTGCCCTGCTGCTTCTGGCCATCGCTATCTCTGCATTCAATATTTGGCGCAAGCTCCGCAAAAAATCCCGCGATAACTATTAAACAGTTTCAGGCTGCACACCGTTTTGCGTGTGCAGCCTTTTTGTTTGCCGGCCCGCAGCCTTGCCGCTGCACCCTTTTACGGTTCGATTTGTAGGGAGGGGTCTTGCCCTCTCCGCGGGCCGATGCAAGCATCAGCCCCTACGGCCAGCCCCAAAGCCCCCGCTTTTGCATTTTTCCAACATTTGTGCTATACTCTCCTTGGCGAATCAATTCAAAATCCATCAAGGAGGGCTTCCTTATGCCCGAAAAGCTCATAACCTACACCCAAAAATTTACCGTCTACCGCACGGACGGCGACCACCTCGGCCATGTCAAGCTCGGAGCCCTGCTGCGCTATGCCCAGCAGGTTGCTACCGCCCACGCCGAGGCCGTAGGGCTGGACGATGCCCTGTACCGCAAGACCCACACCGCCTATGTGCTGGCCAAGCTGGCCCTGCACGTCACACGGCTGCCCCGTGTGGACGAGGAACTGACCCTTGTCACCCAGCCCGAGCGCTGCAAGCGCGCCGTCAACAAGCGCATCACCCATTTTTACGATGCCGACGGGGCAGAGGTCGCCACAATGGACAGCCGCTGGGTACTCATTGATACCGAAAAGCGTATGATCCTGCGCAAGCACCCGGAGCAGTTTGACGACCAGTGGGCCGAGGATGTGCCCCTTGAGCTGCCGATGCGCCTGCCCCGCGTTGCACCCGAGGACTGCGAGACGCTGGGCACGCAGACCGCGGCCTACTCCCGCTGCGACATGAACGGCCACCTCAATAACACCCGCTATGCCGACATTGTCTGCGACGTCGTACCGTGGCAGGTCTGGGACAGTGCGCAGATTTCGGATTTCATCATCAGCTACCACCGCGAGGTACCCCGCGGCGAGAGCTTCACCCTGCGCCGTGCCAAACTGGCAGAGGACACCTTCTATTTTGAAGGCGAACGGGAAGGCAAATCTGCCTTTGAGGCACAGCTGATTTTCAAACACTTATAATTTCTACATAAACCCCTGTTACACTGTTTACATCGACAATGTAAAGGGGTTATTATTATGACAAAGCAAAAATTCGGCCTGACCGGCACGGCGCTCAAAACCATTGCGCTGGTGCTCATGGTGATGGATCACATTCACTACTTTTTTGAATTCACGGGCGTTGTGCCGGAATGGTTCAGTATGCTGGCACGGCTGTCCGCACCGCTGTTTTTGTTCTGCACGGTGGAGGGCTTTGCCCATACCCATGACCGCAGGCGCTACTTCCTGCGTATCTGGGCCATCGGCGCTGCGATGGGCACTGTGGAATTTTTTATGATCTATGCAGGGGCCTTCCGCCGCGGGGACGGCTTCTACCCGCTGAATGCCATTTTTCAGGATCTGATGCTGCTTTGCATAATCTGGCAGGGCATTGACTGGCTGCGCCAGCGCCGCTTTGTACGGGGCGCACTGGCTGTTGCCATGCCGATCCTCTGGCCGTTTTGCATCGCAGCGCTGCTGATGCTTTTTCCCAAAATTCAGGACGCACCGATCGGCTCCGCTGTGTTGGCGTGGCTTATCACGGCACCGTTGCCCATGTGTACGGCCATCACCGACGGCGGCTGGTCTTTTCTGGTCGGAGGCGTTGTGTTGTATGCACTGTACGGCCACAAGCGCCTGCAGCTGACCGTCTGGGCGGCCATAACCTTCCTGTGTGATTTTGTGCTGGTCTATCTGCAGGTTCACAGCCTGCCGGATTTCGCCTTTTCCCAGATGTTCACAGTCTACTATGAGTGGCTCGGCGTCTTTGCCGTTATCGGCATGGCGCTGTACAACGGCCAGCGCGGCAGCGGCCACAAGCAGCTGTTCTACTGGTTCTACCCGGCACACATTTATCTTCTCTACGGGGCATCCTGCCTTGTCTACACGCTTACGCGGTAAGGAGAGCTTATGGCACACATTCTGGCAGTTGACGATGACCACGACCTCTGCGCACTGCTAAAAACAGCGCTTGAGCGTGACGGCCACACCGTAGAAACGCGCACCTCCGGCACGCAGCTGACCGATACGCTCTGCCGCTGGGCAGACTGCATCCTGCTGGATGTGATGATGCCCGGCGAGGACGGCTTTGCCGTCTGCCGCCGCATCCGCGCCGAGACGGACGCGCCGATTCTGTTTCTGACGGCCCGCACCGATGAGCCGTCGGTGCTGACCGGTCTCGGTCTTGGTGCGGACGATTACCTGACCAAGCCGTTCCGCGTGGCCGAGCTGCGTGCCCGGGTTGCCGCCCACCTGCGGCGGCAGAACCGCACGCCGTCCCATAAGATCACCCGCGGCGGGGTGACGCTGGACCTTTCTGCCAAAGAAGCCGGCGTTGACGGCATGCCTTTACACCTGACAAAATCCGAGTACGCCATCTGTGAGCTGCTGGCCCTCCATGCAGGGCAGACCTTTTCCAAAGAACAGATTTACGAAGCTGTGTTCGGTTATGACGGTACAGCGGATGACACCGCCATCACCCAGCACATTAAAAACATCCGCGCCAAGCTGCGCGTAGCCGGGGCAGAGGAGGTGCTGCAAACGATATGGGGCGTGGGCTACCAATGGAAAAACGAAAGCTGACCAGTCTGCGCACCGTGCTGCTGCGGTATCTTCTTCTGTGCGGCGGCGGGTGTGCGCTGATTCTGGTACTCTGGTGGGTCATTTTTATGCAGCTGATAAACATCGGTTTTCTGCTGCCTGCCGTGGCGTCTGCGCAGGCCTGTGCCGAGGCCCGGGAGACCGTGGCCGCCGTGACCGCTGAAACATTTGATTCCAACCAAATCAGTGACCTGTGCCGCTGGGCTGTGGTGCAGGATGGCACGGTGCTGCAGACCAACATGACCGCCCGTCAGCTGAAAATTGCCCTCAATGCCTTTCACGGCGGCAGCGGCAATCTGGGGTATACGCAGTACCAGTACGATGTCAAAATGGCTGACGGAAGCTTTTGCCTTTTGCAGTACGACTATGCTACGCCATACGCCGACCCGGCCCTGCGGGACACGTTGCCGGAATTCCAGACCTGCTATTTTGTGCTGCTGGCGGCGCTCATCCTCGTTTGGCTGGGCTGGCAGACCCACTGCACCGTGCGGGTCTTTGCCGCCGAGACCGCCTGTTTGCACCGCGCGGTGGATGCCATCGCTGCGCAGCAGCCCGAGCGCATTGACGCATACGGCGCGCGTCTGCGAGAGTTTTCCGCCACGCTGCATGCCATGCAGACGATGGGCCGAGAGCTGACCGACAGCCTGCAAAGCCAATGGCGGATGGAGCAGCAGCGCGCCGAGCAGATCGCCGCGCTGACGCATGACTTGAAAACGCCGCTGTCCATCATTCAGGGCAACGCAGACCTGCTGGCCGAGGATGCTCTGTCCGCCGACCAGCAGACACAGGTCGAAGCCATCCTGCGTGGAACGGACCGTGCCCAGCAATATCTGGCCGCCCTGCGCACCGCCTGTGCACCGCCCGCCACAGGGGAAACCTTTCCCAGTCACACCCTTGTCTGTGAATTGGCGGAAACAGCCCGCGCCCTCTGCGCACCTGCCGGGGTGCAGCTTATACTGAACGAGCAGTGGCAGGGGACACTGTGCGCGGCGCAGTGCGACCTGCTCCGGGCTGCCGAAAACCTGCTGGACAACGCCGTGCGCTATACGCCCCGCGGCGGCACTGTCACACTGTTGGTTACAAAAGAAAAACAGGATTTCATCCTGCGTGTGACCGATACCGGCCCCGGCTTCACTGCCGAGGCCCTCGCCAAGGCGGGGGAGCTGCTTTATACAGAAGCTGCCCGCAGTGACACAGCCCACCAGGGCTTTGGGCTGTATTTTGCACGCAGGGTCGCGCTTTCACACAGTGGCACGCTGCGCCTGTCCAACACGCCCGGCGGCTGTGCGGAGCTGCGCCTGCCAATTTGTGAACAAATTGAAAAATGACAAAAGATTTACAATTTGCTATTGACATTTGGTGACAAAACAGTTACAATTTAGTTGCAAGCTAAATGAACCCCAAGTCAAATAGCTTTATCACATTTTCATGTGTTCTTCTCCTCCTTTCTTGTAAATCCCCGCCCATCCCTCAGGGCGGGGATTTATTTTTTGTAACCCGGCACAGCGGGCATTTTTCTTTACAATCCCTGGAAATCGTGCTAAAATAAAAGTCGTATGTCCTTACCGTCCTGTACATGTACAGACTACTTATATATAAAGAAGCGTTCAGAGAAATAAGAGAGGGAAACACTGTAACATGGCACAATCTCGTTCCGGTAAAAAATCAACAAAGAACTCCTCCGGCAAAAAGAGCACCGCCTCCTCCCGCGGCACGGGCCGCAGCAGCACCGGGCGCTCCGCATCCGCGCGCAGCGGTGCGGCCTCCCGCAGCCGTCAGCCGTCCCGCCGTGCCCAGCGCCGCGCCGAGACCCCGAACCTGGCCCGCAGCATCCTGCTGGTGGGGCTGGGTCTGCTTTGCGTTGCGCTCGTGCTTGTGCCCGGGCAGAATCTTTGGCGCACGTTGCGCAGCTGGTACTTTGGCGTTTTCGGTATCACGACCTATCTGGTCGGACCGTTCCTGCTGTACCTGGCCTACCTGCTGGCCACCGGCTACCGCGTCGCGCTGTTTGCGGGCAAGGTATCGCTGATGGGCGTGCTCTGCGCCAGCGTGCCGGTCATCTTCTCCAAGCTCAATATTGAGAACCTCAAGGTCGGGGAGATCGTCAAGATGCTCTTTACCCGCGGCGGCACCTACTTCTGGGAGGGCGGCGTCCTCGGTGCGCCCATCGGTGCCACGCTGCTGGCGCTGTTCGGGCGTCCCGCCTCCAACATTATCATGCTGCTCATCTTCCTGCTGGGGCTGATGTTCTTCTTTGCCATCACCCCCGCGGACGTCGTTCTGTTTGTAGACGGCCAGTACAAGATCCTGCAGGCCAAGCGCGAGGAGCGCGCCGCAGCCGAGACCGCCTACGACACCCGCCTGTTTGACCAGGAGCCCGAGGAGGAGAGCGTCGAGAATCTGACCGGTGCGCTGCCGGACAGCAGCCGCCCGCACCATCCGGTTTACGATGTCATCGCGGACACGAGCCGTTTCCCGAAGCAGACCCCGCCCGCCCCGCAGCGGCAGGCCGCCTACACGCCCCCCGTGGCACCTGCTGTGCCCGAGCCACCGTTTGCCGCCAAGCCCGCCGCCCAGACCCATGCGTCGTTTGACGTGGATCTTGGCCCCAGTGCAGGGGAAAGTGCCCGCCAAAAGGCCGTCAGCGTTGACCCGCTGGAGCCGGTCAGCATCGGCCCGGGCGGCACGTTCGGTATGGATCCGCTGTCCAACCGGGCTAACAGCACACTGCGCCACACCCAGCCCCAGCCCGCTCCCGCACCGAAGGAGGATTTTGAGCTGCAATTGCAGCCTTCCTCAGAGCCTGCCGCGCCAGTGTACAGCACCCCGCTGACCCCGGTCACGCCCGCGCCCGCTGCACAGGCGTCCCCCGCGCCGCAGGACGAGCTGGATGCGCTCATTAACCGCGCTGTCAGCGGCCACGCGCCTTACTATACGCCGCAGGAGGTCAGTGCCGAGACAACGCTGGACCTGCCGCAGCCTACCGAGTTTGAGACCCCGCTGACGCCTGTCCCGCAGGAGCCTAAATTTGACACGCCTCTCATTCCCGTGGAGGACGGACCCGAGCCGATCCCTGTCGAGCTGCCGCAGCTGGATATGACAGGCCGTGTGCAGGGCGATACGATGGTCCTTTCTCCGGCTGATCTTGCTGCACAGATGGCCGCAGACGCTGCGCCGCTGGGTACGCCCGCCCCCGCAGCTGTGCCCGCCGCACCGGAGACCCCCGCTGTTTCCGCACCGATCCCGACACTGGGCGGCAGCTTCAGTGATACCGGCAGTGCGGTCAGCGCTGCCTGGCAGTCCGGGCGCTCTGTCTCCGAAATGCTGGATGATATGCTGGCCGAGACACCCGCCGCCCCTGCCCAGCCTGTTGTCGAGGCTCCGGCCCCGGCTGCCGCCCCGCAGCCGTACCAGTCTGCCCCTGCCATGACTCGCCCTGCGGCGGAAACGACCCAGAGCAGCTTCACTGTGCCCCGGCAAGGGGAGGCTGCCCGCGTGCAGGTCAGCACCGCTGTCGGCAACTCTGCCGGTGCGCCCATCCATACGCCGCCCTGTGCGGCCAAGACCGACCCCACCGCTATGCGTCTGCCCACCTCGGAGGAGCAGCCGCCGGAGCCCTACTGCTATCCGTCGCTGAATCTCTTTAACGCTACGCGCCCCGACGACGAGGCCGGGGCCGCCCGCGAAATGAAGAAAAACGCGGACATTCTGGTCAACACGCTGGACAGCTTCGGCGTCAAGACGACGATGCTCGACATCTGCCGCGGCCCGTCCGTCACCCGGTATGAGCTGCAGCCCCAGGCCGGTATCAAGGTCAGCCGCATCACAAGCCTGGCCGACGACATCGCCCTGAACCTGGCCACCGCGGGTGTGCGCATTGAAGCGCCCATCCCCGGCAAGCCCGCCGTCGGCATCGAGGTCCCGAACAAGATCCGCTCCACCGTCAACATCCGCGCAGTCTTTGAATCCCAGAATTATATCAACATGCGCAGCCCGCTGACGATGGCCCTCGGCAAGGACATTGCCGGTACGGCGCAGGTCGCGGATCTCTGCAAGATGCCTCACCTGCTGATTGCCGGTTCCACCGGCAGCGGTAAATCCGTCTGCGTCAACTCCATTATCATCAGCTTCCTGTTCCGCTCCGGCCCTGAGGATGTCAAGCTCATTCTGATCGACCCGAAGGTCGTCGAGCTGGCCGAGTACAACGGCATTCCGCACCTGCTGATGCCCGTCGTCACCGAGCCGCGCAAGGCTGCCGGTGCGCTGGGTGCCAGCGTGGCCGAGATGGAGCGCCGCTACAAGCTCTTTGCCGAGAACAACGTCCGCGAGATCAAGGCCTACAACAAGCTGGCCGCCCAGACCGGCATGGAGCACCTGCCCTATATCGCCATCGTCATTGACGAGCTGGCCGACCTGATGATGGTCGCGGGCAAGGAGGTCGAGGACTATATCTGCCGCATCGCGCAGAAGGCCCGCGCTGCCGGCATCCACCTGATCGTTGCGACCCAGCGACCCAGCGTGGACGTCATCACCGGCCTTATCAAGGCCAACATCCCCAGCCGTATCGCCTTTGCCGTTTCCAGCCAGATCGACAGCCGCACCATTCTGGACAGCGGCGGTGCCGAAAAGCTGCTGGGCAACGGTGATATGCTCTTCCTGCCCGTCGGCGCGTCCAAGCCCGTGCGTGTGCAGGGTACCTTCGTGACCGATGAGGAGATCGGCGCGGTGCTGAGCTTTATCAAGTCCACCTCCACCGCCCAGTACGATGAAGAAATGATTGCCGAAATGGAGCGCCGCGCCGTTGCCGAAAAGGGCAGCAAGAAGGGCGGCGACGATGACGGAGACGGCGGCGGTGCACTGGACGCCATGTTTGAGCAGGCCGTTGAGTGCGTTATTGAGGCCGGACAGGCCAGCACCAGCCTTTTGCAGCGCCGCTGCAAGTTGGGCTACGCCCGCGCCGCCCGCATCATGGACCAGATGGAGCAGGAAAAGATCATCGGCCCCTATGAGGGTGCCAAGCCCCGCGCCGTGCTTGTGACCAAGGCCGAGTGGGAGGAGCGCAAGCTGAACGGCCAGTATGACGGGTAAGCGCTTTGCCCGCCTGGCCGCGGCGGTTGCCGTCTGCTTGTTGGTGCTTGCCGCGTTCGTCGTCCAGCTTTTGGGCGGCAGGGGCAGTGTTCCCGGCTGGCAGCAGCTGCGCGCCGCGCTCGGCGTACCGCTCCAAACCGAGGAAAGCGCTCCGCAGACTGCGGACGGCAGTACCGTCGTGTATGTGCTGGATGTCGGGCAGGGCGATGCCGTGCTGCTTTGTCAGGACGGCGCGTACTGCCTGATCGACACCGGCCCCGTCGAGGCTGAGGACGCGCTGCTCTATGACCTGGACGTGCTGGGTGTGCCGTCGCTTGACTATCTTGTGCTGACCCATCCCCACGCAGACCACACCGGCAACGCCCGCGCGGTGCTGCGCACCCTCCCGGTCAAGACCCTGCTGCTGCCGCTTTGGCAGCCCACGGCAGATGAGACCGCCGACTGGCCGCGCCATCTCGCAGAGCTGGCCGCCGACAGCGGAGCAGAAATTCTCACAGCAGAAGCCGGGGAGGAATACCCGCTTGGCAGCGGCAAGCTGCAAATTTTGCAGGGCGGCAGCGAGGATGCCGACAGCGTCAACGATGCCTCGCTCTGCATGCTGTTCACGGCGGGCGATTTCCGCTTTCTCGATACCGGCGACGCAGAGGCAGACGCCGAGCAGCGTCTGGTCGATACCTACGGCCCGACCCTGCATGCCACTCTTTTCAAGGCGGGGCATCACGGGTCCTACACCTCCAACAGCCTGACCTTTATGCAGGCAGTCCGGCCCGAGGCCGTGGCCGTCAGCTGCGGGCTGCACAACGATTACGGCCATCCGCACCGCGCTGCCCTGCAAAATTGCGCAGAGGTCGGTGCCGAGGTATGGCGCACTGACCTGGAGGGCAGCCTCACCTTCATCTGGCAGAACAACACCCTCAACGTGGAAACTTCCGCGGACTCCGCCGATTTTGCGGCGTAAAAATAAGGAGTAGAAAATGACGATTACGGAACAGTTCAAAGCCAAACGCTGCGTTTTCTCTATCGAATGCTTCCCGCCGAAACAGACCACCCAGATGGATAAGCTCAAGGACACCCTGCGCCAGATGCAGGCCATGGACCCCGGCTTCATCAGCGTCACCTTCGGTGCGGGCGGCTCTGCAGGCGGCGTCTCCACCGCGGAGGTGGCCGACTACATTCAGAACGAGCTGCATGTCCCCACGCTGGCGCACCTGATCTGCATGGGCAACGACGAGACCCGTGCAGCGGAGATTTTGGATCAGCTGGAATCTGTCGGCGTCCGGGATGTGCTGGCCCTGCGCGGGGACCGCAGCCCGTCCCGCCCGGAGAGCCCCGACTTCAAACACGCCAGCGACCTGACGTCCTTTATCAAATGGAAGAAGCCGGAATTTTCCGTTCACGGTGCCTGCTACCCGGAGGGCCACCCCGAGGCCGACAGCCTGCTGCATGACGTTGAGAACCTGCGCATCAAGCAGGCCGCCGGTGCCGAGCACCTGCTGACCCAGCTTTTCTTTGACAACATGCACTTTTACCGCTTTCTGAATCTGGCACGCCGCGCAGGCATCACGCTGCCGGTTTCTGCCGGTGTCATGCCCATCGTCAAGCGCAGCCAGATCGAGCGAACCGTTTCGCTTTCTTCGGCCAGCCTGCCGTCCGAGTTCACCCGCATGATCTCCCGCTATCAGGACGACCCGGCCAGCCTGTACGACGCCGGTATCGACTACGCCGTCAGGCAGCTGCGCGACCTCATTGAGGGCGGTGCAGACGGCATCCACCTGTACGCAATGAATGACGCCGCCGTGGCCGCGAAGGTCTACGACGGCATCAGGGATCTGCTGTAATGGAGTGCCGCAAGCCCGCCGCCATTGACCGCGCCACGGCGCTGCGCTACATGGGTGCGTCCGGCTGGACGCCCGATGCCGCCACCTCGGCCCTGCTGGACAAGGCCGAGCAGACCGTGCTGACCGCTGCTGCGCCGCGTGCGGTGTACCGCCGTCTGCCGCGTACCGCCCTGCCGCTGGAAAACTGCGGCAGCGACCTGACGCGCCATCTGCAGGGCTGCGACGAGGTCCTTCTGCTGGCAGCGACCCTCGGGGCCGAGGTGGACAAGCTTTTGCGCCGCATGGAACTGACTGACATTGCCCTGGCCGCCGCAGCGGACGCGCTGGCCTCAGTGCTTTTGGAACAGGTCTGTGACGAGCTGGAGAACGAAATACGCGCTCAAATCGAGGCGCAGGGCGTCTTTATGACCGGGCGCTACGCGCCGGGCTACGGTGACTGCCCGCTGGAGCTGAACGACGCGCTCTGCCTTGCGGCGGACACGGTGCGCGGCTGCGGCCTGGCCGTGACGCCCCAGCACCTTTTGACCCCCCGCAAGAGTACCACCGCCATTTTAGGCATTGCCGACCATCCCGTGACCGGCACCCGCGCAGGCTGTGCGACCTGCCATTTAAAGGAGACCTGCTCGTTCCGCAAGCGCGGCACGACCTGTTTCACACAAGACTGATAGGGGAGAAGCGTATGCAGATTCGTGAAGTTTTTGACCGCAAGCGGTTTGTTTTTCTGGACGGCGGCATGGGCACCCAGCTGCAGGCACGCGGTCTGCAGCCCGGGCAGAAGCCCGAGCTCGCCGCGCTGGAAATGCCGGAGGTTTTAACGGCCATCCACACTGACTACGCCAACGCGGGCGCGGATATTCTGCTGGCAAATACCTTTGGTGCCAACGCCAAAAAGCTGACCGGCTGCGGCCACACGGTGGAGGAGGTCGTTTCCGCTTCCATCGCCTGTGCGCGCAAGGCCGCCGATACCACCGGCGCGTGTGTAGCGCTGGACATCGGCCCTCTGGGTGAGCTGCTCGTCCCCGCGGGCACGCTGGCGTTTGAGGATGCCTACAAGGAGTTTGCACAGGTCATCCGCGCCGGTGCGGCGGCAGGGGCTGACCTCGTCTTTTTGGAGACGATGACCGATCTGTATGAGCTGAAGGCCGCCATCCTCGCCGCCAGGGAAAACTGCGATCTGCCTGTTTTCACCTCCATGAGCTTTGAGAGCCGCGGGCGCACCTTCACAGGCTGCACCGTCGAAAGCTACGCCGTCACGGCAGCGGGTCTCGGCGCGGACGCCGTGGGCATCAACTGCTCGCTCGGCCCCAAGGAGATTCTGCCCTTCGCGCAGCGCCTCTGCCGCAGCGTGCCCGCGGGTGTTCCGGTCTTTGTCAAGCCGAACGCCGGTCTGCCGAACCCCGACGGCAGCTACAATCTCGACCCGGATGAATTTGCCGCCGAGATGAAGGAGTACGCCGCCATCGGCGTTTCGATGGTCGGCGGCTGCTGCGGCACGACGCCCGCGTTTATTGCCAGGCTGCATGAGACCTTCAGCCCGCTGACCCCGGCTGACAAGATCCCCATCCGCCGCAGCTGTCTGTGCACGCCGGTTCGCTTTGTGGAGGTCAACGGCATCACTGTGGTGGGGGAGCGCATCAATCCCACCGGCAAAAAGCGGCTGCAGCAGGCCCTGCGGGACGGCGACAGCGCCTACCCCTGCACTCAGGCTGTGGCCCAAGCCGAGGCCGGTGCGCAGGTGCTCGACGTCAACGCGGGCCTGCCCGGCATCGACGAGGCCGCCACGCTGGAGCAGCTTGTCAAGGATTTGCAGGCCGTCACCGACCTGCCGCTGCAGCTCGACTCCTCGAATCCAGAGGCCCTGTCCCGTGCGCTGCGCATCTACAACGGCAAGCCTATCGTCAACTCGGTCAACGGTGAGCCGGAGACGCTGGAAAAGATTCTGCCGCTCTGCAAAAAGTACGGTGCCGCCGTCGTCGGCCTGGCGCTGGACAAGGGAGGTATCCCGCCGACAGCCGAAGGCCGCTTTGCGATTGCTCAACGCATTGTCGCCGCTGCCAACGCCGCCGGTATCCCGAATGAGGACATCTACATTGACTGCCTGACGCTGACCGCCAGCGCCCAGCAGGAGGGTGCCGTCCAGACGCTGGAGGCTCTGTCCCGCTGCAAGCGTGAGCTGGGCGTGCGCACTGTGCTGGGCGTGTCGAACATCAGCTTCGGCCTGCCGTGCCGCGGCTACCTGAACACAACGTTTTTGACGATGGCCATGTCTGCCGGGCTCGACCTTGCCATCATGAATCCCAACACGCCGGAAATGATGGCTGCCGTGCGCGCCTACCGCGTGCTGACCTCGCAGGATTTACAGAGCACCGACTACGTTGCCGCCTATGCCGATGTGCAGATCCAGACGACGCAGACGCGCAAGTCCGCCGCCACCGTGGCCGAGGTCGGCGCCGCCGCACCGGGCGGGGACGCCCTGTTTGAGGCTGTGCGCCGCGGCCTGAAGGCCGAGGCCCGCGCCGCCGCGGACGCCGCGCTGACAATGCGCGAACCGCTGGACGTAGTGAATGTCTCGCTGATCCCCGCACTGGACGCCGTGGGCGACGGCTTTGAGAAAGGCACGGTATTCCTGCCGCAGCTTTTGCAGGCCGCCACCGCCGCGCAGGCTGCGTTCGAGGCCATCAAGGCCAAAATTGCCGCCTCCGGCCAGGCGCAGGGCAGCAAGGGCAAGATCGTCATTGCCACAGTCAAGGGCGACGTGCATGACATAGGCAAGAACATTGTCCGTGTCATCCTCGAAAACTACGGCTATGACGTGCTCGACCTCGGGCGCGACGTTGACCCCGAGCGTGTCGTAGAGGCCGTGCGCCAGACCGGTGCAAAGCTCGTCGGCCTGTCGGCCCTGATGACGACCACCGTCCCCAATATGCAGGCCACGATCGAGGCCCTGCATGCCGCGCACCTTGACTGCAAGGTCATGGTCGGCGGCGCGGTGCTGACGCCCGACTACGCCCGGGACATCGGTGCCGACTACTACTGTAAGGATGCCAAGGCCAGCGCTGATTTGGCCAAGCAGCTTTTAGGCTGATTGTATAGAGCCGCGTTTCACGAAGAAACGCGGTTTTTTGCACAATTGTAAAATCTTATCTTTGTCAGCAAATCACCATTGCAGGGAAGTTCCAATTGATGTATAATAGTTGTGTTTACTGTTTTTGGACATTTTCCTTTATTTGTCTGTTTTAGGAGCGTATCTTTTGAAGCACATAGCCAAAATCGCAGCGTTCACCGCGATTTTTCTGATTATAAATCTGATTTTCTGCGGCTTTATGCCGCCCGATAACGGTTCCAGCCTTGACATGTGGCGCAGCTACCACCAAAAGCAGTCCATTGACATTGCCGTCATTGGCTCTTCGCTGGCTTCCTGCGCCCTGCCCGAAGAAGAACTCGCCGCCGCAACAGGGGAGACCGTTGCACTGATGGCAACAAACGCCCAAAGCTTGGATATGTCGCAGATCGCGCTGGAGACCCTGCTTCGGGAGCATTCTCCCCGGTATGTGATCCTTGTCATGGATCTGACCAACATGACAGGCAAACCCTATGCCAAAGCCCAAAAGGCTTTTTTATATGCAGAGCTGCAGACGGATTCCTGGAAGGATAAGCCCGCTGACCTGCTGCGCTACATGACCAGCCGTGATAACTTTACAGGTGCAGATTCCCTGAATGCGCTTTTTCCCTGGCAGAGCGGCAGCTGGCCCACCGATTGGCCCGCTACGATCCAACAGAAATGGAATGCCGTACTGAATCATCTGCCGCACCGGCGCGGTGCGGCCCATGCCCAGCCGGAGGATACCGCGGTCATCAACTTTGACACTGTCGGCACGGAGAACACCTGGAGCCAGAACGCCCACGACTTTAGCGCGCAGCACATTGAGGAGCTGACCTCCATGCTGCAGCTCTGTCAGGAGAACGGCACGCGCCTTTTGCTCATCAGTGCGCCCAAGACCACGCTGGATGTCGTGAGCTACGAGACGTATTTTGACGACTACGCCTACTTCAAGCAGCTGGCAGCACAGTATGGAGCTTCCTATTATGACTTTAACCTTGCAAAGCCGGAGCTGTTTGAGAACAAAGAGCCTGACTATCACAAGGATTTCACCCACATGAATGCTGCCGGCGGGCATGCGTTCAGCCTGAGCATGGCAAAGTTTCTGGCTATGCTGGACGCCGGGCAGGATGTAGAATCGTTGTTCGAGACGCCGTCAGAATATCTGGCCGCCGTAAACTATATCACCAACGTCTACCTGACGCCGGAGGTTCACCCGGACAAGATTTTGCTGCTGGCCGGTTCCTACCACGGTCCGTCCGTACAGGCTGAATACGAGTTCTGGGTCAAAGCGCCGGGGGAGAGCGAATACAGCCGGGTTTCCGCGTATTCTACCCGCTCCTGGACCGAGTACGCAGCGGCGGAGCACGGCACCTACCAGTTCCGCGTGAATGCCCGTATTGTTGGTTCTTCCGCCGATTTTGAGCGATATTATGAATGTTCTGTCGATTTTTAATTTTGTGGATGGTGTAGTGTGGAAATCTATTCCCTGAGTTTCTTCCTGCTGGTCAGCGTTGGACTCATTTTGTATTATACTGTTTTCAGCCGCTGCCAATGGATCTGCCTGCTGGGGTTGAGCCTGCTGTTTTTTACCGCCAGCGGCTGGAAGGGCCTTGTTTTTCTGCTTTTCACTGCGTTGACGATCTGGCTCGGCGCCTTGCAGCTGGCAAAGCTGGATGCCGATTCCGCCGCGCGGCGAAAGACTCCGGGCATAACCAAGGACGAAAAAAAGGCCATCAAAGCACAGGCGGTGCGCCGCAAAAAATGTCTTGTTGCTGCTGTGCTGACTGCCAACTTTCTTGTGCTTGGCTACTTCAAATACTGGTCCTATTTTGCGGAGCTGCTCTCCGGTGCATTTTCGGCCACAGCGCCGTCCTCACTGGGGCTGGTCATGCCGCTTGGCATCAGCTTTTACACGTTTCAGGCCGTCGGTTATCTGATTGATTGCTACCGTGGTCGGCACCCGGCAGAGAAAAACTACGCCCGCTTTCTGCTTTTCATCAGCTTTTTCCCGCAGCTGATCCAGGGCCCCATCAACCGCTACGGAGAGATGGCCCCGCAGCTCACCGCCCGTCACATCTGGAACTGGGAGCGTACCAAGCGTGCACTGTTCCTGTTTCTGTTCGGCGCAATGAAGAAATATGCCATCGCAAACCTGACCGCCCCGACGATTGCCGCCATCCTCGACGGTAATGACCCCAAGCTGGCCGGTTCTATGGCACTGCTGGCCATTTTGCTGTACTCGCTGCAGCAGTATGCAGATTTTTCCGGCGGCATTGATATGGTATTGGGTGTTGCGCAGCTATACGGCATTGAGATGATGCCCAACTTCCGGCAGCCGTATTTTTCTACCTCGCTGGGGGATTTCTGGCGGCGCTGGCATATTTCGCTGGGTGCGTGGATGCGTGATTACCTGTTCTATCCCTTTGCACTGACCAAGCCGATGCAGCGCTTCGGCAAGTGGGCCACATCGCATTGGGGCAAGCATTTTGGCCGTGTGCTGCCCGCTGCAGTCGCCAACCTGCTTGTGTTTGCCGTAGTCGGCATCTGGCACGGCCCGCAGGCGCACTACCTTGCCTGGGGTCTGTATAACGGTCTTGTCATTGCGCTGGCTGACCTGCTGGAGCCCGCGTTCAAAAAGCTCAACACGGCGCTGCACATTCCTACCGAAAGCCGCGGCTGGCACGTTTTTCGCATCTTGCGGACCTTTATCATCGTCAACATCGGCTGGTACTTTGACCGCAATGAGTTTGTGCAGGGGTGCATCTACCTGCGCAACACCTTTACGGATTTCAATTTTTCCGCATTGGTCGCGAATGCACCCGGCGCTTTCAAGGCAGTCTCCGGCCCGGCCTGGGGGCTTGTCATCATCAGTACCCTTCTGGTCTTTGCCCATAGTGTGCTGAAGGAACAAGGCCGCGACCCTTACGCAGAGGTACAGCGGCTGCCGCTTGCGCTGCGCTGGGTTTTATACTATCTTGTTATTTTCATGGTACTCCTCAGCTTTATCTGCGTCAATGAAACCGTTGGTTTCCTCTATGCCAACTTTTAAGAAAAGAGCTTTCTATGCAAACAAACATTCTGGACTGGCTTGAAGCCACGTCCGCCCGCTGCCCGGATGCCCCCGCTGTGGGGGATGACCAGACAGACTGTACCTGGGCACAGCTGGCCGACACGGCCCGTCGTGCCGGCAGCTTTCTGGCATCCCGCACGATGCCGCGCCGCCCGGTGGCATTTTACCTGGAAAAATCCGTTTCCGCTTTTGCTGCCATGCTTGGCACAGTCTACGCGGGCTGCTGCTACTCGGTGCTTGACACCCGCCAGCCCGCTGCCCGCACTTTGCAGGTGTTGGACACTTTGACCCCTGCATTTCTTGTTACGGACGAGGCCCACGCTGCCGCAGCCGCCGCGCTGGGGTACAGCGGGCAAATCATCCGGCTTGACGATCTGCTGGCCGCGCCTGCGGACGCTGCCCTGCTGGCCGCCCGCCGCCGTCAGGCTGTGGACGTTGACCCTCTGTATATCAACTTCACAAGCGGAAGCACCGGTGTGCCAAAAGGCGTCACCGTCAGCCACCGCTCGGTGCTGGATTTTATCCCGCAGTTTGCCGAAATATTCGGCATCACACAAAACGATATTCTGGGCAATCAGGCTCCCTTTGACTTTGACGTTTCGGTCAAAGACCTGTACACGGCACTGTACACGGGGGCCAAGGTGCAGATCATCCCGCGCGCTTATTTCAGTCAGCCCACAAAACTCATGGACTATCTGGCAGACCATGAGGTCACCATACTTGTCTGGGCCGTCAGTGCCATGTGCTTTGTCTCCATCATGAACGGCTTCAGCTACCGTATACCTTCCCGCGTGCGGCAGGTATTGTTCAGCGGCGAAGTCATGCCCATCAAGCACCTGATGAAGTGGAAGTCCGCTCTGCCGCAAGCCCGGTTCGTGAACCTCTACGGCCCGACAGAAATTACCTGCAACTGCACCTACGCCATTTTGCCGGACCGCGATTTTGTCCCGGATGAGGCGCTGCCCATCGGACGCGCGTTTCCGAATGAGAAGGTCTTTCTGCTGGACGAGAACGACGCCCTTGTCACCGTGCCCGGGCAGGCAGGGGAGATCTGCGTTTCCGGTACGGCGCTTGCCCTCGGCTACTATGCTGACCCTGTGCGCACAGCGCAGGCCTTTACCCAGAATCCGCTGAATACCAACTGGTATGAGCGTATTTACCGCACCGGCGACCTGGCCCGCTACGACGAAAGCGGCAGCCTGTATTATATTGGCCGCCGGGATTTCCAGATCAAGCACATGGGACACCGCGTAGAGCTTGGCGAAATTGAAGCTGCCGCTATGCGCTGCGACGCTGTGACCCGTGCCTGCTGCACGTTTGATGCCGAACGCCAGCGGCTCCACCTGTTTTACACGGGCAGCTGTGAGAAAGCCGCCCTGCTGGCTGCGCTGAAAGAAAGTCTGCCGCCTTTTATGCAGCCGAATACTGCTGTGCAGCTGGACGAGATGCCGCTGAATAAAAACGGCAAAATTGACCGCACGGCACTGGCTGCCCTGATGAAAAAAGGAGCCCATAAATGACCGACGCTTCTTTACAAAAAATTGCTGCCACCTACGGCACACCGACGTTTGTCTTTGACACTGACGCTTTGCAGGCCCGCGTGCGCGCTATTCAGACGATCTGGGGCAGGGAAATCGACCTTTGCTATTCCATCAAAGCCAACCCATTTCTGCTGCCTGCCATGATGCAGGTCACTGCGCGGCTGGAAGTATGCAGTCCCGGAGAGCTTTCGCTCTGCGAGAGCCTGCATGCTGCGGATGCACGTGTTATCTATTCGGGTGTTAATAAGACGCCCGTGGATATTGCCCGCGCCGTGGCCGACGGCGTCGGCATCTGCACAGCGGAATCTCTGCTGCAGGTCCGCTATCTGCAGGATGCTGCACGCAAGGCCGCCAAGCGGCTGCCCGTGCTGCTGCGGCTGAACGCGGGCAGTCAGTTCGGCATGTCAAAGGAGGATCTTTTCACCGCATTGGCGCATCGCAGGGAAACACCTGATCTGGAGTTTATCGGCATTCACTACTTTGTCGGGACCCAGCGCAAAAAGCTGGTCAATCAGCAAAAAGAGCTGGCCATGCTGCGGGAACTGTACGCTGAAATTGAGCAGACCTTCGGCCTGCGTCTGCCGGAACTGGAATACGGCCCAGGGCTGGCGGTGCCGTATTTTGACGGCGACGATTTTACCGACACACTGTCCCCGGCCAAAGACCTTGCGCCAGCACTGCGCGAAGTCAGCAGCTGGGTCCATCTGACCGTTGAGATGGGCCGCTTTTACACCGCCGAATACGGTTATTACCTGACCACCGCCATGGACTGCAAGGACCACGGCGGGCAGCACTACTGCATTGTGGACGGTGGAATGAACCACCTGAATTATCTTGGCCAGATCATGGGTATGAAACGCCCGCATCTGCGCCATTTTGCTGCCCGGGCAGCTTCCGTACAGGACTGGACACTTTGCGGCAGCCTTTGTACTACGAACGATGTTCTTGTGCGCAGTATGCCGCTGGCCGGACTATGCCCCGGCGACCTGCTTGTTTTTGAAAACACCGGTGCCTACTCTGTTACGGAAGGACTTGGTCTGTTTTTGAGCCGCGACCTGCCGCAGGTCATTCTGTGGCAGAACGGCACGCCGCACCCGGTACGCAGCGAAACGCCAACCTATCCCATCAATACACCCGCTGTGTAAGATAATTTGAAAAGGAGAAATACCAATGGAACGTTTACTGGAAATTTTAAGCGAAATCAAAGAGGACGTGGACTTTTCCACCTGTACAACGCTGATCGATGACGGCATCCTGGACTCTTTCGACATTCTGCAGATTATCTCGGCCCTGAATGAGGAATACGACATTTCGATCCCCGCATCCGAAATCATGCCGCAGAACTTCAACAGCGCCGAGGCCCTTTACAAGATGGTCCAGCGCCTGCAGGAAGATTGATGTCCGAGATGCCCGAAATATAAGATAACGCTTGCATTTATTCCAAACTTATTGTATAATACTAAAAGCGGACAGGGCTGAATTGCGCTGTTTCGCGTACAGATGCAGGTCCCGCGCATGGGCAGCCTGTGAACCATGTCAGGCGGGGAACCGAGCAGCATTAAGCGGCGCATGCCCAGTGCCGCGGTCAAGCCTGCATCTGTACGCAAAGCAGCGCAGCCGCGTGCTCTGCCCGCTGTTTTTTGTAGCTTTGCAGGAGGTGAGCCGATGTACCGTGCCCTGTATCGAAAATGGCGTCCCCAGCGCTTTGCGGACGTGGTTGGCCAGACGGCCATCGTCACGGCCCTGCAGAACCAGATTTCTGCCGGGCGCATCGGCCATGCGTATCTGTTCACCGGCACCCGCGGTACCGGCAAGACGACCTGCGCCAAGATCTTTGCCAAGGCGGTCAACTGTCTGGACACTTCCAGCCCCGACCCCTGCGGCGAGTGTGAAATTTGTAAGGGCATTGACTCCGGCTCCGTCATGGACATCATCGAGATGGATGCCGCGTCGAACAACGGCGTTGACGACATCCGCGACCTGCGCGACGAGGTAGCCTATCTGCCGTCGGTCTGCAAGTACAAGGTCTACATCATCGACGAGGTGCACATGCTCTCCACCGCAGCGTTCAACGCGCTGCTCAAAACGATGGAGGAACCGCCCGAGCACGTCATCTTTATCTTAGCCACCACCGAGGTGCAGAAGGTTCCCGTCACGATTTTGAGCCGCTGCCAGCGGTATGACTTCACCCGCATCACGGCGGATGACATTGCCGGGCGGCTGCTCTACGTGGCCGGGCAGGAGAAGATCGAGCTGGACGAGAACGCCGCACAGTTGATTGGCCGTCTGGCCGACGGTGCTATGCGTGACGCACTGTCCATTCTGGACACCTGCGCCGGTGTCGACAACCACGTGGACGAGGCGCTCGTCCGCCGTATGGCCGGTGTCACGGATAGGGGCTACCTGTTTGAGATCAGCGACGCCATCGCGGCAGGGGACTCCGTCACTGCACTGGAAAAAATTGCCGAGCTGCGCCAGCAGAGCGTCGATATGCGCCGCCTCTGCATGGAGTTGGCCGGACATTACCGCAATCTGATGCTCTGCGCGCTGCCGGGCGGCACGTCACTTCTGACCGGCATCTCGCCGGAGGAGGAGGCCGCCTACACCCAGCGCAGGGACTTCCCGCAGCGGGAGGCCATCCGTGCGGTCAATGCGTTCGGCTCGGCGCTTGAGAAAATGAGCCGCGGCACTGACCAGCGCATTGAGCTGGAGTTGGCGATTTTCTCGCTGACTCAGCCCGAGACTGCCGCTGCACCTGTTATCATCCAGCAGCCCGCCCCGGCAGCACCCGCCGCGCCTCAGGCGTTCGCCAGCGCGCCGCGCGCCTACACAGCAGCGCCGCCGATACAGGCTGCGCCCTCTGTAGTGCCGCCCGTGGTACAGCTACAGAGCGTTCCCGCCGCTGCACCGGATGATGTACCGCCGCCCATTGACGATGACCCGCCGTTCCTGCAGCCGGAGCTGAAGCCCGCCCCGCAGCAAACTCCCGCGCCGGTACCGCCGGCACCCGCTGCCCCGGCCCCGCGTAAGGCCGAGCCGCCGCGGCAGGCAGGCCCGCTGGAGCCGTTCGCCTTCTGGCCCGCCGTGCTGGCCGATTTGGAGGAGAATGATGCGATGCTCATCTCCTTTTTGCGCGGCACCCGGGCCTATTGCGACGGCAAGCGCGTGCTGTTTGAGTGCAGCGACGCCTTCCGCGATTATATCCGCAATAACCGGGAAGTCAGCAAGCGTCTTAAGGAAACTATCTACCGTGTATCGCGCACCAAGTACAGTATCGGCCCCTATGAGGAGCCAAAGACCGACGACACCACCGCTGCCGTCAGCCTGGATGAGACCCTGCACACGATGCAGGCGCTTGGTGTCGATTTAAAAATCGTTGATAAATAATTATTTTTGGAGGATACAACCATGAAAGCAAGACTGCCCAAGGGCTATGGCCGACCCGATCCCAACGCCATGATGCGTCAGGTCCAGAAGATGCAGGACGACATCCGCGCCAAGCAGGAGGAGCTCGAAGCCAAGGAGTACACCGGCACCGCCAGCGGTGAGATGGTCACTGTCACGATGAACGGCAAGCATGAGATCACCGCCGTCAAGATCAAGCCCGAGGCCGTCGACCCCGATGATATTGAAATGCTTGAAGATCTGATTGCCGCCGCCGTCAACAGCGCCTCCGCTGCCGTTGACAAGGACTCCGAGGAGGAGATGTCCAAGATGACCGGCGGTCTGAACATCCCCGGTCTGGGCTAAGAGGCTGCCTATGTTCAACAACAATGTTGAGCCGCTGGAAAATCTGATCGACCAGTTTGCCCAGTTTCCCGGCATTGGCCGCAAAAGTGCGGTGCGTATGGCCTATCAGGTCATGTCGATGCCGCCCAAGCAGGCCATGGAGCTGGCCAAGGCGATTGAGCACGCCAAAAGTGACCTGCACCGCTGCCGCATCTGCCAGGACTACACCACCGGCGATGTCTGCAAGATCTGCGCCTCCCAGAAGCGGGACCGCAGCATCATCTGCGTGGTCGAGGGCCCGCGCGACATCAAATCGATTGAGCGCACCCACGAGTACAACGGCCTGTACCATGTGCTGCACGGCCTGATTTCGCCGATGGATGGCATCGGTGCAGATCAGCTCTGCATCAAGGAGCTGCTGGCCCGTCTGAATGACACCGTCAAGGAGGTCATCATGGCCACCAGCCCGACGGTGGAGGGCGAGGCCACGGCGATGTATATCGCCAAACTCATCAAACCTCTGGGCATCAAAACGACCCGCCTGGCCTATGGCCTGCCCGTCGGCTCGAGTCTGGAATACGCCGATGAGACGACGCTGTACCGTGCCATGGCCGGACGCGGCGAGATGTAAAAAAATTCCTGTACCGCTTTTGCCGGTACAGGTTTTTTATTGCAGCTTTATTTCAGCAGACCGTAATCCCGCAGACAGCGCTGTACACCCGTCAGGGTATCGTCAAAACCGACACCCGCTGCCGCACGGAACCTGCCGCCGTCCATCAGCAGGCTGCGCGGCCAGTCTGCCGCCTCTACGACGGGGTGGATGTCCAGCAGCGCACAGGCGCGCCGGGCTGTCGTGACCATGTCGCAGTCGTTCTCGCTGCCAAAGTTGTACACACCGCCCGGCAGTTCCATGGCCTGGATCAGCCGCTCCACGGCCTCCCGCACATAGGTGATGCCGCGGTAGTCCCGCGCCGAAAACCGCAGCGTCTCCTGCCGCATAGCGGCGGTCAGCAGGTTCAGCAGGAAGTTACCGCGGATCGGCAGGCCGTACCCGGGCAGGTCGTACATCCAGGCCGCCCGCAGCAGCACGGCATCGGGCAAAATATCCAGCACGCGCTGCTCCATCTCCTGCTTGTGGCGGCCATAGACGTTGGCGGGGGAGAGCGGTGTATCCTCGTCAAACGGTCCGTGCTCAGTAAGGCCCGTGTAGACCTGGTCAGAGCTGAACGCAACCAGCTTTGCGCCGCTTTTTTGCGCTGCAGCCGCCATCCAGCACGGCAGCAGAACGTTGGCGCGGTAGGACTCGTCCGGGTGCTTTTCGCTGTAGCCCGTGTCGGAGAGCGCCGCCGTGTGTACGATCACGTCCGGCTGCTCGCGCCGCACCCAGTCGGCCACGGTCTGCTCATCCGCTGCGGTCAGCATTCCTTTGGGGAAGGCGCACAGCTCGTACCGTCCCGCCAGCTGGGTCATGATGCGTGCCCCCACAAAGCCGCCTGCGCCGGAGACCAATAGCTTTTTCATGTCTTTTCCCTCGCAATACGATTTTTGTCTTTATTGTACCGTTTTTGCGCAGCTGTTGCAAGCGGCTTGACAAATTCCGCGCTGGTTTGTATAATAGAGGCACCTAAAATAAGGTGTGGATTTTTACAGTTCTGATACTACTTTTCGCCACACAGCGCTTTCTTTCCGGGAAAGCGTTGTGTGGTTTTTGTTGTGTCAAAAGGAGGAGCCCATGAACGATACCTTCATGAAAGAAAAGCCGATTTTTCCGCTGCTGACCTCAATGGCCCTGCCTATGGTCGTCTCGATGCTGGTCAATGCACTGTACAACATCGTGGACAGCCTCTTTGTCGCCCGCATCAGTGAGGAAGCCATGACTGCGCTGTCCCTCGTCTACCCGGTGCAGAACCTCATCAACGCGATCGCCATCGGCTTCAGCATCGGCATTGCCGCACTGATCTCGCTGCATCTCGGTGCAGGCAACAAAGAAAAGGCTGACATGGCCGCCACCCACGGCATGGTGCTTTCGCTGATCCACGGCGTCGTGATTTCCATCGTCTGCACCGCCATCATGCCGCGGTTCCTGCGCTCCTTCACCAGCGACGAGACCGTCATTGCCATGGGCGTGACCTACTCCCGCGTTGCCTTTATGTTCGCCGTCGTCATCATGGCCGCCATGTCGTTTGAGAAGATCTTTCAGGCGGTGGGCCGGATGAACATTACGATGATCGGCCTGATGGGCGGCTCGGTCTGCAACATCATTCTGGACCCGCTGTTGATTTTCGGCATCGGCCCGTTCCCCAAAATGGGCATTGCCGGTGCGGCGCTGGCTACCGGCATCGGCCAGATGGTTCCTGTCATCTTCTATCTGATCGTCTACTTCGTCAGCCCTATCCCGGTCAGGCTGCGCTCCGGCTGCCTGAAGCCGGACGCCAAAATGGCCCTGCAGCTCTATTCCATCGGCGTACCGGCCATCCTGAATCTGGCGCTGCCCTCGGTGCTCATCACCTTCCTGAACTCGCTGCTGGCCGTCTACTCCCAAAGCTATGTCGTCGTGCTGGGTATCTACTATAAATTACAGACCTTCCTGTACCTGCCCGCCAACGGCATTGTGCAGGGTCTGCGCCCCATCATCGGCTACAACTACGGCGCGGGGGAGTATGACCGCGTCAAAAAGCTCTACCGCACGTCCATGGGCATGTGCGCCGCCATCATGGCCACGGGCACGGTGCTCTGTCTGGCACTGTCCGGCCAGCTGATCGGGCTTTTCAGCTCGAACGCCGAGACCATCGTCATCGGCACGTCGGCCCTGCGCATCATCTGCGTCGGTTTCATCGTCTCGACAATTTCCGTCGTCGCCTCCGGCTCGCTAGAGGGTCTCGGCATGGGCGTGCAATCGCTTGTCATCTCGCTGTGCCGTTACATCGTTGTCATCATGCCGCTGGCCTGGCTGTTCTGCCGCCTGCTGGGTGCCGACGGCATCTGGAACGCCTTCTGGGTGACCGAGGTCATCACGGCGGGCATTTCACTGGTCGTATACCACAAGAGCGTGAAGCTGAAATAAACCAACAGGAGCCTGACCACAGCCGGTCAGGCTCCTGTTTTATATAAGTAAAAGGGTTTTCCCGAGGGGGAAGCTGTCGCCGAAGGCGACTGATGAGGGGGGGAGCCCTGCCACGGCCTCTCGTTCACGGGCAGCCACGGACGCTTCGCCCCTCATCCGGCCCTTCGGGCCACCTTCCCCCGAGGGGAAGGCTTTTCGTTACGCCTGCTCCTGCACGTACCGAATAAACGCATCGCGCTCCGCGGTGGTGCGCACAACGGCCGTGTACATCCAATCGCCCATGTCCAGGCGCAGCGCCTGGGGAATGCGCTCAAACATCCGCATACGGGAGCCGTACTTGGCCATGATCTGCGCATGGGTGTGCTTGTACTCATGGCAGTCGCGGCGGCCTGCGTAGACGCAGAAATACTTCGGGCCGTCCAGTTCGGCGTTGCGTACCTCGTCGTAGCAGACCATGTCCGCCCAGATCTGGTAGCAGTCCACCGAGTTCGCATAGTTGATCATATCGGGCGTGTAGCCGCCTGCGGGGCGCATGTTGACCTCCAGCGCGACGTAGTCGCCCTTTTTGCCAAGACCCGGCTTGTCCTCATTCAACTGGAAGAACTCGCAGTGGAAGAAGCGGCTCTTTGCGCCGAACGCCTTGATGGTGCGGAAGCCCACATCCTTCAACGCAGCGGGCACGGACTTCTGCGTCCAGTAGGAGAGGTCGCCTTTCTGACTGACGATGTCCAGCATCGGGGTGGGGAACACGTTGGAGGTGTAGAATAGCGGCACGCAATGACTGTCGGCCACACCGTCAAAGCTGACGATGGTGCCGTTGATGTACTCCTCCATAATGTACCGGACGTTATGTGGCTCGGCGTAGAATTCTTTCAGCTCGGTGAAATTGCGCAGCTTGTAGGTCGCCTCGGCACCGCAGCCGTTATCCGGCTTGACGATGACCGGGTAGCCGACCTCCTTGATAAAGGCGCGGGCCTCAGCCAGTGTGCTGACAATATGGTGGCGCGCCACCGGTACACCCGCGGCGATGTAGCTTTCCTTCATTTTGCTCTTGTACTTGATGCGCTCGATGAAGTCATTCTTCGCACCGGTATTGATGTTGAAATCCGTGCGCAGCTGGGCGTCCATCTCCAGCCAATACTCGTTGTTGGACTCGATCCAGTCGATCTTGCCATAGTGGAAGGTAAAGTACGCGACAGCGCGGAGCATCTCGTCATAATTGCCAAGATCATTCACGCGGTAATACTCAGTCAGGCACTGCTTTAATTCCCAGGGAATCTCGTCAAACGGAGCATCACCGATGCCCAGCACATTGACGCCGTTGCGGTGCAGACGGTCACAGAAATTCCAGTAGGTCTTGGGAAAATGCGGGCTGACAAAGATAAAATTCATCGGGTACTTCAACTTCCTCTCTCAAACTTCACTCGAACCGGCGTCACACAAAGCGATTCTGTGCAGCGTCATACTCATAGCCGATCTCGCGCAGGGCCGCACACAGCGCGTCACGGTCAGTCTCCTCACGGTCACACAGCGCGTCCAGACTGGCGTCGCGGTCCCGCAGTTGGGTGTTTACATAGCTCAACAGCATTACAGGGTCACGGGGGAGCATAGACCCACCTCCTAAAAAAGCAAGCGTAAAAGAGAAAAAGCCGGTCACACGATGTGACCGGCATTTTTTCCTTCCAATCAGACCGCGCGGGTAACTTTACCAGAGCGCAGGCAGCGGGTGCAGGCGTAGATATACTTCGGGGAACCGTCCACGATCGCCTTCACGCGCTTGACATTGGGGTTCCAGGTACGGTTGCTCCGACGATGAGAGTGAGAAACCTTGATACCGAACGTGACACCCTTGCCACAGCAAGAACATTTGGCCATAATTGCTTGCACCTCCTTTTCAATAGCTTTAATAGTATAGCGTATACTGCGCGAAAATGCAAGTGTTTTGACAGAAAAAATTTTGATTTTTTTCATAATTTTGCGTTTTTGTTTGATTCAGGCGCTAAATATTGTGTTTTCGGTGCCTACAGGGCTTGTCTTGCCGCCGTTTCTACGATATAATAGACTAAGCTTTTAATGGGGTGGTGTTACCTTTTGAACGGATTGTTGTCTCCCGCGGTGATCGTGCAGTATCTGCTGCGCGCTGTTGTCGTGCTCATCACCATCCCGTTTCACGAGTCGGCCCACGCGCTGGCCAGCCACCTGCTGGGTGATGACACTGCCGTGCGCGCCGGGCGTCTCTCGATGAATCCGCTGCGCCACTTCGACCCGCTGGGTGCCCTGTGCATGCTGGTGGGAGGCGTCGGCTGGGCCAAGCCCGTCTCGATCAACCCGTACAACTATAAAACCCCCAAGGTCGGCATGGCGCTGTCCGCCGCCGCAGGGCCTGCCGGCAATCTGCTGCTGGCGTGGGTGTCGATGATCCTGTACAAGCTGTGCTGGTACAGCGGGCTGGGGGACGCCGTACCCGTTCTGACGATGTTCCTATATTATATGGTAGCCATGAATCTGAGCCTGGCGGTTTTCAATCTGCTGCCGGTGCCGCCGTTTGACGGCAGCCGCATTGCGCTTTTGTTTTTGCCGCAGCGGCTCTATTTCAGGGCGATGAAATATGAGCGATATATTATGCTGGCCGTGCTGGCACTGGTGTTTTTGGGTCTGCTGGACGCGCCGCTGTCCTGGCTTGTCAACGGTATGTGGCGGCTGATGCTGCACCTGACAGGCTTTGTGGAGCTGCTTTGGGGGTATTGAGTTTTTGCCGGAAGTTCTGACATTTAAAATAGAAGATTTTGAGGGCCCGCTGGATTTGCTGCTGTACCTGGTGGGCAAAAATAAAATGAACCTCTATGATGTCAACATCATGGAGCTGATCGAGCAGTACACCGCTGCCATCCGGGAGATGCAGCAGGACCGGATGGAGATTTCCAGCGAGTTCATCGACATGGCGGCGCATCTGGTGCAGATGAAAAGCGCCCTGCTGCTGCCGCGCAGCCCCGAGGCCGAGCGCATGAAGGCCGAGCTAACCGGGCGTTTGATCGAGTACAGCGCCTGCAAGGAGGTGGCCGCCCAGCTGGGCAGCCGTGCCCGTGACCTGTACACCGTAGCCCGTGAGCCGATGCCGCTGGTCGGCGCTGCCGAATACACCCGCCGCCATGACCCGAACTGGCTCGTGCAGGCGTGGTTCAATCTGATGGGCCGCAGCACCCGCAAGAAAAAGCCCACGCAGGAAAAGTTTGAGCCGCTCGTCACCGCGCCGTTTGTCTCCGTCGCCAGCCGCGTCTCCCACATGCTGCGCGGCTTGCTCAAGGGCAGCCTGCAAAAAATGGGCCAGCTGTTCAGCCACGAGGAAAGCCGCAGCACAAACGTAGCGACCTTCCTGGCGCTGCTCGAGCTCATCCGCGCTGGACGCGTCAAGGTCGACGACAGCGGCACCTTGCAGCTGGACCGCACACACCGCAGAAGAAAGGACAAAACGCCATGACAGAACGACAGGAGCTCGGCTCTCTTGAAGCCATGCTGTTTGCCCACGCCGAGCCTGTGGAGACCGCCCGCCTGGCCGACGCCCTGCGGCTGGACGCCGACGAGGTCACCACGCTTTTGCAAAAGCTGCAAAAGCGCTACGATGAGCAGGAGAGCGGCATGGTCATCCTGTACTTCGAGCCTGACCGCTGGCAGATGACGACCCGCCCGTACTACGGCGAGATGGTCAAGCGCATTCTGGACACCCGCCGCAACGCGCCGCTTTCGCCCGCCTCACTGGAGGTACTGGCCGTCATCGCCTACAATCAGCCCGTCTCCCGCAGCTTTATCGAGCAGGTACGCGGCGTTGACTCGTCGTCCACCGTCACCAAGCTGTTGGACAAGGGACTGATCGAGGAGGCGGGCCGCCTGGACCTGCCCGGCAAGCCGGTAGCTTTCCAGGTCACGGACACATTTCTGCGCGTCTTTGGCCTCGGCAGTCTGGCCGACCTGCCGCCGCTTCACGGCGAGGCTGCCGAGAGCGCCGAGCCGGAGGAGACGGAAGGCGACGACGGTCAGCTGGAATGGAAGTGATTGCTTATGGCCATTCTGTTGTTCCTTCTCCGACTGATCGGCTGGGTGCTGCTGGCGGTGCTCTTGCTGCTGCTCGTCGCCCTGCTGATACCGCTGGGCGTTCGGTTTGCGTACCGCCCGGGCAGCGTGCGGGCCACGGCCTGCTACGGACCGCTGCACTTCACGCTCTGGCCGCGCAAGGGCCAGCCGGAAGCACTGAAAAAGCCCGCCTCCGCCGCACCGCCCGGGCAGACCGTGCGCAAGACGGCGGACGGCGAACAGGCGTCCGTCACCGTAGAGGTCAAGCCGGACAAGCCCGCCGCAAAGCCCGCACAGACCGTCGCCCGGCAGCCCGCGGCGCAGGGAAAGCCCGAAGCGCCGAAGCCTGCTGACAGTGTCCCCACTGAAAGCGCCGATGCTGAGGGCAGCGCGAAAAAGGGCGGTCTGCCGTTCGGCATCTCGGCGCGCATCGACGCCGCTATGCAGCTGCTGTCCAATGACCCGATGGCATTTGCCCGGTGCATGCTGGGCCACACAGGCTGGCTGGGGCGTCATCTGCTGCGTTCGGTGCGGGTGTCCGGGCTGGACATCTTCTGGACCGTGACCGCCGACGAGGCCAGCACCACCGCCGAGCTGTTCGGCGCCGAAATGGCGCTTGCCAACAATCTGCTGGCTCTGGTCCAGCAGTACATCCGCGTACAGAGTGACCGCCTCTGGCTCGAGCCGGATTTCACCGGCGAGCGCGCAGGGGAGCGTATCGTCTCGTTCCGTCTGACGTCCTGCGCCGCCGTGCTGCTCTGGCTCGTCATCCGACTGCTGCACCGTCTGTGGAAGGACCCGCAGCTGCAGCCCGCTGCAAAGGCATAAACGATTTCTTTTTTCGATAAAAGGAGGAACTTACAATGGCTGAACATCCTATTCAAGGTCTGATGGGCGTCACCATCGAGAAAATCCGCGACATGGTCAACGCCGAGACCATCATCGGTGACCCGATCCATGTGGATGACACCACCATCATCCCGGTCTCCCGCGTCACCTTCGGGTTTGTGTCCGGCGGCTCCGACGTCGGCCCCAGCTCCAACAAGCAGATGTTCGGCGGCGGCAGCGGCGCAGGCGTCTCGGTCACGCCGGTGGCATTCCTCGTCGTTTCCAACGGCAATGTGCGCACCGTCCAGCTGGTGGAGAAGGTCTCCGCCGTTGACAACGTTATAGCCTCGCTGCCGGATCTGGTGGACAAGGTCGCTGCGCTCATCAAGAAAGAAAAGCCGGGTGCTGACACACCCGCCGAATAAGGAGTATAAATTTTAATGGCAGAACAACGTATTCAAAAGGTACTGGCCGACCAGGGCATCTGCTCCCGCCGCGAGGCCGAGCGCCTGATCGCTGCGGGCAAGGTCAAGGTCAACGGCCACCCGGTCACCCTGGGCGACAAGATGGACCCCGACTATGACAAGGTCATGATCGACGGGCAGACACAGCGCATCGTGCGCAAGCGCCAGTACACTTACATCATGCTGCACAAGCCCCGCGGCTATCTGACGACCCGCTCTGACGACCGTGGCCGCAAGACCGTCATGGATCTTGTTTCCGATGTGCCCGCCATGCTGCGCCCGGTGGGCCGCCTGGACAAGGACAGCGAGGGGCTGCTGCTCATGACCGATGACGGCGCATTCATCAATATGCTGACCCACCCGTCCGGCGGTGTCGGCAAGCTGTACCGCGTCACGGTCAATCCCCGCGCCACTGAGCAGCAGATCATCGAGATGTCGTCCGGCGTTGTGCTGGATGACGGCGTCAAGACCAAGCCCTGCGTTATCCACGTCGTGGTCGATGAGCCGGGCCGCAGTGTGCTGGAGATCACCCTGCACGAGGGCCGCAACCGCCAGATCCGCCGCATGTGCTCCGCTGTCGGCCTGCAGGTCGTGCGCCTGCGCCGCAGCGCCGAAGGTCCCGTCAAGCTCGGTATGCTGCAGCCCGGCGAGTACCGTGAGCTGAAAAAGAGCGAGATCAATGCCCTGCGCAACGCAGCCATGAAATCTGCCGGCAAAGGGGAAAGCCGTGCTGCCAGCCCGGCCCGCCGTCCCGGCCCCCTTAAAAAGCGCACAAATTCTGACTAAAATTGCAGGAAATTCTGAAAAATGTGCAAAATTCCACTTGTGGAAACGTCGCGAACGTAGTATAATTCAATTAAATGGCGGATTTTTTGTAAAGTATTTTTATAAAAAACAGTCAGCTTTACCATAGGAGGAAACTGTATGGCAGCAAATAAGCCCGGCAAGGCAGAGATCCTTGCAGCATTTTTTGATGACGGCACCTACTCGCCGCTGTTTACCGACGGCGCAGTGAGTGCTGCTTACGGCTGTGCAAACGGCCAGAACGCCTACGTCGTGTTTGAGGACGGTTCTCCCGTCGGCGTGCAGGATATTGAAAAGAATATCCGCGTGCTGGAGATGGCCGCCGAGACCGGCGCACCGGTTGTTACGTTCTATGATTCCACGGGTGCCAAGCTCGAGGGCGGTCTTGATCTGCTCAACGCCAACGCCCGCCTGACCGCAGAGATCGCGCGCGTTTCCGGCGTTGTGCCTCAGGTCGCCGTTGTCACCGGTACCTGCGCCGGTACCAACGCCATCAACGCCGCTGCCGCGGATGTCTGTGTCATGGCAGAGGATGCCGAGCTGTTCCTGAACGCTCCGTTCAACGCTGAGGACAAGGTTGCAAACGCCGGCTCTGCCGCGTTTGCCGCCAAGGCCGGTGTCGCCGCCGTTACCGCTGCGGACGCCGTTGCCGCCGCCAAGCAGGCTGCCTCCATCGTCGCCCTGCTGCCCGCCAACAATCTGGCCGGTCCTGCGCTGTTCGACTTTGCCGCTCCCTCCAAGGCTCTTGACCTCGTCAAGTACTCCGCGGCTGACGTGATCGCCGCTCTGGCCGATGAGGGCAGCACTGTGGAGCTGTACGCAGGCTACGGCAAGAACATCGTCACCGCGCTGGCTACCATCAACGGCAGCGCCGTTGGTATCCTGGCCACCGAGAAGGCCGCCCTGTGCCACAAGTGCACCGCCAAGGCTGCCCGTTTCGTTCGTCTGTGCGATGCCTACAGCATCCCCGTTGTGACCGTCGTCAACACCGAGGGCTTCGGCAAGAGCGAGGGCGACGATCAGGCTGGCGGCATCCGTCAGGCTGCCCGTATGGCCGGTGTCTACGCCGAGGCTACCACCGTCAAGGTCGCCGTACTGGCCGGTGAGGCCGTCGGCCCTGCCTACACGGTCTTTGCCGCCTGCGCTGACTGGCGTGTTGCCGTGCAGGGCTGCACCGTAGCCCCGCTGGCTCCCGAGGCCGCTGTCACCGTTCTGTACAAGGACGAGATCTTCGCTTCCGATAACATCGTCAACGCCACCAAGGCCAAGGCTGCCGCCTACGCCAAGGAGGTCTGCAGCGCCAATGCCGCTGTGGCCAACGGTGCTGCTGACACCATTGCCGATGCTGCCACCGCCCGCGGCGCTGTCGCTCAGGCTCTGGATATGCTGGCCAGCAAGCGCACTGTGCGCCTGGCTAAGAAGCACGGCAATATCACGCTGTAATCATCAACCTTGAAATAGGGAGGACTTTTCCATGAAAAACCTGATCGTTACCGTTAACGGCGTTGCTTATAATGTCACCGTTGAGGAAGGCACCGGCGCTCCCGCTGCCGCTGCTGCTCCTGTTGCTGCCCCCGCAGCCGCTCCGGCTCCCGCCGCTGCTCCTGCACCTGCTGCCGCTCCTGCCGGTGCCGCCGGTGCCGTCTCCGTCACGGCTCCCATGCCCGGCAATATCCTGGATGTCAAGGTCAAGGCCGGTGACTCCGTCAAGGCTGGCGACACCCTGCTGATCCTCGAGGCCATGAAGATGGAGAACGAGATCAGCGCTCCGCAGGACGGCACCATTGCCAGCGTCAATGTGCGCAAGGGCGACGTTGTCAACTCCGGCGACCTGCTCATCACCATGAACTAATAGAAAGGCCGGGTGAATCACATTGGCTAAGAAACCCATTAAGATTACTGAGGTCGTCCTGCGTGACGCCCATCAGTCTCTGCTGGCCACCCGTATGACCATGGACGAGATGCGCCCCATCCTGCCCGAAATGGACAAGATCCCGTATTTCTCCGTTGAGTGCTGGGGCGGCGCTACGTTCGACTCCTGCATCCGCTTCCTGGACGAGGATCCCTGGGAGCGTCTGCGCATCCTGCGCAAGGAACTGCCCCATCAGAAGCTGCAGATGCTGTTCCGCGGCCAGAACATGCTGGGCTACCGTCCCTACGCTGATGACGCCGTCGAGTACTTCGTCCAGAAGTCCGTTGCCAACGGCATCGACGTCATCCGTATCTTTGACGCGCTGAACGACCCCCGCAACCTGCAGACTGCCATCAAGGCAGCCAACAAGGAGGGTGCCCATGTTCAGGCCTGCATCAGCTACACCCTGAGCCCGGTACATAACAACGAGTACTTCGCCAACTATGCCAAGACTCTCGAGGAGATGGGCGCTGACTCCATCTGCATCAAGGATATGGCCGGCCTGCTCAAGCCCTACACCTGCTATGAGCTGGTCTCCGAGCTGAAAAAGACCGTCAAGATCCCCGTGGACATCCACAGCCACTACACCGCAGGTCTGGCTTCCATGTCCATCCTGAAGGGCATCGAGGCTGGTGCCGACATCGTCGATACCGCTATGAGCCCTCTGGCTCTGGGCACTTCTCACATGCCCACCGAAAGCCTGGTCGCCGCCCTGCAGGGCACCGACTACGACACCGGTCTGGATCTGAACCAGCTGAATGTCGTCCGCGCTTACTTCAACAAGCTGCGCGAGAAGTACATCGCCAACGGCCAGATCAACCAGAAGTCTTTGGGCGTTGATGCCAACACCCTGCTGTATCAGGTTCCGGGCGGCATGTTCTCCAACATGCTCAAGCAGCTGAAGGACGCCGGTAAGGAGGACAAGCTCCAGGACGTTCTGGAGGAGATTCCCCGCGTCCGTGAGGATGCCGGTTATCCGCCGCTGGTCACCCCGACCAGCCAGATCGTTGGTACCCAGGCCGTCTTTAACGTCATCATGGGTGAGCGCTACAAGATGGTCACCAAGGAGTTCAAGGGCCTGGTCCACGGCGATTACGGCAAGACCCCCGCGCCCATTAAGAAGGAGTTCAGTGACTTCATCCTGAAGGGCGAGCAGCCGATCACCTGCCGCTTTGCCGACACCCTTGAGCCCGAGATGGAGAAGCTGAAGGCCGAGGCCTCCAAGTACGCCATCCAGGAGGAGGACGTTCTGACCTACGCCATGTTCCCGCAGGTCGCGCCCAAGTTCTTTGAGAAGCGCAACGCCCGTCTGCAGGGTGTCGATGCTCTGCACGCCGACTACGAAAACAAGTCTCACCCCGTCTAAGTAAAAGAATTGCCGCTCCCGCTCTGCCGCGGGGGCGGTTTTTGTTTACCGCGCCACAAAAACTGCGTGAAATATTGCAAAATCCCGGCGTCAGCCTTGCATCTTGCGCCCAAAAATAGTAAAATATAAAATATATGTGTTTATGAGGTGTAGGTTATGGTTTTGAGCATGACAGGATATGGCCGTGCCGGTGCGCTGCTGCATGGCCGTGACATCAAGGTTGAACTTCGCAGCGTCAACGCGCGCTTTTTTGAGTACTCCTCGCGCCTGCCGCGCTCCTGCGCATTTCTGGAGGACAAGCTGAAAAAGCTCGTCGCCTCCAAGGTCAGCCGCGGCAAGGTAGAGCTGAGCCTTTCCATCCAGACCGTCACGGCGGCTGATACCGTCGTCACCGTCAACTGGCAGCTGGCCGAGGGCTACCGCGCCGCGCTGAATGCGATGGCCGAGCGGATGGATCTGAAAAACGACGTCTCCGTCGGGATGCTGTCCCGCTTTCCGGACGTGCTGACCCAGACTGCCGCCCCGACGAATGAGGACGAGCTGTGGGAGGACGTCAGGACAGTGGCCGAGCAGGCCGTGGACGCCTTTGTCGCAATGCGCGCCGTCGAAGGCGAGAAGATGAAGGCCGATGTTGCAGGCCGCCTGACCACGATTGAAACGCTCGTCGCCAAAATCGAGGAGAACAGCGCGGGCCGCGTGCAGGCCTACAGCGATAAGCTCTACGCCCGCCTGCAGGAGCTGCTGGGGGATCGCAGCATCGACGAGGGACGCCTTGTGACCGAGGCCGCGATTTTTGCGGACAAGACCGCCATCGACGAGGAAACCGTCCGTCTGCACAGCCATGTGGCGCAGTACCGCGAGATCCTCGAGCTGGACGAGCCGATTGGCCGCAAGCTCGACTTTTTGACGCAGGAGTTGAACCGCGAGTCCAACACGATTGGCTCCAAGTGCCAGGACGTAGCCATCACGCGGCTGGTCGTCGAGCTGAAATCCGAAATCGAAAAAATTCGCGAGCAGATTCAGAACATCGAGTAACGGAGGTTCGCCATGAAGCTGCTGAACATTGGCTTTGGCAACATGGTCAATGCTGACCGCATCATCGGCATCGTCAGCCCGGATTCTGCGCCTATCAAGCGTCTGGTGCAGGATGCCCGCGAGAAGGGCGCACTGATCGATGCCAGCTACGGGCGGCGCACCCAGGCCGTGCTCATCATGGACTCTGACCATGTGATTTTGTCCGGCATCCCGCTGGAAAGCCTGACCGGGCGTGCCAACGAAGAAACTGAAGAAAAGAGGAAGTAACGATGAAAGGTGAAAAATATCTGTTTGTTGTCTCCGGCCCTTCCGGCACCGGCAAGGATACCGTTGTTGCCGCTCTGCTGAAAAAGCATCCTGAAATTCAGCACACCGTCTCCGCCACGACCCGCACCCCGCGTGAGGGTGAAAAGGACGGCATCAATTACCACTTCATGTCTGTAGCTGATTTTGAGGATCATCTGGCACATGACCAGATCGTCGAGCACACAAAATACTGCGAGAACTACTACGGCACGCTGCGCAGCGAGATCGAGGGCCGCATGAAGCTGGGCATCCCGGTCATCCTCGTCATCGAGGTCGAGGGCGCAGGCAACATCAAGAAGATGTACCCCGGTGCAACGACCATCTTTGTGCTGCCCCCGGACATGCAGGAGCTCGAGCGCCGTCTGCGCTGCCGCGGCACCGAGGATGAGGAGACCATCCAGCGCCGCCTGAAGCGTGCCGAGGCAGAGATTGCAAACTCCGTCAACTACGACGAGCATGTCGTCAACATTGAGGTCGACTCCTGCGCCGAGAGCATTTATTCCATCATCCAGTTCAAGCTGCAGCACGGCAGCGACGAATGAGTCTGCTGCTGGCCCAGGCTGCCGTCAACGACGCGAACATCCACTTTGACAAGCTGTACTCCTACCGCATCCCCGCGGAGCTGACCGGGAGGGTCTTTCCCGGCAGCATGGTGCTGGTGCCGTTTGGCCGGGGCAGCAAGGCCCGGATGGCCGTTGTGCTGGCTGTCGGGGAGGTGGACGAGAGCGACGCCCCCAAGGGGCTGAAAACGCTCTACGATGCCGCACCCGAGGATGCCCGCCTGACTCCGGACCTTCTGGAGCTTGTGCGCTTTTTAAAAGAGCGCACCTTCTGCACCTGGTTCGAGGCCGTCAAGGCAGTCATCCCGTATGGCGCACAGTACCGGCCCGCTGTCGTGGACGGCAGGCACGTCATGCAAGGCCGCCTGACCCGCTCTACGGAGCGCCTGTACACGCTGGCGGGGGCGCTGCCGGAAAAGCCAAAGCCCGGCCCACGCCAACTGGCCGCTGTCGCCGCCCTGCAAAACGGCCCGCTGACCGCGCGGCAGCTCGACGAGGTTGGTATTTCCCGGGCAACGCTGGACGGCCTTGTCAAAAAGGGCGTGCTGACCGCCGCCGAGCAGGACAAGGCCATCGACCTGTTTGCGGCCATCCCGTTTGACCCGCAGCCGCTGGAGCTATCCCCTGAGCAGCAGCAGGTTTTTAACGATCTGCTGCCGAATCTGGAGGATGCCAGACCCCACGCGGCACTGCTGCACGGCGTAACCGGCAGCGGCAAGACCATTGTGTTTCTGCGGCTTATCCAGCGCACGCTGGAGCTGGGCCGCCGCGCACTGGTCCTGGTGCCGGAGATCAGCCTGACACCGCAGATGATACGGCGGCTCAAGTCCACCTTCGGCAGCCGTCTGGCCGTGCAGCATTCGGCGCTCAACAATACCGAGCGCCTTTTGCAGTGGCGGATGATCCAGCAGGGAAACGCCGATATTGTCGTAGGTACGCGCAGTGCAGTGTTTGCACCGCTGCAAAACCTTGGCCTTATCATCATGGATGAGGAACAGGAGCACACCTACCAGAGCGAGTCCGCCCCGCGCTTTGACGCCCACGATGTTGCCAAAAAGCGCGCGGTCATGGAAAACGCCCTGCTGCTGTTTGCCTCGGCCACACCACTGACCGAGACCTACCACGCCGCCGAGAGCGGCAAGCTGCAGCTGGTGCAGCTGACCCACCGCTACGGCGGGCGGCCCCTGCCCAGCGTCGATTTCATCGACATGCGCGCCGAACTGGCCGCAGGCAACCCGCGCGAGGTCAGCGTACGGTTGGCGCGGGAGCTGCAGGAAACCCTCGACAACGGCGAGCAGAGCATTCTGCTGCTCAACCGCCGCGGCTACCGCACCATCGGCATGTGCACCACCTGCGGCCATGTGCTGAAATGTCCGAATTGCAGCGTGCCGCTCGTCTACCACAAGCCGCAGCAGGCACTGTTGTGCCACCACTGCGGCCACACGGTACACCCGCTGCCGCAGACCTGCCCCGAGTGCGGCGGCAAAATCAGCTACAGCGGCTTCGGCACCCAGCGGGTGGAGGAGGAGCTGGCCGAGCTGCTGCCCGGTGCGCGCATTCTGCGGATGGATCAGGATTCCACCTCCCGCAAGGACGCGCACGAGACGATGCTTGCACAGTTTGCGCGGCACGAATATGATATTCTGCTGGGAACCCAGATGGTCGCCAAGGGCCTTGACTTTGAAAAGGTCACGCTCGTCGGCGTTTTAGGCATTGACTCGCTGCTGTTCGGGCAGGGCTTCCGCGCATACGAGAGCGTGTTCAGCCTTATCACCCAGGTCGTGGGCCGCGGCGGGCGCGCCGCACTGCCCGGGCGGGCGCTGATTCAGACATCCGTGCCTGACCACCCCGTTTTGCAGCTGGCCGCCGCGCAGGACTACAAGGGCTTCTACCGGGAAGAAATCACCTTCCGCCGGTTCAGTCTGTACCCGCCGTTCTGCTCGTTCGTGGTCGTCGGCTTCATCGGTGACCAGGAAGGGGCCGTGTTCATCGCAGCCCAGCGGTTTGGCGCACTGCTGGGTCAGCACGCCGCACAAAAGCCCAATATCCCGCTGCGCATTTTAGGCCCCGCGCCGATGAACATTACGATGCTCAACAACAAATTTCGCTACAAGCTGACGCTGAAATGCCGCAATGACGCGGCGTTCCGCGCGCTTTTGCACGAAACACTGGACGCCTACGATGCCGAAAAGCTGCCGCAGAAGGCGTCCGTGATCCTCGATTTCAATTCTGACGGTGATTTATAACATTTGGAGGTTATTTTTATGGCACTGCGTACCATTGTGCAGGACGGCGACCCGATCCTGAAGAAAGTCTGCCGCCCCGTTACCAAGTTTGATGATCGTCTGGGCACTCTGCTTGACGATATGAAGGAGACCCTGCTGGCCGCGAACGGCCTGGGTCTGGCCGGCCCGCAGGTGGGCATGATGCGCCGCCTGTTCATCTGCCTGGATGACCGCGACCTGCCCGAGGAGGTTCCCGCGAACTACGAGTACAAGTTCATTGAGTTCATCAACCCCGAGATCCTCGAGCTGAGCGACGAGCAGGTCGAGCTGTACGAAGGCTGCCTGTCCTTCCCGGGACATAACGGCGCGATCAAGCGCTCGAAGCACGTCAAGGTCAAGGCACAGGACCGCCACGGCGAGTGGTTTGAACTGGAGGCCGATGACATGCTCGCCCGCTGCATCCAGCATGAGAACAACCATCTGGACGGCATCACCATTATGGACCTGGCCGAGCATTTCTATGAGGACGACTACCCCGAGGAAAACGAGGACTAAAATTTATGCGCATCCTGTTTATGGGAACTCCTGACATCGCCGCCGAAAGCCTGGCTGCCCTGCTGGACGCCGGGCACGAGGTCTGCGGTGTCTTTACCCGCCGCGACAAGCCCGTGGGCCGCAAGCAGATCCTGACCGCGCCGCCGGTTAAGCAGCTGGCTGTTGAGCACGGTCTTTCGGTCTACCAGCCCCGCACGCTGCGGGACGGCTCGTCCGATGAGCTTATCAAAGAGTTGGCGCCCGACATCATCGTCGTTGTGGCCTACGGCTGCATCATCCCGCCGCAGCTTCTGCATACGGCGAAGTACGGCTGCATCAATCTGCATGTCTCGCTGCTGCCCAAATACCGCGGCTCCGCGCCCATCCAGTGGGCCGTGCTCAACGGTGACGAGGGCACCGGCGTGACCATCATGCAGTTGGACGAAGGGCTGGACACCGGCGACATCCTGATGGTGGAGCCGGTCACCATTGACCCCGAGGAGACGAGCGGTGAATTGTTTGACCGCGTCAGCGCCGTGGGTGCCGAAACGCTGGTCACCGCGCTGGAAAAAATCGAGGCAGGGGAGTTGACCCCGCGCAAGCAGGATAACGCTGCCGCCACCATGGCCCCGCCGCTGACGAAGGACATGGCACAGTTCGACTTTACGCAGGATGCCGCCCACATCCACAACTGGGTGCGCGGCATGAACCCGTGGCCCGTGGCGTGGTTTGCGCAGGACGGCAAGCGCATCAAGGTGTTGGAAAGCCGCCTGGCCGAAAACCCGCAGCACGCAGCCCCCGGCACCGTGCTGGCCCTGAAGCCGCTGACGATTGCCGCTGAAAACGGCGCAGTCGCGCTGCTGACTGTCACGCCCGAGGGCGGCAAGCCGATGGCGGGCACGGCCTGGGCCGCGGGCCGCCGCCTGAAAGCGGGGGACAGCCTGTGACGCCGCGCCGTCTCGCCGTCAAGGCCCTGATCCATCAGGAGCAGGCAGGCTACGCCAACCTTGTGCTGGACGCCGAGCTGAAAAAGTGCACGCCACCGCTGGACAGCCGCGACGCCGCCTTTGCCGCGCGCATTTTTTACACAACGCTCGAGCGTCTGCCGCTGCTGGACTATCGTATAAATCAGTTTACGAAAAAGCCCGTCGCCAAGCTGGACGCGCCGGTGCGCGCCGTGTTGCGGGCGGGACTGGCACAGGCACTGTACATGAATGTACCGCTGCCCGCCGCTGTGAATGAATCGGTCAAGCTGACGCGGGCACTGGGAAAATCCAGCGCCGCAGGCATGGTCAACGCCGTGCTGCGCCGCGCCGCTGCCGCCGATGTCTCCGAGGCCGATTTTGCCGACCCTCTGGACCGGCTCTCGATCTACTACTGCCTGTCCCGCCCGGTGGCCGAGCTTTTCTATGCGCAGTTCGGGGCGGAGGCGTTCCCCCTGGCCGCCGCATTTTATGAAAAGCCTAAGACGACGATCCGCGTCAACACACTGCGCACGAACGATACCGACCTGACCGCGCTTTTGCAGCAGGAGGGCCATACCGTGACGCCCGGCCCCTGGCCGGGGGCGCTGGTCGTGGAGTTTGCCGGTTCGCCCGCCGCGAGCGCGGCATTCAAAAAAGGGCTTTTCCATGTGCAGGGGCTTGCCAGCCAGTTTGCCGCGCTCTGCGTTGACGCACAGCCGGGGCAGCAGGTGCTCGATCTCTGCGCCGCGCCGGGCGGCAAAAGCCTGACGTTGGCCGAGGCCATGCAGGACAAAGGCCAGCTTGTCAGCGGCGAGTTTGTACCCGCCCGCGTGCCGCTTTTGCAGCAGGCGTTTGACCGCTGCGGCATCACCTGTGCCGTAGCGGTTGAAAATGACGCCACACAGCACAATTCCGACTGGCCAACGTTTGACCGTGTGCTCTGCGATGTGCCCTGCTCGGGTTTGGGCGTTATCGCCAAAAAGCCGGACATTCGTTACAAAGATTTGGACGGGATAGAGAATCTGCTCGCTGCCCAGCAAAAAATCCTGCAAAACGGTGCAGATTCACTTGCCGAAAATGGCCGTTTGGTGTATTCTACCTGTACAGTGAATGATAAGGAGAATCAGGCCCAGGTGAAGAAATTCCTCTCCGCCAATCCTGATTTTCACGTTGTACTGCCAAAGACGGCGCTGCCGGGGGCGGACATCACGCCGCTGGGCACGCTGTTTTTGCCCCACAGAACCGGGACGGACGGTTTTTTTGCCGCCATCCTGGAACGAAACTGACTGTAAACTCGTTCTTATAAAAGGAGGTGACCCCGCATGGGCGAAAAAATCTGTATTTCCGACCTGACGCTGGACGCGCTGACGGCCTACATCGTGGGACTGGGTCAGCCAAAATTCCGCGCCAAGCAGATTTTTAAATGGCTGCACCAGAAGCTTGTGACGGAGTTCTCCCAGATGACCGACCAGCCCAAGGCGCTGCTGGCCCAGCTGGAGGAGCAGTGCACGATTGCAGCCCCCGTCATCCGCCGCCGCCAGCAGTCCAGGGACGGTACGGTCAAGTATCTTTTGCAGCTGGCCGACGGCAACTGCATCGAGACCGTGCTCATGCGCTACAAATACGGCAATACTGTCTGTGTGTCCACCCAGGTGGGCTGCGCGATGGGCTGCCGGTTCTGCGCCTCCACCCAGGCGGGCCGCGTGCGCGACCTGACGGCAGGGGAGATCGCGGCGGAAATTTACACCGCACAGAAGGACACCGGCGAGCGCGTCTCCCACATTGTTTTGATGGGCATCGGTGAGCCGCTGCACAATTTTAATAATGTGATGGACTTTCTGGAGATCATCTCCTGCCCGGAGGGCGTCAACATCGGTATGCGCAACATCAGCCTGTCGACTTGCGGCCTTGTGCCCAAGATCGACGAGCTGGCGAAGCGCCATCTGCAGCTGACACTGTCTGTCTCGCTCCATGCGCCGGACAATAAGACCCGTTCCGGCATGATGCCGGTCAACGATGCGTTCCCGCTGGAGCAGCTGATCCCGGCCTGCCGCCGCTACCAGAAGGAGACGGGCCGCCGCATCAGCTTTGAGTATTCGATGGTGCGCGGTGTCAATGACAGCAGTGAGATGGCGCAGAAGCTCGCCAACCTCATCAAAGGCATGGGCGCGCACGTCAACCTGATTCCCATCAACCCCGTGGACGGCAGCCCCTATTCTGCCACCGACGATGCCAATGTGCACCGCTTCCAGAAGGAGCTGGAGGCACTGGGCGTCAACGCCACGGTGCGCCGCCGTCTGGGTACCGACATCAGCGCCGCCTGCGGCCAGCTGCGCCGCGAGGACGCGCAGGGAAAATGAGTCTTGCTCCGCAACGGAGCAGCGGAAAGGAACCAACCCGAATGAAGATTGCCGCGATCACGGACATCGGCAGCTGCCGGCAGGAAAACCAGGACAATTACTGTGCGCAGCAGCTGGCAGGCGGCACCGCCTGGGGCATCGTCTGCGACGGCATGGGCGGTGTCAACGGCGGGCGCATTGCTGCACGCATTGCCACCGACACCATGCAGCAGTATTTTGCCCGCCACATGAAGGCCCTGCAGCCTGGCATGGAAAAGACTTTCATTATGCGCGGGTTCGACATCACGAACCGCGCCGTGTATGAAAAGTCCACCTCTGACCCCGAGATGCAGGGCATGGGTACCACCGGCGTCTGCGCCTACGCCAGCCGCGGCATGGCCCATGTGGTGCACGCCGGGGATTCCCGCGCCTACCTGTTCCACGCAGGCGGGCTGCGGCAGATCACCCGCGACCACTCGATGGTGCAGCAGCTCGTCGACAGCGGCCAGATCACACGGGAGCAGGCTGCCGTCCACCCGCAGAAAAACCTCATCACCCGCGCGCTCGGCGTCTCGGCCAACATTGTGCCGGAGTACAACCGCTGCGAAATCGAGGCGGGGGACATCCTGCTGCTGTGCACCGACGGCTTGACGAACATGGTCGCGGACGATGACATTGCGCAGGTACTGCGCGAGGTTCCTTTTTTTGATGCAACCAGCATTTTGGTAGACCGCGCCCTGCAGGCGGGCGGTCAGGATAACATTACGGTCCTGCTCATGGGCGTGGAAGCTACGGAGGTCAACAATGGATAATCTGATCGGCAAACGGCTGGATGGCCGCTACTCAATTGAAAGTCTCGTGGGTGTCGGCGGCATGGCCAATGTCTACCGCGGCACTGATTTAAAAACGGGCAACCAGATCGCCGTCAAGGTATTAAAAGACGAATTTCTGGACAATGAGGAACTGGTCCGCCGCTTCAAGAACGAGTCGAAGGCAATCTCCATTCTGAGCCATCCCAACATCGTCAAGGTCTATGACGTCTCTGTCACCGACAAATTGCAATACATCGTCATGGAATATGTGGACGGCATCACTTTAAAGGAATATCTCAAGCAGCGCGGCGGCGCCCTGACTTGGAAGGAGACCGTGCACTTTGCCACCCAGATTTTGAGTGCTTTGCAGCACGCCCACTCCAAGGGCATCATTCACCGCGACGTCAAGCCGCAGAACATCATGCTGCTGGCAGATGGCTCCATCAAGATGATGGACTTCGGCATCGCACGCTTCTCCCGCGCACAGAGCCAGACCGTCAGCGACAAGGCCATCGGCTCGGTGCACTACATCAGCCCCGAGCAGGCCAAGGGTGAACGCACCGACGCCCGCACCGACATCTACTCTGTCGGCGTCATGCTGTACGAGATGCTGTCGGGCCGCCTGCCGTTTGACGGCGACGGTGCAGTGTCCATCGCCATCATGCAGATCTCGGAGAAGCCGAAGCCGCTGGCCGAAATCGCACCCCAGACCCCGGCAGGACTGCGCCAGATTACCGAGAAAGCCATGGAAAAGGACCCCGACAAGCGCTACCAGAGCGCCCAGGAGATGCTGGCCGCTATCGAGGAATTCAAGCACAACCCGTCCATCCAGTTTGCGTATGAGTACCGCAGTGCCGAGGACAACCCGGAAAGGAACATCAACCGCGTGGTAAGCAACACAAAGCCCAGCCCGAAATCCACCAGCATCCACACGGGTGACGCCCGTCGTGTCGGCACCTCGAACCCGGGCCGCAGCAAATCTGCCCAAAAGAAGAAGAAAAAGGCATCCAAGGGCTTTTCCCTGCTGCCGATCTTCTTCGGCATGGCCGTGGCGTTTGTCATCGGCGCTGCCATCCTGATCTATCTGATCTTCACCAATTCCAGCAACCTGCTGTTCTCTAACCGTGCCGATGTGCAGGTCATCAGCTTTGTGGGCATGACAAAGGACGAGTTCCTCGCCACCGACTACAACAACCTGCTGCGCGCCGAATTCCCGGAGGAGTATTCCAGTGAGCCCGCGGGCACGATCATCCGCCAGACCCCCAAGGCCGGGCGTACCGTCAAGGAAAAGCAGCGCATCGTGCTGACCGTCAGCCTGGGCACCCAGTACGTCACGATCCCCGAGACGAAGAACATGGTGGCCGAGGATGCCGAACAGACCCTGAAGGATATGGGTCTGCGCGTGACCAAGAAGCCCATGTCCGACAACTCCGTGGCCAACGGCGCTGTTGTCTACACCCAGCCCGCCGCCGGGGAGACCGTCGAGGGTGACTCCACGGTCATCCTGTACGTCAGCCGCTCCGAGGTCAGCAAGGAGAGCCAGGTCCCGAGCCTGACCGGCAAGACCATTGAGGAAGCCCGCAATGAGGTCAAGGGGCTGAACCTGTCCATCCGCACGATCGAGCAGGCCAGCGAACAGCCCGCGGGCACGGTACTGAGCCAGAGCCCCGATGCCGGTTCCACGGTCCGTAAGTCGAGCGTTATCACACTCGTGGTGTCCACCGGCGTGCCCGAGGTCGTTGCCACTCCCGAACCAGTCGAACCCACTGTAAACGAGGACGGTACCATCACCGTGCAGGAGAGCTGGTGGCCGAGTGCTGACGGCAGTCACCAGATCCATCAGCTGACCGACGGTACCATGTGGAATGAGAACGGCCAGCGGTGCGACGCACAGGGCAACCCCATTGCCTGATGTGGGGGAAGTCATGGCGTATATTACAAAGGGCATCGGCGGCTTCTACTATGTAAAGACGCCGGACGGCATCGTCGAGTGCAAGGCGCGCGGCATCTTCCGCAAGCGCGGCATCACGCCGGTGGCGGGAGACAACGTCACCCTGTCCGACGACGGCACAATGATCGATGAGATTTTACCGCGCAAAAACGTCTTTATCCGTCCGCCGATTGCCAATCTGGATATTCTGTTCATTGTTACCAGCACGACCCAGCCCGTACCCAGTACGTTGGTGCTGGACCAGCTGGCCGCCGCTGCCATCTACAAGGATGTGCAGCCCGTGCTTGTTGTGACAAAATCTGATTTGGCCGCTGCCGATATGCTGCGCACCGCCTACGCGGGCAGCGGCATCCCGCTGGTGCAGCTAAATTACGAGACCGGCGAGGGCCTTGACGAGGTCAAGGGCTATATTGAAGGGCATCTCTGCGCCTTCTGCGGCAACTCCGGCGTCGGTAAATCGACGCTGCTCAACACGCTGGCCCCCGATCTGCACCGCGAGACCGGGCAGATCAGCCAAAAGCTGGGCCGCGGGCGGCACACGACCCGCGAGGTCGAAATTTTTGAGATTTGCGGAGGGCGTCTGGCTGATACGCCGGGCTTTGCCAGCCTGGAGGCGCAGAAGCTCTGCCGCATCCCGAAGGATGATCTGCAGCACACCTTCCCGGAGTTCGGACCCTATTTCGGGCAGTGCCGCTTTACGGGCTGCTCCCACCGCAGTGAGACCGGTTGTGCTGTGCGTGAGGCTGTCGAGGCCGGGACCATCAGCAAAACGCGCTATGCAAGCTACCTTGCCATGTATGAGGAAGCCAGCGCACGTAAGGAGTGGGAGAAATGAGCAGACGTGCCGTGATTCTTTCCGCCGTGCCGGTTTCCACCGCACTGTGCCGCTATGTGCAGCCCGGTGATTTTGTTGTGGCCTGCGACGCGGGCTACCGCAATGCCGAACGGCTTGACCTGCGCCCCGACCTCATCGTCGGTGACTTTGACTCCGCCCCGCAGCCCAAAACCGAGCGCGAGACCATTGTGCTGCCCCATGTGAAGGACGATACCGATACCCAGTACGCCGCCCATTGGCTGCTGGAGCACGGCTATGACGAGATCACCCTGCTGGGCGCTCTGGGCGGGGCACGGCTGGAGCACACGCTTGCCAACCTTGCCACCGGACTGTATCTTGCCAAAAACGGCGTGAATGTCCTGCTGGCCAACGAGCGCAGCGAGCTGCGGTATCTTGTGCCGGACCGCGGGCTTATTTTGCAGCGCAGGGACTGGAAGTATCTCTCCCTTTTCCCGATGGAGGGTCAGCTGACCGGCGTCTGCATCCGCGGCGCGTTCTACCCGCTGGAAAACGCCGTGCTGACCGCGGACTATCCGCTCGGCGTCAGCAATGAGTTTATCGCGGACACCGCACAGCTGCAATGCTCCGGCGGCTGCGGTCTCGTTGTGCTGACCCGCGACGATGCGTAACACCGCAGCACTGCCCGGCATAGTATGGCGTACACAAACACGGAAAGTGAGGTGTATGCCATGCATGTGGTCGTCGTTCGCTGCCCGCGCGCCTTCCGTTGGATCTTACGCGCAGCCTTCAAAGTCTGAATCCAAATTTTTCCCCTGCCTGTTCCGGGCAGGGGCTATTTTTTTGCCCTGCCGCATATAATGCCCCAGAACATAACCGGAAAGGGGCAAGCAATATGGAACTCAAGGTGTTCAAAGACACCATCGCATCCTACGGCGGACGCTGGGAAACACGGCTGGAGCTTCCCGTGGAAACGGAGATTCTGATTCCCGACTACCTACCCGCCGTATTCAAGATCGTCAAGTGCCTGATCACGCCCGTTGTGCTGCAGAACCGTGTGTCCGGCGGGCGCTGGCAGAGCGAGGGCTATCTGCGCTGCACCGTCTACTACCAGAGCGAGGAGCCCGGCACGCGCCTTTTGCGCACCGAGCAGAAATTTGCCTTTGAAAAACTGGTCGAGCTGCCCGCCGGGCAGTACGCCGACGGCCCGGCCCAGGTCTGGGGCGAGCCGGAATACTGCAACTGCCGCGCCGTCAGTGAGCACCGCATCGACCTGCGCGGCGCGTACATCCTCTGCGCCGCAGTGGCCGTGCGGCGGGAGTCCGAGCTGCTGACCGCACTGGCCGACTGCGGCATTGAGCAGTACACCCGCACGATGCAGGGCCTGCAATGCGCCGTGACCGAGGAAAAAACGTTGACTGCCGAGACCGCTGCGGCGCTGCCCGGCACCGGGGAAAGCGTGCTGGACATCACCGGCAGCTTTGCCGCCGGCAGCGCAGCGCCGGCCACCGGGCAGGTCAGTGTGCAGGGGACGCTGCAAATTCAAATATGCAGCCAGAACACCGACACCGGCGAGCTGACCGTGCGCAGCAAGGATCTTGCCGTACAGCAGACGCTGGAGTTGCCCGGCGTGACCGAGGACGACACAGCCCTTGTGCGCGGCGAGGTGCTGGCCTGCACACTGAGCGCAGTCGACGGCGCAGGGGAAGCGTCCCTCTCGGTGACCTGGAAGCTGCGCGTCGAGGTCTGGCGCAGCGTGCAGCACACCGTCGTGGCCGACGCCTACTCCACGCTCTGTAAGACCCAGACCGTGCAGACGGTCTGCCGCCTTTTGCAGAAAACCGCGGATTTGACCGGGCGTATCCCGGTCACGCTTGACGACGACCTGCCCGACGCCGAGGGCACTGTTCTCGGCTGCTTTGTAACGCTGGGCGCCCTGTGCGCCGCACAGGCTGACGGCAGCAAGGCTGAAACACATTTAAAACTACTGGGCAAGGGGACTGCGCATGTGTTCATCAGCGATGCCCGCGGTGAGCTGACATGCTACGACAAGGCGTTTACCTGGCAGCCTGACGACCTCTGGCCCGGCAGCACTGACGGTGCGTGGCCAAGTGTCGGGGCCTCCGTCGCGCGGGTCGCCAGCAGCAAAAACGGTGCACGGCTGCGGGTCGATTTAGAGATTGAGATCAGCGGCGCCCTGTTCCAGGCGCAGAGCTTTGACGCACTCTGCGGCGTGGAACTGGGCGAGGAATACGACGACAGCGACGGCCCGGCCCTCTATATTTACTACGCCCGGCAGGGGGAGCGCATCTTTGACATTGCCAGGCGCTACCATGCCCGCGCCCGTGACCTGGCCGCCGCCAACCATCTGGACACCAACGGTGACCCGCCGCAGGAGCTTACGACGGACACCGCCTGTCTGCTGATCCCCGCAGCGCTGTAAAGGAGGGACACATCCGTGACACAGGATCAAATCTACCAAAACATTGCACAGCGCACCGGCGGGGACATCTATCTCGGCGTCGTCGGCCCGGTGCGCAGCGGCAAAAGCACCTTTATCAAGCGGTTTGCCGAGCTGATGCTGCTGCCGCGCATCAAGAACGAGGCCCGTCGTGCCCGCGCCCATGACGAGCTGCCCCAATCCGCCGCCGGGCGCACCATCATGACAACGGAGCCGAAGTTCATCCCCGAGAAAGCCGTCAAACTCGAGCTTTCTGGCGGCGGCAGCTTCAAGGCGCGGCTCATCGACTGCGTCGGCTACATGGTGGACGGCGCACTCGGCCATGAGGAAAACGAGGCTCCGCGCCTGGTCAAGAGTCCCTGGTTCGACCACGAGATCCCGTTTGACCTGGCCGCCGAGACCGGCACCCGCTGCGTCATCCGGGAGCACGCCACGGTGGGCCTCGTCGTAACGACGGACGGCTCCGTTGCCGACCTGCCGCGGGAGGCGTATCTCGACGCCGAGCGCCGTATCATCGCAGAGCTGGACGGCATCGGCAAGCCGTATATCATCCTGCTGAACTGCGCCGAGCCGGACAGCGACGACGCACAGCGCCTTGCCGCCGAGATGGCCGAGACCTACGGCCACGCGGTCCTTCCGCTGAACTGCACGACGATGACCGTCGAGACCCTCGACAAGCTGCTGCAAACGCTTTTGTACGAGTTCCCGATCCGCGAGATCGCCGTGCAGATGCCCGCCTGGGTCACGATGCTCGAAAGTGGGCACTGGCTGCAAAGCGCGGTCTACACGTCCATGCTTGATTTTGCTGCCTCGGTGCACCGGATGGCCGACCTTGCAGGCAAGCGCCCTCAGCTGGGGTGTGAATACATCACCGCCGCCAGCCTGACCGGCATGGATTTGGCCAGCGGCAGTGTCAGCATCACCGCTGCCGTCGCCCCGGATATTTTCTATAAGATCCTCGGTGAACAGACCGGGCTGGACATCGTGGACGAGGCAAGCCTTTTGCCCTGCGTCGTCAGCCTGGCACGGGCCAAGCGCGCCTATGACAAGATCAAATCCGCCCTTGACCAGGTCGAGGCCACGGGCTACGGCATCGTCATGCCGGGCATTGATGAATTGACATTGGAAGAACCCGAAATCGTCAGGCAGGGCGGGCAGTACGGCGTGCGGCTGTCGGCCAGTGCCCCCAGCCTGCACATCATGCGCGCCAACATCCACACCGAGCTTTCACCCACCGTCGGCAGTGAGCAGCAGGGGGAGGAGCTTATCAAAAGCCTGCTGGCAGACTTTGAGACCGACCCCGGCAAGCTGTGGAGCACGAATATTTTCGGCAAGAGCCTGAACGAGCTGGTCAGCGAGGGCGTGCAGGCAAAGCTGCTGCACATGCCGCAGGAGGCACGCAGCCGCCTGCAGCAGACGCTTGAGCGCATCATCAACGAGGGCTGCGACGGGCTGATCTGCATTCTGCTGTGACGGAGGAGTTATGTTCAGACGCATTTCCAGGCAGGAGCGTGAGCGCCGCGCTGCCAGGGCCGAACTGGAAACGACCTTGCAGGCACTGCGCTCGAACGAGCGCGCCTTCACGGAGGCGCAGGACCCATTTTATATTGACCAGCTGACCTACCAGCACGCCGCGCTGATGTGCCGCTGCCGGGCGCTGCTTCGCACACTGCGGGCGGAAGGGGAGGAGCCATGACCGAATATTGGCCCTGTCTGCTCGCAGCTGTGTGCGCCATCGCCGTACTGCGCTGTGCCGCCCGCCAGCGGCACGGAATGCGCAGTCTGCTGGCAGGGGCCGTCTGCGGTCTGGGCGCGCTGGCCCTGCTGGGCCTGTTGGAGCCGGTGACCGGCATTGCGCTGCCGCTGAATCGCTTTACGGCGTTCTGCGCGGGCGTTTTGGGATTGCCCGGCGTGACGGCCCTGCTGATTTTGCGGCTGCTTTTATAAAATGCCTTGCCAACAGGGCGGAAGTATGCTATACTCTTTTAGAAAACGAGTGGAACATACGGCGGCGGGACAGCCCGCAAGGGCTGCCTGAGGAAAGTCCGGGCTTCACAGAGACAGAGTAACTGCTAACGGCAGCCGGGGGTGACCCCAGGGATAGTGCAACAGAAAGAAACCGCCGCGAAAGCGGTAAGGATGGAAAGGCGAGGTAAGAGCTCACCAGCGCACTGGCGACTTTGCGGCTATGTAAACCCTGCTCGAAGCAACATCCGTATGGGACATTATGCGGAGTCTCGCGCGTCCCGGTGATGGCGTGAGCCTTGCGGCGACGCAAGGACAAGATAGATCGTCGTTTGATACAGAACCCGGCTTACGGTCCAGTCGTTTTTTCTTTGTTTTTTGCAAAAGCACATCTGTTTTTTGGTGCAGATGTGCTTTTTTGTATTTTTCTACATAAAAAAGCGCACTATCTGGCAAAAAGTGCTTGTTTATTTCAGATAAATCGTATATAATGTAGTGTACGCCTGTGGTTGTGCCAAGATAGAGGGTGGCACGCACAGGATTATGAAGGGAAACGTATATATTTTATTTAGGGGGATTGTACTTATGGCTGATTACTTTGCAATGGATCACGACGAACTCACCGCTGAAAAGACCGCGCTGGAGGCCCAGTACAAGAAGTTTCAGGGCATGAACCTGAAGCTGAACATGGCCCGCGGCAAGCCCGGCCCTCACCAGATGGATCTGGCCATGGACCTGCTCAAAATGGACAACTACATCACCGACAACGGCTTTGACACCCGCAACTACGGTGAGCTGGAGGGTCTGCCCGAGGCCCGCGCACTGTTTGCCGATGTGTTCGGCGTGCAGCCCGGCGAGGTTTTCGTGGGCGGCAACTCCAGCCTGCAGCTGATGTACAACCTGGTCGCCATCGGCATGATGTTCGGTTTCCAGGATTCCCCGAAGCCCTGGGGCCAGGTCGAGCACCGCAAGTTCCTCTGCCCCGTGCCCGGCTATGACCGCCACTTTGCCATCACCGAGGAGATGGGCTTTGAGCTGATCTCCGTGCCCATGAGCCCCGACGGCCCCGACATGGACATGATTGAAAAGCTCGTCGCCGAGGATGACACCATCAAGGGAATCTGGTGCGTGCCGCAGTACTCCAACCCCGACGGCTACACCTACAGCGACGAGACGATCCGCCGCTTTGCCGCGCTCAAGACCGCTGCCCCCGATTTCAAGATCTTCTGGGATGAGGCGTACATCGTCCACCACCTGACCGATGAGATCATCGAGACGCCGGTTTTGCTGAACGAGGCCAAGAAGTACGGCAATGAGGACCGTGTCTTTATGTTCACCTCCACGAGCAAGATCACCTTCCCGGGCGCGGGTATCTCCGCCATCGCCTGCAGCGAGAACTCGATGAAGTACATGTGCAAGCGCTTCTCGACGATGATCATCAGCTACGACAAGATGAACCAGCTGCGCCATGTCCGTTTTCTCAAGAATAAGGCCGGTGTCCTGGCCCACATGGCCAAGCATCGCCGCCGCCTGGTGCCCTGCTTTGACGCCGTTAAGACCACCTTTGCCGAGGAGCTGACCCCCTGCGGCAACATCGCCCACTGGACGAACCCGAAGGGCGGTTACTTCATCAGCCTGTACGTCATGCCCGGCTGCGCCAAGCGCGTAGCCCAGCTGTGCAAGGACTGCGGCCTGACCCTGACGGGTGCCGGCTCTGCCTACCCCTACCACAAGGATCCCGATGACTCGCATCTGCGTATCGCGCCGACCTACCCGAGCCTGACCGAGGTCGAAACCGCTTCTGCACTGCTCTGCGTCTGTGTGCGCCTGGCAGTTGTTGAAAAGCTGCTGGCCGACCAGCAGTAAAATATAATCCCGCCCGCCGGTGCGGGCAAGTTTTTTGGAGGTTTCTATGAACAGAAAAGGGAAGTCATGGCCGTTGTTCGTCGTGGCAATTTTGATCGTGCTGTTCTCCCTGACGGCCATCTTTGGTGTGAGCTATACCTACGGCGACACCAAGAATGTCTACGTCAAGGGCGCATCTGACATCCGCTTCGGCATCGACATCCGCGGCGGCGTGGACGTTACGTTCATGCCTGCCGACGATGTGGAGGCCACCGATGCCCAGATGACCGCAGCCAAAACGGTTATCGAGGACCGCCTTGTCGGCCTCGGCATCACCGACTACGAGAGCTACGTTGACAACAACAAGAATCGTATCATCGTGCGTTTCCCGTGGAAGAATGACGAGGCGGACTTCAACCCGCAGACCGCAATCGACGAGATCGGCACCACCGCCAAGATGGTGTTCCGCAAGGGCTCGTCCGCCACGGGTGAGGAGATCCTGAGCGGTGACGACGTGGCTTCCGCAAGCGCTGCCTACAACGAGACCGAAGGCTGGGTCGTCCAGCTGAAGTTCAACTCTGCGGGCGCATCTGCCTTTGCCACGGCCACCACCGAGCTGGCAGCCAGCAACGGCACGATCTCCATCTGGCTGGATGACAATAACATCTCCACCGCCACGGTCAACGAGGCCATCACCGGCGGTGAGGCCATCATCAAGGGCAACTTCGATCAGGACAGTGCCTCCACGCTGGCGAACCAGATCAACTCCGGCTCTCTGCCGTTTGCCCTGTCCGCTGAGAGCTACTCCACCATCAGCCCGTCTCTGGGTGCCAAGAGCCTGGACGTCATGGTGCAGGCCGGTATCATTGCCTTCATTCTGGTCGCGATCCTGATGATCGTGCGCTACCGTCTGCCCGGCACCATCGCGGTCATCTCCCTGATGGGCCAGGCCGCCGCCACGCTGGCTGTTGTGTCCGGCTATTTCACGGTTTTCCCCGGCTCCACGCTGACGCTGCCCGGCATTGCCGGTATTATCCTCGGCATCGGCATGGGTGTTGACGCCAACGTTATCACCGCCGAGCGCATCAAGGAGGAGCTGTCCAAGAACAAGACCCTCGAGGGCGCTGTCAACAGCGGCTTCAAGATGGGCCTGACCCCCATCATCGACGGCAACGTGACCATCGTCATCGTCGCTGCCATCCTGATGGGCGCCTTTGGCCCGACGGACGGTTTCTGGGCCAAGGTCTTTAACCCGATCTTCTACTGGTTCGGACCTTCCACTGCCGGTACGATCTACTCCTTTGGCTTCACCCTGCTGACCAGCGTTCTGCTGAACTTTGTCTTTGGCGTCTGGGCGACCCGCGTTATGATTCGCGGCGCTGTCCACTTCAAGCCTCTGCGCAAGGCATGGCTGTTCGGCGGCAAGAAGGAGGGCGGTGCCGACTTCAAGACCCCGTCCATCAACTTCATCGGCAACCGCAAGAAGTTCTACACCTTCTCCTGTGCGCTGATCGCTGTCGTGCTTGTGTTCTGCGGCATCTTCGGCGTCAAGATGGATGTCGAGTTCAAGGGCGGTTCCATGATCACGCTGGCCTATGAGGGCGACGCTGACCTGAACGACCTGAAGTCCACCATCGGCACCGAGCTGGGCAAGTCCAATCTGACCCTGCAGACCGGCTCTGATATTTCCGGCAACCAGACCCTGACTGTCACCCTGCCCGGCAGTGACACGCTGACCACCGAGCAGCTCGACAACCTGCTGGCTGCCCTGAATGAGCAGTACCCCGACAACAACTTCGTCCAGAACGAGGTCAGCAACGTCGATGCCACCATCGGTAAGGAGTTCCTGCTTAAGAGCGTCGTCGCGCTGGTTGCGGCCTGCGTGCTGATCCTGCTCTACGTGGCCTACCGCTTCCGCAAGATCGGCGGCCTCAAAGCCGGTTCTACCGCCATTGTGGCTTTGCTGCACGACATGTTCGTCGTCTTCGGCGTCTTTGTCCTCCTGCGCATTCCTCTGAACGGCAACTTTATTGCTGCCCTGCTGACCATCCTGGGCTACTCCATCAACGATACCGTCGTTATCTATGACCGTATCCGCGAGAACAGCGCCCTGTACGGCAAGAAGCAGATGAGCCTGGCCGAGCTGGTCAACCTGTCCGTCAACCAGAGCTTTGCCCGTTCTCTGATGACCTCCATCACGACCTGCCTCGCCCTGGGCGTTGTCTGCGTGGTCTCGGTCATCTACCGTCTGGACAGCATCTACTCCTTCGCGTTCCCGCTGCTGTTCGGCATGGTCAGCGGCGTCTACAGCACGATCTGCATTGCCACGCCGCTGTGGGTCGACTGGAAGAACAAGAAGAAGGCTGCCAAGAAGGCCTGAGCTTGTAGAAAAGGAGGGAACCCGATATGAAATGCCCCTATTGCGGTGAAGTTGACTCTAAGGTCATCGACTCCCGCCCGACGGAGGACGGTGAAAAGATCCGCCGCCGCCGCGAGTGCCTGAACTGCAAAAAGCGCTTTACCACCTACGAGATCGTTGAGACGGTCCCGCTGATGGTCGTGAAGAAGGATCGCTCCCGCGAGGTCTTTGACCGCCAGAAGCTGCTGAACGGCATGCTGCGCGCCTGCGAGAAACGCCCCGTCAGCTACACCCAGCTGGATGCCGCCGTGGACCGCATTGAGCAGCAGCTGCTCAACTCCTATGACCGCGAGGTTTCCTCCATCCATATCGGCGATCTGGCCATGCAGGAGCTCAAGCAGATGGACGATGTCGCCTACGTGCGCTTTGCCTCCGTCTACCGTCAGTTCAGCGATGTCAACACCTTTATGGAAGAACTGAAGGATATGCTGGACAGCCGCTCAAAATCCGCTGAAAAATGATTGCCGCACCTGTTCGATCTGGGTGCAGGCGCGCTGCGTCTCCATCTCGAGGTCTGCCAGGCTGTCGGCCTCGGCACAGGGCGGCAGCACGGCCAGTGTCTGGTTGAGCTGATCCAGAATATTGCGGCGCACAAGCAGGCCCAGGACCTGAGTGCTGCGCAGTGCCCGGTTGGCCGCACGGCTGTACGCGCGGCGTGCGGCAGGGTAGTCGCCCTGCTCCGCCAGAGCGTAGGCTGCTTCAAGCTGCCGCTGCATTCCGGCTGTGGTGCGGTCCACATACTGCCCCGCCCGGAACAGCAGCACGCACAGAGCCAGCAGAATGATTGCGGCATACCAATTTCGCTTCATACGCACACCTTTTCAGGCCGCCCCTTTCGGGGCGGCCTTTTTTTGTATCAGAATGGATTTTTTGCCGTTGTAGAGCAGCAGCAGAACCGCCTCGCGGGTCGTCTGCTCACGGCGCAGCAGTGCATCCAGCGCTGCCGTATCCATGCCGAAGAACGCAAGATTTTCCTTGTAAACTGCCTTATCGATGAGCAGCGGCAGCATAGGCGGCTCGCCGCCGTCCTGCGGCATTGGGGCCGCTGTGATGCTGCCGTTCGGCTCGATCACGCCCCAGTAAACATCCTTGGGGGAAAAGATGTCCTTGCCGCGCAGGGCCTCGGCCAGGTCGGATGCCGTGATGCGCAGCTGTGCCAGCTCGTCCTGCAAAATTTCCCCGTTGCGGATGATCGTCACCGGCTTTCCCAAAAGCAGCTGGGCATATTTCGGGCAAAACCAAACCAGCGTGGAGTTCAAAATTTCAAGAGCCGTGATTAAGAAAATCGGCACCAGGCTGGCCGAGAGCGGTAGATCCGGCTCGTCGATGCAGATGGATGCGACGTTGGAGATCAGCAGCGTCGTCACCAGCTCGGCGGGCTGCAGCTCTCCCAGCTGGCGCTTGCCCATCAGCCGCATGGCCACCACCACAGCCAGATACACCAGCACCGTGCGCACAACCGAAGAAATCATCCCGGCACCTCCTCATAAATTCCCGCAAAGGCGGCCACACTATCCTGCGTGAGAGGGGGAGAACCATGACGCAGAAACCGCTGTACCGCTCGCTGGATGCCAACCTTGCGCTTCTGGAGGAAATGTTTGGCCGTTCCGACGATTTTTATACCAAGCGCCTGATGCTTGCCGGTATCCCGTGCGCTATCGTCATGTTCACAGGGCTGTCCTCGCCGGAAAAGCTCTGCCGCATGGCGTTGGACATGCTGGACCGCGACCCCGCCATGCTGGGCGGCGGGGAGGGGCTGTGCGACTATCTGCTGACCCAGAGCCGCGTCCCCGCCGAGCCTGACGCGGTGGAGGATCGCACCGCGCTGGTGGAGCTGCTCTCCAACGGACTGTCCGTTTTGCTCATCGACGGCGTGCGGCGCGGCGTCGCGTTTTCGACGCAGGAGATGCCCCAGCGCTCGATCTCGACGCCGATGAGCGAGGGCAACCTGCGCGGCCCGCAGGAGGCATTCACCGAGCTGCTGCGCAATAACATTTCGCTGCTGCGGCGGCAGTTCCGCACCGGAACGCTTGTGGCAGAAATCTCCACCGCCAGGACCCGTGCCAAGACCGAATACTGTCTGTGCTACGACAGTACCCTGGCCCCAAAGGAAACCATCGACGCTCTGCGGGAGCGGCTGGAGCAGGTGGAGATTCCCGTTCTGCTGGACAGTGCCTACTTTGCGTCATTCCTCAAGCAGGACAAGCTGAATCTTTTCCCGGCAGCTGCCTACACCGAACGCCCCGCCACGGCCTGTGCCCGCCTGTGTGAGGGCAAGGCCGTCGTTCTTGTAGCGGGCTGTCCGTATGCGCTCATTGTGCCCAGCTTTTTTGCCGAGCACTTCGAGTGCCTCGACGACTACGCCTCGGGCGCAGTGTTCGCCGGACTTATCCGTATTTTAAAATATCTCGCCTTCCTGCTTGCCGTGTTCGGGCCGGGGCTCTACGTCATGGCCGTGGCCTTTGCGCCGGAGATCATCCCTATCCGGCTTTTGACCAAGCTGGCACAGGGCGAGGCATCCACGCCGCTGCCGCCAATGCTGGAAATGCTCTGCGTAACGCTGCTTTTAGAAATCGTCCGCGAGGCCGGGCTGCGTGCGCCGCAGTCTATCAGCCACACGGTCAGTCTGGTCGGCGCGCTCATCATCGGCGAGACCGCTGTCAGCGCGGGCATCGTTAGCGTGCCGGTTTTAACGATGGCCGCTGCGGCGACGATTGCCACGCTGGCTGTGCCGTCGCTGTATGAGCAGTCGATCCTGTTCCGCTTTGCCGTCATCGTGCTGGCCGGGTGCTTCGGCGTGCCGGGGCTGGCCTGCGCCGCACTGACGATTCTGGCGATGGCCTGCGGCAGTGAGCCGTTCGGGTACGACTATCTCTACCCGCTCATGCCGCCGGGCCGGGCCAGCGTGCGGGACGGCTTTGTGCGCAGCATCTGGAGCCGCCTTGCTAAATCTGGGGAGGTGATCAGCCGCCATGAAGCGTGAATACCCCAGTCTTTTCGCCGCACTGCTCGTCAGTCTGCTCGTCAATGTGCTGCTGCGCAGTCAGACCGCCTACTGGCCGCGCGCCGGGCTTTTCAGTGCGGTGGTCTGTGTGCCGCTGCTGGCGGGCGTCGGCTGGCTGTTCGCCCGCAGCTGGCGGCTGGCCGCCGACCCCGTGTACAAGCTGCTGTTCGGCGCACTGCTCGTCTACACATCGGTACTGGAGCTGCTGCGGCTCTGGCAGCTGGCGGACCGGCTCTATCCCGGTGCGGTCACGCTGACCTCGGTCTGTCTGCTCGTTGTGCTGCCTGTTGTCTATCTGCGGCGGGTTTCGGCGCTGTCCCAGACGGCCTATGCCGTGCTCTGTCTGCTGGTACTGGCAACCGTCGCCATGCTGGCATCGGTGCTTTCGCGGCTGTGCATCGTCAATCTGCAAACTGCCGCACTGACACAGGGCGATTTTCTCGCCGCCGTCAGAGACCAGCTGACGCTCTACCCGGAATACCTGCTGCCCGCGCTCTGGCCCGAGCAGGACAAGCGTGGCCGCCATACGCTGCTGCGGCTGGCCGCGTGGGCACTGGCGTTTGACGTGGGGATGCACCTGATTCTGGAATTGTTCTACGGCGCGGCCATGCCGCTGCGCATCGACCCGGTGCATGCCGCCGCGCGATGCGGAGCACTGTCGATTTTCAACCGGCTCGAATGGCTGCAATTTATTCTGTGGGTCATGGCCGTCACGGTCAGGCTGGCTCTCTACCTTTATGCGCTGGTGCGGCTGCTGGGCGGGCAGAACAAGGCCGAGGACAGCGCCGCCGGGTTGGATCTGTTTCCTCTGTATCCGGGCGGCGTCTGGCTTTTGTGCGCGGTGCTGCGCAAGCTCGATTTAGACGCGGCCCTCTCACTGCGCAATGTGCTGACCTGGAGTTTTGTGGGCTTGACCGGGATAGGAGGTGCCGCCGCATGTCTGTACCGAAGGCTAAGGCGCTGCTGACCGTTTGCGCCGCGCTGCTGCTCTGCGGCTGCGGGCAGGCGCTCTCCGAGCGGGAGATCGTCCGCGCTGTGTTTTTTGCGCGGCAGCAGGGGGCATACTCCGCCTGTCTGCTGCTGGCCGATCAGAACGCAGAGAGTGACGGCGTGCAGTACAAAACCGTGTCTGCCCGCGGGGACACCGCCGCGCAGGCGCTCCACCTAGCCGAGGACGCTCTGCCGGGCCGGCTCTACTACGGACTGCTCGACCTGGCCGCTCTGCCGCCGGGCTGTGATTGGACCGACGCGCAGACACTTGGCACGCTGCTCTACGACAAGGCCCAGCCCGCGCCGGAGCTTTCGGTTTTTGTGCTGGACACCGCTGACCACAGCTGGGCCGCGGACGCTGCCTCCCTGTATGAGGACATGAAGGCCGTGGAAAGGGAATACGACCTGCACTGCGGCTTACAGCAGCTTTTTACCCAGGCGGACGGCTGTGCAGTGCCTGCCTACCGCGCTGACAGCGGGTATGACTTTGCGCTGCTGGCAGCAGACGGAGCTTCCGTGTACGTCTCCGGCTTGCAGGCTCAGCTGGCCGCGGCGCTCTGCGGGCAGACGGGCCGCTTCTTTACGGCCTTTGCGGGCGGGCAGGCCGTCTGTGACACCCAGGTCAACGTCACGGCGGAGGATACCACCGTGCAGCTCCATCTGAAGAATACGGATTTTCAGCCGCTGGGGGCGTACAACGAGGATTGGCAGGCACTGCTCTGCACCGAATTGCAGCAGGCGTTCTCGGCCCTGACCGCAGACGATGCCGCTGATTTTTTCCATCTGCAATTCTGGCACGTCAATCTGTGCGGGCCCGGCAGTGCTCTGCCCGTGCCGCGGCTGGAAATCCTATTTGAATAGGCACAGAAAATGCCCGGCCATTTCTGACCGGGCATCGCTTATTTCTGTCAGGAGAGCGTTGACGGACGGGAAATATAGATCAGATTCGTGTCTGCGATAAAGGTCTGGAAGTTGTAGAGCACCAGCACCTCGTCATAGCCCTCTTTTTCAATTGTGGAATCCAAGCCGTACTTGAAGTTGCGGAAATCCACCACACCGATTTTCGCGTAATTCTCGGTCAGGTAGGGCACAAAGCTGTTCGCGTAGCTGTCCTTGACCACCAGAATACTGCCTGTGCCGCGGCCCTCGATTGTTGAATAACCGTTGTTGCCGTCCAAAAAGGCGGCGTACTTATCGCGGGTGTTAAACTTCTGCATATTCACGATGTTTTCCGTCGTTTCCGGCTCGTAGGCGGCCTCGCCCGTGATTTTGTAGATCGTCATCAGGCTGTCGAGCGGGTAGTAGGTGATTTCATCGTTTTCGACGTTCCACAGCCGCGTGGCCGAGTAGTGGGTGCCTTGAAAGTCTGTCACCGTGATCGGCTCATGTGCGGCGCGGTCAAACGGCGTCAGGCCCTTGAGGCTGCAAAACTGCTCATAGGCACGGTACGCGCCGTTGGGCGTCCAGTGGTGGTCGGTCTTGAAATACAGGTATTCGTCCTTCAGGTCTGTGAACGTCCCGCGCAGGTCGATGACATCGGCGCTCTGGCCGACTTTGGCAAAAATATCATCGAGCATCGCGTTTTCATCCACCATCGGTGCGCCTGCGGGCAGTTCCTCCGGGTAGATGACGCTGGCCGACGGGGCCAGCAGGAAGGTGACCTTGCCCGGGTGGTTCGCGGCAAACTCGCTGACGGCCTGTACGTTCTTGGCAAGCTGCTTCCGGGTGGCGTCGTCCACCGTGAACAGCTTTGTGAACATCCAGCGGTCCTTACCCAGCAGAATGCCGCCCTCCTCCGCCTTCCGGAACAGCACCTCGTCCGCCGCGCGCTGGGTGTTGACCGCTGCGTCACGCAGGGAAAACTGATCCTGCATCCAGCGGGCAAAGCCGCTCTGCCAGCTCCCGTCCAGCAGTGCGCTCATGCTGAACGCCGGGAGCTGTGCGGCCTTGCGGTTTTCCAGCTCGAGCTGCGTGCGCTTGGGCCACACAATATTGACGAGGGAGAACCCGAACAGCAGCACGGCGCAGAGCACCAGCAGCGGATACCCCGCACGGCGCCTGCCGCCGTTTTTACGGTACACAACCTTTGACATTTGTCCGTTCCTCCTCTCAGAAATTCGCGTACAGCGCGGTAGCGTTCGTGGCGGCCACTACGTAGCAGACGCACAGCGCGGTCAGCAGGGCAAACACAAGGAGCTTTACCACAGTATTTTTGCTGATTTTCTCCCACAGCCAGTGCGGCAGCGCGGACGAGCAGACACAGCCCAGCACCAGCAGCACACCGTAATTGCGCAGGTAGTACACGGGCGAAATGCCGCCCTGGGGCACAAACAGCTTTTGCAGCAGCAGACTCAGCGGTGCGCCGGGCTGGTTGGCCGTAAAGATGCCCCAGCCCAGCACCACAAAGAACAGCGTATAGATATGCGGCCAGACCTTGCCCTTTTTGAGATATTTCAGCAGGAAGGTTTTTTCAATTGTGAGCAGCACAAAGTAGTAAAGGCCCCAGGCAATAAAGTTCCAGCTGGCCCCGTGCCAGATGCCGGTAGCAGCCCAGACCAGGAACATATTGAGCAGCTGGCGCGCCTGGCCCTTGCGGTTGCCGCCCAGGGGAATGTAGATGTAATCCCGGAACCAGCCCGACAGCGTAATATGCCAGCGCCGCCAGAACTCGGTGATGCTGCCCGAGATATACGGCAGGTTGAAGTTGGCCGGACAGTCAAAGCCGAGCAGTGCGGCCAGGCCGTTGCTCATCTCGCTGTAGCCCGCAAAATCAAAGTAGAGCTGTAAACTGTAGGCGATGATGCCCAGCCACGCCAGCGGGGTCGAGACATTCGTCAGCCCAACGCCGCCCGCGCCGATGATGTCGGTCCAGAGTGCGCCGATGGAGTCCGCCAGAATGACCTTCTTCGCAAGGCCGAACACAAACAGCTCTGCGCCGTGCTCGGCCCTTGCCGGCGTGCAGCGGTTCGCACCGTCGTGCAGCTGGTCGGCCATCTCGCGGTATTTGACGATAGGCCCGACGATCAGCTGCGGGAAGAAAAGCACATACACTGCAAACGTGATGAAGTTTTTCTCCGGCGCGATCTTGCCGGTGCAGACGTCGACCTCATAGCTGATGATCTTGAAAATGTAGTAGCTGATGCCCAGCGGCAGCACCGTGCCGATGTTCAGCGCCGCCAGCCCCAGATGCGCGACCTGGTTGACCGTGTCGATCAGGAAGTTGGCATACTTGAAGTACACCAGCACGCCCAAATTGACGAGCACCGCTGCCAGCGGCAGCAGACCGCGCAGTTTGGCCTTCGCCCGCGCTGTCAGCAGCGCCCACAGGTAGTTAAAGACGATCAGCACGGCGATCAGCGGCAGGAACGCAACACCTGTCCAGCAGTAGAAGATGAGGCTTTCTGCCAGCAGCACTGCATTTTTGGCGCGGCCCGGCACCAGATAATACAGCAGCAGGGAAAGCGGCAGGAAGCAGAACAGGAACACCACACTGTTAAAAACCATGGCGGACTCCCTTTCTTTCGGTGAATTTCATCGTTAGCAAAAAAGGCCGTTGCCGAACGGCAGCGGCCTGCAGGGTACAGGGATCAATCAGAAGTTCAGCGCAGTCTCCAGCGCGGTATCGATGGGGGCGTAGTCGGGGTTGGTGATACCGGCAATGACGATGGCAACATAGTTGCCGTTGGTCACAATGCGGGCATCCTTGGCCAGTGCGACCTTGTCGGCAAACTCGGCGTACAGGTCATTGGCGGACAGGCTCTCCTTGTAGGCTTCCAACTCTGCCTTGACGGCATCGGCCTTGCCGTCCTTGGCCTGGGCAACAAAGACGAGACCGCAGTCCGCCTGGTCGTTCGTGACATCGCCCTTGTAGCCGACGAGGTTGTCCATCGTCAGCATCAGCTCATTCTCCACGGAGAAGTCATCCAGCGCACGGGGGTTGGCGATGGGGTTCACAGCCTCGATGGCGGCAACAGCGGCATCAAGGTTTGCGGTGTTGGCTTCGTCGCTCACGACGATGTCAGTCTCGCCGTCCGCGCCGCCGATGATGCTTTCCGCGGAGGAGGCTGCCTCGGAAGATGCGGCAGCGGAAGTGCTCTCGCTTGCGGCGGGGGCAGAGTCTGCGGAGGAGCCGCAGGCGGCCAGCAGCATGGCGCAGCACAGAATAACGGGGATCAGTTTTTTCATAGGTCAGGTTCTCCTTTTATTATAACACTGTGGTTATTTCCCTCACGTATGGGCATAGCTTGCCCTATACTTTTATAAGGATACACTATTTTCCTGTTTTTTTCAAGGCGTTTCTGGCAAAACCTGCCGCGATACCGGCACAAAAATATGTAAATTTTTTATGCCTTGACAATTCCTCCGGGGCAGGGTATAGTCAAAGAAAATTGTGATTTGCGGGGGTATGCCTGTGCGCAGTCAAAAAGCCCGGGAGACAGCCTGGACCGGGATGCTGTTTGCCTTAGCCATCGCGCTGTCCTATCTGGAATCGCTCGTGTCGCCGCTGCTGGGGCTGATGCCGGCTATTAAATTAGGACTGTCCAACATCGTCGTCATGTACGCACTGCTGTTTCTGCGCACCCGCACGGCGCTGCTACTGGTTGTGTTAAAGGCGCTGTTCGCCTTTCTGACCCGCGGGGCCACCGCCGGGTTTCTGTCGCTGTGCGGCGGGGCACTGTCTCTGGCCGTCATGCTTGTGCTGCTGCAGCTGCCGGTCAGCGGGTATATCTTCTGTGCCGGTTCGGCGCTGGCCCACAATCTGGGGCAGCTGGCCGGGGCCGCCGTGCTGCTTTCCAGTGCGATGGCACTGGGCTACGCGCCGGTGCTGCTGGCGGCAGGGCTGATCGTGGGCGGCATCAGCTGCACTTTGTCCCGGGCGCTGTTTGCTGCACTGCCGAAGCAGGCCGGGCGGCAGCACCGGGGGAGCCCCTTTCAAAAATAAGAATCTTTCTTAATTTTTTTATTTTGCCTATTGACATTTATGCGTACATGCCGTATAATAAAGCCATCGACACAGGAATGTGTCCTAGGAGCAATTACAAAATAACAGGAGGCAATTCTTATGACTAAGTATGTTTGCACCGTTTGTGGTTATATCGCAGAGGGTTCCATCCCCGAGTTCTGCCCGGTCTGCAAGGCCCCGGCATCCAAGTTCATTGAGAAGAAGGACAACACCTACGTCACCGAGCATGTCGTCGGCATCGCCAAGGACGTTCCCGAGGAGATCAAGCAGGGTCTGCGCGAGAACTTCAACGGCGAGTGCAGCGAGGTCGGCATGTATCTGGCCATGAGCCGTGTCGCTGACCGCGAGGGCTATCCCGAGATCGCCGAGGCCTGGAAGCGCTACGCCTTTGAGGAGGCCGAGCATGCCTCCAAGTTTGCCGAGCTGCTGGGCGAGGTCCTGACCGACAGCACCAAGAAGAACCTGCAGATGCGCGTTGACGCCGAGTGCGGTGCCTGCGCCGGCAAGATGGATCTGGCCAAGAAGGCCAAGGAGCTGAACCTCGACGCCATCCACGACACCGTCCATGAGATGGCGAAGGACGAGGCCCGCCATGGCCGCGGTATGCAGGGCCTGCTGGACCGCTACTTCAAATAATCACTGACCAATCCGCCCGACGCCCCGGAGCCTGAACGCTCCGGGGCGTTTTTGCATAGGATACGCAGGGGTGGTACTATGCGGCGGTGCAGTGCTAAAGACAGGCGGCAAGCCCGGCGGCGCGGTTTCTGCCTGTTGGCCGTTCTTGTACTGACTGCGGGGGTGCTGTCCCTGAACCGCTACGTCAACACCGTCGTCAAGCCGACGCTGCACGAACTGGCCGAATACGAGGCCCGCTCTGCCGCCGTGCAGGCCATGAACCGCGCCGTTGCTGCGGAGCTGACGCGCTCCCCGGCGCTGTGCGACGCGCTTTTTATGCAGGGCTCCGGGCTTGTCAGTCTGGACGCCGCAGCCGCCGGGGTCGCGCAGACCCAATTTGTCAGCGCCGTGCAGACCGAGATGGACGCTCTGCCGGAGATCTGCTATGCCGTCCCGTTCGGCAGTCTGACGAACAATTCACTGCTGAGCGGCCTTGGCCCCGGGTGGCTGCTGTCGATCCGGCCCAAGGGGTATGTGCAGGGGGAGATACGCGAGACAACACAGTCGCTTTCCATCAATACCACACGGTACAGCGCGGTTTTGCAGCTGTCCGTCACCGTCAACATGATTTTGGACGGCAGCACGGCCACGCTGACCGTTGCGGCGGACTATCCGCTGGCAAGCCTGCTCGTCTGCGGCGATATTCCGAACGCCTATGCCTCCGATTTGGATTGAATTTGCCCCCGCAGATGTGGTATACTAAGCTGATACCAACAAACGGAGTGTAGCAATATGGAATTAGAGCAGGCCCGCAAGCGCGCCGAAGAACTGCGCGTCATCATAGAAAAAAACAACCGCTTATACTACGACCAGGACGCCCCCGAACTGGAGGATTTCGAGTATGACGCTTTAAACCGTGAGCTCAAGCAGATCGAAGCCGAATACCCCGAGCTGGTCACGGCCAGCTCACCCACGCAGCATGTGGGCGGCACGGCCAGCAGCAAATTCAGCAAGGTGACCCATGCCGTCAAGATGGAGAGCCTGCAGGATGCGTTCTCGTTTGACGAGCTGCGGGAGTTTGACACCCGCGTGCGGGAGGCAGGCATCCGGCCCGAGTACGTCGTCGAGGCCAAAATCGACGGCCTGTCTGTCAGCCTTGAGTACCGCATGGGCCAGCTGGTGCGCGGCTCGACCCGCGGCGACGGTGTCGTCGGCGAGGATGTGACCGAGAACATCATGACCATTAAGGACATTCCGCACGAGCTGCCTGACGCGCCGGACTTTCTCGAGGTACGCGGCGAGGTATATATGCCGCACTCGGCGTTTTTTAAATTAAAAGAGCAGCAGGAGCTGGAGGACAAAACGCCGTTCAAGAACCCCCGCAACGCGGCGGCCGGCTCACTGCGTCAGAAGGATTCCAAAATCACTGCGGAGCGCGGACTGTCCATCTTTGTCTTTAACCTGCAGCAGTGCGAGGGCCGCACCTTCAAAACCCACCGTGAGACGCTGGACTATATCAAATCACTGGGCTTCCCGGTCTCTCCGCGGTACAGCGTGTTTGAGAATATCGAGGATGCCATTAAAGAAATTGAAGCCATCGGCGAGGCCCGCGGCACGCTGGAATTTGACATTGACGGCGCGGTCATCAAGGTCAACGACCTGGCCGCCCGCCGCACCCTGGGCAGCACGAACAAGTTCCCGCGGTGGGCCATTGCGTTCAAGTATCCGCCCGAGGTCAAGGAAAGCGTCGTGCGCAATATCGAGGTCACCGTTGGCCGCACCGGCGTGCTGACCCCGACGGCTGTGTTCGACCCGATCTTCCTTGCGGGCACCAGCGTTTCCCGCGCGAGCCTGCACAACGGCGATATTATCGCAAACTTAGGCGTCGGCATCGGGGACACCATCAAGGTGCGCAAGGCGGGGGACATCATTCCGGAGGTCATCGGCGTATCGGCCCGTCTGCCGGGCAGCAAGCCCTTTTCCATGCCCACGACCTGCCCGAGCTGCGGCGCACCCGTGGTGCATTTGCAGGACGAAACAGCCCTGCGCTGCGTCAACCCCGAATGCCCGGCGCAGAGCCTGCGCAACCTCATCCACTTTGCGTCCCGCAACGCCATGGCCATTGACGGTCTTGGCGAGGCTGTGGCCGTACAGCTCATCGACAAGGGGCTGGTCTCCACGGTAGCTGACCTGTACACCCTGACCGAGGAGCAGCTGCTTACGCTGGACAAATTCAAGAAAAAGAGCGCACAGAACCTTTTGAACGCAATCGAAGGCTCGAAGCGCAACAATCTTGACAAGCTGATTTTCGGCCTTGGCATCCGCAACATCGGCGACAAGGCCGCCGCGCTGCTGGGTGAGCATTTCGGCAGCATGGACGCCCTGCGCCAGGCCACTGCCGAGCAGATGTGCGAGATCGACGGCTTCGGCGAAGTCATGGCCCAGAGCGTGCTGGAATTTTTTGCAAAGGACGGCACAACCGACCTGCTGAACCGCCTTGCGCGCGACGGCGTGAACATGCAATGGACCGGCGAGAAGAAGGGCACCGCGCTGGCCGGTATGACGCTTGTCGTCACGGGCACGCTGCCGACACTCTCCCGTCAGGAGGCCGAGGCACTCATCACTCAGAACGGCGGCAAGGCGGCTGGCTCGGTCAGCAAAAAGACGAGCTATGTTGTGGCCGGTGAGGCCGCAGGTTCCAAGCTGACAAAGGCGCAGACGCTTGGCATCCCCGTACTGGACGAGGCCGGGCTGTATCAGCTGATCAAGGACAACGGGCAATAAAACAGCATACACCTTTCAGGGGGCATCCCACCACGGGATGTCCTCTTTTTTGTTCTACCCCGCGCCGCACCCTCATACACTGGCAGTGTGAGGTGAAGAAACGATGGACGAGTACTACCGCATTCTGGAAAGCCTGCCGCCCACACTGCGCACACCGCTGGCCAAGCTGGACGCCCACTATGCGCCGCATATTCAGGAGATCCGTCTGCGGCTGGGCCAGCCCGTACAGTTCACGATCCGCGGCAGACTGTGCCCCGCGGCCAAATTTCTGCCCGGAACGGGTCTGCCTGCCGCGCTGGAGACCGACACCCTGCGGGACTGCTTTCTGCAGCTCTGCCGCCGCTCGGTCTACGCCTATGAGGACGAGCTGAAGCAGGGGTATTTCACCGTGCAGGGCGGCTGCCGCATCGGGGTAGCGGGCTGCCGCGGGCCGGGCGGCTTTTCCGCCGTAACGTCGCTCAATCTGCGCATTGCGCGCTGGCTGACCTGTCCGCTGCCGCCCGAGCTGGAGGCACTGACCGTTGCCCCCACCGGCGGGCTGTTGCTGGCCGGCCCGCCGGGCAGCGGCAAGACCACCCTGCTGCGCTCTCTTGTGCAAAAGCTCTGCGAGGGGGACGCACTTGTCAGCGTCATTGATGAGCGCGGCGAGCTGATGGCCTGTGAGGCGGGCAGTCTGCCCCGCGCAGCGCAGATTCGGTGCGATGTCTACGCCCGCTGCACCAAGGCCGAGGGTATTGCCATGGCGCTGCGCTGCATGAACCCGCAGGTCATCGTCTGTGATGAGCTGGGCACGCCCGGCGACGCCGAGGCCGTTGCACAGGGGGTCGCCTCCGGGGTTGTATTCTTTGCCACGGTACACTGTGACGACCCGGCTGGACTGCGCAAAAAGCCGGCGCTGACCGCGCTGCTGGATACCGGTGCCTTTGCAAAGGCCGCGTTCCTGTCCGGGCGCTCCCGTCCCGGTGCGGTGGCGCAGTGGGTGACGCTGTGACGCTGCTTTTGCGGCTGCTCGGCACGCTGCTTTTGCTTTTGGCCGGGATGGGCGGCGGCTTTGCCGCCGCTGCCCGCGCCGAGAACAGCCGCCGCCAGCTGCACAGCTTTGCCCGTCTGCTTACATATCTGGCCGAGCTGCTGGACGCACAGGCGCTCACCGGACCGGAGCTATTACGCCGCGCAGCGCAGGACCCGGCGTTTGCCGTTTTTTGTCCCGCACCGGGGGAGAGCCTGTCCGCGCTGACACCGCCTGCCTGTATGCCGGACGCACTGCGGCAGGAGGTGCAGTCGAGCCTTTCCGCCGCCGAGGAGGTTCCGCGCCTGACGGCCTGTGCTGCGCTGCACCGCCTGGCTTCGCGCTGTGAGGCGCAGTCTGCGGAGGCCGCGGAGCACTGCCGCACGGCCCGGCGGCTATGGCCGCGGCTGGGGGGCTGCCTCGGCGCACTGGCCGCCATTTTGCTGTGGTAAGGAGTGGCCCCTATGGACATCGACCTTGTTTTTAAAATTGCCGCCACCGGCATCATCGTGGCCGTTCTGAATCAGCTGCTCATCCGCTCCGGGCGGGAGGATCAGGCCATGATGACCACGCTGGCGGGGCTGATCGTCGTGCTGTCGATGCTGGTACGGCAGATCAGTGACCTGTTTGTGCTGATCAAAGCCTTGTTTGAGCTATGAGCTATGATGCTGTTGTGCAAGCTGGCCGCCGCGGTGCTTGTGGCGGCTGTGTTGACCCTGCTCCTGAAAAAGGACCAGCCCGCGTTCGCGTTTCTCGTCTCGGTCTGCACCGCCGCGGGGCTGCTGGCCATCGTTGTGCGGCAGGTCCAGCCGCTGCTCGACTGGCTGCGCACGCTGGACGAGTATTTTCAGGGGCAGAGCCCGGCAGTGCTTTTGCAGGTGCTGGGCATTGCGCTGGTGGCGCAGCTTGCCGCCGATACCTGCAAGGAGGCCGGGCTTTCCGCGGCGGCTACCGCCATCGAGCTCTGCGGCAGGGTGCTGGCGCTGTTGCAGGCGCTGCCGCTGCTGCAATCGCTGCTCGGCTCGTTTGCGGCCTATTTGCAGTAGTGCTTTTGCTGGCCGTACCGCCGCCTGTGTTTGCGGACGAGCTGTCCGGCGAATTGCCCAAAAGCACTCGGGACATCTTGGACGAAGGCGGCACTGACCTATCCGACGCCGCCCGCTGGCGCTTTTCCGATTTATGTGACACCGTCGGTGCCTGGGCCGCCGAGGGTTTGCAGCCCGCACTGCACCTTGCGGCGCAGTCCGCCGGGTATCTGCTGCTGGCGGGGCTGCTCGGCCTGCTGGCCGGGGACCCGTACCGCGCCTATGTGGAGATCCTCGCGGTGCTCGGCTTTGGCACGCTGAGCCTTTCCGCTGCCATGCAGCTGACCGAACTTGTCGCCACGACGGCGCAGGACTGCCGCACCTATCTGACTGCCTTTGTGCCGGTGTTCAGCGGCCTGGCCGCCGCAGGTGGGCAGACGTCGGGGGCGCTTGTCTACAGCGGCATGTTTTTTGCCATGTCCGGGTTTCTTTCAGCCGTCATCCAAAAGCTGCTTCTGCCTGTCATGCAGCTGTATTTCTGCTTTGCGGTCTCGGCCTGCCTGTGGGACAACCCCGGCATGGGGGATGCCGCCGCGCTGTTTTCCCGCTGCCTGCACTGGCTGCTCAAGGGCTGCGGGGCTCTGTTCAGCCTCGTGCTGGGGCTGCAAAGCGCACTGGCGGCCACGGCGGACAGTGCGGCCCTGCGGACCGGCAAGGGGGTATTGCAGGGTGTCATTCCCGTTGTCGGGGACGCCGCAGCCGCAGCGCTGACGGGCGCTGCCGCCGCCGTACAGCTGCTGAAGGGTTCTCTGGCCCTGGCGGCGCTGCTGGCACTGGCCGCGCTGTTTGCCCCGGTACTGCTCCAGTGCCTTGCCTGCGCGCTGGCCTTTGCCGCCGCGGGCATCCTGGCCGGGGCCACCGGTCAAAGGCAGTGCGCACAGCTCTGCCGCCTTTACTTTGAGGGGGCACGGCTCTGCGGGTCCATGCTGGTGCTGTATTTCTTCATGATCTTTCTGTCCACGGCGCTGTTGCTGCTGGCGGGGAACGGGGGCTTGGGATGACTTCACTGCGTCACATAGCGCTGGGATGCTGCGTGCTGTCCGCGCTGGCGGGCATACTGCGGCTTTTCTGGCCGGAGAACGGCTTTAAATCCGTCATAAATGCCGTGCTGGTGCTGTATATTTTAACAGTGGGCGTGCAGCTGGTGCACGGTCTTGACTGGGACGGCCTTGTGCGGGAGCTGCGCAGCCTGCCCGATGGGCAGGACACCGCCGACTACTCCGATTACAGCCGGGAGCTTGCGCTGGCCGCCTCGGTGGATGCCGTGCGCGAGGTTTTGCGGAACGCCGGAATCAACGCTGCGGTCAGCTGGCAGAATGGCGTATGTGTCATCACACCCGTGGACCCGCGCGACAAGCCCGCCATTGAGGCCCTGCTCGCCGTCAATGCGGGGGAGCTGCCCTGGCGCTTTGCGGAGGCTGCCCCATGACCGCCCGGGAACGTCTGGCTCCGCTGGCCGCCCGGCTGCGCGCAGCGCTGGCAGATGAAAAGCAGCGGGTAAACCTGCTGGTCTGCATGGGGCTGGCCGGGCTGTTGCTGCTGGCGGTCTCGTCCTGGCTGCCCGCGGACAGCAGCACGCAGAGCGCCGCGCCAGCCGCCATGACCGACAGCACCGCCGACTATGCCGCAGAGCTGGAGACCCGCCTGACCGCACTGATCTCTCGTGTGGAGGGTGCGGGCAAGACTGCCGTCATGGTCACGCTGGAATCCGGCAGCGAGAGCATCTATGCTACCGACACCGACAGCGACGGCAGCTCCACCCATGTACTTTTGGGCAGCAGCGAGGCGGACGGCCTTGTGGAGACCGTCGAGACGCCCCGCGTGCTCGGCGTCGCCGTTGTCTGCGAGGGCGGCGGCAGTGCTGCCGTGCAGAGCCGCGTCACCGCCCTGGTGCAGGCACTGACCGGCATCGGCACCAATCATATCACCGTTGCAAAAATGGCATCGGCCAACTAGAGGGAGGAACACCATGAAGCAACTTTCTGCCAAGCTGAAAAGCCGCGGCGCAACTGCCGTCGTTCTGACACTGGCGCTGGGAGCCGCCGTGTACCTGAACTGGTCCTTCTCCCGCGAGGCCCCGCCCAGTCTGGTCGTGTCAGACACCGCCGGGGAAGCCGTGGAGACCTCGGCCCAGGCCGCCGAGCCGATCACCGACCCGCTCGTGCTTGAGACGGCTGCCGGGGCCGATACGCAGATGATGAGCGCTGAGGAAACCGCCAACAAGAACTACGGCGAGGCTCAGCTCGTCAGCGTAAACAAGGATTCCGGCACCGAGTTTTTTGAGTCCGCCCGCTTAACGCGCAGCAAGGCGCGGGATGAGGCGCTGGACACCCTGAAAAAGTCCCTGAAGGACACCAAGCTGACCAGCGAGGAAAAGGAGCAGCTGACGACCCAGCTGAGTGACCGCATCAGCAATATCACGCTTGAAACCAAGCTGGAAACGCTCATCAAGTCGAAGGGCTTTACCGACTGCGTGGTGAATCTGGAGGGCAGCAAGGCCAATGTGACCGTCATGACCGAGAGCGATGCCCTGAATGCCGAGGAGGTCACCCGCATCCGCGACGCACTTTTGAGCCAGTGCAAGGGGCTGACTGCACAGGACATTACGATTGTAGAGGTAAAATAACTGAACATTCTGTTGCAAACCGTGCTGTTTTGTGGTACACTGATTTATATTAGTAGAACTATGGCCGCAAGGCCGTTTGCAACGGGAGGGTACACACTATGGATGTACACAATACCATCGGCGGCAGCTTACAGATCTCGACCGAGGTTATCGCAAAAATTGCGCGTCTGGCCGCGCTGGAGGTTGACGGTGTTGCCGATGTAGCCACCGGCACCAGCCAGAACGTCCGCTCGCTTCTGGGCCGCACCGGCCTGCAGAAGCCGGTCACCGTCGTCATGGAGGACGGCATTGCCACCGTCACGGTGCACCTCACCGTTGTGTACGGCAGCAAGGTCATGCCCCTGTGCGAAAAGGTGCAGGAGAACGTCAAGCAGACGATCCAGAACATGACGGGTATCACCGTGTCCCGCGTGGATGTTCTGGTCGTGGGCCTGACAGACGCAGCCGAAAAAGAGTAAGAGAATCAAGGAAAGACAGGAACTTTACGTATGGAGAAAAAGCTGACCCGCCGCGAATCCCGCGAGACGGCCTTCCTGACGGCGTTTGCCGCCACGTTTGAACCCGAAGAGCCGACGGTCCCCGCCGAGGAGCACGCCGCCCCAGACGCATTCGCCAACCAGCTGCTGGCCGCCATGAACGACCACGCCGCCGAGCTGGATGAGATCATCACCGCCCACCTGAAGGGCTGGACGCTTTCCCGCGTGCCCCGCGTGAGCCTGGTTGCCCTGCGCCTGGCCCTGGCCGAGATGCTGTACGGCGACGAGCAGAAGCCCGGCGTCGCCATCAACGAGGCTGTCGAGCTGGTCAAGAAATACGGTGCCGAGGACGACTACCAGTTCGTCAACGGCCTGTTGGGTGTCGTTGCGCGTGAGCGCGGCGAGACCCCAGAACCCCAATGCTGACGCTGGGCATCGACACCAGCAATTACGCAACCTCTCTGGCAGTGTTTGACACAGACGCCGGAGAGGTTGTTTGCGATTGCAAAAAGTTTTTGCCCGTCAAGGAAGGGCAGCTCGGTCTGCGGCAGAGCGACGCGCTGTTCCACCACACGGCAGCCCTGCCCGCCATGCTGGTGGAACTGGGCGCAAGGGCCGACCTGACGCAGGTCAGGGCTGTTGGCGTGTCCGCCAGGCCGCGCCCCGTGGAGGGGTCGTATATGCCGTGCTTTCTGGCCGGTGTCAGCGCCGCGACTGCGTTCAGCCTGTCCCGCGCGCTGCCGCTCATTGAGCTGACCCACCAGCAGGGGCATATTGCCGCGGCGCTGTACGCGGCGGGGGATTTCACGCTGTTTGAGCGGGAGTCACTTGTATTTCATGTCTCCGGCGGCACCACCGACCTTCTTTTGTGCCATGGGGCCGAGCGCATCACGCCGCTGGGCACAAGCAGCGATCTGTACGCCGGGCAGGCTGTGGACCGGCTCGGCGTCAAGCTGGGCTTTCCGTTCCCGGCGGGCGTCTATGTCAGCGAGCAGGCCGCTTTGTGTAAAGAAAAAGTCCATCCCAAGGTCAGTGTACACGGGCTGACGTGCAGTCTGTCCGGCCTTGAGAACCAGTGCGCAAAGCTGCTGGCCGACGGGCATGACGCGCCCTATGTCTGCAAATACTGTCTGCTCTGCGTGGGCGAAACGCTTGTGCGGATGGCAAACAACGCCCTGGCCGAGCATCCGGGTCTGCCCGTGGTTTTTGCGGGCGGCGTTATGAGCAGTGATCTGATCCGCACCTATGTGACGAACCGCGTGCCGAACGCACATTTTGTACCGGGAAAATTTGCCAGTGACAATGCCATTGGCATCTCGATCCTGGCGGCGAGGGAGTGTGGCGCATGGCCGACTACATCAATGTAACCAGCCTGAACCGGCTGGCAAAGCGCGTATTGGAGCAATGCGACCCGCTAAACGATCTGATCGTCTGCGGGGAGATTTCCGGCTTTACGCGGCATTACAAGAGCGGGCATCTGTATTTCACGCTCAAGGATGAGAACGCCTCCATCAAGACTGTCATGTTCCGCTCCCAGGCACAGCTTTTGAACTTCGAACCGCAGAACGGTATGCTGGTGCTCGTCTACGGACGCGCCACGATCTATGAGCGGGACGGCGCGTTCCAGCTCTACGCTGACTATATGAAGCCCTTCGGCGCGGGTGCCGCGCAGATGGCGTTTGACGCGCTGTACAAAAAGCTGGAGGCCGAGGGGTTGTTTGCGCCCGAGCGCAAGCGCCCGCTGCCCGCCGTACTGAGCTGTATCGGCGTTGTCACGAGCAAGACCGGCGCAGCGTGGCAGGACGTGCAGAACGTCATTGGCCGTCGCTGGCCGATGGTGAAATTGCTGCTGGCCCCCGTCAGCGTGCAGGGCATCGAGGCTGAAAAGAGTATCGTGGACGGCATCCGCAGGCTGGACCGCGACCCGCGGCCCGACCTGATCCTGGTCACCCGCGGCGGCGGCAGCAAAGAGGATCTGTGGGTGTTCAACTCCGAGCGTATCGCCCGTGCGGCAGCCGCCTGCCGCAGGCCGGTGGTCTCGGCGGTAGGGCATGAGATCGACACTTCGATTCTGGACTATGTTGCCGACCTGCGCGCGCCGACACCGTCCGCCGCGGCGGAACTCTGCGTGCCCGATCAGGGGGATGTACGGCAGAAAATATTCATTTTGCAGCAAAATATTCAAAAAAATATACAGAATCGCTGCAATCTATGCTATAATAGGTTTAAGCAGCTGGCCACGGCTCAGCTTTTGCAGCGTCACCACCAGCAGTTAGACCGCCGCGGGCAGGAGCTTGCCATTGCGCAGGCCGCTGTCCGGCAGGCCGCACAGCGCCATGTGCAGGATGCCCGGCGCAGCCTGCAAAGCGCCGCTGCGGTGGCGGAATCTTTAAGCCCTTATGCCGTACTGGCCCGCGGCTACGCGCTGCCGGAGCAAAACGGCACGCCCTGCGCCGTCGAAACACTGCGTCCCGGCGAGGCCGTGACGCTGCGCGGCGCCAGAGCCGCCGCAGAATGCCGCGTGGAAGCGGTACACACTTTGGAACAAAAAACAGGGGAGTGATACCCGATGAAGCAGCCCAAATCCTTCGAGGAAGGCATGGACCGCCTGCAGGGACTTCTGACCCAGCTGCAGGATGAAACCACACCGCTGGCTGATTCCGTCAAGCTGTACGCCGAGGCCGCCGGGCTGATCCATTACTGTAATACAGCGCTGGACAAGGCCCGGCTGCAGGTCGAGGAGATCGACGCCAGCCTTGCCCCGGATGTGGAGGTGCCCCATGACGCATGAGGAATATAAGCAGCAGCTTGCCGCCTGGGCCGGTCTTACCGAAAAACGCCTGGCCGCGCTGTGCGATGAATACCTGCCGCAGCAGTCTGAGCTGGGGCAGGCCGCGCGCTACAGTCTTCTGGGCGGCGGCAAGCGGGTGCGCGCCGTGCTGACGCTGGCCGCCTGCCAGCTGGCCGGTGCCGACGCTGCCGATGCGCTGGACTATGCCTGTGCGCTGGAAATGCTGCACTGCTACTCGCTCATTCACGATGATATGCCCTGCATGGACAACGATGATTTCCGCCGCGGACGCCCGAGCTGCCACAAGCAGTTTGGCGAGGCTACGGCCCTGCTGGCCGCGGACGCACTGGTCACGGCAGCGTTTGAGGTCCTTGCCCATGCAAAGTGCTCTGCCGAGAGCCGCATTGAGGCCGTGCAGCTGCTGGCCAGAGGCGGCGGGGACCGCGGTATGCTCTACGGCCAGGAGCTGGACAAGCATTTTGAAACTGTGCGCGCCGGTGAGGCCGAGCTTTTAAACCTGCACGCCCACAAAACCGGTGCGCTCATCATTGCCGCCGTCGAGCTGGGCTGTGCCGCCGCGGGTGTGCGCCCCGACACGGACACCCGCAAGGCGCTGGTGCGCTACGCTGCCGAGCTTGGTCTGGTTTTCCAGATCGTCGATGACATTCTGGACGTCACCTCTACGACGGAGGAGCTTGGCAAGCCCGTGGGCAGCGACGCCGACAACGACAAAACCACCTTTATCACGCTGTACGGTTTACAGGGCGCACACGAGGAAGCCGAGCGCCACAATGCCGCAGCGCTGGCCGCGCTGGATGCGCTTGGCCCCGGGGCAGATTTTCTGCGCCTGATGGCAGCGGAGCTGCTGGAACGTAAGAAATAAGGATGTGATCCCATGCCACTGTTGCGCGCTGCGCTGAGTTGGAATTTTGTGCTGGCTACGGCGATCTGTGCATCGCTGCTGGCCCAGCTTATTAAGGTTCTTCTGAATCTGTTTATCTTCCACCGCTTTATTGCCGAGCGTATGTGGGGTGCGGGCGGCATGCCCAGCTCCCACTCGGCCACGGTCTGCGCCATGGTCGTTGCCACGGGGCGGTACTGCGGCGTCAATTCCCCGATCTTCGCCATTGCGGCGGTGCTGTCCATCATTGTCATGTATGACGCCATGGGCGTGCGCTACGAGACCGGAGAGCAGGCCAAGGTGCTGAACCGGATGTTCACCGAATGGATGGATCAGGGCTTTGAGCAGTTCCAACTGCCCCACGGCAAAAAGCTGAAGGAAATGGTCGGTCATACGCCGATCGAAGTTGTGACCGGTGCGGCACTCGGCATTGTGCTGGGCTTTGCCATGCCGATGGTGTAAAAACGAGGTGCGTATATGAGCTATCCCTTGCTGGAGCGCATCAATGCGCCCGGAGAAATAAAAAATCTGCCCGCGTCCGATATGCCCGCCCTGTGTGAGGAGATCCGGCAGTTTTTGATCAAGAGCGTTTCCGAGACCGGCGGCCATCTGTCGTCGAACCTCGGCGTTGTGGAGCTGACAGTGGCCCTGCACCGCGTGCTGGACTTCCCGCAGGACAAGCTGCTGTTTGACGTCGGCCATCAGTGCTACACCCACAAGCTGCTGACCGGGCGGCGCGAGGGCTTCGCCCAGCTGCGCCGCAAAAACGGCATTTCCGGCTTTCCCAGCCCGCGGGAGAGCGATTGTGACGCCTTTATTGCCGGCCACGGCAGTGCGGCGCTGTCAACGGCCATCGGCATCGCCCGCGCCAAAAAGCTCAAGAACGAGCCGGGCAAGGTCGTGGTCATCGTTGGCGACGGTGCGTTTACCGGCGGCATGGTCTACGAGGGCATGAACAATGTCAGCAAGCTGAACAATCTGATTGTTATCCTGAACGACAACAAGATGTCGATTTCCAAAAATGTCGGCCAGATGGCGAATTATCTGACCAAGCTGCGCACCGACCCGAAGTACTCCCACGTCAAAGCCCACATGGAGACGACGCTCGAGCGCATCCCCGTGGCGGGTGACGCGCTGGTCAGGGTCTTGCAGGGCGGCAAGCAGCTGATCCGCCGCGGCATCTACAAGTCCACGATGTTTGAGGAGATGGGCTTCCAGTATATCGGGCCCATCGACGGCCATGATGTGGGCATGCTGACCCACACGCTGACGAACCTGCGCGGCGAGCAGTATGCGCCGGTTTTCCTGCACGTCGTCACCAAAAAGGGCAGGGGCCTGAAGCCCGCCGAGGAGAACCCCGGCGAGTTCCACGCCGTATCGTCCATCGATTTGAACCATCTGACTGACCCCGAGCTGTCACCGAAGGATTCCTTCTCGTCTACGTTCGGCTGTGCGCTGGCAGATCTGGGCGACGACGAGCCGCGGCTGTGCGGCATCACCGCCGCCATGAAGTACGGCACCGGCCTGAACTTCTTCAAGCACCGCCATCCCGGGCGTTTCTTTGACGTCGGTATGGCGGAGGAACACGCTGTCACGTTTGCGGCGGGCCTGGCCAGCCAGGGGCTGCTGCCCGTTGTCGCCATCTATTCCACATTTTTCCAGCGTGCCTACGACCAGATCATCCATGATGTCAATCTGATGCAGCTGGATGTGCTGTTCGCTGTGGACCGTGCGGGGCTGGTGCCCGGCGACGGTGCCACACACCAGGGCATTTACGATGTTGCGTTCTTCTCGAATGTGAACATCCCGATTTTTGCCCCCGCCAACTATGCGGAGCTGCGCTACTGGCTGACCTATCTTGTGCGCGAGGCACACGGCCCGCGGATGATCCGCTATGCCCGCGGCGGCGAGAACCCCGCACTGGCGGCGCTGCCCTGCACAGGTGCGCGTTACGATGTGCTGGACCCTGTCGATGGCGCACGTGTCGCGCTTGTCAGCTACGGTGCTGAGACCGAGGAGATCATTGCCGCCAAGGATCTGCTGGCCCAGCATGGCGTGCAGGCGGACTGCGTCAAGCTGACGCAGCTTTACCCGCCGCCGGACGGTGTGTGCGATACACTGAAGCACTACGACACGATTTTGTTTGCCGAGGATACGGTGCGCACCGGCGGCATCGGCGAGCAGCTGGGCTTTGCCATGCAGCAATGCGGCTGGCAGGGCAAATTCCTGCTGCATGCCGTGGACAACAGCCATCTGCTGCACGCCAATGTGCCCGAGCTGCGCAAGGATCAGCAGCTTGACGCCGCGGCCCTCTGCACAGATATTTTGAACGCTTTAAAGGAGAAACAGGCATGAGCAAGATTCGCCTGGATCAATACCTGTGCCAGAACGGACTGGTACAGAGCCGTGAGCGCGCCAAGGCGCTCATCATGTCCGGCATCGTCTTTGTCAACGAGCAGAAGGTCGACAAGGCCGGTGAGATGATTGCACCCGACGCCAAGGTCGAGGTGCGCGGGCATGACATCGGCTATGTCAGCCGCGGCGGCCTCAAGCTGGAAAAGGCCATGCAGGTCTTTCCGATGCGCCCGGACGGCAAGGTCTGCATGGACATTGGCGCGTCCACGGGCGGCTTTACCGACTGTATGCTGCAAAACGGCGCGGTCAAGGTCTACGCCGTCGATGTGGGCTACGGCCAGCTGGCGTGGAGCCTGCGCACCGATGCGCGCGTCATCAATATGGAAAGAACGAACATCCGCAATGTAAAGCCTGAGGACCTGACAGAGCCGGTTGCGTTTTTCAGCGTGGACGTTTCGTTCATCTCGCTCAAGCATATCTTCCCGGTGGCAGACGCCATCTGCACGCCGGACGCTGTCGGCGTCTGCCTGGTCAAGCCGCAGTTTGAGGCTGGCCGCGAGAAGGTCGGCAAAAAGGGCGTCGTGCGCGACCCGGCTACCCACCGCGAGGTACTGAAAATGGCCGAGGGGTATGCCATGGCGAACCACTTCACCCCCGCGGGCCTGGACTTTTCGCCCATCAAGGGACCCGAGGGCAACATTGAATACCTGATGTACGTCCAGCACTGCGATACCCCGCAGCCGCTGCCGGAGGGCCTGATTGAAAAGGTCGTCGCAGCCTCCCACGATACGCTGGACAAAGCGCCCAATCTGCACTGAGAAAGGACCCTGACACAATGTCGGTTTTGCTGATTCCCAACCCGACCAAGGACACCGGGCTTGCCGTTACGCGGCAGGCTGCCGCTGTGCTGGCCGGGCTGGGCGTGCCGGTCTTGATGCCGCAGCCCTTTGCGAACGAATTTGGTTCTGCCGGGCTGACGGGTGTGCATTTTCTGCCCGAGGCGGATGCCTACCGCGCCGCCGACCAGGTCGTGACCATCGGCGGTGACGGCACGCTGCTGCGCGCCGGGCTTTCCTGCATGAAGCACGGCAAGCCCGTTTTGGGTGTCAATCTTGGCCGCACCGGCTTTCTGGCGACCTGCGAGGTCGGTGAGCTTACGGCCAAGCTCAAACGGCTGGCCGCGGGGGAGTTCACCCTTGCCAACCGCCGTCTGCTCCACGCCGAAGCCCCGGCCCACGGCTGGCAGGCTGACGCCATCAATGACCTTGTGGTGTTCGGTCAGACCCGGCTGCATCCGATGGATTATAAGGTGTACTGCGACGGCGCATTGGTGGGCAGCTACCGCAGCGACGGCATGATTTTGGCAACGCCGACGGGCTCCACCGCGTACTCGTTCTCGGCGGGCGGGCCAATCCTGGACGCCGCCGCGGACGTATTGGTTCTGACGCCGGTCTGTGCGCACAATGTACACGCCGCGCCGCTTGTGTTTGCGGCTGACCGCCATCTGAAAATTACCGCCGATGCCGAAAACCGCGACGGCAGCTTTGCCTGTGCGGACAGCAGCGCCCAGTGCGACCTGCTGCCGGGTGAAAGCCTGCTGGTGACCGGCTGTGGGCAGCGCCTGCGGTTGATTGCCTTCGACGACGCGGAACAGTTCCATGCGATTGAAAACAAATTGATGAGGAGATGATCCCTGTGAAAAGTGCACGTCATCAGGCAATTCTTGACCTGATCGAACAGCACCCTATTGACCGGCAGGAGGACCTGCTGGCCCACCTGCGGGAGGAAGGCTTTGACGTGACGCAGGCCACGGTATCCCGCGATATTCGTGAGCTGCAGCTGGTCAAAACAGCCACCGCTGACGGGCGTTACCGCTACGTGCCGGCGTCTGCGTCCGGCAAGGTAACGCATTCACCCAGCCGGTTTGAGATGATTTTCCGCGAGTCGGTGCTCAAGGTGGATTACGCCGGGCACATGGTACTGGTCAAGTGTTTTTCCGGCATGGCCAACGCTGCGTGCGAGGTGTTCGACGCCAAGCAGTGGGACAATGTCGTCGGCACGCTTTCCGGCGATGACACGTTCTTCATCTTGATGCGCAGCGAGGATGACGCAGCCGCCATCTGCAAGCAGCTGCAGCAGTACACCCGCCGCGGGTAATTTTAACGACAGGGAGGAGCTGCCCCATGCTGGCAAGCCTGAAAATTGAAAATGTAGCCGTTATTGAAAAAGCCGAGGTGAATTTTACCCCCGGCTTTAACGTGCTGACAGGTGAGACCGGTGCCGGTAAATCCATCCTGATCGACTCCATCAATGCGATTTTAGGCAACCGCACCTCGCGTGAGCTGGTGCGAAGCGGCGCACAGAAGGCGTGCATCTGGGCAACGTTTGAGAGTATCCCGGCCTCCGTCAAAAAGCAGCTGGAAAAATGCGGCTACGAGGTCACCGACGACCTGCTTTTGTACCGCGAGATCAACGCCGAGGGCAAGGGCAGCTGCCGCGTCAACGGCATGCCCGCCACGGCGGCGGTGGTGCGGGACATTTCGTCGGGGCTGCTCTCCATCCACGGCCAGCACGACAGCCAGAGCCTGACAAACCCGGCACTGCATCTGGGGCTGCTGGATCAGTATGCCCAGAACCGCGATTTGTTCGCCGAGTATTACCGCCGCTACCGCGAGCTGGTCACGGTCAAGCGGCAGCTGGATGCCCTGAACGCAAGCGAATCCGACAAACAGCGCCGCATTGAGGCACTGACCGCCGAGATCGACACCATCGACGCCGCGGCCCTGCAGCCCGGCGAGGAAAAGACGCTGCAGGAGCGCAAGAACGTCATCACCCACGCCCAGAGCATTCTGGCGGGCATCACCGCCGCCCATCTGGCGCTGGCCGGTGACGAGGACGGTGAGCAGGCGGGCGCGGCAGACCTCTTGGGCGGGGCCGTTGACGGGCTGCAGAACAGTGCGCGGCTCGACGAGTCGCTGACTGCCATGTCCGAGCGGCTGAACGACCTGTACTACAGCGCGCGCGAGCTGGCCACCGACCTGGCAGACCGGCTGGACGCCTACGGCTTTGACGCCGGGGAGCTGGACCAGATCGAAACGCGGCTTGATGCGATCTACCGCATCAAGCAGAAGTTCGGCATGGAGGTCGACGAGCTGCTGGCACGGCGCGAGGCCGCCGCTGCAGAGCTGGAGACATTCCAGTCGTCGGGGCAGAAGATCGCCGAACTGAAAGCGCAGATGCAGACGCTGTATGCCGCCGCCAAGGAGGCTGCCGAGAAGCTGACCCAGAGCCGCCTGAAAGGCTTTGCTGCCATGAACAAGGAGATGAAGGCGGCGCTGGAATTTCTGAACATGCCTGGCATCCGCTTTGCGCTCAAGCATACGCGGGGGCCGCTGTCCTCCCACGGGCAGGATACCGTGGAATTTTTGATTTCGACGAACCCCGGCGAGGAGCCGAAGCCGCTGGCAAAGATCGCGTCCGGCGGTGAGCTTTCCCGCATTATGTTGGCGTTCAAGAGCGCGCTGGCGGACCGCGACGCGCTGCCGACGGTCATCTACGATGAGATCGACACCGGCGTTTCCGGCCTGGCCGCGGGGCGCATCGGGCAGCTGCTGCACCAGACGGCCAGGGGGCATCAGGTGCTTTGCATCACCCACACGCCGCAGGTCGCTGCGTTTGCGGACAACCAGCTGCTGATCCAGAAGAATGTCCGCAAGGACCGCACGTTCACCGAGATCCACACGCTTGACATGGATGGCCGCGTGGAGGTGCTGGCACGGATGATCTCCGGCGACAAGGTCAGCGAGTTGAGCCTGGCCAGTGCGCGGGAATTGATTGAGAAATCCAAATAGCCCTCGCGCCGGCTGCGGGCGCATTCTATATGCACCACCTCTTGACAACCCGTGTTGGATATGATACAGTATCTTTTGTTAAATGCAGTGATGGGAGCCAGTACCCGTCTGTTATGCTTTAGAGAAGCCCCGGTTGGTGCAAGGGGTCGGCAGTGCAGGCGGCGGAATACAGCCCGGAGCAGCAGGCTGAACGCGAAAGCCAGTAGGCTGTGCCGTGTGCGCACGTTACAGCGTTTGGGTGTCGCAGGCTTACCCTTTGGCCGCCGCACCCGCGAAGGCCCGCCGCCGTGAGGGACGGGCAAACAGAGGTGGTACCGCGAACTTTCGCCCTCTGCCAAATTCACATTTGGCAGGGGCTTTTATTTTTGCCCTTGCCGCAACAAACGGAGGTAAAACTCATGACGATTTATGACGAACTGAAGGCCCGCGGCCTGATTGCCCAGGTCACCGACGAGGAGGAGATCAAGGAGGTCATCAACAACGGCAAGGCCACGTTCTACATTGGCTTTGACTGCACGGCGGACAGCCTGACTGCCGGTCACTTTATGGCCCTGACCCTGATGAAGCGCCTGCAGCAGGCCGGCAACCGCCCCATTGCCCTGATCGGCGGCGGCACGACGATGATCGGTGACCCGTCTGGCCGTACCGATATGCGCAAGATGCTGACCAAGGAGGACATCGACCACAACGCCGAGTGCTTCAAGCGTCAGATGGAGCGCTTTATTGAGTTCGGCGAGGGCAAGGCCCTGATGCTGAACAACGCCGACTGGCTGCTGGACCTGAACTACATTGAGCTGCTGCGCGAGGTCGGCCCCTGCTTCAGCGTCAACAACATGCTGCGCGCCGAGTGCTACAAGCAGCGCATGGAGAAGGGCCTGTCCTTCCTCGAGTTCAACTACATGATCATGCAGAGCTACGACTTCTACCATCTGTTCCAGAATTACGGCTGCAATATGGAGTTCGGCGGCGACGACCAGTGGAGCAACATGTTGGGCGGCACCGAGCTGATCCGCCGCAAGCTGGGCAAGGATGCCTACGCCATGACCATCACGCTGCTGACCGACTCCCAGGGCAAGAAGATGGGCAAGACCGCGGGCAACGCCGTCTGGCTTGACCCCAACAAGACGAGCCCGTTCGAGTTCTACCAGTACTGGCGCAACGTCGGCGACGCGGATGTGCTCAAGTGCATCCGTATGCTGACCTTCCTGCCGCTGGAGCAGATCGACGAGATGGACCACTGGGAGGGTGAGCAGTTGAACAAGGCCAAGGAGATTCTGGCCTACGAGCTGACGAAGATGGTCCACGGTGAGGAGGAGGCCGAAAAGGCGCAGGCCACTGCCCGCGGCCTGTTCAGCGGTGCCGCCGACCACGAGAATATGCCCAGCACGAAGCTGGACGCCGAGCTTGTCAAGGACGGTAGTGTCGGCCTGCTGGCCGCCATGGTCGCCGCGGGTCTGTGCGGCTCCAACCGTGAAGCCCGCCAGCTTGTCCAGCAGGGCGGCGTCCTCGTCGACGGCGAGAAGGTCACCGACCCGAAGGCTGTTCTGACCGTTGACGCGCTGAATAAAGGCGTCGTCATTAAGAAGGGCAAGAAGGTTTATCACAAGGTTGTACTGTAAAGCAGGGTTGCTTTACAGCAATCCCGACACATAAATACAAGGCCGCAATCCTCCCGCCCGCACCACAAACGGTGTTGGACAGGGGGATTTTTGTATGGTATACTGGAACAAATTTGTGGAGGATAACTATTGTGGATAAAGCAGTTATTTATATACATGGAAAAG